>OLYC01000191.1_pt1 | contig 56409 bp, 42 predicted proteins | sample 1674271 | NCBI WGS metagenome assembly OLYC01 (sample SAMEA103958154, study PRJEB25191) | human gut metagenome
CTATGACGAAGCTATGTATAAAAATTCTTGTAGAATCTGACTCTGCGATTGAATCGGTGTTTCCCTAGAGGAAATACGGATCCTTTGGCTGCATCAGCATTTCCCGAGACTTGGACGCAAAAAACCGCTGCCGTGAAATTCACAGCAGCGGTTTTTCTATTTTTATTTCGACAGCGCGAGGGCTTTTTCGAAGGTCTTCTTGATGCTTTCAGACGGTTCCTTATCCATGAGGCTCACGACGACGATCGCGATGACAGAGAAGAGGAAGCCGGGGACGAGCTCGTAGAGGTCAAACCAGGCAAACTGTTTCCAGATGAGAACGGTGAGGCCGCCGACGATGACACCGGCGTAGGCGCCTTTGAGCGTCATGCGTTTCCAGTAGAGGGAGAGGAGCACAGTCCCGCCGAAGCAGGCACCGAAGCCGGCCCATGCGTAGGAAACGATGGAGAAGATATAGCTGTTCGGATCCGAGCCGAGGTAGACGGCGATGCAGGAGACGAGAAGGACCGAGATACGGCTGACGCGGATCAGCGTTTTTTCCGAGGCATCCTTGCAGAGGAAGGCCTGGAAGAGGTCACGGGAGACCGCGGAGGATGTGACGAGCAGCTGCGAGGAGCTGGTACTCATGATGGCTGCGAGGATCGCAGACCAGATGATGCCCGTGATGAAAGGCGCCGAGAGCGATTCTGCCATCAGGACGAAGACGCGCTCTGCATTCGCATTTTCGAGCGGGGTCGTGAGGTATGCCTTGCCGATGACGCCCATGGCGATGGCAAAGGCGAGAGACAGGATGACCCAAGTCATGGCGATGTGTGTCGATTTTTTCAGGTCTTTGGCATCCGAGATCGCCATGAATTTGACGAGGATATGCGGCTGTCCGAAATAGCCGAGCCCCCAGCCGAGGGAGGAGACCATCATGATGACAAGAGCGCCCATGCCGGTGGAGTCCGGGAAGAAGGAGAAGAAGTCGGGCCCTTCTTTCGCCAGGATATCCATGGTCGGAGCGGGGCCGCCCAGTGCGATGGCCGCAGCGACCGGTACATAGAGGACGGTGAAGAACATCATCGTTCCCTGAATGAGGTCAGTCAGAGCGACGGCAGAGAAGCCGCCGAGGAAGGTGTAGAATACGACGACGAAGGCGCCGATCAGAAGGGACTCGAAGTAGGGCAGTCCGAAGATGGTATTGAAAAGTTTGCCGGCTGCAACGAATCCGGAGGATGTATAAATGATGAAGAAAAGAATGATGAAGAGGGCGCAGATGAGGCGCAGGCCATTCTTCTTTTCTTCGAAGCGGTTCGACAGATAGTCCGGGATGGTGAGCGAATTATTCGCGACCTCCGTGTAGTGACGAAGGCGTGTAGAGACGAGGACCCAGTTCGCCCATGTACCGATGATGAGGCCGATGCCTGTCCAGAAGGCAGAGAGCCCATGCAGGTACGCATAGCCCGGCAGTCCCATCAGCATCCAGCCGCTCATATCCGAGGCTTCCGCACTCATGGATGTCAGCCATGGTCCCAGTTTGCGGTCTCCCAGGATGTAAGACGATAAATTTTTCTGCTGTCTCGAGTAATAGAGCCCGATGCACATCATGCCTGCCAGATATAGGATGAAGGCCAAGGCGATCGGCCAGCTCCATTCTTCACTCATTTCCATATCATTTCCTCCCCTGTATAATCATTCCATTTTTTTTGAAAATATCTTGAACATTATAACATAAAAAAGAAAGAAATACGATAGGAAAGGGAAATAGGAGACCAAGAGACTCATAGTCTTCCGTTCTATCAGTCTACCAATCTTTTAGTCCACGATCACCGGCGATGTATAGAAATCCATTTTGCCCTTCCTGTAGTTGCTTCCTTTCTGGCAGAAGGACTGCACATCGCTGGCGCGGATGTCCATTTCGAGCATGGCGGCAGCTTCCTTGGGAAGCGTTTTCATTGCTTTCGCCGTGCTGGTGATGATGGGGAGGGGAAGATCTCTGAGGAGGGCACTCTTCTCTCTCTTGAGTGCGAGGAGGCGGGCGTAGGAGGGAGCGGGCGGTGCGAGGAAGGGGGAGGAAAGAGCTGCGGGGGAAAGGAGCAGTTCTGCGCCAAGGCGTTTCAGACTGCTTCGAAGATAGCGCTTGCTCTTCGTGGCGGCGAGCATTTCTTCATAGGAGATCCGCTGGCTTTCCTTAGCCCATTTGTATTCAAGTCCTTCTTTGAAAAGCCCGATCGCCTGCAGGGCTTCTCGGGGCATCAGGCGGGAGAGAAGGTGGCAGCAGTCTTCATAGCGGGCGGGATCTGTGTAGTGGCCTTCTTCCATGAGCTTGGCGGCTTGTTTTGCATCCGGAGGAGAAAGAAGTGCCGTCCTTTTTTGAGACAGGAGTTCACGCCGCGCACTCGTCGCGGAGACGGGATGCTCCATGTCTCGGGGAATGACGAGGATGTCCATGTCGTAGTGCTTTCGAAGGATCGTCTCCGTGTAGCGGAATCCCAAAAGATTGTTCGGCTTCGTAAGCTCGTCGGCAAGATACGGAAAAGCGGCTGCCATCGCCTCATGGGCGGCTTCTCCGTAAGACAGACCGTCCGCAATTCTTTCGTGGAGGAGATGCTCGTAGTCCTCTGAGATCGCCCAGCCGGCAGCCGTGAGGAGCTCATCCTTCGTGAGAGATTCTGCGCCGAAGGCGATCATGTTCACGCCCATGGCATGGAGCATGGAGGCGGCATGGCAGGAGAAACGGTCTGCGCTCTGAAGGGCGTAGAGGGCTGGAAATTCGAAGACGGCGTCCACGCCGGCGCGGACGGCCCATCCGGCGCGCGTCCACTTATCAAAAAGGGCAGGCTCGCCCCTCTGCACGAAAGCACCGCTCATGATAGCAATGAGGGAGGCTTCCGGATAGGCTTTTTTGATGATATCGATCATGGCGGAATGACCGGCATGAAACGGATTCCACTCGGCTGTGATGCCGATGAGGGGAGAGGTGGTAGACATGGGGACTCCTTATTCAGAAATTGTAAGATCTTGAGACGGCAGACATCTGGCTTTAGACGGCAGATGGCAAATTAGGCATAAGGCACCTGACATCTGATATCTCGCCGTCTGAAGATTTTCGGTCTCTGAGTCTTCCCTATTCTATCACAAAAGTGAGCGGAAACAGGAAATCTGCCCTCCTCTATGATATAATATGAAAAATCAATGAGCGAAGTTTGATCTCGCTACTACAACCAAAGGAATGATATATATGTATAATCATTGGCAGAAAAAATGGGCGCTGTCTCTGGGCCTTCTGGCGCTCGCCATGCTGCCCGCAGGCTGCGGAAACAGCATCGACGATCAGTTTCCCTTCGGGAAGAACCGCATTCACTGTGGCGGCGAGACCATCACGGTGGCAACGCCGTTTGAGTTGATCTCCAATGGCAGGCAGGTCGATCTCGGCGACCGTCAGGCGGAGACGGTCCACGCAGAAGGACACAATGCGAATATGCAGCTCCTTGTGACCGGCACGAAAGAGGGGGAAGGAAAGGATGCGAAAATGCTGGCGGAAGAGGCAAAGAGCATTCTCGCCGATAATCCCAATCTGAAAAATGTGAGATCCCAGCAGAAGGAGATCACCTTGGGGGATGTGAAGGCACAGCAGCTTTCCTTCTCTTTCACTGAGACCGCCCGCGGCAAGAATGTAGAGCTCTCTGTAGAAGAATATATTTTCCTCCGGAGGGGTGTTGTCTGGCGCGTCATTTACCAGTATCGCAGTCGGGATGAGGTGGGCAAAGCGCTCACACAAAAAGTCGCCGGACAGATCGCGATGGGGAGTACGTTCTAGTGAGACTAAGAGACTGGAAGATGGCAGAAATCATACGATAGACTTAGGAGACCATAAGTCTAATGTCTCCAGGTCTATAGTCTTTACGTCTACGCCCTCTGATTTTTTAACAACGAGGAATCTATGCGATTTTCAAAAGGATTTTTTTCACTACTTTTATTTTTAGCCGCCGGTGCTTTGATCGGCGGCATCTTGGGACAGGTGCTTGGCAGTGCGAACCTTGTCGGTCTCATGCCTTTCCTGACGGAGACCTATGAGATCTTCCATATACAGAACATCGCCCTGAATCTGGGGATCATGCAGATCCATTTCGGCATCCGTTTTGCACCGAATCTCATCAGCATCCTCGGCATCCTTGTCGCGTGGTGGCTGTATGAGAAGTTTTGAGACCGGAAGATGAGAAGATGTCTCTGCGGTCTCTGTTTCCCGATATCGGTCAATGACATTTGAAACACCGGATTTTCAGTAAAGTGAGGATACGATGATGCTCATCCGTGAAATGCGAAGCGAAGACAAGCCAAGAGAGCGTTTTCAGGAATCCCCGAAGATGGCCAGCATGACGGATCTCGTTGCGATCCTTTTGCGAACGGGGCGGCAGGGGTATTCCGTCATGCAACTGGCGCAGGATGTCGTGGACCAGCTCGAGCAGACGGTGGGCATCAATGGCTATGAGGATCTTCACTGGCGGGATCTCACGGATATCAAAGGCATCGGCCCCGATAAGGCAGTCACCATCTGTGCAGCGATCGAGCTCGGGCGGCGTCTGACCTATATATATGATAAAAGAAAACTGGAGAATTTCAGTACGCCGGAGAAGGTCTCTGCCTTTTTCATGGAGCGTCTTCGCCACGAGACGCAGGAGCATTTCCTCATCGCCTTTGTCAATGTGAAGAACCGACTTCTGGGCTACAAAGAGGTCTCCATCGGCGGGCTGAATGAGACGCCCGTCGACATCAAGGAAGCGATGAAGTGGGCGATCCGTTACAAAGCCTACGGTCTCATCCTCCTGCACAATCACCCTTCCGGCTATCCGGAGCCGTCGAAGGAGGACATCGAGATGACGAAGACCTTCGCTAAGGCCGCGAAGCTCCTTGATATGGTGGTGCTGGATCATGTCATCATAGGAGATGGCATCTATGTCAGTCTGCATGAGAGAGGGGTTATTTGAGACTAGAAGACTAGGAGACGTCAGACATTAGACTTCAGATATCAGATTCAGATTTCATAAAGTAGGCCTCTCATGGTCGCTCTCAACGGGAAGGAAGAGAAGATACTTTAGCCTAGTCACTAGTCACTAGTCACCTCTAATCCCTAGTCTCCTTCGTTCCCAGATATGCTATAATATATGAGATATAGAATATTTTAGTAAAGGACAGGTGTGAGCCATGGAAGAAATGGAAAAAGGAAAACGTTATTCCGCAGAAGACAAGGGTTATACCAGCAAGATCTATGAGATCCGCTGGATCCCCGTCACGGAAAGAGAAGAATATCAGGAAGGCCCGACCAGAGACGCGCTCCTGAAGCTCAAAGAAAAAATGGCGGAAAAGGATTTTGACAAATACATCGAAAACGGTGTCATCCGTGTGACCTATGATGAGGGCCGTCTGATGATCATCGTGAAGTCGGAGATCTACCGCACCATGCTGATGGGCCCCTTCTACAATGCCATCTGTGAAGCCTTCGATGTGGGACATTTCCGCGTCGTCAGCCAGGTGAATGGGTACTGATCGGAGCGGGAAAGCGGCTCTGATCGAGAGGAGAAGGGTAGGCGAGCCGGATGGCCCGCCTTTTTTCTTGCGAACTTTCCCACTATCCGCTATAATTTCCATAGTCTAATGAAAAACTCAGTCACCCATCCGAGGCTTCTTATGAGATTCCGATTTCTTCTTATCCTTTGTATCGTCCTTTTCACCAGCCTTCTTCCGGCAGAATGTCGCGGGGAGGCTCTTTTGCGTGCGGCGTTTCCTTACAGTCTGACGAAGGAGGCGGGCGTGGCGCATGCGGGCAGCACGCAGCTTCTCTATATTTCCGTGCAGAATTTCGGCAATGAAGAGGAAGCCGCCGAGATCACCGCGGCATTGCCGGAGGGATTCACGGCACTGGCCGGAGACGGCTGGGAGGTGGACGGGCAGGAGGTGCGTATCCACTGGACGCTTCCCGAGGACTATGGCGAGCAGTTCCTCGCGGTCCCGGTGAAATGCAGCGAAGAGGCGGGGGAAGGTGTCTACGAGATACCGGTCTCCCTTCGGACGAAAGAGGGCGTGAAAGAGGAGAGGATCTCCTTCTCGGCGGGACCGGCGGAAGAGGAGCAGGACAAGAAGGCAGCGCAGACATGGTATATCCAGTCGGTGCTGCTTCCGGTGAATGAGGACGGGGAGCGGGATGCGAGACAGGAAAAGGATACGCTTGTCACGCCGGATGTGACACTGGAGAATATGAAGAACCGCCTGACGGGCGGGCGCGGTGTGGACTGGGATGCGCTCACGGCAAAGCCGAATACGTACCTCCTTCTGGATATGAGAAATCCGAAGAAAGACGTGCGTACGATCCATCTGACCGCTGAGCTCGTAGACAAGGAGACGGGGGAGGTGCGCCCCGGGCTCATCGCAGCAGCTGGTGAGGGAGAGTCTCTCGACCGGACGAAAATGCGAAGTGAGGCCGTGCTCTCTCTGAACGGCCATAAAATGCAGACCGCTGTGGTGCCGCTGTATGTGGATCCCTTCTCGATCGCAGAGGGAGACTATGCGCTGCGCCTCACGCTGTTTGACGGAGAGACGGAGCGTATGACGGAGCTGCCGCTCACCGTCGTGAAGAAGCGGAGCGTGGGATTTGCGACGCTCGGATTTGCCCTCCTTTCTCTTCTCGCGCTGGCAGCGTCCATCGGCGGACTGAAGCGCTGCATCCTCTCCATCGGAGCGAAGGGGGATATCACGGTATCGCTCTTTGCGGCGATGGCTTTCGGCGGGGTCGTCGTGCCGGTGACACTTCTGGGAGATTTCCTGCATGTCCTCTTAGGGCCTTTCTCCGGACTGGTGACGGGCCTTCTCTCTGGGGTCGTGCAGTATCTGCTTCTGGTCTCGCTGCTGGTTCTTTTCCGCAGGCCGGGGGTCTGTGCGCTCTTTTTCCTCATGCGCTGGATGCTCTCGGCGGTACTTTTTGGCCGTGTGACGCCGGTGGGGATCCTGATCTGTGCGGTGTCCATCGTGATTTTGGAAACGACGCTTTACCTCGCAGGTTTCTATCGAAAGAAGGAGCTGACGCCGCTCTACGCGATGGGGATCTCCTTCCTGATCGGGCTTTGTGATGCGGGGATCACTTTTGTGAATATGGAACAGCTGATGTTCTTTTATCGGTTATATTATGCAGACTGGTTCATCGGGCTTTACATGCTGATGAATGGTCTCTTGTACAGTACACTCGGCAGCTGGATGGGGTATCGCATCGGCAGCCGCTTGAAGCAGGTGATGGGGACATGATACTGGAGATCAGGGATCTTTCGTGCCGCTATGTATCGCGCAGGAAGGATACTCTTTCGCATGTGGATCTATCACTGGCTGAAGGTGAGATGGTCCTCATCGCGGGGCGCTCCGGCTGCGGGAAATCGACGCTCATCAAGAGTATCACGGGGCTTTTGGAACCGGGGGAAGCACGGCTCACGGGGACGATCTCTCTCGATGGACGGGATGTGAGAGAGATGAGCGCGGAAGATATCGGGCTTTTGGCAGGCACGGTATATCAGACGCCGGATGACCAGCTCTTTGCGATGACGGTGGCTGACGAGGTCGGATTTGCCCTCGAAAACCGCGGAGAGGATCCGTCTGTCATCCGGGAAGAGGTCCGGCGTGCGCTTGCAAAGACGGGGCTTTCCGGTATGGAGGCGCGGAGTATCCATGCGCTATCGGGCGGGCAGAGGCAGCGTCTGGCGCTGGCCTCGATCCTTGTGACGCATCCGAAGCTTCTTATCTTGGATGAACCGGTGAGTCAGATGAATCCGAAGGGTGTCAAGGATTTCTTGGAGCTTCTGGTTTCCCTGAATCGGGAAGACCATATGACGATCCTCGTAGTGGAGCACCGTGTGAATGAGCTGGCGCGGTATTTTCCCCGCCTCTGCTGCATGTATGAAGGACGATTCATCTATGACGGAGCGACAGAGGGGGCATGGACAGCGCTCGGAGATACGGAGGCCTATGGACTCCGCGAGCCGCAGACAGTGAAGCTCGGTCGCCTCCTTGAGCTTCCGCATCTCTCGGGGCATGTGAAAGAGACGGCGGAGGAGATCCGGAAGAGCGGTATCTCCTTTGCGCCGCATATCTCGCGAGAGGAAAAAGAAAGCCATGCACCCGTTGTACTCGAGGGAAGAGATCTCCACTATCGCTATCAGGGCGCGGAGAAGGAAACGCTTCACGGACTCTCTTTTGCGATCCGCAAGGGGACGATCAATGCGCTTATGGGCTTCAATGGGGCAGGGAAATCCACGCTGATGAACCTTTTATCCGGACTGGATACGCCGACATTGGGAGAGATCCTGCTCCTTGGGAAGCCGGCTGAAAGGCAGCGCCATCACATCGGCTATATGCGGCAGGAGGCAGATCTCATGCTGCTTACGGACTCTGTCATTGATGAGCTGACGTGGAATAACAAAACCATCACGGAAGAGGAGCTGGATCGCCTTCTTCGCCGTCTGCATGTACGGCATTACTGTCATGATTTTCCACTGGCACTGTCCAAGGGGCAGCGTCTTCGTGTCGTCTTCGGTGCGATGCTCGCAAGGAAGGATAATGACCTCTTGCTCCTCGACGAACCGACGACGGGGCAGGACCAGAAGAGCCTGTCGGATATCAAAGCACTTCTCCGCTATGCGGCCTCCGAAGGACGGACGATCTTCTTCTGCACCCATGATATTGAGCTGGCAGGCGAGCTGGCGGATCAGGTATTCCTATTGAAAGAGGGAAGCTTCCTCGCAAGCGGCACGCCGCATACGATCTTCAGTGATAAAAAGCTGATGGAGGAAGGCGGCCTGGCGCTCCCGCCCATGCTGGCACTGTCGGAAATGCTGGGCATCGAGCCGTGTATTTCTGTGAAAGAGGTGATGGATCATGTCCTATAGACAGCTTTGGGAGGGCGGGGATGGCCATTCTTTCCTGATGCGTCTCGATGGACGGACGAAGCTCTCCTTCCTCTTTTGCTATGCGCTGATGATGATCATCGTGGACAATGCCAGGACGCTTTTTTTCCTCTTCACGCTGACTCTCGTTTTTCATTTCCTGGGAAAGACGCCCTTCTATAAGTGGCGGGTGCTCGCGATCTTCATCCTATTGGGCCTTTGGGGATCGATCGCCAGTCAGGCGCTTTTCTTTTCGCAGAATCCACGGACGCCCCTTGTGACTTTGATCTCTCCCGGCTTTCCTGTCTTGGGGGCGCTGACGAATGGTCTCTATATCTATCGGGAAGGCATCATCTACGGCGCCATCCAGGGGATGCGTACGGTATCGATGATCACGCTGGGGCTGCTCGTCTGCTGGACGAGCGATCCGCGCCAGCTGCTGAAGGGGCTCACTTCGTGGAATCTATCTCCGCAGGCCGCCTTCATGCTGGTGACGGCGATCCGCTTCTTCCCTGTACTTGCTGCGGAAGCAGGCGAAGTCATGGTCGCATTGCAGCTGCGAAGCGGCAGTGAAAAGGGACGGCATCAGGTGCTGATGCACATCCCGCACATGGTGAAGCCCCTCTTGGCCCGCTGCCTTCGCCGTTCCGCGACGCTGGCCCTTTCCGTCACGAGCCGCGGTCTTTTCCTCGCCAAGGGAAGGAGGGCAGACATCTGGCGGCCGTCTGAAAAATGGGTCTCTTTGCTCTTCCTTCTTTTCACGGTGGGCTGCGGCAGTGCCAAGATCCTCTATGCGCTTTCCAAAGAGGGCTTCTACTACGGCGCGCTCCGCATGGTGTATGACTGCGCGAAGATGTATTTATAATGGTTTCAGGGTTCAGGTTGGCGGGTTCGGAGGAGACTGATAGACTTTGAGACTGATAGACATCAGACATTTGACGTCTAGCGTTTGAAGCAGATATGCTTCGCGGCGCTTCTGATTTTTATGCGCCGCGCTTCCCCCTTGAACCTCTTGAACCCATAGAACTCGCTCCTCCCTCTTTCGCAAACGATCAAGGGATGAGAGGCAACCCCTGAACTCTATTCTGGTGACCAAACATGAAACGATGCAAAACAATTCTCATTTTTTTTCTCCTTGCACTGACCTGGAGCGCTCTTTTCTGGCTGACCGGGAAAAAGACACCGTGGCAGATCTTTGCTGGTAAAGAGTCAGACGCAGCCTATGTGATTTCCTTAGGCGACATGGCAGGGCGGAACTATGACCGCATGGGCTTTGACAGCGGCAAGGTGCTCTACGTGAAGTCGGACGGCGGCTGGCTCGTCGGTACAGCGAATGGCGAGCTCATCCATTTCGATGAGAAGGGAGAGGAGCTGTGGAGTCACTCTGTCGGCACAGGCCTCATCCGTGGCATCGCAGTGAGCCGAGATGAGAAGGTCGTCTATGCGGGGGAGAAAAGTCCGGAAGGAACGATGTATGCCATGGATGTGAAAAATGGCGATGTGCTGTGGACCTTCCGAGGAGACTCTCTCATAGGGTATGAGGCGGACATACAGTCCGAGCCGACGGCCATCGATATATCGACGGATGCTGCGGGGCATGTATATGCGGTTTTCTATCGATTCACGCTTGATGAGAAGGGGCAGCGGACATACCTTTCCCGCATCATTTCCTTCGATGAGACCGGGAAAGAGCGCTGGCGCTATCCAGCAAAAGAGAATATGGATGCGTGGGTGAATTGCGGTGCTGTTTCAGAAAGCAGCGGTCGCTTCGCCTTTGCGACAGCGAATTACGACAAGGCAAAGACCGATGGCCTTACCTATAATGAAAATCTGTATGTCCTTGACAGCCATACAGGGACATTGCTCCATGCCGAAAAGATCCCGCCGGTCGAGACCTTCGGCACCACGACGATCCGGAACGGTCTTTCTTACTCGGAGGATGGGAAGTACCTCGCGGTGATGGCGAGTGATGGACGCGGATTCCTTCGTGACGAGGACGGGCGTCCTATCTGGGAGCGCAGCATTTCCAGAGTCATGGAGATCGGCGGCAGCTATTACTTTGCGGCAGGTCGTGATGCGCTCTTTTCCGGAGACAAAGTCCTCTTCGGTACCATCAATACATTCAATCGGGAAAATTGGCAGCTGCCGGCGCCCGTCATCCATCCATCAGGCAACAGTCTCTATGGCTTTGACAGGGACGGGAAGTATCTCTTCCGCTATACCGCACCTGCGGAGATCGAAGCCATCGGGGTCGCCGGTGATGTAGCTGCGCTGGCGATCGGCAGAAATGTAAGAAATCATGACTACAAAGCCCATGGAGCAGCAGTCATCAGTCTTTCTGACGGGACGCTCCTCAATGAGTACCATACGAAGGGACCGCTCCAGACGCTTGCGATCTCCTCCGATGGCCGCTACGTGGCTGGCATCGAAGTCCCCGCTGTCACGGCTGAAGGAGATCTTCTCGGAGCCTATCGGCTGCATATCTGGGATCGGGAAAAGTGATCGGGAAACAAGGTGATGTCAGCGGTGAGAGGGCAGAGTTTTCACTGACCATGAGCAGTGAGACAGCAGTGGCCTCCTCTCACCTTGAAGCCACATTCCCTTTGCGTTATAATAAAGAACAAATTGTTTTTTATTGAAGATCAAGAGGATACTATGATACGAAGATTTATGAAATATTATCGTCCCTACATGCACATTCTGATCTGGGTGATCGTAGGGACGTTTGCCATGGCTGGACTGGATCTGATCTTTCCGGTCGTGGTCCGTGAGCTCATCCATGACGTACTGCCGGCGGGGGATATGCATCGGCTGTTTATCGGCGCAGGAATCCTTCTTGTCCTGTACATCCTGAATTTTGCGATCCAGTATGCGGTGCAGTACTATGGGCATGTCATGAGTGCGTCCATCGAACACGACATGCGACGGGATCTGTTTGCTCATATCGAGAAGCTCTCCTTTCATTACTTCGATAATGAGAAAACGGGACAGCTGCTCTCCCGTATCACAAGCGATGTGACAGAGATCAGTGAGCTTTCCTTCCGCGGACCGAATGATGTTCTCCTCTGCGGCGTCATCATGGCGGGGACGCTGGTCGTGATGTTCGTCATGAACTGGCAGCTTGCCCTCCTCATCGGTGCGCTGCTTATTGCGAAGAGCATTCACACCGTGAAGGTGAATAAACAGATGAAGTTCGCCTTTCGTGAGAACCGGAAGAAGGCAGGGGAAGTCTCTGCCCGCGTAGAAGAAAGCCTTTCCGGCATCCGCCTTGTGAAGGCTTTTGCCCAGGAGGCCTTCGAGCTGGACCGTTTCGAAGAGAAAAGCCGCGAGCTCCGGGATACCCGTTTCGCTTCGAATAAGCTCATCGCGTATTTCTCCGGCGGCATCAATTTTTTCACCAACTTCATCAATGTGGCGGTGATCCTGGCCGGCGGATGGATGATCAATGAGGGAACGCTTGCGCTTTCTGATTTCGTCGCATTCCTTCTCTATGTGAATATCTTCATGCGCCCGGTCTTCCGTCTGACGATCCTCGCTGAGGTGTACCAGCGCGGCATGGCCGGCTTCCACCGTTTCGAAGAGATCATGCACACCGAGCCGTCCATCGAAGATCCGGGAAAGCCTGTCATGCTCTCCCATGTGAAAGGGGATATTGATTTCAGGGATCTATCCTTCGGTTACGATCCGGGGCATCTCATCCTGCATGATCTCGCCTTTGAGATCCCTGCCGGAAAGACGGTGGCTTTCGTCGGCGAGACGGGGGCAGGGAAGAGTACGCTCGTCAGCCTGCTGCTTCGCTTCTATGAACCGACAAAAGGCGAAGTCATGCTGGACGGGCATCCGCTTTCCGCGTTCCGTCAGCAGGATCTCCGAAGAAAGATCGGTATCGTGCAGCAGGACGTCTTCCTCTTCGGGGATACCATCGCAGAGAATATCGCGTATGGCCGTGAGAACGCGACCAAAGAGGAGATCGAAGAGGCTGCACGTCTGGCGGCGGCGGATGATTTCATCCGACAGCTTCCGAATGGCTATGAGACGAAGGTCGGCGAGCGCGGCGTGAAGCTTTCCGGCGGGCAGAAGCAGCGTATCGCCATCGCTCGTGTATTCCTCAAGAATCCGCCTGTCGTCATTTTCGATGAAGCGACATCTGCCCTTGATACCCAGACGGAGAAGAAAGTACAGAAGACACTCGATGAGCTTGCGAAAAACCGCACGACGATCATCATTGCACACCGTCTCTCGACCGTCAGAAATGCGGATGTGATCTACGTCTTGGACCACGGACGCCTGATCGAGCGCGGCAGCCATGACGAACTGATGGCAAGGCATGGGAAATACTTTGCCCTGTATGAAGCGCAGAAAAAGAAAAAAGAAGATGAATAGTGAGTCATGTAAAATCCTCTTCCCCATTTCGGGGGAGAGGATTTTTGTTTAGAGGCGTGGTTAGTCCATGAGGAGTGTCGTCCCTTGATTGTGGATGAAAGCTCTGCTTGAATGAGGAATTAGGAATGAGGAATTAGGAATGGTGGTGCGGCGCGTAAAAATCAGAAGCGCCGTGGGTATAAATAATGGCGATGCCCGAAGGTGCTTTTTAGTCACCAGTCACTAGTCACCAGTCACTTGAGATTTCTAATTCCCAATCCCTGGCTACTCATTCTTGCTTTCCAACTTCAGTTTGATGGGTAGATAAGAGACTTTAGACATCAGACATCTAAAGTCTCCAAGTCTATCAGTTTCTCCCGTCTCTTAGTCGCTTAGTCTTTGAGCTGAAGCCTGTACCTCTTTTTTTATTTATCTTCTTTACATGCCGCCTCTTCCATGTTACACTTTTCACAGTATAGAAGGAGCGCGGACGAATCCGATGGCTGCTCCAGCGGGAAGGCAGACTTTGTTTTCCTAGATTACTCGTAAATGAGGGATGTAAATGTCACTTTATGTAAAAAAATTCGGCGGAAGTTCTGTTGCGACACCGGAAAAAATGTTGAATATTGCAAACCGTGTGCTTCGCGATCGGAAGCCGGGGGACAAGATCGTGATCGTCGTATCGGCTATGGGCGATACCACCGATGATCTCCTGGCACTGGCTTCGAAGGTATCCGACATCAATCATGGGCGTGAAATGGATATGCTGCTGGCTACCGGTGAGCAGATCTCCATTTCTCTTATGGCGATGACTTTCAGAAAGCTTGGCGTTCCTGCTGTATCGCTCACAGGCCCGCAGGCAGGCATCATTGCCGGAGGGGCATATGGCAAAGCGACCATCGATGATGTGAAGCCGGAGCGGGTATTCAAGGAGCTGGAAGAAGGCAAGATCGTCATCGTGGCAGGCTTCCAGGGTTTCATGAAAAATGGCGATGTGGCGACACTGGGCCGCGGTGGCAGCGATGCGACAGCGGTGGCACTCGCAGGTGCGATGCATGCAGATATGTGTGAGATCTTTACTGATGTGGATGGCGTATACTCTGCAGATCCGCGTGTCGTGAAGAATGCACATAAGATGAAAGAAATTACCAATACGGAAATGCTGGAAATGGCACGTCTGGGCGCTGGCGTCATGCAGCCTCGCAGCGTCGAACTCGGGATAAAATATCACATCCCGATCCATGTCAGATCCACATTTACGAATGATGAAGGAACGATTATCCGGGAGGTATGTATGGAAGGTTTGAACGAAACGGTCAGAGGCGTGGCACAGGATGCTCATGCAGCTAGAATTGCGGTACTGGGACTCAGAAATGTGCCGGGCGTGGCATACAGCGTATTCTCCGCTCTCGCAGAAGACAATATCACGGTCGATATGATCGTGCAGAGCGTCAGAAATTCCAATGACGACAAGACGGATATCGTATTCACCATCGATGATACGGATATGGAAGATGCCAAGAGAGTCCTTGATAAGATGAGAGACGAAGGCAAAGTGGAAGAAGTCATTTATGATGACGACACGGCCAAAGTCTCTGTCGTAGGTGCCGGCATGCTCGGCAAACCGGGAGTCGCTGCTCGTATGTTCGGCGCACTTGGCAGAGCCGGTATCAATATCGATATCGTCAGCACCTCGGAGATCAGCATTTCCTGCCTCATCCTTAGAAAAGACCTGACCAAAGCTGTACAGGCGATTCACGATGAATTTTTCCCGCAGGACGAAAAATAATAAATAGATGCTTGTGGAAAAAGCACAGGAATTTCCTGCGCTTTTTCTTGTGAACGAAAGGGAAAAGATGCAAAGGGAATACGGATCCACTCATTGGCAGCGCTCATCCCGGGATTTTTATATAGGATAAAGCACTGCGGAGTGCTTGCACCATGGGGTGAAGCCGCTTGGGCAGCCTTTAGCACCTTTTTACACAACAATTATCAGCAACCGATAAGGAGAGATCAAATGAAATGGAATGATGGAGACCTGGTGCACGGATTCCGTGTCAGCCGCATGTCCCATATTGAAGAAGTCAATGCCGATGCCTACCTGATGGAGCACGTGAAAAGCGGCGCCCGTCTTCTGTATCTGGACAGTGACGATGATAATAAAGTTTTTTATATTTGTTTCCGCACGACGCCGGATAATTCCAAGGGTGCGCCGCATATCATGGAGCACTCGACGCTCTGCGGCTCGCGGAAATATCCGCTGAAGGAACCCTTCGTCGAGCTTGCGAAAGGCTCTCTCAATACGTTCCTCAATGCGATCACCTGGCCGGATAAGACCATGTACCCGATCGCCAGCCGCAATATGGTCGATTTCCATAACCTGATGGATGTATATCTCGATGCCGTCTTCTATCCGAATTGCCTCAAGGATCCGCAGATCCTGATGCAGGAAGGCTGGCACTATGAGCTGGAAAACAAAGAGGCGCCGCTGACGTACAATGGTGTCGTCTACAATGAAATGAAAGGCGCGCTCTCTTCGCCGGAAGCCATCATGGAAGACCGTGCGACAGAGCGTCTCTTCCCGGATAATACCTATGGCGTGGAGTCCGGCGGGGATCCGGAAGTCATCCCGATGCTCTCTTTCCGGGAATTTACTGAATTCCACCGACGCTTCTATCATCCATCGAACAGCTATATCTACCTTTATGGCGATATGGATATCGAAAAGACGCTGGCTTATATCGATGAGGAATACCTGTCTCATTTCGACCGCCGCAATGTGGACTCGGCCGTCCGCACGCAGTCCGGCTTCAAGAAAAGGGTATCGGCGACCTGCCCGTATGGGATCGCAGAACAGGAAAGCGAAAAGGGGAAGGCCATCCATGCCCTCTACATCGCAGCAAGCGACCATATGTCTACGAAGGAATCGCTCGCTTTCCGCATCCTGAACTATGTCCTGATCGATATGGACGGCGCACCGCTGAAGAAAGCAGTCATGGATGCCGGCCTTGGAAGCGACCTGTCCGGCGGCTATTGTGACAGCTACAAGCAGCCTGTCTGGACCATCGAGGTGACAGGCTCGGAAGTGGAAAAGCAGGAGCAGTTTGCCCAGGTCATCGACGGGACGCTGCGCACGCTCGCTCTTGACGGCATCGACAAGGATATGCTCGATGCCGCACTGAACCGTACGGAATTCACCTCGCGTGAAAACGATTATCAGGGACGTCCGAAAGGACTTTTCTACGGCGTGCGCGCGATGGATCTCTGGCTCTATGACCGTGACCCGATGGCGGCACTGCGCTATATCGATGACATCAAAGAGCTTCGCGAAGGGATTCAGAATGGCTATTTCGAAAGCCTTCTCCTGAAGTACGTCATCAAGAATCCGCATCAAGTCCTGATCACCATGAAGCCGGAAAAGGGACTGACGGAGAAGAATAATGCGGCAACGGCAGAAAAGCTCGCTGCGTACAAGATGAGTCTCACCGACGAGCAGCTCGAAGACATCGTGGCGTCCACCAAAGCATTGAAGAAGCGTCAGGCATCCATGGAAACGGAGGAAGCCCTGAAGACCATTCCGCTCCTGTCCCGCGAAGACCTGAAGCGGGAGATCGAGGAGGAAGTGCTTGAAGAAGAGACCATCTCCGGGATCCGCCACTTCCACTATGATATTCACACGACGGGGATCTCCTACGTCACGATGTATTTCGATCTCTATGACCTCACCGAGGAAGAGATCCCGTATGCCGTCCTTCTTTCGGGGATGCTTCGCAGCTTGGATACGGAAAAGCACAGCTACACAGAACTCGCGCGAATCTCCAATGCGTATACCGGAGGCATCAGCTTCCAGATCTCCTGCATCGGCGATATCAATGACGCATCGAAATATAAGCCATTCATGGTCGCAAGAGGCAAAGCACTCACCTCAAAGGCTCGTCAGCTCATGGACCTGCTGGGAGAAGTCATCAATCATACATCCTTCCGGGATACAAAACGGCTGAAGGAGCTTCTCTTGGAAGAAAAATCGGAATGGGATATGACCGCCTTCTCTCGCGGGCATAATCTCACCATGGGACGTCTCGCATCCTATTTCTCCAAGACGGCACAGTTCTCTGAGCAGGCCGGCATGACGTTCTATTATTTCCTGGCAGACCTTGTCAAGACGTATGACGGTCAGGCAGAGGATGTCGCCGAGAAGCTCTCGGCTGTCGCGAAGAAGATCTTCACGAGAAGCCATATGTTCTTTGCCACCACAGGCGAAACGGAAGAAAAGCAGGCTGTCGATCGCTGTCTCGGCCTCATCTTGGGTGATATGCCGGAAGGGGAGAAGAAGGAGGCCCATCTCTTCGATTTCCCAGCCAAGGAGATCAATGAAGCCTTCCTGACCTCCGGCAAGGTCCAGTACGTGGCCAAAGGCGGCAACTTCCGCGATCATGGCTTTACCTATACCGGCGCGCTTCGTGTCATGGAAACCATCCTCCGCTATGAGTACCTCTGGAAGAAAGTCCGTGTCCTCGGCGGTGCGTATGGCGCTTTCACACAGTTCCTGCGCGATGGTACGTCCCTTCTCTGCTCATACCGTGACCCAAATCTGAAGGAAACGCTTGAGACGTACAAAGACCTTCCGGAATATCTGGAAACACTCGAATTGTCTGAACGTGAAATGACCAAGTACGTCATCGGTACCATGGCGGCGGATGAGATCCAGCTTACCCCGTCCATGAAGGGCGAGCGTGCGATGCTCCACTACCTGAATGGCAATACCCGAGAAGACCGTATGCGGATCCGCAGCGAGATCATCTCCTGCGAAGTGAAGGATATCCGTGCTCTGACTCCGCTCGTCAAGAGCATCATCGATGATCCTTATATCTGCTGCATGGGCAGCGAGGAAAAGATCCAGCGGGATAAGGCACTTTTCAGGAAAGTCCTCTCTATGCCGGAGTAAGTCAGATCAGGGATGAGGAATGAAGGCGGCAGGAGATCTCTCTGAGAAGGCATTTGGCTGCTTCATCTGCGATGTACCTGCAAAGCCCGCTGCACCTCACCCCAGATCCCTTATCATTTTTACCAACAAGGAGGCTCAAATGCTTGAGCCTCCTTTTGTATCATTGAGAAAACGCTGATGTGATCTGACAATGATGGGATCTGTGTTTTCCTAAGGAGACGCTATGCAGACAGCCATTCGTACCCGCTTTGCGCCGAGTCCCACGGGATATATGCATCTTGGGAATATCTGGGTCGCCTTTTTGAACTGGCTCTGGACACGCCAGCATGGAGGGGCGATCGTGCTGCGTATCGAAGACATCGACCGGCAGCGAAGCCACGCGGAATACATAGAGGGGATCAAAGAAGACCTCGCATGGATGGGTCTTTCCTACGATGAGGGTCCCGGCGGGAGCTATTCGTATGGGACGCCCGTCCAGAGTCTCCGATTTCCTCTCTATCAGGAAATTATGGATCGGTGGAAAGAAGCGGGGGAGGTCTATCCCTGCTTCTGCAGCCGTGCCCGTCTCCACAGCATCGCCTCTGCGCCGCATGAAGGAGAGGGACTGCCGGTCTATGACGGACACTGCCGCCGTCTGAGTGCGGAAGAAGTCGCGGACAGAGAAAAGGGGAAGGCGCCCTCCTGGCGCCTTCGTATGGAGGAAAGCCGCGTGTCCTTCAGAGATCTTTTCTGCGGGGAGGAGACATGCGTGCTCCGTCCCTGCATCGATGACTTTGTCCTTCGGCGCGCCGATGGCATGGTCGCTTATCAGCTCGCCGTATCCGTCGATGATGCGGCGATGGGGATGACGCATGTTTTTCGGGGAAATGACCTCCTCTCCTCGACTTTTTATCAGCTCTATCTGCTGAAAAAACTGGGAGTTGCCCATGTTCCGACTTACGGACATCTGCCTCTTCTCGTTGATGCGGAGGGAGCCCGGCTCTCGAAGCGTCAGAAAGGTCTCACTCTTCGTGAAATGATGGCAGAGGGCAAGAAGCCTTCTGATATCATCGGACTCCTTCTGTATTATGCAGGCGCACTTCCAAAGCCGATGCCCGTATCCGCAGAGAAAGCGGCTCGGAATGTCGGCTTTGAGGAGCTGAAGCACTTGTCTTTGCCGCATATCGTGGTGACGCAGGTCTAAAAAACGGCTATAATGAATCTATAGATGGTTATCCGGGAAAACGATGATGCGATTCACGATGGGATCCGTACTTCCCCGGAGGATCCGGTAAAGGAGCTGATTTCCATGATTCATATCACCTGTGAAGGCAGAAGTTTTGACTTTTTTGACGGTGCGACACCGCAAAATTTATGGAATATGGTCCGCGGTACAAGGGGCAAGGAGGCGGCGGTGCTGGCAGAGATGGATGGCGAGCTTCTTGATTTCCAGACACCGTTTCCCTCCGGCGGAGATGTGCGATGGATCCCTCTTTCAGCGCCAAAAGCGCACCAGGCGTATGTGAGAAGCGCGATCATGCTTCTCGTATGTGCTGTGGAAGAGATCTATGGAGAAGGGGCAGATGTCCTCGTGAAGCATTCGCTGGGAAAATCGCTGTACTGTGAATTCGAAGACGGGCATGTACCGCTCAAGAAGGAGCTGGATCGGCTGGCGGCACGGATGCGTGAGATCTCCGAAGAGGGACGCGACATCACCAAGCTCGTCGTCGGGAAGAAACGTGCGATGGCCTTCCTTCGCATCAAAGGGCGGGAAGAGGATGCAGAGCTTGCTGGGCAGCTCGCCGGGAATACGATCAATGTCGACCAGTGCGGGCGTGTGATCGACTATTTCTTCGGCCCGCTTTTGCCGGATATGAGCTTCGTGCAGCTTTTTGCGCTGAAGTCTTATGCGCCGGGATTTCTGCTCAGCCTTCCGGATGAGGATTTTCATCTGGCTCAGGATGAGGAAGAGGACCCGCTCTTTGCGAAGGTCTTCCTCGAAAGCCAGAACTGGTCCGAGCTTATCGGCTGCCAGAATCTGGCGCAGCTCAATGCTTCTATCGAGAATGGTAAAATTCTCGACTACATCTCTATCGCGGAAGCGCTGCATGAGAAAAAGCTGGCAGAGCTTGCAGATGCGATCTGTGAGGCGAAGCCCCAGATCCGTCTCGTCTGTACAGCCGGCCCCTCATCCTCCGGCAAGACCACCTTCATGAAGCGTCTCATCGTCCACCTGCAGGTGAATGGGGCGCATCCTGTCATGATCTCGCTGGATGACTATTTCCGCGATCGAAGCGAAATGCAGGGGGAAGATTGGGAAGATATCCACGCGCTTGATCTGGACCGTTTCGAAGGAGATATCACCGCACTTCTGGAAGGGAAGCCAGTGCGGCTTCCGACGTTCAATTTCATCACCGGGAAAAAAGAGTGGAATGCGCCGCCCGTCACGCTCGGGAAGGGGCAGCCGATCCTTGTGGAAGGGCTTCACGCACTGAATCCGCGGCTCACCTATTTTGTGCCCGGCTACCAGTGCATGCATATCTACCTTTCCGCACTGACGCAGATCACCATCAATCACCATAACCGTATATCGACCTCGGACACGCGGCTTCTTCGCCGTATGGTGAGAGATATGCAGTTCCGCGGAAATCCTCCGGAAAAGACGATCTCTTCCTGGCCAAGCGTCCGCAAAGGAGAGGAACGGAATATTTTCCACTTCCAGGGACGCGCTGACGTTGTATTTAATTCCGCACTTCTTTATGAGATCCCTGTTCTGAAACGGATCGTAAAGCCGTTTTTAGAGGAAATATCCAAGGATAGTCCTGCCTATGGGGAAGCCCGGCGCCTTCTGGAATTTCTCGCACCCTTCCGTGAGTTGGATGCATCGCTCGTGCCGGATCATTCGCTGCTTCGCGAATTTGTCGGCTATCAAGGACTGGGAAGGTCGTTCCTGAATCGGTAGAGCTTTCTCATGGATCCCGAATGAAAGCTCTGCTTGCATGAGAATTGCGGGATGAGAAATAGCGGCGGCTGCGCCTGACATAAAAGACAGCCGATGCCGAATATCTGCTGCTTTTCCGCACGGTCAGCGTTTTCCTTATCGGGAAGGCAGATCGTCAGATCCTGTGGATCTGAATTACTTTTCCATTCTCCTACTAGCAATCTTTGGCAAGACAAGGTACAATAGAAACAGCTTTAAGACAATTCTCATTTCTAGTTGGAGGTCATGCATCATGGCAGAAGAAAAAAGAGTAAACCTGAAAGCCCAGAAATTCGAAGCCTACACCCAGGCAAACAAAATGGACTTTTTCGTCAAAAATGAAATGAAAGATGACGCAGATACCGTTGTATTCCAGTCGAATCTGAAGGTCGAAGGACAGACCATTCCGCTCGGCATCATCACCGACAATACCATCTACACCATCATCCGCGTCCAGATCGGAAGCCAGCTCCTGAAAGATGAAAATAAGCTCGCCCTCCTCGAATACCTGAACCAGCTGAATCGCAGCTACAAGGTCTTCAAGTATGTAGCAGCAGAAGACGGCAGCATTTTCCTCGATGCTTGCCTCCCGAGCACGAACGAGAGCTTTGACGCAGAAATCGTCCGTGTCATCCTCGATGTCATCGTCGATCATCTGAACAATGAATACAAAAACATCATGAAGCAGGCTTGGAAATAATGTCTCTTCCGCAATCAAAAAACGGCTTTCCGAAAGGAAGGCCGTTTTTTGATTGCGGAGGCTTCGCTCAAAGAAAAGATAACGATGCCGGAGGAGCTGTGCATCCCGAATTACTTTTTCATAGCAAATTTTTTCTAAAAGCTATATAATAGAAGAAATCTATTTGCCGAAATGAAAATATAGATCTTCATTTCATGTCTAGGAGGAGATTTCATTGTTAGCATCCAAATTATATAGCCCGACCCTGAGAGAACTGCCTGCCGACGCTGTCGTCATGAGCCATAAGTACATGCTGAAAGCCGGCATGATGCGAAAGATTGCCAATGGTACCTATGCGTACCTGCCGCTGGCTTTCCGTGCCATTGAGAAAGTGAAGAAGATCATCCGTGAGGAGATCAATAAGACAGGCGCACAGGAGATCCTGATGCCGATCGTACAGCCGGCGGAGATCTGGCAGAAGACGGGACGCTGGGCCGTATATGGAGAGGAAATGTTCAAGCTGCAGGATCGTCACGGCAGAGACTATTGCTTGGCTCCGACGCATGAAGAACTGGTGACCACGCTCGTTTCCATGGATACCTCGTCCTATAAGCAGCTGCCGGTCTCTGTGTATCAGATCCAGAACAAGTACCGCGATGAGAAGCGTCCGCGTTTCGGCCTGATGAGAAGCCGCGAATTCATCATGAAGGATGGCTACACCTTCGATATGGATCAGGAAGGTCTCGATAAGCAGTACAAACTGATGTATGATGCATACTGGCGCATTTTTACCCGCTGCGGTCTGAAATTCCGTCCAGTCATCGCAGATTCCGGCGCGATCGGCGGCAATGCGTCTCACGAATTCGAAGTCCTGGCAGATTCCGGCGAAGCGGATATCGTATATTGCGAAGACTGTGATTTCGCAGCGAATATCGAAGCGGTTGATCCAAAGACGATTCCCTGCGATATCCGAAATGACAAGGAAAAGGAAATTGTAGAAACCCCGGGGCAGCACACGATCGAGATGGTTTGCAACTTCCTCAATGCGGATGTGAAGCAGTCCGTCAAGGCGGTCGTCTACAAGCTCGATGATACCGTCGTCCTTGCGATGGTGCGCGGCGATCATGAAGTCAATGAAGTAAAGCTCCAGAATATTTATGGTGCGATCAATGTGGATATGGCATCGGAAGAAGATCTGGAGCGCTGCGGTCTGACGGCTGGCTATATCAGCCCGATCGGACTTAAAAAGGTGAAGAATTTCGACATCATCTGTGATAAGACGGTCATGGAAATGCAGGATGTCTGCTGCGGGGCCAATGAAAAGGACAAACACTACATCCATGTGAATCCGGCGCGCGACTTCGGTGATGTGAAGGTGGATACCATCCGCCAGATCCAGGAAGGCGATGTCTGCCCGCACTGCGGCGGCAAGATCGTCATCACGAAGGGCATCGAAGTCGGCCAGGTCTTCAAGCTCGGGACCAAGTACAGCGAAGCGCTGGGGGCGACCTACCTCGATAACAATGGCAAGTCGCACCCGATGGTGATGGGGTGCTACGGCATCGGTGTCACCCGTACGGTGGCTGCCTCCATCGAGCAGAATCACGATGACGACGGCATCATCTGGCCGGTCGCAATCGCGCCTTATGAAGTGGTCATCGTCCCGGCGAATAATAAATCGGAAGAAGTCATGAATGCGGCAAAGAAGCTCTATGATGCGATGGAAGAAAAAGCGGATGAAGTGGTCCTTGATGACCGCAATGAAAGAGCAGGCATCAAGTTCAAGGATGCTGACCTCATCGGCTATCCGGTCCGTGTGACCATCGGTAAGAAATGGCAGCAGTCCGGCAATGTGGAGATCCGTCTGCGTCGAAGCGGTGAGACCATCGAAGTGCCGTATGAAGAATGCAAAGCCAAGGTCATGGAGATCCTGGCAGAGCTTCACGAAAAGAACCGGTAAGGGGCTCAGATGGACGAAAAAGAACTGGAAGAGCTGCGCGCTTCGGTGCGTCGGATCGATAGTGAGCTGGCAGCGCTTTTTGAGAAGCGGCTGGAGCTGTCGAGAGGCATTGCCCTTTATAAGCTGAAAGCGCACAAGCCGATCTATGATGCAGAAAGGGAAGCGAAGAATATCGAGGCATTGTCTTCTCTCATCGAAGATGTGAGCAGCCGCCCTGATTTCATCCGTTGGTACCAGCTCTTGATGGATATCAGCAAAAAGCTGCAGTCGAAACTGATACAAGGGGAAACAAAATGATCAAAGAACTCAGAGGTACCGTCAGACGATGCATCTATGCAAGCGATGATGGCAGATTCTGCGTTTTTCAGATCGAAGATAAGGAAAGCCGCAAGCTGGCCTGCGCCACATACCATGGGAAAAACCCATATGTCGGCGAACAGATACTCATGCGGGGGTGCTGGCAGAAGCATCCCCGTTTTGGAGTGCAGTTTTCCGCGAAGAGCTTGGAGATGGTGAAGCCGGAGGAAACGGAGGATATCATTCATTTCCTGGCATCGGGGATGATCGATGGCATCCGTGAGACCATGGCGCGCCGCATCGTGGCACATTTTGGCAAGAAGACGATGGATATCTTCGAGAAGAATATCGATGCGCTTCTGGAGGTTCCCGGTATAGGGCCTAAGGGATTCGAGAAGATCAAAAAATCCTATGAGATGATTTCCGGGCTGAAGGAGATCATCATGTACCTCCAGTCACTGGCTATTCCCGAAAAATATGCGGCAGATATGCAGAAGCGTTACGGAGAGAATATCAAGTCCGTCTTTCAGCACGAACCCTATCGCATGCTGGAAGACATAGCCGGAATGACTTTTCTCGAGGTCGACCGCATCGCCATGGATCAGGGCATAGCGGCGAATGACTGCGAGCGCATCACGGCAGGCGTAACGTATATGCTGGGACTGGCGCTTTCTCAGGGGCACAGCTGTGTGCCGATCGATTCGCTGGCGAAAAATACCGTGCCGCTTCTCCATCTCTCTATCGAGATCATCAAGGAGGGCATCGAGTCTGCAATCGAGGCAGGCCTTCTGCCGTCTCTGACCTATGAAAAGACGGTGTATGTGTACCTGAATTTTCTCTATGAAGCGGAAACGCAGTCAGCTGATATTCTGAAAGGCATGCTCTGTCATCAGAAGGTGCTCGGAACGGCTGCACTGGCCATCGAGAAATTTGAGAGAGAGAATCATATTACGCTGGCAGAGGAGCAGAAGGAAGCTGTCGAAGAGGCGATGAAGAGCCGCGTCCTCGTCATCACTGGCGGACCGGGCACAGGAAAAACGACACTCGTGCGGGCCATTATCACGGCAGCTGAACAGCACGATCTGAAAGTCCATCTCATGGCACCGACAGGCCGTGCGGCGAAGCGCCTTGCGGTCGCGAGCCACATGGATGCGGATACCATTCATAAGGCGCTCGAGGCGGAAAAACGTGAGGATGGCAGGACGGTCTTTTCGCGGGATAAAAGCGATCCTTTGGAAGAAGACCTCATCATCGTCGATGAAGCGTCCATGATGGATATTTCCCTTTTCTATCATTTATTGTCTGCGCTGAAAGAAGACGCACGCCTCATTCTGGTCGGCGATGTCGACCAGCTCCCGCCGGTAGGACCGGGTACTCCCTTGAAATCTATCATCGCCTGGGAAAAGGTGCCTGTCACAAGGCTCAAGCATATTTTTCGTCAGAAAGAAGGGAGCGGCATCATCGAGAATGCGGCGCTCATCCGGGAAGGGAATATGTGTGTCCCGGACGAAGGCGGGGAATTCAAGATCCTTCCCGTCTGGTCGGAAGAAGAAGCCTTCGATACGGTCATAAGCCTTTGCCGTTTGCTGCACTATGGGGAGAGCAAGGAGAAAATGGCACTGCAGGTGCTTTCTCCCATGTATCGTGACCGGTGCGGGGTGGACAATCTGAATCATGCCATTCAGGAGCTGGTGCATCAGAAGCAGATCCCGCCGGGGAACCATTTCTTTGTCGGCGACAAGGTCATGCAGAAGCGGAATGACTATGACAAGGGTGTCTATAATGGTGATGTCGGCATTGTCTGGTCTGTGACAGACAAGCGCATCGCTGTCAGTTTCTATGACCGGGAAGTCGTCTATGAAAAAGAGGAAAGAAATGACCTGCAGCTCGCCTATGCGACGACGGTCCATAAAAGTCAGGGAAGCGAGTATGATACCGTCATCCTCGTCCTCCTTCCGACACAGCGCATGATGCTGAAGCGAAATCTTCTCTATACAGGAATCACCCGTGCGAAAAAGACCACGTATCTGATCACGACGGAAGAAGCATTGGCAAAAGCCATCGATACCGTAGAGACCGGACGAAGATACAGCCTTTTCTTTCCGCTCCTGACGGGAGAAACGGAAGGATGATGCCTTGGTGGGGAATCCCCACCCCTGAATCCCTGGAAAGGACCCTGCCATGCGTCTTATCACTGATATTCTGGAGACACTCTACCCCACCTGCTGCCCGGGCTGCGGACGCGTGGTCGATCCGAACGTGCAGTGGTGCGAGGCATGCCTCCGGAAGATCTGGAATCCGAGGCTCCTCAATTCCTCTTTCACCGACCACCTCTCGGGCTGCTATACCTGCTGCGACTATGCAGGTGCGATCCGGGACTGCATCATACAGATCAAGTATGGCGGACGGCGCAGCAGGAAGCGCGTCTTTGCGCCGCTCCTTTCCCGCTTTCCCTGGTGGGACAGGATGGGGGAGTGCGGATTGGTGATCCCTATCCCGCTGTCTTCGGAGAAGAAGAAATGGCGCGGGTATAACCAGGTGGATCTGATGTTTGCCACGTGGATGAAGGAAGCAGGCTATGATTACAGGCCGGATGCACTCGTCCGCATCCGTAGTGCGCACACGCAGTCCCTCTTATCCCGAAAGGAGCGTTTTCAGAATATCAAAGGCGTTTTTCACATCGCGCGGTCTATGGATGTGAAAGGCGAAACGATCCTTGTCGTGGATGATATTTATACGACGGGGGCTACGATGGAGGCGGCCGCTCATGAGCTCATGCGAGCGGGAGCGAAAAAAGTCATGGGCATGACGATTGCGAGCGGAGCCGGCTAAGGAAGGGCTTCCCGGGTAAACCGGCTATGTATAAAAAAGGAGGCTGTATGGCTGAGATATCGGCTGATTTCCGTCCTGCCAGGATGGAGGAGATCTATGAGATCGCACGAAGACTCCATTGGAAGATCGTGCAGGAGGAAGAAAAACCATTTTTCTATCACTTTGTATACACCGGCGAGGATCTTCCTCGGATGCAAGCGGGGAAAGACTGGTCTTTTCTGGTGCTGAACGAGAAGGGGACGGCGAGTCTCATGCTTGAGCGTATCCAGTGTACGGCAGCCATTTATGAGTGTGAGAGGGTGACGACCCAGAGCGGTCTTACTGAGAATGCGTTCGTCATGCGAAGCTTTATGAATAAAGTCAAGATCCTTGATAAGACGCTGAGAAAAGAGCTTCACAGCTATGCACCGGAGATCGTGCTCCGGAGGAAATGATCCTGTGGAGCGTTTTGTCCTCCGTCGGCCTCGTGTAATTGATGAAGGAGAATATGTATGCATTTTGCCAATCCGAAAGCGTTCACCAGACCGCTTCGCAAACTGTTAAAATCCTATCTGCTATCTGTGACGGCGGGGGATATCATGCTCGGAGAGGTGGCAGACCACCTCTGCGTGAATGATCTCGACCGCGGGCTCTCGGATAAAGAGCGGATCCGTGCGGCGGTCGATATCGGATTCACGGATACGGTGGATGACGCTATCGAGAACATCTGGGAGGATCCGGAAGGCCTCATCCCATACTCTGCACTTTGTGATCTGTATGATCCGGAAGGCCTGTGGAAGGCGCTGATGAAGGAGATCGAAGAGCACACCCATTTCTATGACGCCTCTTTGGTGACGAAGAATCCCTACTACATCCATGTGCATGCACCGGAAGCGAAGTCGGGGGCGATTGAGTTGGGGACGACCGACTATCTTGGCGGGGAATTCTTCCAGACTTATCATCAGGGCTATTCGGCCAAGCGGCCTTTTGGCTATGCGGATATCGGTTTCTTTGATGAGCGCGTCGCTTTTCCTGTCATCAGAGAAAACGGCCAGGTGTGGATGAGTGTCGTCATGAGTGAGATCGAGTCGATGGAAGAGCCGCTGGCGCGCGCTCACGGAAAGGTCATCACCTATGGCCTTGGTCTGGGCTACTATGCCTTCATGGCGGCAGAAAAGAAAGAGGTGGAGTCTGTCACGGTGGTGGAAATGAATCCCCACGTGATCTCTCTCTTCAAGACATACCTTCTGCCGCAGTTTCCGCATAAGGAAAAGATCCATATCATCGAAGCGGATGCGATGGATTTCATTCGTGAGCAGAAGGATGGGGCCTATGATGTCGCCTTTGCTGATTTCTGGGGAGGGGTCAGTGATGGGCTTTCCTTGTACCTGAGATTCATGCCGCTCACCGCGCGTTTTCAAAGGACGCTGCATGAGTTCTGGATAGAAAGCTGCTTTTTGGAGTACCATTTCCGCCCTGTCATGCTGAAAGTATTGCTTGACATGGGGCTCTCCTATCCGCTGGTCTTGCCGGAAACGGGGCAATCGGAGTGGAGGATCCAGAAGGCGTTCTCCCGATTCCTGAAACAGTGGGACTATACGATCGAGACGGAAGAGGACCTCGCATACCTTCTGACGAATGACTGCCTCATCCGCCTCATGCATCAGTTTGCGATAGAATATACTGGAGACTAGTGGCCGGGGATCGGCTGTAGGGTGACTTGCTGCCTTCGGGCATCGTTTGTTTGCGTATGCGGACGGGCGCATCGCTCCCCTTGGCTTTCCGTATCTATGGGAAGACTTCCAAAGGGGCAAATCCTACATCCTGTATCCAATGACCTTATATTATTAGAATTTTCTAAAAACGAAAAGTGTATACTACATTATTTCTATAAGTATGATACAATAACGATAACTGTGAAAGAGAAAGTATACTATTGTGGAGGCATACAATGAACAGACAACTTTCAATGGAATTTGTAAGAATCACAGAACAGGCTGCACTTCTGGCTGGTCGTTTGATGGGGACAGGCGATAAGGAAGGCGCGGATCAGGCTGCGGTAGACGGCATGCACCAGCAGTTTGCCAAGACACCGGTCTCCGGCACTGTCGTCATCGGCGAAGGCGAGATCGATGAAGCACCGATGCTGTATATCGGCGAAAAAGTCGGTCAGGGCGGAGAAGAGGTCGACATCGCTGTCGACCCGGTCGAAGGGACGAACCTGGTAGCGAAGGGCAAAGATGGCGCGATCGCGGTCCTTGCTATTGCACCGAAAGGCTGCCTGCTCCACGCACCGGATATGTATATGCAGAAGATCTGCGTCGGCCCGAGAGCGAAGGGATGCATCGATATCAATGCATCTGTCACTGAAAACCTGACCCGCGTAGCGAAAGCGATGGATCGTGAAATCTCTGATCTCACCATTGTTGTCCTTGATCGTGAAAGACATGAAGGCATCATCCGCGAAGCCAGAGAAGCCGGTGCACGCATCCGTCTCATCACCGATGGGGATGTCGTACCGTCCATCGACTGCGGCATTCAGGGCAGCGGTATTCATATGGTCCTCGGCTCCGGCGGTGCGCCGGAAGGCGTCCTGGCCGCTGTCGGTCTGAAATGTCTCGGCGGTGATATGCAGGCGAAGCTGCTCCCGCACACGGAAGAAGAAGTCCGCCGTCTGCATGCTATGGGCATCACCGATCCGAACAAGGTCCTGACCTTAGATGACCTTGTCAAAGGCGATGACTGCATCTTCTCGGAAACGGCGATCACCGACTGCGCGATGCTGAAAGGCGTCCGCTACTTTGGCGGCGGTGCCAGAACCAGCACGCTGGTCCTCCGCTACAAGACCGGTACGGTCCGTTTTGTAGATACCATCCACCGCTTCGGTGAACCGGATAAGAAACCGGCTGTGAGACTTTGGTAATACGGCTCTGTTTGAAAGGGGCTGTGAAGAAATGAATCTTCATTTCTTCACAGCCCCTTTTTACTTTGCTTTCATTTGGTTCAAGGTTCAGGGCTCTCGTGGCGGCTTCGCCGCCTTTTTTTAGAAGATGGTATTCTCGTATCGCAGCCTTCCCCTCTAGGGGAAGGTGCCCGAAGGGCGGATAGGGCACTGGCGGTATGCAAACCATTGTTTGAAATCGTCAGTCGCGTTCATGCAAGTGTGCGGGAAACGCCTGCCCGCGGATGACAAAGATTTCTCGATTTCGCTCGAAATGACGATACGGGGAAGCGGCATTCTCCGTGCGTGATGGATGAAATGGGGGATAGTCCGTTCTCTCGTATAGTCATCTCGAGCGTAGTCGAGAGATCTCCACGCTGCAGCGGTATTCTGCATGCAGGCGGTTACGTAAAAATCGCTTGGGATCATTGGCTTCACGTTATCCTACGGTCATCGTTTTACCGGCGTGCAAGGAAGATTTCTCGCATTCGCTCGAAATGACGATACGGGGAAGTGGTATTCACCATGTGTGATGGGATAAAAGGAAATGGGGGGATAGCCCGTTCTCTCGTAGTTTCCTTATATGAAGCTCTGCGGCGCTTCTGATTCGCACCAACACTTCTCAATTCTCACTGGCGTGTAGAGCTTTCATTCACAATCAAAGGGCGATACGCTGTGCAGGTTGACCTTGAATCCCAATCAAAAAGCCCCTGCCAGAATGTCGGGGGCTTTTTGATGACTTACCTTAATGACTTATTAGTAGTTTTCCGCTTTGATGGCGAAGAAGCTCTGCGGATGGCCGCATACCGGACATTCTTCCGGTGCTTCTACGGATTCTACGGTGTAGCCGCAGTTAGCGCACATCCAAAGTTTCTTTTCGCCTTTCTTGAAGACCTGGCCGTTTTCGACATTAGCCAGCAGCAGTTTATAGCGTGCTTCATGCTGCTTTTCGATCTCGCCGACTTTGGAGAGCAGGAAAGCGATCTGCGGGAAGCCTTCTTTTTCTGCGGTAGCAGCGAATTCCGGATACATGGAAGTCCATTCACCGTTTTCACCGGCAGCGGCCATTTTCAGGTGTTCTGCGGTGGTCTTCTTGAGATCACCGACGAGCCAGAACCACAGTTTGGCATGGGCTTTTTCATTGGCGCCGGTTTCTCTGAAAATATCAGCGATCTGGCGGGAGATGGACGGATCCTTTTCCGCTTCTGCAGCAAACAGGTTGTATTTCACATGAGCCTGGGATTCTCCGGCGAAGGCAGCACGCAGGTTTTTTTCTGTCTGTGTGCCGGCGAGGCGTTTCATTTCTTCTAATACTTTTGCTTCTTCCATGGTAAAATTCCTCCTTTTACACTCGTAGGACTTGCATACATAAAGAATCCACATTCTCCCCGGAATGTGGAAGGGGATGAGAAATTTCTCATCTATAGACAGTATAGATGATTATCGATATTCTGTCAAGGGGGCCGCGACACCCGATGAACCCATGCCCGGTGACCGTCTGATAGGCGAAGTTGCCATTTGACTGACACACGATTAGATTTCCGTGAACCTATTCCCAAAACGCATGGATTCAGCTATAATCAAGATAAATGATTTTCGATAAGTTGAAGATTTTGTCAAGGATTTTACACAGGCTTTACATTCATAAGATATCATAAAGACATACGTATGTTTTTGGTAAAACGGAGGACGTTAGACGTTATGTTCAGTCTGGTGAATAAGCATGAAGAGTTTTTCGATTTCCTTGTGACGAATGCAGAGTATTTCCACAAAGGCACTCTGATGGCGAAAGAGGTACTGCAGGACCCGACGAAGCTGGAAAAATACTCGAAGGAAGTGAAGAATCTGGAGCATGCGGCAGATCGCGTGACACATGACATTGCAGCGAAGATGCGCCATGTCTTCATCACACCGATCGATAGGGAAGATTTTTTTATGCTGACTTCCACACTCGATGACTGTGTCGATGACATTCAGGATGTCGTGCTTTCCATGAAGCTGTATCATGCGGGCATTGGCTCGAAGCTGCCGGTGCGCATGTCGGATATCCTGGTCGAAATGGCTGAAGAGCTGATCGTCCTTTTCCGACTTTTGAAAGACATCGACAAGAATGAGATCGAGATCGGTCAGCGTACCCGCAAGCTGAATCAGCTCGAAAGCGAAGGGGATGCGATCTATCGCCAGTCTATTTCCGATCTCTTCGATGGCAGTCACGATGTCATGGAGATCATTCGCTGGAAGGAGATCATGGAAGCGATGGAGGACACCTGCGATCGGGCGGAGAAGGTAGCAAACCTGATCAAAGAGGTGGTCATGAAATATGCCTGATATGTACCTTGTGGGGCTTGTTATCATTCTGGCACTTTGCTTTGATTTTATCAACGGCTTCCACGATACGGCCAATGCTATCGCGACTTGTGTGGCGACGCGCGCACTCAGTCCCAAGATAGCGATCATGATGTCTGCCTTTTTGAACTTTGTCGGCGCCATGATCTCTACCGGGGTGGCGAAGACCATTGGCGGGGAGATCGTCACCTCTCCGCATATGGTCGACTCTGTCGTCCTTATCGCGGCGCTTGCCTCTGCGATCTTCTGGAATCTATTCACCTGGCGTATCGGGATGCCGTCCTCGTCATCTCATGCACTGATCGGCGGCGTCATCGGTGCAGTCATCATCTCTTACGGCACAGGCGCGGTCCACCTTGCCGGGGTGTTGACGATCGTCATCGGCCTCGTCTGCTCTCCGATCGTTGCTCTTGGCATGGGCTATTTCATCATGACGCTCCTCTATGTTCTTTTCAGAAATGTAGGGAAGTCGCGCGTGAATTACATCTCCCGTCACATCCAGATGGCATCGGCTGCACTCATGGCGTTTTCTCATGGCTCGAATGATGCGCAGAAGTCGATGGGCATCATTACGCTGGCACTGCTGTCGGGCGGCTATATCGGAGCGCTCGAGGTGCCGTGGGAAGTCAAAGTGGCATGCGCGACGGCGATGTGTGCCGGTACCAGTGTCGGTGGCTGGCGTATCATCCGTACTGTCGGGAATAAGATCTTCCGCATGCAGCCGGTCAATGGTCTTGCGGCAGATCTGAACTCGTCCCTTATCATTTTCTCTGCGACCATGCTGCATCTCCCTGTATCGACCACGCATGTCGTCACCGGCTCCATCATGGGCGTGGGTTGGGCGAAGCGTTTCCGTGCGGTCCACTGGAGTGTTGCTTACCAGATGGTCTCGGCATGGGTCATGACGATCCCCTGTACGGCCGCTGTCGGCGCTTTGGTGTACCTGCTATTGCGACATACATTTTAAGGAAACGCTGATTCAATCGCAGAGTCGAATTTCACATGGATTTTTATACATGGCTTCGTCATCATCTTCCTTAAATAGCTTGCTATTCGCGTCAGATGATTCCTCGCTCTGTATAAAAATCCAAGAATGAAATCTGACAACGATTTAATCAGTGTTTCCTTAGACCGAATCGGTGTTTTCCTGAAAGAAAATGGTGAGGCAAATCATGGATGAACATATAGCAACCATCACTCAGTGTATGGATCAGGTGCTCGCAGGGAGAGAGATCTCCAGGGAGGAGGCAGAGACGCTCTTCGCGGCTGGAAAGGAGGAGCCCTTCTTCCTTATGGCGGCAGCAGACAGGATCCGGAAGACCTTCTGCGGTGATCAGATGCACTTTTGCAGCGATGTGAATGCCAGAAGCGGACGCTGTACGGAGAATTGCAAGTTCTGCGCACAGTCGGGCTGGTATCACACCGGCGTCAAGGAGTATCCGCTAAGAAGCCCGGAGGATCTGCTCCGCGAAGCCAAACAGGCAGAGGCCTATGGCGCAGAACGCTTCGGCATCGTCACCTCCGGCCGCGGGCAGAGCGATCCCGTGCAGTTTGCTTCCATCGTAGAAGCAGTGAAGCGGATCACCCAAGAGACGAAGCTCTCCGTCTGCTGCTCGCTCGGACTTCTGACCGAAGAGCAGCTGAAGACGCTGAAGGCGGCAGGCTGCCAGCGCATCCACTGCAATCTGGAAACGGCGAAGCGCCATTTCCCCGCCATCTGCACCACACACACGTATGAGGAAAAGGAAGCGCACATCCGCCGCATCCAGCAGGCGGGTCTGAAGGTCTGCTCCGGCGGCATCTTCGGGCTGGGGGAAACGGAGGAAGACCGGATAGACATGGCCTTTGCTCTTCGTGAGCATCACATCACCTCTGTGCCGCTCAATATTTTCAATCCCATCCCGGGTACGCCCTTTGGCAAGAATAAGCCCCCGAAGCCGATCGAAATCCTTCGGATGTTCGCTATGTACCGCTTTATCCTGCCTCACGTCATCATGCGCGTATGCGCGGGACGTGAAAATTCGCTCCGTGACATGCAGGCCTTTGCCCTTTCGGCGGGGCTCAATGGCGCGATGATCGGCGGCTATCTCACCATCGCTGGCCGTTCGCCGGAAAGAGATAAGCAGATGGCCGTCGATATGGGACGGACATTGTAAAAAAACAAGCCATCTTTTCGTGGTAAAAGATGGCTTGTTTTTTGGTTCAGGGTTCAGGGTTGTGGTGGCGGCTTCGCCGCAAATATATATAGGGCGATGCCCGAAAGTGGTATGTAAGTCACTAGCCACTCATCCTTGTTTTCAAACTTTTTGGGGTATCCTTTTCCTGTATCGTCATCCCGAGCGCAGCCGAGGGATCTTTCTTGCACTGCGGTCCGTATCACATAGGCACTGGCAGGGAAACAACGTCTTGGTTGGGGCTAGGTATTTCTGCGCTCACACATACATCGTTTATCGGTCTGCAAGGAGGATTTCTCGGCAACGCTTTCAATGACGATACGAGAGGCTCCTAGTCCCTAGCCACCAGCTGCCAGTCCCCCGTCATTTCCCCTCCATCATCTTCCGGATCCGTTCGCGGCGTCTCTTCGCCGCTTCTTCGTCGACGATGATGAGATGGCCGGTGTCAGTGACGATCTCTTTGCGCTTCATGTCAGCGGGCTTGACAGGCGCGCTGCTTTTGTAGTCGAAGCCGCCGGCGAGGTGACAGCTGGCGCAGTCCCTGCCGCGTACGCCGCGCAGCATGCGGTAGAGGCAGTAGAGAAACCAGCCGCCGATGGCAAGGCCGATGAGAAGGGTGAGGATGGTATTCATAAAAGTCCTTTCGTGGAGAAATCATTGGTAGGCGTGAAAAATGAAGGTGGCGGTGCTACGCGCGGATTTTATATGAGGTGATACTCGAAGGCCGGCGGATAGCGACTGCCCCGCCTCTCCCGTGGAAGGAGAGCGTGGTACAGGGAAATGGAGCCCCTAATCCCCAGCTACTAGTCCCCAGTCACTAGTCACTCTCCCCCATGCCGTTTCGCTCTTTCCCCGGCGAGTGCGGCGAGAAGATCCGGCGGGGTGTCGCTCTGCCATACCCAGTCAGGACGGAGGGCGGCGGCGCGTTCTTTGGCGGCTTTGAGGTCGTAGTAGACCTGCCATTTTGCATCGACCAGTGCGCGGCCGCTCTGGCGGAGAAGGTAGGCGGGATGGAAGGTCGGCATGACGGGGATGCCATGGAAATCGATCCAGTGACCGCGGGAGCGGATGATGCCGGCTTCGCGGCCTAGGAAGAAGCGGAGCGCGACTTTGCCAAGACCGATGATGACGGCAGGGCGTGCGAGTGCGATCTCCTGCAAAAGCCAGATGCTTCCGCAGAAATGCCCTTCGTCCATGGTGGGGGTGCGGTTGCCGCGCGGACGGCATTTTACGATGTTTGTCACGTAGACATGGTCGCGGGTGATGCCGACGGAGGCGAGCGCCTTGTCCAGCAGCTGCCCGGAGGGGCCGATCAGAGGGCCGCCGTAGTCATCCTCGACACCCCCGGGGCCTTCGCCGACGATCATGAGCGGGGCATCCGCAGGGCCGGTGGAGAGCACGGGGCCAAGACCGCCTTCGCGGCGAAGCGGGCAGCGGCTGCAGGAGGTGATGGCTTCCTTCAACGCTTCGTGCGTGGCAAAGCCGGCGGGACGCTCCATCTCCTGCCTGCGGCGGACGATATATTCTTCCGGGTCTTCGTGTCCGAATAGATCCATAAGCGATGCCTCCTTAGAGGAAATCAATAAAGGGTTCAGGGTTCAGGGTTAGCCCGTGGGACGTGCTGCCCTTTGATTGTGGGTGAAAGCCTCGCGCGCTCTCTAGTGAGGAGTTAGGAGTTAGGAGTGGTGGTGCGGCACATAAAAATATGGAAGCGCCGCGAGTATATATGGGGCGATGCCCGAAAGTAGTATTCAAGCCACTAGTCACAAGTCACTAGTCACTCGCGGCTCCTAATCCCTAGCCACTCATTCCTGCCTTCTAAACTTCAGGATTGTGGTGGCGGCTTCGCCGAGATCCTTCGACTCAGGTCGCAGCTGTTCTGGTATTCGTTATCTCACATACGACGTTTCTCTCCGCTCAGGATGACGAAACGGGGCGATGCCCGAAGGTTATTGAGATAACAGGCTTCCTGTTTGGGGGTTCCTGATATCGACCAATTGAATGCGAATGACAAAGATTTGAGGGCTTCGCTCGAAATGACGATACGGGAGTCGGATGTCTCCAAGCCACTAGTCACCAGCCTCTCCTAATCCCTAGCTACTAGAATCCAGTCCCCGGTCACTAGTCACTGTTTAGGCATGCCTTTCGATAGCCAGAAGGCATGTGCATAAATGACGGTTCCTCTATATAATAGAGCCAATGGCCGGTCTTGGCAAGAGGCGGCGTGTTTGCAAGGCAGGTTGTCAGGAATGATATAATAAGGAATATATGTAGCAGGCCATCCGGCGGCTTCGGGGCGCAGAGATGATTTCCCTTTTCCTCCCGATCGCTGTCCTTCGCCTGCCGGGTAAGAGGTATATATGAAAAAAATAGATATGACGCATGGACCGATCGGAAGGAAAACGATCCGTTTTGCGCTACTCCTGGCACTGACGGGCATGCTGCAGCAGGTGTTCAATACCATCGACACCATCATCATGGGGCAGTTTGTCGGGAAGGAAGCGATGGCGGCTGTCGGGAGCAATACGCCCATCATCGGCTTCATCGTGACATTTTTCATCGGTATTTCGATCGGGGCGAATGTCGTGATCTCCCAAATGACAGGGAAGGGAGATCGGGAGGGGGTCCATCGGGCGGTCTTTTCGACGCTTGCCTTCGCGCTTGCCGCAGGGATCGTGATGACCTGTCTGAGCGAAGCTGTCGCGGAGCCGCTGCTCTCGCTGCTGCAGGTGCCGGATGCGCTCATGCCGCTCTCCGCCGAGTATCTGCGCATTTTTTTCCTGGCTCTGCCGGGGATCCTGGTCTATAATTTTGCGTCTGCCATCTTCCGAAGTCAGGGAGATACGAAGACGCCCTTCTTCTGTCTGGCGGCGTCAGGGGTCATCAAGGTCATCATCAGCTACACGCTGGTGGCGTTTTTTCATCAGGGCGTGGCAGCGGTGGCGATCTCTACGACATGTGCGACGCTTCTTTCTTCCGTCATGCTGGTGACGATCCTGCTTTGCAGCACGCATGTGATTCATCTGGATCTCAAAGCATCGCTCTTGGATCTGTATATTTTGCGGGAAATCCTTCGCATCGGCACACCAGCCGGGGTGCAGGCGGCGGTCTTCTGTCTGTCGAACATCGTGATCCAGTCGGCGATCAACAGCCTTGGCGCGGATGTCATGGCGGCAATGGCGGCGGCGTTCAATCTGGATATTCTTTGCTATATCTTTGTCAATGCGTTCGGGCAGGCATGTACGACATTCGTCGGGCAGAACTACGGAGCCGGCGACATGGCGCGCTGCCGCCGCGTCGGGGTCATCACCACCGTGCAGAATCTGGTCGTCTGCGTCATCATCGGAGCGCCCATCCTATATTTTTCGCCATCACTGCTTGCGCTTTTTACCAGCGATGTGATGGTCATCAGCTATGGCGTCACCCGCATGGGCTATATCATTCTGGCGGAGCCTTTGAATCTGTCCATCGAAATGATCTCCGCCTATCTCCGCGGCTTTGGCAATTCACTTTCTCCGGCGCTCATCACGATCGTCGGGATCTGCGGCTTCCGTATCCTGTACATGTGGGCCGTATTTCCTGCCATTCCCAGCTTTGACTGCCTTATGACGGTGTATCCGCTGAGCTGGTTCGTCACGGCCGTCGGACTTTTTGTCCTGCTTTTCAAGACGCGAAAGAAGTATATTTTGGGGTGACTGGATTCTAGTAGCTAGGGACTAGTGGCTAGTGACTAGTGACTTAAATGCCACCTTCGGGCATCGCCCCATATATACTCGCGGCGCTTCCATATTTTTATGTGCCGCACCACCACTCCTAACTCCTAACTCCTCACTAGAGAGCGCGCGAGGCTTTCACCCACAATCAAAGGGCAGCACGTCCCACGGGCTAACCCTGAACCCTGAACCTTAAACCCTAACAAAGGAGACTCTCCGATGATCCATGAAAGCATTCTTCTCAAGCAGAAAACGCTTGAAGCACATTTGAAAACACTTGGCTCGGTCGCCGTCGCTTTTTCCGGCGGTGTGGACTCGACCTTTCTTCTTCATGAGGCCTGCAAGGTGCTCGGCGATAAGGCTGTCGCGGTGACGATGAAGCTCGATTCCGTCCCCGCGCGTGAGATCGAAGAGGCGAAGGATTTCTGCACGTCCCGCGGCATCCGGCAGATGATCGTGGAAAGGGACCAGTTCGCTGCGCCGGGCTTTGCTGACAATCCGAAGGATCGCTGCTACTGGTGCAAGACCTATCTCTTCTCGTCTCTTGGCGAGCTGGCGAAGGAGCATCAGATCGCTTATATCATCGACGGGACAAATTTCAGTGATACGAAGGGCTATCGCCCCGGGCTGAAAGCGCTTGCTGAGCTGGGCGTCGTGAGCCCTTTGAAGGAGGCGGCGCTTACGAAGGAGGAGATCCGCATCCTGTCGGAGAAGGAAGGACTTCCCACATGGAATAAGCCATCCTTTGCGTGCCTGGCGACCCGTTTCCCCTATGGCACGAGGATCACGGAGGAGAAGCTCCGCGCGGTCGAAGCGGCTGAGCAGCTGCTTTTCGATCTGGGCTTTTTGCAGTTTCGCGTGCGCTGTCATGGGGATATCGCCCGCATCGAGGTGCTCCCCGCTCAGCTCTCAAAGCTCGTGGCAAATCGTGAGGCAGTCATCGCGCGCTTTCATGCGCTGGGCTTTCGCTACGTGACCATGGACCTGGAAGGGTTCCGCTCGGGGTCGATGGATGGGAAATAGGGACTGGTGGCTAGTGACTAGTGACTAGGGATTAGGAGCCTCGAGTAACTAGTGACTGGTGACTTGAATATTACTTTCGGGCATCGCCACTATTTATACTCCGTGGCGCTTCCATATTTTTATGCGCCGCACTACCATTTCGCATTTCGCATTTCTCATTTCTAATTTCTCATTCAAGCGAAACTTTCAAACGCAATCAAAGGGCAGCACGCTCCGTGGACTAACCCTGAACCCTGAACTTTGAACCTAAACCAACAACCAATCAACCAAAGGACACATATATGAGTATTCAAGAGATATTGACCCAAGTGAAGTCCGGCGCGCTGTCGCTCTCTGCGGCAGAGGCGCTCATCCGTGAGAATCCGGCGGAGCGATCCTATGAGGAAATGGGATTTGCCAAGCTCGATACGGATCGGAAGAAGCGTTCCGGCTTTGCAGAAGTGATCTACTGCCAGGGGAAATCTGACGAATTCATCGGACAGATCTTCCGAAGGCTCTATGAGGTGGAGGGGGAAGTCTTCGGCACCCGCGCCTCTCCTCACCAGTATGAGATCGTGAAGGAATTCCTGCCGGAGATCTCCTATGACCCGGTGTCGCATATCCTGAAGCTGGAAAAGGAGAAGGAGCACATCGGTTGCGTGGCCATCTGCACGGGCGGCACGGCAGATATTTCCGTCGCAGAGGAAGCGGCGCAGACGGCAGAGTACTTCGGGACGCATGTCGAACGTGTCTATGATGTGGGCGTCAGCGGTATCCACCGCATCCTTTCGAAGGAGGCGATCGTGCGCCGTGCGAACTGTGTCATCGCGGTGGCAGGCATGGAAGGGGCGCTCGCCTCGGTCATCGGCGGACTTGTGAAGAATCCCGTCATCGCGGTGCCGACGTCGGTGGGCTATGGCGCCAGCTTTCACGGCCTTTCGGCGCTCTTGACGATGATCAATTCCTGCGCGAATGGCATCGTCACCGTCAATATCGATAATGGCTTCGGCGCCGGCTATGTGGCGACACAGATCAACCGATTGGCGGAAATGGGACGGATCTGAAAGTAACCATATCGCCATATTTCTTGTTATGATTACGTGCCATAATTAAGAATTAGGAATGAGGAATGAGGAATGAGGAATGAAGGTGGCGGCTTCGCCGAGATCCTTCGGCTCAGGTCGCAGCTGTTCTGGCATTCGTTATCTCAAGTGCGACGTTTCTCGCCGCTCAGGATGACGAAACGGGGCGATGCCCGAAAGTCGTATTCAAGTCACCAGTCACTCGAAGCTCCTAATCCCTAGCCACTAGTCCCTAGCTACTAGAATCCAGTCACCAGTCACTCCTGATTCCAACCAATAATCAACAACCAACAAGGAGAAACCATATGGGAAAAACATTATACCTTGAAACTTCCTCCGGCATCAGCGGAGATATGTTCGTCGCAGCGATGATCGACCTCGGTGCAGACCCGGAGGTGCTGGAACGCGCGCTGAATTCCATTCCTGCGGACGGTTTCATGGTGGAGATCTCCAGCGTCAAGAAATCCGGCATTGCGTGCTGTGATTTCAATGTCATTCTGGATGCAGCCCATGAAAATCATGACCATGATATGGCCTACCTCTATGGCCCGGCGCCGGTCAGCTCGGCAGCTCCGCAGGAGGAAGCGCATCACTGCCACTGCCATGAGGACGAGGAAGCGCATCATTGCCATAGCCATGAGGACGAGGAAGCGCCTCATTGCCACTGCCATGAGGACGAGGAAGCGCCTCATTGCCATTGCCACGAGGACGAGGAAGCACATCACTGCCATTGCCATGAGGAAGAAGAAGCGCATCATTGCCATTGCCACGAAGAAGAGCCTCATCATCACCATGAGCATCACCACCACGGACGCCATCTGGCAGAGATCTTAGACATCATCGACGCGACAGACATGACAGACTCGGCGAAAGCACTGGCGGGCAAGATGTTCCACATCGTAGCGGAAGCAGAGTCTCTCGCCCATCATATGCCGCTGGAAGAGGTGCATTTCCATGAAGTCGGCGCCATCGACTCCATCGTAGATATCATTGCCGCGGCGGTCACCTTTGACAGCCTGGGGATCACGGATGTCATCATCCCCTGCCTCACCGAGGGCAGAGGCACCGTCCGCTGCCAGCACGGCGTGCTGCCCGTCCCTGTCCCGGCGACCATGAATATCATCGAAGTCTACGATATGCCGCTCACCATCATGGAGGCGAAGGGGGAATACGTCACGCCGACCGGCGCAGCCATTGCGGCTGCCATCTGCACGACGCACCAGCTGCCGAAAGCCTTCCGCATCGTGCGTACAGGCCTTGGTGCAGGCAAGAGAGACTACACCGAGCGCACGAATATCCTTCGCGCATACCTCATCGAAGGGAATGCCATGGAAGAGGGCAAGGATGAGATCGTGAAGCTCGAGACCGACATCGACGACAGCACCGGCGAAGCGCTCGGATATACCATCGACCGCCTCATGCAGGCCGGCGCGCTCGATGTCCATTACAGCCCGGTCTACATGAAGAAGAACCGTCCCGCGTGGGAGCTCACCGTGATCTGCAAGAAGAGCAGGATGGAAGAGCTTGAGGACATCATCTTCAAAGAAACGACGACCATCGGCATCCGCGAATTTCCGAGCGTCATGCGCTCCATCCTTCACCGCAACCAGAAGCAGGTGGAAACGCCCTTCGGCATCGCGGAGGTGAAGGAAGTCGCCCTCCCCGGGGAGAGACGCTTCTACCCCGAGTATGAATCGGTGAAGGCCATCGCAGAAAAAGAACACCTGCCCTTTGCGGAGGTATATCATCTCGTGAAGGCACTGGCGGAACAAAACGAGTAGTGGCTGGGGACTAGTGGCTGGGGACTAGTGACTGGGGACTGGGGACTAGAGACTAGAGACTAGGGACTAGGGGACTCTCGTATCGTCATTTCGAGCGAAGCGAGAAATCTTCCTTGCAGACCGATAAATGATGCATGTGTGAACGCAGAAATACGTGGCACCAAGACGCCGTTTCCCTGCCAGTGCCTATGTGATACTGACCGCAGTGCAAGAAAGATCCCTCGGCTGCGCTCGGGATGACGATACGGGAAAAGGATAGCCCAAAAAGTTTGAAAGCAGGGACTAGGGATGAGGGACTAGGGGACTCTCGTATCGTCATTTCGAGCAAAGCGAGAAATCTTTTGCCATTTGTTAACATACGACGTTTTTCTCCGCTCAGGATGACGAAATGCGCCGCACCGTCCCCGTTGAATCCATAGAACCTCCCCCTCTTTCGTCTGCGGTCAATGGGACGGCACGTAACCTCGTTTCTCATAAGCATCTCAAGAAATTTTCGATAGCCAGAAAAGCCCCGCGGCGGCGGGGCTTTTGTCATGCAGGTCAAATTTTTCACTTTTTCAAGTGAAAAATGGTGTATAATAGAACCAAGTAGACATGTCAGATCGTTTGATGAGAAAATCTGTCCGAAAGAACTCTGCGTGTGGATCAGGAGCCCGGGGCATTTGCCGCCGATAAAGTAGATCGGCAGGATGGGTGCAGCGATCGCCTGAGAAATGAGCAGACTCTCTTTCATGAGCTTCGTCTCCGAAATTTTTCGACTGTGAGATGGAGGATCTCGTAGCGTTTTCCCGCGCTTCACAGGGAAGGCCTTTGGGATGCTCTGTCTGTCCTCTCCGGTAAATCTGTCTAGCCGGTGCGGAAGAACGCAAAGGAAAGAAAGAACGAGGGCGGCCTCGCAGCGTGACATGACTCCCAAGGCACCAGAGTCGGGGGCCGTAGAAGTCATAGTGCATCTGCGTTTCCGTGCGCCTTTTACCAAGGCTTGCTCTTCTTTTCCGCATGAGGTCAGTGCTTCCCTTATGTGTTCCTGTATGATTTTCCATCCTGCGCTCCCATCTCTCCTTGCCGGCTGCGGTCCGGCAGAATGAAACCGGCTGTCAACGGTGGATCTCTGAGGAACATATGCTTGTTCCGTTCCGCTTTCTCATAGGATCATAGTCCTATGGTCTTATGACTAGACCATTCCGAAGACTCCAAAATACAGCCCGCACCGGCCGCCATCCGGTGCGGGTATTTAAATGGGGAAAAAGGTGCGGGAGGGCGGCACACTCCCTCCTTTCCCCAAGTCGCAGGGAGCGTGGAGTTTCCCGTGATCCCTTCTCCTCACAGAGCTTTCCTGACCGCAAACGAAAAAGATTTCTCGCTTTCGCTCGAAATGATGATGCGAGAAGGCGGCACACTCCCTCCTTCCCCCGGAAGGAGGTGCCCCGAAGGGGCGGAGGCTCACTCCCGCCGCGGGATGAAAGGGAATGTGAGACAGCCCTCTCCCGTATTGTCATCCCGAGCGCAGTCGAGGGATCTTTTTCGTTTGCCGTTTCCGTTTTCCTTCGTAAAGCTGTTTGCATGAAGCACCGTGATTCCACGCCGCAGAGAGTGCGGTGCTTCCCGTGATCGGTCATTCTCGTCTCTTTTTCCTGACCGCAAACGAAAAAGATTTCTCGCTTTCGCTCTAAATGACGATGCGAGAAGGCGGCATACTCCCTCCTTCCCCCGGAAGGAGGTGCCCCGAAAGGGGCGGAGGCTGGCTCCCTAAGCGAGATGAAAAGAATGGGGCAGCCCTCTCCGTATCGTCATCCCGAGCGCAGCCGAGGGATCTTTTTCGTTTTCTTTTTCCGGTGCAGGCATGTATAATAAGAAGAATTTATACATGCTTTTTTTGTGCGTGCCGTAAGGGGGAAGCCATGAAGGACGAGGTCTACTTGAAGATGCTGGGGGCAGCGGTCTGGGAGAGTCCAGTGCCCATCTATGTCATCCATGTCGAGGTGGATGAGGCGGGAAAACCGGTGGACTGGCGTTTTGCCTATGCCAATGAGGCGGAAGCAAAGCATCTCTCTATCCCTCTTGAGAAGCTGCTCGGCAGATCGGGCATCGAGCTTTTGCCGAAGATCGGCGGCAAGTGGCTTTTCCCCTACTACGAAGCGGCCTATCACGGGAAGACGCTGGATTTCGATACCTTTGCCCAGAGGACGAAGCGCTTCATCCATCTTCATATCATGCCGGCAGGGACACCGGGCTACTGCCTTGCGTCGATCAAAAACTTCGACAAGATGCTTTGCTCTGAGACGGAGCCGGGAACTCCTATGGAGCAGGCGTTCCGTCATCTTGTTAGGGAGAATGCGATCCTGCAGTCGCTCTGCTTAGACTACACGGTGATCTGTTTCGCAGACCTCAAGACAGATACGATGGAGGTCGTGAAGCAGGGGATGTTCAGCCATGGCATGGATATCGATGAGGCTTTGCCTGCCAAGGAGAAGCTCTCTTATCGGGCGCGCATGGTATACATCCGCGATCATCTGCTGGTGAAAGAGTCCTGTGGGGATTTCTATGGGGAGCTGGGCCCTGAGGGACTGATGCGCCATCTGATGGAGAAGGAAACGTTCACGTATCGGGCGCGTACGAAAGGGAACCGCGAGGGGAATGAATACTTCGAGCTGAAGGCCATCCGCGTGCATCAGGATGAGACGAGCTTTAAGGTCGTCATCGGGATCCGGCCGATCGATGATCTGATCAGGGAAGAGGGCAGACACCAGCGGCGTCTCGAGGAGGCACTCGCATCTGAACGCCGGTCGAATGAAGTCATTTCTACGATCAGCAAGATCTACTGGGTGATCTACCTCATCGATCTGGAAAAAGACACCTGCGAGAGGATCGCTAGTGTCGGTGAAGGGTATCAGACGAGCGGGAAGGTGTGTGCGGCGTCGCAGGCATTTGAGGATATACTGCAGTATATCGTTTCCGAGGAATATTGGGACCACATGCGCGACTTTGTGGATACGAGGACGCTTGTCACGCGCCTTTCGCAGGAAGACACCATCACGACCACGTATCGTGCGCGCACGGGAGAGTGGCGGCAGGCGCGATTCATCGTGAAGACGAGAGACGAGAAGGGGCGCGCGAAAGATCTCCTGTACATGGTGAATCCCATCGATCACGCCAAGCAGAAGGAGATGCAGAACCAGGCCGTGATGAATGCACTGGGGCAGGATTTCTCTGTGATCTTCCTGACGGATCTCCGGCAGGATACCATCGAGCTGATCCGGGGCATGGAGGATACACACATAGGGCGAAAGCTCAAGGATGTGCATTATCGCTATAGTGAATGGATCCGCTATGCCTGCGAGCATCTGGTGCATGAGGCGGATCGCGAAGAGATCGCCGCCCTCCTCTCACCCGCTCGCCTCGAAGAGGAGCTTCTCCGGCATAAGATGTACAGCGTCCGCTGCCATGTGCGTCCGAATCCTGCGGGGAATGAGTATTTCGAAGTGCGGGCGGTGCTTTCTCAGCAGGATGAAGATCATTTCGAGGTCATCATAGGCCACCGCGCGCTGGATCAGATCATCCATGAGGAGAGGAAGAAACAGCAGCAGCTGGAAGAAGCGCTCCGCCAGGTCGAACTCGCCAATAAGGCGAAGTCCACCTTCCTCTTCAATATGTCGCATGATATCCGCACGCCGATGAATGCGATCCTCGGCTTCTCCCACCTGCTTCGCATGTACAAGGATGAGCCGGAGAGGATCCTGGACTATACAGAAAAGATCGAGAAGTCCGGTGAATTCCTGCTCTCTCTGATCAACAATGTCCTTGAACTTGCGCGCATCGAAAGCGGCAAGAGCGGTATCGAGGAGTCGGTCATCGATATGAAAGAGCTCTATGAGTCTGTCGGCTGCCTTTTTGAAAATCAGATGAGGGACAGACAGATCTCCTTCACAAGGACGCTTCGGACGCCGCAGCGCTTCATCTATGCCGATAAGGTGAAGCTGCAGGAGATCCTGCTGAATCTTCTCTCGAATGCATGCAAGTACACACCGCCCGGAGGGAGGGTGTCTTTCGATATCTGCTCCGCTCCGGCCCAAGAGGGCATCGAGCTCTTCACGACGACCATCCGGGATAATGGCATCGGTATGACGAAGGAATTCCTCGCGCACATTTTCGAAGCCTTCACGCGCGAGAGGAGCAGCACGGAGAGCCGACGGCCGGGCTTTGGCCTCGGTATGGGCATCGCCAAGAAGCTGACAGAGCTCATGGGCGGCACCATTGCGGTCGAGAGTGAGCCGGGCAAGGGCACCACCTTTACGGTCAGGATCCCGCACCGCATCGCCAAAGGGCCGGAAGAGGCATTCCCTGCAGAAGACTCCGCGCTGCCGGATACCGCACTCCAAGGCCGCCGCATCCTTCTTGCGGAAGACAATGACCTCAATGCAGAGATCGCAGAAGAGCTTCTAAAGGAGGCCGGGCTTCTTGTGGAGCGTGCCAGAGATGGCATCGAGTGTCTGGCGATGCTTGAGAAACGAGATCCGCTCTGGTATGATCTCATCCTCATGGATATCCAGATGCCGAATATGGATGGCTACAAGGCGACTACCATCATTCGCCATCTGGAGGATCCAAGGCTTTCGAAGATCCCCATCATCGCCATGACGGCCAATGCTTTCGCCGAAGACAAGGCGAAGGCCGCCGCGCTCGGCATGAATGCCCATGTGGCAAAGCCCTTCGATATAAGGGTGCTCAAGCGCGTGATGGCGGATGTGCTGGGGAAACAGTGAGTCAATGTTTTTGGGGGCATGCTGCTCTTTGAATTAGAAATTAGAAATGAGAAATGCGAAATGGTGGTGCGGCGCATAAACGTATAGAAGCGCCGCGAAGTATAGACAGTGGCGATGCCCGAAGGCGGTATTCAAGTCACAAGTCACTAGTCACTCGAGATTCCCTAATCCCTAATCCCTAGCTACTAATTCCCAGTCACTAGTCCCCAGTCCCCAGTCACTTCCCAAAGAGGGCAGATACGACAAGCTTCTTTTGCATGTTGTCGCAGCTGCCTTTTTTCGTTCTGCCCAGCGTCGATCGAAATCATTTTGCGCTTGCATTGTTGATTCATTTAGTATAAAGTATATATCAATACGAAGAATATGCAAAAATATGTATACACGCTATATAAATCACATGCACTTATTGAGAGACTCTCTCATTTCTTATGGTCACTCCGGAGGTCGATCTTATGCTTCTACCCCTCTTGCTGGTTCTTTTGCCGCTTGCAACGGCCGTGATCCTGCTCTTGACACGCGATGCCTCCTTCCGCACCCTGCTCGTGAAAGGCTCGGCAGCGGTGATGATGGGGCTCGCACTTGCCGTCGCCGTCACCTGCTTTGATGAGCCGGTGAAGATCGGTGTGGATAGTGAGCTGCTGAAAGCGGTGATGCTGGCGGCAGATTTCCTTGTCATCCTGGCGGTCTGCTACTATGCGAAGAAATTCAAACGCTACAGCATCGCGCTTCTGGGGCTTGTGCAGTTTGCGATCGTGGCGGCCTTTGAATGGCATATGGGCGATCGCATCTATGTATCATGGGATTTCCTCATCGATCACTTTGCCATCATCATGATCCTGATCGCCGGCATCATCGGCGGACTCATCGCAGTGTACTCCCTGGGCTACATGGCGCAGTACCATCGAAAGCATACGGGGATCCCTGACCGGCGCGGCTTTTTCTTCTTCGTGGTCTTCCTCTTCCTTTCGGCGATGTTTGGCCTCGTCATGTCGAACAATCTGCTCTTCATGTACACCTTCTGGGAGATCACGTCTCTCTGCTCCTTCCTTCTGATCGGCTATTCGCAGACGAATGAAGCGATCCACAATTCCTGCAAGGCGCTTTGGATGAACCTTTTGGGCGGGCTTGCCTTTGCATTGGCGATCGTCCTTCTGGGGGAGAAATACTACACGGTCGAGCTGTCTCTCTTGGTGAATCTGGGCCGCAGCCGTGAACCGGTCGAGCTTATCGCAGCGCTCCTCGTCTTCTGCGGATTCACAAAATCGGCGATGATGCCCTTCTCCGGATGGCTTCTGGGGGCGATGGTGGCACCGACGCCGACCTCGGCACTCCTGCACTCTTCGACCATGGTCAAGGCGGGCGTCTTCCTCATCATCAAGCTCGCGCCGATCCTGGGGGACAACCATGTCGGCATCATGGCGATGCTGGTGGGCGGGATCACCTTCTTCTTCGCTTCCTGCGCCGCCATTTCCCAGTCCGATGGGAAAAAGGTGCTCGCCTATTCCACGATCTCGAATCTCGGCCTGATCGTCTGCTGCGCAGGCACAGGCTCCTATGAAGCCGCATGGACGGCGATCATGATCGTCATCTTCCACGCAGTCGCCAAGTCGCTCCTCTTCCTCACGGTCGGCACCGCTGAGCAGCAGCTCGGCAGCCGCGACCTGGAGAATTTCGATGGGATCTTCAATTCCATGCCGCGTCTTTCGCTTTGCATGGTGATCGGCATCTGCGGGATGTTCCTCGCACCGTTCGGCATGCTGATCTCCAAGTGGGCCGCCATGAAAGCCTTCGTCGATGCAGGACAACCGCTGCTTCTCCTCGTCCTCGTCTACGGCTCAGCGACCACGCTCTTCTACTGGACGAAGTGGCTCGGCAAGATCACGACCTTTGTCCCGACGAATGAAAACCGCGAGCGAGGGATCCTTGGCGTCGAATGGACGGCGCTCAAAACGCTGGCAGCACTGACGCTCATCGTCTGCGTGCTCTTCCCGCTCATTTCTGAATACGGCGTCATCCCCTACCTTGCACTCACCTATCATGCGACGGCAGAGGTCATCGCGCAGAGCAATCTCTGGATCATGTCGCTCATGGTCTTCCTCCTGGTCGTCCTGCCGCTGCGCTTCGGCAAAAGCCGCGAGAAGAAACAGGTCGTCACAAATCTTTCCGGGGAGAACCTCGGAAGTGACAATGCTTATCGCGGCGCCGGCGGACGTGTCGTCCCCGTCACATTGCGGAACTGGTATCTGGAGAGCTGGTTCGGTGAAGACCGCATGAAGCTCCTTGGCTACACCGCAGCCCTTGCCTGCGTCCTGATGGAGCTTTCTTTGTCTGTAGGAGGTGCATTCCATGTCTGACTTCCTGATGCCTATCGCAGGGGGTCTCCTGTACCTCCTCTTAGCGCCGATCCTTGGCGGACTGCTTTCCGGGTGCGACCGCATCATCTCCGCCCGTATGCAGCGAAGAAAGGGGCCGCCCCTCCTGCAGCCCTTCTATGATTTCCTGAAGCTGTGGGGAAAGCAGCCGATCGCCGTCAATAAGGCGGAAGGCTTCTACATCTTCGGCTTCCTTCTTTTCGTCCTTCTGACAGGCACCATCTTCTTCGCGCAGGGCGATATCCTGCTCGTCGTATTCACACTGACCATGGCGAGTGTCTGCCTCATCATCGCGGCGTATGCCGTCGACTCCCCCTACAGCCAGATCGGTGCGGAGCGTGAGCTCGTGCAGACCATGGCGTATGAACCGATGCTCCTCATGGTGGCACTCGGTTTTTACCTCGCCAGCGGCAGCTTCTCCGTCGGAGACATCCTGACGGGCGCCCATATGAATATCCTGCGTATGCCGGGCATCTTCTTCGGTCTCTGCTTCATCCTTCTCATTAAATTCAGGAAATCGCCCTTCGATATCTCCATGTCGCATGAAGCGCATCAGGAGCTCATCGGCGGTCTAAAGACAGAGATCTCCGGCCGTACCCTGGCCGTCGTCGAGATCGCGCACTGGTATGAGAATGTGTTCCTCTTCGGCCTCGTGATTCTCTTCTTCGCATCGGATACCTGGTGGACATGGCTTCTTGGCCTTGCCATCTGCGAGATCGTTTTCTTCGCAGAGATCCTCATCGACAACTGCTGCGCCCGCATCAAGTGGGAGCGCATGCTCGCCTCCACCTGGCTCGTCGGCCTCATGGCAGGCTTTCTGAATATCGCATTTTTGATGTACTTCAAATAAAGGTTGTCTGGTTCAGGCTGATGGGTTCAAGTGAGCGGCGTCGCGCTTTGCGCCGAATATAAAATGGCGGCGAAGCCGCCACCACAAGTTTGAAAACAGGGATGAGCAGCTAGTGACTAGTGACTGGTAGCTAGGGATTAGTGGCTGGTGGCTGGTAGCTAGTGACTAGTGACTAGTGATTTACATACCACCTTCGGGCATCGCCCCATATATACTCGCGGCGCTTCCATATTTTTATGCGCCGCACCACCACTCCTAACTCCTAACTAGAGAGCGCGCGAGGCTTTCACCCACAATCAAAGGGCAGCACGTCCCGTGGGCTAACCCTGAACCCAATAACACCCTATCCCAATTCACTCCATTCCGGAGGTCATGTATGAGCTTTGAAAAGAAATCTCCCTGGCTGATCCACTATGACGGATCGTCCTGCAACGGCTGTGATATCGAGGTGCTTGCGTGCCTGACACCGCTCTATGATGTGGAGCGCTTCGGCATCGTCAATACCGGCGACCCGAAGCACGCCGATATTTTCCTTGTCACCGGCGGCGTGAACGCGCAGAACCTGCCTGTCGTCCGCCAGATCTATGAACAGATGCCGGAGCCGAAGGTGGTGATCGCCGTCGGGACCTGCGCATGCAGCGGCGGCATCTTCCGCGAGTGCTATAATATGCTTGGCGGCATGGACAAGGCGATCCCCGTCGATGTCTACGTCCCCGGCTGCGCCGCACGTCCGGAGGCCATCATCGATGGCGTCGTAAAAGGCCTTTCCGTGCTGGAAGAAAAGCAGAAGAAACTGAGAAAAGGTTGATGGGTTCAGGTTGGCGGGTTCAAGGTTATGGCGCGGTGCGAAATATTTCTAAAGCGCCGCACTATCACCCTGAAGTTTGAAAGCAGGGATTAGTAGCTAGGGATTAGGGATTAGTGGTGCCGAGTGACTAGTGACTTGTAGCTTGAATACTACCTTCGGGCATCGCCTTATTTATACTTTGCGGCGCTTCTGATTTTTATGCGCCGCTCCTGAACCCTGAACCCTGAACCCCGAACCCCGAACCCATTTCTATCCCCCTCCCAAAGGAGAACATCTATGAAACAGCAGTTTATCACCATTCGCCCGGAAGACCTCTTGGAGCGTGTGGCGCGATTCAAAAAAGAAGGCTGCCGCTTGGTACAGATCCTCTGCACCCGTACCACGGAGGGCTTCGAACTGACATACACCTTTGACAAAAATTATTTCCTCTACCATCTGCGTCTGACCGCGGCGCTGGGCGGCTCCGTCATGAGCATCACGAGTCTGTACTGGTACGGCTTTGTGTGGGAGAATGAGATCCACGATCTTTTCGGGCTGGATGTCCGTTTCATCGCGCCCGATGTGGACTATGGCGGGCATTTCTACCACCTCGCGCAGAAGACGCCGTGGCATGACCTGTCGAATGCCGTCCACGCGAAGCAGGCCGTGAAGGTGAACCTTCGAAGCGGTCTTGGCGTCGATGCATCTGTCGTGAAGAAGGAGGATGGCAATGGCTGAACTCACTACCGTTTCCTTTGGCCCGCAGCATCCGGTCCTGCCGGAGCCGATCCATTTGGATCTGGAGCTGAAGGATGAGAAAGTCGTCCGCGCCGTGCCGTCCATCGGCTACGTCCACCGCGGACTGGAAAAACTGGTCGAGAAGCGCGATTTCAAGCAGTTCATCTATGTCGCAGAGCGCGTCTGCGGCATCTGCTCCTTCGGGCATGGCTGGGGCTATGCGAAGGCCGTCGAAGGGCTGATGGAGATCGACGTGCCGCGCCGTGCGAGCTACCTGCGTACGATCTGGCATGAGCTTTCCCGCCTGCACAGCCATCTCCTGTGGCTCGGGCTTGGCGCGGATGCGCTGGGCTTCGAGAGCCTTTTCATGCACTGCTGGCGGCTTCGCGAGACGATCTTGGATATTTTCGAAGAAACGACCGGCGGCCGCGTCATCTTCTCCGTTTGCGAGGTGGGCGGCGTGCGCCGTGACCTCACGGATGCCATGAAGAAGAGCATCGAGGAGAGGCTCACCGGCCTGCGCAAGGAGATCGAAGAGATGGCGTCTGTCTTTCTCTATGACGATACCATCCAGACACGTCTGGAGGGTGTCGGTATCCTTTCGATGAATGAGGCGATGGATCTGGGCTGTGTCGGCCCGATGGCACGCGCCAGCGGCGTCCCGAATGATTACCGTATGGCCGATGATGACGGCGCATACAGGGATCTGGGATTTCATCCGGTCCTGGAGCAGACCGGCGACTGCCTCGCCCGCGCGAAGGTACGCATCCGTGAGCTCTACCAGTCTATCGACATCATTCTAGGCGCGCTCGAAAATCTCCCGGAAGGTGCGATCGCATCGCCTGTCCGCGGCGTCCCGCCCAAGGGCGAATTTTTCACCCGCGTCGAGCAGCCGCGCGGCGAAGCCATCTACTATATCAAGGGGAATGGCACCAAGAACCTCGAGCGCTTCCGTCTCCGCACCCCGACGAACTGCAATATCGCGGCCCTCGTCAAAATGCTGCAGGGCTGCGACCTCGCCGATGTGCCGAATATCATCCTGACCATCGACCCCTGCATCAGCTGCTGCGAAAGATAGGTCGGGTTCAAGGTTCAGGGGTGCGGTGGAACAGTTGGGGAATCAGTGCTTCCCTAGAAATGCGAAATGGTGGTGGCGGTTTCGCCGCAAATATAATGGCGCTTCACGCTCTCCCTCCTTCCTCTGGAAGGAGGTGCCCCGAAGGGGCGGAGGTTGGCAATGCGCAGCATCGCAAGATTCGCGAAGCGAATTTGAATGGAGGATGACAGCCTTCCCCGTATAGTACCCCCTTCCCGAGGGGAAGGGGCTTTATATAGAACTCGCGGCGCTTCCAAAGTATGATGCGCCGCACCACTAACCTGAACCCATCAACCTGAACCCTTATTTTTCCCCAAGTCAAAAGGAGGCTTTCACATATGAGTTACCTGGTATATATCAAACAGGCTGTGGCGAATTTATTCAAGCCTCCTGTGACCTCGGAGTATCCGCTGGCGCCGAAGACCTTCTGTCAAGGTGTCCGCGGGCGCGTGGTGAATGACGTCAGCCAGTGCATTCTCTGCGGCATGTGCGAAAGAAGCTGTCCCTCCGGCGCACTCACTGTCGATAGGAAGACAGGCGAGTGGAGGATCGATCCTTTCTCCTGCATCCAGTGCGGCGCATGTGTGGAGGCGTGTCCGAAGAAGTGCCTCTCCATGGATCCGCACTATGCGATGCCGGGCCTTACAAAGACGGAGATCATTCTAACCGTCGTCAAGAAGGAGGGCGTCAGCGAAGTCAAGAAGACTGTCGCCGCGCAGAATACAGCCATGCTCGCGATGGATGACCGAAGCCATATCGTCAATAATGTGATGAAGTGCGTTTTCTGCGGCATGTGTGAAAGAAACTGTCCGGCGGGCGCCATCACTGTCGACCGTGCGAACCGCACATGGCGCATCGATCTGGAAGCCTGTGTGAACTGCGGTACCTGTATCGACAACTGCCCGAGAAAGTGTCTCTCGCTCGGCTGCTACCTTGGAAATCGGACAGAGATCACCGTTCGCGGTGTCTCGAAGATCCGAAGAAGACCTGCGGCACAGCCCGTCATGGAGGAAGCGCAGCCGCCGGCAGCTACGGAAGCGGCTGTGGCTGACAACCACGTGAAAAATGACATTGGAAAATGCCTCTTCTGCGGCAAGTGCGAAAAGACCTGTCCGGTGGACGCTATCACGATCGACCGCAGAAACCGTACATGGACGATCGATCGGAACAAGTGCATCACCTGCGGCGCCTGCGCGCTTGACTGTCCGGCGAAGTGCCTTTCCCTTGCAGATACATGGGGAGAAGGAGAAAATAAAGCCGCTGTCACCACCTATCAGGGCAAGGTCCTGACCCGCCGCCCGCGCGTGCGCCCTGCGCCGCCGGCACCGCAGGCAGAACCACCGAAGACAGCTCCCGCCCAAGAGCCGGTCAAGGACGTGCCGCAGTCGGAGAATCCGCATCATGTGAAGAATACCATCGAGAAATGCCTCTTCTGCGGACGCTGTGAGCACAGCTGTCCGATGCAGGCGATCACGATCGACCGGAAGACACGGAAGTGGACGATCGACCGCGAGAAATGCGTGGCGTGCGGCGTATGCGCAGAGAACTGTCCGGCGAAGTGCCTTGCGATGAAGGAAGAGTGGGAGGAAGGCGAGGACAAAGCCCTCGTGCTGACGCTCACCGGAAAGGCTCCTGTACGTCCCGTCCGTCCGGCAGCAAAGCCGGCGGAAGCGGCAAAGCCTGCCGCAGAAGCACCGAAGGCAGAACCTGCAAAAGCAGTCCCTGCCCCGGAACCGGCAAAGGACGTGCCGCAGTCGGAGAATCCGCATCATGTGAAGAATACCATCGAGAAATGCCTCTTCTGCGGACGCTGTGAGCACAGCTGTCCGATGCAGGCGATCACGATCGACCGGAAGACACGGAAGTGGACGATCGACCGCGAGAAATGCGTGGCGTGCGGCGTATGCGCAGAGAACTGTCCGGCGAAGTGCCTTGCGATGAAGGAAGAGTGGGAGGAAGGCGAGGACAAAGCCCTCGTGCTGACGCTCACCGGAAAGGCTCCTGCGCGTCCCGTCCGTCCGCGTCCACCTGTAAAGAAGGATGAGCCCCATGCATGAGTACCCGGTGACACTGGAGATCGTCCGCATCGCAGACAAGACCGCCCGTGAAAAGGGCGGTCTTGTGAAAGCGATCCATCTCGTCGTGGGAGAAGACTCGGGATTCATCGGAGAGTCCATCCAGATGTACTTTGACGTGATCTCCGAAGGCACCCTTTGCGAGGGCGCGCGGCTGACGATCCGGGATATCAAGCCGAAGATGCGCTGCGACCGATGCGGCGCTCTTTTTGAACGGAAGCGCTTCTCCTTCACCTGTCCCCATTGCGGCGGCGATGGCTCTCCGACAGAGATCGGGAAGGAGTTCTATATAGAGAGCGTGGATCTGGAAATTTGAACCCTTCTGCGGCAGTCTATTTGCCTGCCGGTTGCATAGTAAGAAAAAGGAGATACCCCATGCATATGGTCAAAGCTGGCGTGATGGAGAATATCTACGCCCATAACAATCACATTGCCGAGCATGTCAGACATTACCTGACGGAGCGGAATATTTTCGCCGTGAATGTCATGGGCGCACCGGGGACGGGCAAGACCACCTCGCTCGAGCAGCTCATGAAGTACATCGCGCGCAAGGTCTATGTCATCGAGGGGGATATCGAGTCCGACATCGATACTGAACGACTCAGAAAGCAGCATGTGAAGGCGGCGCAGATCAATACCTTCGGAGCCTGCCATCTGGATGCACCGCTCGTGCATAATGCGGTACACACCATGGATTTCGATGCACAGGGCATTCTCTTTATCGAAAATGTCGGAAATCTCGTCTGCCCTGCCGAGCTGGATATCGGCGAGCACATGAAGCTCCTCATCGTCAGCGTGGCAGACGGCAGTGACAAGCCGTACAAGTATCCGCTCGCTTTTGAAAAAGCGGATATGATCCTCTTGAACAAGGTCGACCTCATGCCCTATCTGGACTTCGATGAAGAGTTCTTCATGAAAGGCATCCGCCATCTGAATAAGAATGCGCCCGTCTTCAAGGTCAGCGGAAAGACCGGAGAAGGGTATGAAGAGGCCGCGAAGTGGATCTGCGAGAAGGCGGGAGAGTAGGGACTGGGGACTGGTAGCTAGTGACTGGTGACTAGTATTGCGTTTTCTAAATAACTGGCATTTTAAGTCAACTTCCGAATCAAGTGAGGAGTTAGGAGTGAAGGTACGGCGCATAAAATGAGGAAGCGCCGCGGAGTTTTATATAAATAATGGATAAACTGTTTTATATAATGAAGGGGGGATTGGGGCACTATATGAATGGTGTGCCTCTTTTGGCACTTCTCACTAAGTCCAGAAGTTGACAAATCGCTATACTGGTGACAAGGGATTCACCGTCATCCTGCGCGGACGAAAACGGCGTATGTGCGATAGCCGCATGCGGAACAAGCGTCGAAGGATCTTGCGATAAATATGGCTTGCTGCCTGCTTGATAGAAAAATCGAGAAAATATGTAAAATCAACATTTGAAAACTTTGGAAAATATGCAATTTAATAGAAATAAAACTATGACGCCTTTTTTATAAATGACGGAGATCACTGTTTCCCTTCCATCCTTTTTATTCAAAACAGTGTAAAGTCCAAAAATTCCACGATAGTATTTTATGGAGAGAGGAAAATCCTTCCGGGAGCCGAAAGCTCCTCCACGCTCCTACGTGCACAAACCTATAGGAAAGGAGAGAGGAGAGGGCTGGCGGCGGATCCGATTTCCCTCCTCCCGCCAGAAAGCGTGCTAGGGAAACGCTGATTAAATCGCAGAGTCAGCTTTTACAAGAATTTTTATGCATAGCTTCGTCATAGCCTTCC
>OLYC01000201.1_pt1 | contig 54465 bp, 43 predicted proteins | sample 1674271 | NCBI WGS metagenome assembly OLYC01 (sample SAMEA103958154, study PRJEB25191) | human gut metagenome
TATGATTATCACATTGTTGCAAGGATATAACATTTCCCTGCAACACAAAAATTATATCTTCAACGAAACAGATAAGATAAATTCTGAACTAAAAGTTACCGTTGATGAAGAATATGCTATCCGAGCATATCAAAATTACACCCAGTATAAAGATGGAAAACAACGACTTTACTATAAAGATATGTCCGAAGAAGACTTTCTGAAAGCTAAACCTAAAAAGGAAGATATCATCAATATTAACGAGATAAACATTCAAGAATTAAGAGACAAAGGTATTGTAGAAACAGAAGCAGAAGCTATGGGATTATTGACAAAAGACAGGCTCACCGCCAAAGGCAATCCCATTAATCTCAAGAAACTCTCTCAAATATTCAAGAAGAATCTAAATGAGGATTTCTCTTATACCTTATTGATATTAGATGAGAACAAAAAGGTCATTAAGAGTTATGGGCAAACAAAGGACATTGAGACTTGGCAGGCTAGCAAGCCTATCGCCATCGGACTCAAACCTATCCGTTTCGTACAGGCAAAGGTGGATATAACTCCATCTTCTTTCATCAGAAATTCTATAGAGACTCTAATCTCTACCATACTGCTAGCTCTTATCATCGTCTTCTGCGTAGGATACCAGATGACTGCCATCAGATACAAGGAAGACCTTCTGAGGAATCGTGAGGTAAGCCTTCATGGAACTGTACACGACTTGAAAGCTCCATTGGCAAGCATCTTGCTAAAGTTGGGATTCATCAAAGACTGCATCAAGGATGCTGACTTGCAGGAGATGATTGCTTCTTCTGAAAGACAAATCAAGAATCTTGCCAATACCATCAAGACGATACTGATTACCTCTAAGGCCAGTGAAAGCAAGTTGGTTATCAACAAAGAGCAAGTTGACATCATCGAGCTGACGCAACAAGCGCAAGAACAAATAGATATCAACTATGCCAGCAAGCCACATGCCATCGGCATCCACGACCATCGTGAAGAGAATGCACTGGTGTATGCAGATAAGTACCTGATAGAAAATGTGATGCACAATCTGATGGAGAATGCCGTTAAATACTCAGACAAGGAGGCAAATGTTGAAGTCAACATCAAACAGGATGAACATTTCACCATCATCAGCGTGTCTGACCATGGCGTAGGCATTGACAGGAAATATCAGAAGAAGATATTCGAGCAGTTCTATCGCATACCAGCCACACACCATAAGAGCGGATATGGCATAGGCCTTGCCATGGTAAAATATGCCGTCAAGGCACATGGCGGAACCATCAAGGTGGTGAGCGAACTCGGCAAGGGCAGCACCTTTACATTTACATTGCCGCTCAACGAAAAGCAATAAATCGTAATGGGCAAGGAACAAGATAAAACATTATAAAATAAGAAATATGGAAAAGATAAAAGTACTATTGGTCGATGATGACCTGGATTTCGGCAACACAGCAGTCTTGCTACTTAAAAAAGCAGGCTATGAGGTCTATTTTCAAAACACGCTGTTTGGAGTAGAAAGCCTTATCATGAAGCTGTCTCCCAACCTCATCATCCTCGATGTGATGATAGGAGAAGAGAACAGTATGGAAAGAATCAACGACATCCGTCTTGCCGCAGAAGATATCCCTATCATGTGTGTATCTTCGTTACATGATCCAGAACTCAAAACCGAGGCTGCCAATAATGGTGCTATGATTTACATCGAGAAGCCTTTCGACAGCCGTGAGTTCCTGGGATGGGTAAACCGCTATGCCAAGCCTAAAGACTTCAGCAATTCCCGTATGATAAACATGGGTGCCTACACCGTAGATACAGAGAGCCATGTGCTCAGCTTCCGTGGCTGCAGCGAGAAGACGCTGGGCAATACCGAGTTTGCTACACTCAAGCTATTATGGATCAATAAGGGCGAAGTCGTGCCACGCCAAGACCTCAAGGATACAGTTTGGAGAGGTGTACACTGTAGCGAAGAAAGTCTGAATAATGTGATGTACAACTTGCGACGATATTTCGCCAAGGATGCCTCCATCCACCTGGAAACATTGCGCGGCGAAGGATTCAAGATGTGGATGGATGACTAGTTTTATGGTTCCTAAGTCTATGAGTTCCGTGGTGGAAAACATAGAGTTAAAAAGCAAAGAAAAAAACAACACGGACAAATTCAATTTGTCCGTGTTTCTAATTTAACTTAATTATTTTAATCTTTTGGTCAAAAGCCACCTGTTTTCAACCTTTCTGTCTGAAAGCAGAAGGCGTTACCCCTCTCATCTTCTTGAAGAACTTGGTGAGATGAGCCTGGGATGAGAAGCCGAAAGTGTTGGCTATCTCCTGAACCGTATGCGTGGTGGTAGAAAGCTCGCGCTCTATCTCCTTCACGATGTATTCATCGATGATTGCCTTCGGCGTCTTGCCGGAGATACGACGGGTAACCTGAGCCAGATAACGGCCACTCACATTCAACTGGTCGGCATAGAAATGAACATCGCTATAAGTGCGGCAGAAGTTATTCACCTGCGAGATAAACTGGTTGTAAAGCTCGGAACTTCTGCCCTGCAGATTGCTCTGGCGCACGAGTTCTACATTGATGAAATCCTGCGCCATCGCCAACGCCTCCTCCATCTTCTTGCCCTGATTCAGATAAACGGCAAGAGCTGAAGAAAAACGGTTGATGAGACCATGCGAATTGGCATTGTCGAGGCGATAGATCCGGAGTCCCTGCTTCTCGGCAAGGCTCAGCAGCTTGGAATTCTGCAGAATGATGTCGCTCTCCTTCTTGCGTGACACGACGACAGAACAGAGCGGCAGCAGACGGTATTTGATCTGGCTCACCACATCTTCCGTCATCAGCGCATCGCCCTGGCTCGACCAGATGGCAGGGGCATAGATGATATGGGCAGGACGGTATTTGGTCAACGCATCGATGACCACATTCAGCGTCTCCACCCTGCGTATCATACCAATCTTCACTATATCAGGCTGCATATCGTTCATGATAGCCTCTATCTGCCCCGAAACAATCTCGGCAGGAATATCGAAGAACTCCTGAATACCGAGCGTATTCTGCACAGTGATGCTGGTTATCGCCGAAACAGCATAACCGCCCAACTCGGCAATCGTCCTGATGTCCGCCTGTACACCAGAGCCTCCGGTGCTGTCTGAACCTGTAATCGTTAATATCATATCCTTAAACTTTGAACCCGATGATAAGTTTGAGGGCAAAGATACAAAAAAAGAGCGAATAATCCGCAGAATTTGCAGATAATTCGCTCTTTTTTTATTCTTCAGTGAGATCTTTACATTCCTTGAGTATCTCGGCAGGAACCTCATCGCAACGCTTGTAGCGGCTGATGTCGGTAACATCGTCCTTGGCGGTCCATATCATGGAACCGGAAGCCAGGAGGCGGGTTACGAGATAACTCTGATTCCAGTCGCCCTTACCATTATCATAGCTTCCGCTGATGATGTAGCCCTGGTATGGATTGTTCTTGATAGCGAACGAACCGGTGATATGGCGACCATACATACTGTCAAACTTCTGATACATCTCGAAAGTCTGGTCCTTGCGATTGAAAACGATGTAGCAGTATGTGCCCTCAGCAAGAGGTTCACCGTTCCACTCAGCCAACTTCCATGTGCCATGAAGATTGGCAGGCGTAACTTCCAGAGAAGGCTCCTCCGGTTCTTCATCATCGCTGCTGCAGGCAGCAAAGCCGCAGGCAAACAAAGCAATCACCAGGAGGGTGAAGAGTTTTTTCAAATATTTCATTGTCTTGGTATTTTTTTCTTTTTTACTTTTTTACCTTTTTACCTTTACAACGACCTGTATCGTTCTGTCAGACGGGCGGGCGTCCAAGCCCTCCAGAATAACAGGGAAGGTGAAGGATTCGGGCATCGTAGCCGGAATCTTATCGGCTATGATGGTGATGACGAGGTCAGCCTCATCACCCGGTTCTATCACCTCAGGCTCTGTCGTAAGACGGGCATAAGGAGGAAGAAGGAGGCTGGATATACGGAGCGGCTTGTCACCGCTGTTTCCGCAGAGGATACGTGCCTCAGGCTCTGTGCCCGGCTTTACCTCTGTGATACTTGCCTTCGCCTGTTTCAGTCTGAGTGCGCCCATCTTGTGCGGATAGCGTGCCCACTGGTCAGCACCCGGCAGTACCTTTCCCGTTAAGGCAAGCTTAACGGCAGGCTGTCCCTCTACCTCTTTCAGATAGAGATAAGCACCCGTATTGATGGTGCCCGGATAGCGGTTAGGCGTGAAGGTGATCTGCACCTGACAGGTATCGCCAGGCTTCATCACATCGCCCCTGACATAAGAACTGGTACATCCACAGGTGGTTCTCACCTGTGTGATGTGCAGTATCTTCTTGCTCACATTCTTACCTACGAAGGTGAAGGTGCGAGGCGCATCGTCCTCGGTCATCGTACCTGCATCGATAAGCGGATGCTCAAACTTCAGCAGTTCCTCCTGCGCATTCACCGTAACAGGCAAAGCCAGGAAGAAAAGCGATAGGAAAGCAAATATCTTCATATTACATCCAACCATTGTTACCGGCACTCTTTCTAACGGTCACAACTACGGTCTGGCTGGTACCATCGGCAGCTGTTACGGTGAGCGATGTACTTCCGGCAGCGAGTCCCTTCACGATGAGCGTCTTGCCATCTACCGAAGCAGAAGCTACGCCGTTCTTCGCTACAGAGCAAGAAAATCCCCCTGTCTGACCTGCGAAATATGCAGCGAGGTTGAGAGAAACTGTCTTCTCGATGCCTACATAGACGTTAGGCAACTTCATATCAGAACTGAGTTCCTTGTTCTTGATTTTATTCAAGAGCTGAGCTGCATCAATCAGACCAGCACCCATCTTGCCGATGTACTTAGAGAGCTGTACAATCTCTGGCGAAGCACCTACGGTAGTATGGTTCATATAGTAGGTCTTAGTTGCACCATTCTGATAATGACTATCCAAATCCTTCACAGATTTCTTCATCAGGGCTACGAAGTCGGCAGCACGATAATGACGGTTCGTCTTGGCAGCATAAGCGAGACCCAAGGCAGCCACACCCGAAACATGAGGACAAGCCATAGAGGTTCCCTCCATGTAGCCGTAAGCAGGCTGACCGTTCTTGATCATCGTAGAGAGCACAGCACCTTTCTGCTCGGTGGTCTCTGCCCAGTATTCATCTTCCTGCTCGCCAATCTTGCTGTAATATTCCAAGTCGCCACCAGGAGCGCTCAGGGTTACGAGCGAACCGTAATCAGTGTAGCAGGCTGGAGTATAGTCGGCAGCTAATGAAGATACGCAGACGCACTTAGAGTAAGCACCTGGGAAAGCAGGATTGCCAGCATACTCGTTACCGGCTGCGAAGACTGGAATACCACCGTCGATGACACCATTAGGCGAACCGGCATTGTTGATGAAGTAATCCAGAGCTTCCTTCTCCAGCGGATAGGTCTCAGCCCATTCCTTCTCGGTAGCAGGGCCCGGAGTATAACCGTTGATGATACTAGACTCTGAAGAGTTGTAACCCCAACTGCACTGCAGGATGACTGCACCATTATCGGCAGCATACTTGATGGCTCTCGCCTCGCCTGCCAAGGTTACACTGTTCTGACCGGAGAATACCTGACAAGACATAATCTTGACACCAGAGTTAGGAGTTCCGTCACCACCGGCAACACCAGATACACCAATACCATTATTATTTACGGCTGCAATGGTACCAGCTACGTGAGTACCATGACCGGTGTCATTGGCATCAGTCCAGGTAATATCGCCGCTCTCAGTAACGAAGTTGTAGCCATGAAGGTCGCCCTCATAACCGTTTCCGTCGCCGTCAGTCTGGGCACCCTGAACACTTTCGCCCGGGTTGCACCACATGTTGGCTGCCAGATCAGGGTGCGTATACATCACGCCCTCATCAAGAATAGCCACGATGATAGAAGGATCGCCTTTACAGGTCTTCCATGCCTCAAGTGCATTCACATCACATCCTGCCTTAGCGCCTACCTTGTTGTTGTTGAGGTTCTCAAAATCATAGTTGCCCTTGCCCAGGTTACGGTAATGCCACTGGCTGGTAAAGCCCGGATCGTTTGGCTCGCCATTGGCTGCTGAGCGGGTAGACTTCTGCTGAAGTGCCTTATCGCTGAGATAGATGCGCTTGCTGTCGGTATTGTAAGCACGCTTGATGCGGCCGTTGGTCTGAACCTTTGAGATTTCGCCCAACTGCTTCAGGCGCTCGGCAGCCGTCTTCAGGTCGGTTCCCTTATTAAACTTCACCGTATACCAGAGGTGGAGTCCCGCCTCGCGGGTTCTTGCCTCAGTATTTGCATCTACCGGGAACACACGCTCGAAGCTGTAGCTTCCCAAGATGTCGAGCACCTCATCGGTAGAAGGAATACCCGAACGGGTAGCCTTTCCGGCGCGGGGCTTGCTCAGTTGTGCCTGGTCGAGGATATCGCTCATCTCCGGACTAAACTTAATCAGCAGTTCACCCGCCTCAGCATCTGCAGGAATGGTGATTTCTGAATTGCCGTCAGAAGAGCCGATGGTTGACAGGCTGTCAGAACAGCCCGTCAATGCCAATGCGACCATTGCTATATAGAAAAACTTTTTCTTCATTGTTTGCTTCTATATTGTTTTTATGTTTATCTTACTTTTTCTTAGTTCTCCTGTACTTAGCCATCAGCGCAGCTTCATCAATATCGCCTGCTGCCACGTATGTGCGGTAGTAGAGCGGATAAGCTACACCCGGAACCTCCCAGTTGCTGCCTGGGTCTTTGGTTCCGTAATAGTAGTCGTAGCTGTAGCTGTCGTCTGTCATATTAGAGAAACCAACGGCAGCGCCATCGCTATTCTTACCCTTAGGCTGCTGGTTGAACACCATCGTAGGTGCATTCCATTCTACCAGGTGTGGATGGAAGAGAATCCAGTTTGGCACCTTTCCTGTAAAGAAATTCAGGTTGAGTGACAACTGACGGCAGTTTGGCAATACACGTGGCACCTGGAGAGGATAAACATCCTCACTAACTACAGAACCATCCTTGTGTTTGCAGGTTACAGGATTATCCTTGCCTGAGAGCAACCACTTGCAGGTATCGCCTACCAGCTTGTCGAGATAATCTTCCTTGTTGGTAGAGAAGTCAGACTTGGTGTATCGGGTAGCCTTGCCGGCAGCCTCCAGTGCCTCAGTCATCTCTTCATCGGTAGGAAGTTCACCCTCCAGGAAGCAGTAAGACAACTCCAGTGTATTCAACTTATCCCATGTCAGGAGCTTGAGAAGCGCCTGGCGGTCTGGGGTTCCGGCATTTACCTTACCATACAGTCCGATAGGATAGTTATTATAAACATAGACGCCTGATGCATTCTTTTCGCCCAGCGAAGCGATGTCGAAGAGAACATCCGTACGGCGCTGTGCGTAGAGAATGAGGTTACGCAACTTAGGGAAGTTCTTCTCGTTGACGATATCGGTGATATCTGACAACTTGTTGAAGTTGTTACTTACCAGGTTGAGCGATTCAAGACTCTTGCCCAGATTAATAAAGTTAGCAGGCAACTGAGTCAGACCGTAAGCCTGAACGGTAAGATTCTTCAGATACTTCAGCGAGCAGATTTCATCACCGAGGTTCACCTCACGAATCTGGTTGTTCTCGTTGGAAGCAACAGAGAATGACTCCAGGAACTTGAGGTTGCCCACTTCCTTAGGAAGAGTTTCGCCACTCTTGAGGTTGAACATGCTGAACTTGACAGAACGTACACGTCCTAAAGCCTCAGGATGTTTTTTCACTAAATCATCAGTAGCTTCCCAGAGTGTTACGCCGCTCCAGTTGCGCATGTTATCGCTGGAATCGAAGGTAGCAATGCTACCCAGTTTCTGGTTGATCATGATGACAGAGAGAGAGTCACCGGCACGGTTGTCCTCAATCTTTGGTGCTGCCTTCTGACGAACGGTCAGGATAACATCATCTGTAGGATTGCCATCTGCATCTACCAGCTGGTCTTCAGCCTTGATTGGCACGAGATGAACCTTAGCCACACGAACGGCAGGAACCACGTTCATCGCCCAGCGGAACTTGAAGTTCACGGTGCGAGGACGGTACTTTCTGTCCAGCACGATACCCAGGTTAGTACCTGTCAGCTTATCTTCATCCTTACTGTTCAGGAGCCAGCCCTCACGCTCGCTCTCGTTCTCTGCCTTCTCGGCATCGGTCAGATCACCCTCAAAAGAATACTCTATCTTACCAATCTTGCATTCCACGTTGGCAGAAATCAGACTCTCGAAAGCACGGTTATCGTAAGAATCGGAGTTTTCGATTTCTACAACAGAATCCTTCAGGAAGATCTGCTTGCCATAACCGAACTGGGTGATGGTAAGCTTGCGACTCTGTCCGTTGGCACCCTGGAAACTGAGTTCTGTGCTGCGGAGCGTGTTGGAAAGAGTAGAATCCACCTTGATGGTACCCTCAACAGAACCCACGCCGTTGGCAGGCGAAAGCGTCAGCCAAGGCTCAGAGGTATTAGCTACCCAGTCCTGTGAGGCAGCGATGGCAATCTGCTCTGTTCCACCCTGAGGGCCTATGGCTATCTCCTTTTTATCGAGCGCCAGTCCTCCTGGGATATCGACATCATCCTTATCGCTGCAGGCTGTGAAAAGCCCGGCAGCGAGAACGATACCTAATGTCAGTTTATTCATATATTTCATATTACTACTTTCTTATAGGGTTTAATTTTCGAGATCCAAAGCATCGCAACCGCGGATGTCCTGATTCTTGTTGTAGAACAGCATATACATACCTGCCTTGATGTATGCGCAGACGCTCGTTACATCGATAGAGATGTTAGGGTTGTCTGCGATATTCAGGATATAAAGGTGAGAGGTCAGTGTCTCTTCTACCTTACGGATATCGTTGGAACCAATCTGGAACTGGATCAGGCTCGGACAGGTTGTGATTCCTGTAGGCCATGTACGCAGGCAACGCTGGTCGGTCTTCTCATCACGCTGGTGGTTGATGGCAAAGGCACGGAGCACGGCACTGTTCAATGGCTGGGGTGGCACCTCGGTGAAGCAGTTGTAGCTCAAGTCCATATTGGTAATGTATGGCAATGTGGTTGAGCGGAAGTCATCAGAGAGGGATGTCAACTTGTTGAATCGGAAGTCGATAACCTGCAGCAGATAAGCCTTCTTGCCCTTGATGGAACCCTTAGGGATGGTGCGCATCAGATTGCCGCTCAAATCGATGGTTGTGATTGGCGAACCGGCAGTAAACAGCTCTGAAGGGAACTTCTCTATCTTATTGTTTGACAGACTGACTGAAGCTGCATTAATACCCTTGTAGGTACCATGACTATTATCTACACCTGTAATCTCATTGTAAGAGAAGTCTACAGAACCCATCTCGCGAACAGAACTTGCATCGAAGATATTAGGAATCTTCTTCAACTTGTTATGAGCGAAAGTCAGGCTTTCCACATCATCTGTAAAGGCACAGAGATTAGCAGGAATCTCTTCAATCTGGTTGTTGTTCAGATAGAGAGAAGAGAGAGCTACCTCAGAACCAAACGGATGTACCTTCTTGATATTATTGTAAGCCAGGTCGAGCAAACCGAGATTTACCATCTTTCTCAATGCAGAAGACTCAGGGAACTCCTCCAGGTTATTGTAACTCATATAGAGAATCTGGAGTGTCTTACCTGTCTTCTCCTCAGCTAAGCGAGTCCAATCTTCTCTCAACTGATTAGCAGAGATTCCCTTGCATCGCGCCAGGTTCATCGCCTGCAATTTAGGGAGCTTATAGTAGAAGTCTGGAATGCAACTGATCTTCGGACAGTTGTAAAGTTCGATATCGGTCAGGTTTTCCATCTTGTCCCAATCCTCTTCCTTAAACTCCTGTGCAAACTTACCATAAACAGGATCGTCAGGCTTGTAGAAATTCGCACAAACCGAGTCGGATGTGATAGAAGAGTTACCGATATAGAACTGCTGCAACTTAGTCAGGCGATAGATGGCCTTAGATACACCTGTAATCTTGTTGGTCAATGTACCGATTTGCGCATCCTTCAGGTTGATGCGGCTGTCCTTCTTAATTCTGTTCTTCGGTGCCACCTTAGGATCAGAGTTGTAGCTTTCTACAATCATATCCGACATGTTGGCACGTGGATCATACTTCAGGAACTTGTTCTCATAGTCGTGACGCATGCTGCTCTTCTTTGCTGCAGTCAGACTGTTTGCATCATAATTATTGAAGATGTTGGCACCAATCTTCTCATCGTGAGAACCGAGGTTGAGCACCTGGAGTTCTGTCAGCTGTCCGATGGCATCAGGTACGATTCCCTTTGCACCGAAACCGGCGATAACGAGACCGATGACACGGCCGTTGCTGTTGAGCGTTACGCCCGGCTGTTCGCCCCACATATCGAGTTCCTTGTTGAAGTTCCAGTTAGCTCCCTTGAAGGTAGCATCGCCATAGAAGCTCCACTCCTTACCATGGAGAGATTCCCAGATAGCCTTCAAAGCCTCATAGTCCTTGATATACTCCTTTGTCTTGGAAAGGAGGATAGGCACCTGAGCCGTATCATTCAGTTGATTATCCTCTACGATAAACGCCTCACCCTTTACAGGCTGGGTTTCGTACTTGGTCTTCACCGCACCTGTCTTCCCGTAGGTGGTATAAGAGGTAACCTGATAAGTACCGGCAGGCAACCATACGGTAGAATCGCAGTAAGCTGTACCTGTATCCATATACTTATCGTTCTCATTGTCAGGATTCTGATGCTCTTCGCTAGACTCCTTATATTTCACCTTCAGTTCAGAAAAGGTATAGGTCTCACGGGTAAAGAGGTTGGTTACGCTGACGTCAACGAGACGGATGTTAGAGAAGAGATACTCAGTACCACCGGCACGGGTCTTCTCCCACTCCTTCACGAGATTGAACTTCACCTTACCACGCTCCACAGTCTCCACCATAAGGTTCTGTACTTCCAGACCGCCACCTACTACAGTGAATGTTTCGCCGGCAGAAGAAGCCAGCAACTCCTCGTCTACCGCATCATAGAGATAGAAACCGATAACGGTGTAAGTACCCGAAGCGAGTTGCAGTTTTTCACTTCTCAGACCATACTCTGCATTCTCTGAATTATAAGAATTGAGCACCAGTGTCTGAGAGACAGTTGTACCGTTGTGCTCCATGACCACCTTGATTTTCTTGGCATCATCCAGTTTCTCAAGTTTGTCAAGGGCAGCAGCACGGGTAGCTCTTGAAGAAACCTTCTTGCTGAGCTTGAACTGCACATATCCGTATGTGCCGTCCCAGCCTCCAGTTTCATCATCCGAGCAACTTGTTGCTGCAAAGGTCAGGAGAGAGACCAAGAGCAACAAGAGTGCCTTTGAAAATATTTTCATTCTGTTCATTACTTTCTAATTTTTCTGATAGAAGTATGTTTCTTACTCATTCCCTCACCAGGAGATTCAACAACAAGAACCTTTACAGGAGTTCCGTTGTCCTTGAATACCATAAACATCGGAGTAGCAGCAGGAACATTTACGAAGAATATCCAGTTATTATTCATATCCATACTAAGCTCTGCATAAACATCATTTCCGTTGTTATCCTTAACTGTAAGATAGCCTGTCTCCATCATAGTGTAAGGGTCCCAATCCTTGATATTAGGATTAACTGTAAGAGAGCTTCCTACTCCTGACTGAGCGACATATATTTCGTCACCATTGTAGCCAAATTTTTCTGATATGATAGAACCATACGTTGATTTATCCTTCTTGCACTCTACTGGCAAGTAGTTCATCTCCAAGATTGTAGGCGCTGCAGACTGATCATCAGCAGAAGAGTTGGCCTCCTTCTGTACAACATCCATCAGGAAGTAGCGGTCGTAATCGCTCTTTACAGTCATGAAGTCTTCCTCCAGCATTCCGTCGGGTCCATTCTCCAGACTCTCGAATACGCTCTGTGGCAATGCATAGACCAGGAACTCACGGCTTCTGCTGCCTAATGGAGCGACTGTGAGCTTCACATCACCCTTCTCACCCTGCAGTTTCACAGCACCAGATGTATCCTCGAACAGACCAGCTTCCTTTTTCTCGAAAACTACCAGCTGGTAAGCATCACCCAAGGTCTTGAGGGTGAAAGGAACAAAGTTGTAGAAGGTGAAATCGTTGGTATCACCACCATTCAGGCTAGAACCATTCTGAGTGAACACCTTACCATCGAGAGATACATTCCATACTGCCCACTGAGAAGAGGTTGGATAAGTAACATCCATGGTGCTGGTGGTCATACCATTATAGATAACAGGTATGGTTACAGCAGCCTTGCCATCCTCAGAAGTGAAGGTTATGGTGTAGTTGCGGTCCTTAGCGATGGCATACTTAGCACTTACGTCCTGATTCTCCTTGAAGGAAACTCCGCCTACAGCATCCTTGTTAGGTGTACCTACCAGGAAGCCGCCTTCCAAGTCTACCCAAGCTGGAGTATTGGTAACAGCAAAACGGAAGTTTGACTTTACGGTAAACTTGGTGTATACATTGTAACCTACAGTGATACCTGTCTCGGTGATATTATTGCCAGCCGCATCGAATACCTGCAACTTATGGTCGGCAGCCGAACGCTTAACCTCAGCGATGGCAACCTTCTGACCACCCATATTCAGGAAGAGCTGAGCCACGCTCATATCCTTGCTGGCATCATCATCAGTAATCTTAACCTTGATGGTCTGCTTGCCTGCAGTACCATTGAGTACGAAGGCGTCTGTTTTCTCGCCCTGCACCAGTTTACACCAGATTTTGTCTGAAGAAAGGCTCCAGCTCTCGTTGGCATCGAAGGTGAAGTCCAACTCAGCACCAGCTGCACCGCCGATAGTCTGTACCTGTGGGAACACAGGAGTTACGGCATCGTCATCGCTGGAACAAGCTGTGAACAGAGTCACTGATACCAGCGCCATCAATACGAGCCAATATTTTGAAATCAATGTTTTCATTTTCTTTTTATTCTACGATTAATATCCTTGTTCTTTCAATTTCTCTGCCTCTGCATCGCTGATCCATTCATACATGGTGATGAAGGTTCCTACGTTGCCGAATAATGAACCATCTTTGTTGTTTACACTCATAACAACATACTGCAATACATAGTTCTGGCAGGTGTTATAATAAGAGGTATAGAGAGAAGGCTGGCTGATGCGCAACTTGCCGTCTCCATAGATGGTACCGAACGCCTCGCCGGTTTCACCAGCTATCTGGTCGTCCATCTCTACCTTTGGCTCAAGAATGTTCTTGGTATTGAACTTCAACTTCAGGTTGTAGCCCTTATAGTAAACATCCTTCAGCAAAACGGTATTCTCCTCGCCTTCCACTACCTCAGTCTTGATCAGACGGTTGGTTACGTTGTTCAGATACTGACTGTAGAAGGTAGATGTAACCATGCACCAGCCAGAGAAGTTGTGGATATCGAAAGGACAAGACTTCTGCATTACCACGTGGGTATAGTCCTTATAGAGATCTGTCCAGTTATACTTCTCCGGAATCACCAGTTTCAGGGTGAAGCCGAGCGAATCGGTCTTGCCGATGTTATCATAGATACCCTGAACCTTCACATTTCCTACCATCTCGCCCGCCTTGATTGTAACGGTGTTGTTGAGGATGCGGTAATGCTTACCCTCGATGGCATTGCTCTGCTTGTCTACTACCTCTACGCCGAAGGTGCGGTCGTAGTCAGCTTTTTCGGTTGCAGATACAGGCACATTGAAAACCTCATTGCTTTCCTGTACAGCATACTGATAGAGCGTATCAGAGAACATGATATGACTTGAACCAGCATAAGTGGTATAATCCTGTGAACAACTCACAAGAGCGATGAGTGCAGCTACGGCTGCCAAACATCCCATCATTATTTTCTTCATGATCTTCTCTTTATTTTATTTGTTACTTTCATTAGGCTGAATCTCAGAACCTGGTGCCTCAAGCTCATGCTGAGGAATTGGCCAGACAAAGAGAGGGTCATCCTTTTCAACCTTCAGACTGCTCTGCACGAAGTTGGCAGCAGGCTGGTCGGCAGCCTTACGCTCAAATCCCTTGTGCCAGCGCTTGAGGTCGTTCAGACGGAAGCCTTCCATATAGAGTTCCTTCACGCGCTCTGCCTCGATTATCTTCATGGCGTTGCTCTCGCTCATCGAGGTGTTACCACCATATGAAGAGTAGCGGGCTGTACGCAAGGTAGAGATGTCCTTACCTGCCTTACCATAGTCCTCCTTCATGGCGTAAGCCTCAGCACGAATCAGATACTGCTCTGAGAGACGGAATACCATTGGCTGGTGAACATGCAGGATATTGTTGTTCAGGAATTCTGCATCGCCGAAATACTTGCTCAGCAAAGGCCACTGCAAACCATGCTCATAACCTGTTACACGGGTTGTGAAGATGGCTGCAGCACGGAGGTCCTTGCTGTCGAATGAGTTGATGACCCATGTCTCAGGCACATAGTCTGGACGATAAGTTACGAAGTTGTAGTTATCGAAGATGGTACCCAGAGCACCGCCATAGCTGTTCACGGTAAAACCTACCTTCCAGATAGCCTCACGCGAATCACCATAGGTCCAGATATACTTATAATCATTCACCTGGTTTGAATAGGTGTTGGAAGAAGCCTTCTCTAATGTATAATACTTACTGCCGATTACCTTAGATGCATACTTGATGGCATCATCATACTTGTGCATATATAAGGATACGCGCGCACGCAAGGCATGACAGGTATACTCGTTGAAGTAAATCTCGTTGTAGAGACTTCCTGTGAAGTCTTCGTCTACTTTCAGATATTCAGCAGCCTTGTCAAGATCTCTCAATACGAAATCGTATGATTCCTTCAGAGTGGCTCTCTTCTGTGGCTCATTGCCGTAATAGTGCTCTGTGAGTACAACGCCGAGTTCCTTCGCAGCCTGCTCATCGCTATCGTAAGCCTTGCAGAAACACTTGATCAGTTCTGAGTAAGCCAGGGCACGGGCGAAGTAAGCCTCGCCCTCATACTGCTCCAACTTATCAAGCTGCTTATCATCATTGGTTGCAGCCTTTACCTTTTCAACATTATCGAGCAGGAAATTGCATCGGTTGATCACATCATAAAGGTCGGCATATACCGCCTTGATGTCGGTGTTGGTAGCCTTGATATCTTTCCAACGGTAGATATCGCCATAGGCATTAGAGTAGCCCTTCACGCAGTACACGAAGTCTGCCTGCAGATCTGGCAGGATTGTCAGATTGCCCGAATAGAGGGCGCTGCTCTTGAAACTGTCGTAGATACCGTACACCAGCTTGTCCATGTCGTCCACCGTGTTGATAGCCTGGTCCATGAGGATAGAATCCTCAGGATACTTATCAAGACAGGAAGACATAGAGAGGGCTAGGATTCCCGACAGGATGTATGTCTTTATATTTTTGATATTCATTTTTTTTCCTTTCTTGGTTAGAATTGCAATTCAACACCCAGAGTAAACTGGCGTGATGCCGGATACTGTGCCTGGTAAATATTGGATGAAACCTCAGGATCCAGACCGTTGAAACCGGTTACGGTGAAGAGGTTCTGTGCCTGACCATAGATTCTGACCATAGAGAAGAAGTTGGTCTTGCGCAACAGACTCTGTGGCAATGAATAGGACAGACTGAGATTCTTCAGACGGAGGAACGATGCATTCTCCAAGAAGCGATCGTCGAGCTGGGTTACCTCGCCCCAACGTGGGATATCGGTAATGTCGCCTGGCTGCTTCCAGCGGTCGTACAACAGACGGTTTGACTGGTTGTAAGCAGTACCGAAGGTTATACCGCTCTCCTCGAAGTAACGGTCGTTGTTAATCACGTAGCGTGTACCAATCCAGCTGAACTGGGCAGAAAGCTGCAAGCCCTTCCAACGAAAGCTTGTACCGAAACCGCCCATCCAAGGTGCATCATAGGTCTTGCCTGTCATCACCTTGTCGCTCTCACGGAACTCGTTGGTCACGTTGCCGTTCTTGTCATACCAGAGCTGCTCACCATTCGCTGGGTTCACACCGGCATAACGGTTCAGGAAGAACTCGCTTACTGAGTGACCTACCACATACTTCAAACCGGTGGTTGAGTTTACATACTCGGTTACACCGTTATAGAGTTCCTTCAATCGGTTCTGGTTGTAAGATACGTTGGCACTTACATTCCAGGTGAAGTCGCGTGTGCGGATTACATCACCGTCAGCACTCAGCTCGATACCCTTGTTAGCCATCACACCTACGTTCTTCCAGCGATAGCCCTCGCCGGTTACGGTATAAGACTCAGGAACGCGCATCAGCATATTAGAGGTACGCTTGTAGTAAGCCTCGAAGCTGAAGTTGATTCTGTCGAGGAAGCCCAAACGGAGGGCGAAGTTGTTTGCCCATGTTGACTCCCAACCCAATTCCTCGTTACCACTCTGTGATGGATAGAAACCGGCAGTATTATCGTAGTTGGCACCACCCGATACCAGAGCCAGGTGATAATAGTTAGGAATCTCAGAGTTACCCGATGTACCGGTACTTACGGCAATCTGGGCTGTGCTGAGCCACTTCATATCCTTCAGCCAGTCGGTCGACTTCACGTTGTACATGAAACCGAGCGACCAGAATGTACCCCAGCGATGATCCTTACCGAAACGTGAAGAAGCATCAGTACGCAGAGAGAAATCGGCATAGTAGAGCTCCTTATAGTTATACTCGCCACGCATGAAGAATGACAGATAAGAATAATCAGAAGATGAATCTGCCCAGCGGCTGGCACGTGTACCTGATGATACGTTGGTCAGGAGATCGCTGGTCTGACCCTTGGAATATACCTGGAAACCATCTGAGTGGAAATTGACAGCCTCCTGACCCAGCATCACGTTGAACGAATGGATATCGTTCAGAGTGAAACGGTAGTTAGCCGTAGTAGTCTCTGTCAGGTTGATGGCATCGCTGCTCTGGCGTGCCGCAGTACCCTGTCCGTGATTTGAAGAGAGACTTGGGAACGACTGGAGGAATGCTGTAGAATGGGTGAAATCGACACCAAACTGAGTACGGATAGTCAGATTCTCTATCGGATAGATTTCAGCATACATGGTAGAGAGCACCTTATATTTCTTGTTCTTGATAGGATTCAAGCCCATGTAAACGATAGGGTTCTCGCTGGTTCCAGCCCAGTTGCCTGCTGAAAGTGAAGCCAGACTGCCATCCTTTGCGTATGGATTCCAGTAAGGCAGCATGAATCGGCATGCTGAGATAGGAGTAACGGTAGTATAGCTACCGTCGTCAGCCTGCTGAGCCTCCTCATAGGCAGCCATGGTGTTGGTACCTACCTTCAACCACTTGCTAGCCTTTACATCTGCATTGGTGCGGATGTTGTAACGGCGGAAGGTTGAATTCTGTGCGATACCGTCCTGATCGTAGAAACCACCAGAAACATAGTAGTTCAAGCGGTCGGTAGCACGGTTGATAGAGAGTTCGTAGCTCTGCAGCGGAGCGCGGTCGTTAAACACCTCGTCCAGCCAGTTTACGTTTACTCTTGAAAGGAGATTGTAATCCTTACCTGTATCCAGACCTACTTCTTTCTCAAACTGGATACGCTCATCGGTATTCATCATTTTCCAGTTGGTCTGTGCCAACTCAGAGAAACCATACTGTGCACGGAGCGTAATCTTCGCCTTGTCCATTGCCAAGCCTCGCTTGGAAGTGATGACAACCACACCATTGGCAGCACGTGCACCATAGATAGAGGTAGAAGAGGCATCTTTCAATACAGAGATACTTTCGATGTCGTTAGGACTCAAAGTATTGAAATCAGAACTTGAGATTGGCACGCCGTCGAGGATAAAGAGTGGCGACTTTCCGGAGTTGATAGAGTTGGTACCACGGATTTGGAAGGTAGCCGCCTTGCTAGGTTCACCCGAAGAAGAGATGACCTGCAAACCAGTACTCTGTCCCTGCAAAGCTTGGTCGAAGCTTGCCGCCGGCACATTTTCTATCTTTTCAGACTTTACGGCAGACACGGAACCCGCAATGGTTCCCTTCTTTCTCACGCCATACGCCACCACAACCACTTCATCCATCATCTTGGAATCCGAAGCAAGGGTGATGTTGAGCGTATTTGTCTGCGCTTTCACAACGTGCTTCTGCGTAACGCAACCCACATAAGAGTAGACAAGCGTAGCCTTCGAAGCACCCTTAATTTCGATGGTATAGTTACCGTCAATATCGGTCACTACGCCATTTGATGTTCCCTCTTGCATAATGGTCACACCAATCATCGGTTCGTTGTCTTCAGCAGACACGACTGTACCCTTGACGCTGAAACTCTGCGCCAAGACCGATTGGATAGACAACAATACAAGTGAGACAAGTAAAAGAGTTAATCTTCTCATCCTTGTTTGTTTCAAGTTTATTAATTAATAATTATAATTTTTTTCTTATTTTTTTCTCGTTTGGTAAAAGCCGAAAGCACTCAGGGCGACACTTCGCCCCTCCATTTATACATTCTTTCACTAATATGCACGCATGGAAATACCTATTTAACTTAAATCGGTGCAAAATTACGAATATTTTCTTATTTGCCCAAGATTATCGCTTAAAATTTAAATGTTTGATATGAAATATCTATGTTTTTTAGCATATTTGCTCATAAATTTAGTTAATTGCCGATTTTTTGTCACATCCGATTACAGTTTGCAAAAACAAGTTCAATACATACTTTTTTTGTTTCTATGCAGCCGTTTTCATAAAGCTGAAATTACGTCCCGACGTAGCTTGTACTACGTCCGGACGTATCTTTTGCTGCGTCGGGACGTAGCAAAAGATACATCGGGACGCATTTTTTACTGCATCGGAACGTATTTTATCAGCTGACGCAAGTGGTTCAATCAGCTAACGCAAGTAGCTCAATCAGCTGACTCAAGTGGCTCAATCAGCTGACGCAGATATCTCGACAAGCCGAAGGATACGTCTCCATTAGCCTACGGAGTCGTATCCGTAACCCAACGGAGTCGTATCCGTAACCCCACGCAGCCATATTCTTAACCCCACGCAGCCATATCTATAGGCAAACGGAAGCACATCATTTATTTACCTCTTCACCTTCATATATTCCGTAGGAGTCATGCCATACTCCTTGGAGAAGCATTTGGAGAAATAACTGCTGTTGGAAAAACCAACGGTATACATCACCTCGGAAACACTGAACTTGCCCTGGCTCAGGAGCTCGGCTGCACGCTTCATACGCATCTCACGGATATACTCTACAGGCGTACGACCCGTTATCGCCTTCGTCTTGCGATACAGCTGTTTGCCACCTATGCCTATCACATCCTGCAACATCGAAACATTGAAGTCGGAATCAATCATGTGCTTCTCTATCGCCTCATTGATCTCTTCGAGCAGACGCTTGTCTGCCCCATCCAACTCGCAGACATTTACTTCCTTCTTTTCCTCTTCAGAAGACTCAGAGCGTGCAGGAACTGGTTCTGAGGATGATGACTCAGGCTCAGATACAGGCGAAGCGGATAACCCAGTGGCAACAGCTGATGGCTCCTCAGGTTTCTTCACATTCAGGTAGCGGACCATCAGAGCTGTCACCTCATCAAATGAATGATGAGCTACGGCAGCCTTCAAATCTTCCGTCAGACGGTTGAAGAAGTCCATACGCATCTGTACCTGCTCCAACACCTCAGCCTTCTGCTTCTGGGCATCAGCCAGTTCCTTGCGCAGAAAATACCAGCTTACCAGCCATGCCACAAACACGATGAGTGCCGTGATATAGAAGAGCTTGCACCACCATGAGAGATACCAAGGCGGCAGGACGGAGATGTCGAGCGAATAAACCTCGGCAGCTATCTTGCCTTCACCATCCACGGCATGAACCGTAAGATGATAATCGCCATACGACAAACCATTGTAGGTGATATCGATGTTGCTCGAGTTCAGATAATGCCAGTCGTGGTCGCTGCCTTCGAGTTTGTAAGCATAAACGGCTGAAGGATGATCAGCAAAAGGAAGGTCGGTGAGCTGCAAGGTGAAGTTGTTCTCATCACTCTTCAGTTTCAGGATTTCTCCACGCTCCTCACGAGCCTGTCCGTTTACGATGATTCCAGCCAGCATCAGGCGGGTAAACTGCTTAGGCTTCTGTGCTACATCGGAACTGATTGCCACATAGCCGTCATTGCCGCCCATCATTACCTCATGAGTCTGTCTGCTGTAACAGATGTTGAGCGGCGCAACAGAAGGAATCATGAAACGCTGGCTCTCGCCCTGTGGATTGATTACGCAGCATTCATTGCCCGATACCACCCATATCTTGCCTTCCACATCGCACATGGTACTTACCTTGCCACCAATCTGCCATGTCTTGGAAGAAAAGCTGTTACCCAGCACAGAACCGGCTGCATAATAACAGATTACCGAATTGTTATCACCCATCCAGATATTGCCCTTGCTGTCTGCCATCAGATAGTTGACAACATCTGAGTTAGCTACCTGCACCACCTTCATATCGTTCGGATTGATGCAGTCGAGACGGGTATAGGTAGAAACCCAAATCCTACCCTTTCCATCCATCACCATCTGACCTACATGCAGACCAGAGAGCGCATTCTTTCCCTTGTCCGAGTAATGCCAGTCGGCTATGGTCTTGCCGCTCAGAAGAGCCGCCTTATCCATCACGAAAACACCGCCCTGATAAGAACCCATCCATATCCTGCCCTTCTTGTCCTGGAGAATATCGTAAGCCCAGGCAGTAGAATACTTGCCACTCTTATCGTAGACGATGAAATTGCGCATCTGACGGGAACTGCGGTCATAGAAGTTGATGCCATGGTCAGTACAGATCCATACATCGCCGTCATGGTCTTCATAAATCTTGCGTACACGGTTATGACTCAGCGGGAAGGCAGAGCTGTTCTGCTTGTACCATGCCACATTCTGATAACCTTCAGCATTCCGGGTGAAATGAATCAGTCCGTTGGTACCGCCCATCCACCATTCGCCGTTACGAGTCTGGAGCATGGCATGGAGACAGTTGCCCTCACCCGACATCGTAATCTTATCGAGCGATACATAGCGGTAATAGGTATGGGTAGTGAGACGGGAGAGTCCATTGTCAGTACCCACCCATACATTCTGCCATTTATCTACAAAGCAAGCCCAGACAATGTTGTTAGGAATAGAAGCATCATCGCGGGAATCGTGGATATAATGGGTAATGGCATTGGAGAGTGCCATCTGATAGAGTCCGTTATCGGTTCCGATATAGAGATTGCCGGCAGCATCTGTAGAAAGACATTTGATGGAATTGCCGTTCAGAGCTGGAATCTGTGAGAAGTTCCTGAGCTGCAGATCGGCACAATAGAGAGCGCCCTCGGTACCAATCCAGTAGCATCGGCGCTTGGCATCATAGGCGAGCGCATTGACCAGCGGCTGTTCTCCGGCACGGAGCGGAATCAGTCTGCTGCCGAGACGCAGACCAGCAAGCGAACCTACGAGCAAGCCTCGCGGAGTAGAGAGCAAGGCATAGACATCGCCACCGAAGTCAGTCTTACCACCCTTGATATCGAGCACACGGAGTTCCTTCAGCTGCTTGCGCTTCGCCTCATCGGCAAAAGCCTTCATGGCTGGTGTTTCGGCATATTGATAAGATTGCGTATCGAATTTCAGGATGCCGTTGCCAGTAGCCAGATAGAGCATCCTGCCCTCGAAGCCGAGCGCATTGACACGCGTATTGCTGAATGTATGTTCCTGAAAATGGCGGTAGCCATGATAACCATCATAGCTGTAAAGACCGTTGTCGGTTCCGAGCCATATCATTCCATCACTGTCCTGGGTAATGGCACAAACGGACTGAGCACCTTCAAGGGAGGTGTTAACGAAACGCTGCGCATAGATGGCGAGCGAAATAAAGAGCATAGCAATTGCCATGCTGATGCGGTTTATAGGTTCTTTTGACTTTTTCATGTGTGCAAATTTACACAATATTCATGATAACGCCAAAAAATATCGGAGAAAATTCAAAAAAAAAGAATCCCCTGAGAAAATAGCCGCTGCTATTCCCAGAGGATCCGATATAAACTATATACTTTATAACCAACTGAAATCTGTCTCAGTCTTCTTATATTGCCTGGAGCGTAATCGACTTTTCGATATTTCGCTTGCTGTCTTTTACCTTCAGGATGATGTCGCCCTTCTGCTTGCTGCTCTGTACGATGACTACGAGTTTGCCAGAGAAGAGTTTCATCTGTGGCTGGGTGAACGGTTCGAGCGATGTGGCATCGCCGTTGCAGGCTGCCTTGAAAGTGCCGGCACCACTCACCTCGAAGGTCAGTTCGTCATCGGCAAGCGGACATTCATTGCCGTCCTTATCCTGCAGACTCACGGTGATGAAGGCAAGATCGTTGCCATCGGCATTCAAAAGCACATTGTGCTCATCGGTACAGCCTTCTACCATGCAGGCAACAGGCTCATGATCAGGTGTTTCTACGCAGAACTTCATCTGTGCAGGCTCGCCGGCAGTACGCTTCACGTCCTCACCCACCTTATCGCCATACTGGTTATAGGTAACCACGCGAATCTCACCCGGTTCATACTTCACATTGTTCCAGCGCAGACGGTAGCGGTCGAGGCGGCTTGACTTGTCCTTGCGAACCCTGCCCTGACTCTTGCCGTTGACGAAGAGTTCGCCTTCCACACCATCGGTGTAGCAATATACAGGGGTAACCTGTCCTTCCCTGCCCTTCCAGTTCCAGTGAGGAAGAAGATGGGTAGTATGCTGCTGCTCGTTCCAGCGGGCACGATACATATAGTAGCGGTCCTTAGGAAGTCCGGCAAGGTCGCAGATACCGAAGTAGCTGCTGCGGCTTGGCCAGTAGGTATCGTAAGGAGTAGGCTCGCCCAGATAGTCGTAACCGGTCCATACAAACTCACCGATTACCCAACTGTAGTCATCCTGCATCTTCCAGTCATCATCAGGAAGATTGCTCCAGGAACAGTATTCGGTATCATAGCTTGAGCACTGACCATCAGGATAGGTAGCCTTATCACTTACCACTACCGGGAACTTGTATACGCCACGGGAACTGACCGTAGAGGCGGTTTCAGAACCGAGGAGGAATCCCTGAGGCAACTGCTCAATATTCTTATAATATTTATGTACGCGATAGTTGAAGCCCGGTACATCCATTACCTGGGCAAAGCCGCTCTTCAAGGCATCTTCTGCCTTATCCATACCCTGGGTTACAGGGCGGGATGGGTCGTACTGATGACAGATATCCTGCAGACGCTTAGCAATCTGCACACCCTCCTTGCTCCACTGTTCAGGAATCTCGTTACCGATGCTCCACATCACGATGCTAGGATGGTTGCGGTGGTGCTTTACCAGATTGGTGATATCCTTATCGCTCCACTCCTTGAAAAACTTGGCATAGCCGTTCTTGCATTTAGGATAAATCCACATATCGAAACTCTCTGCCATCACCATCATACCGAGGGAATCGCAGATTTCCATCTGCATGGTAGAAGGCATGTTGTGGGCAGTACGGATGGCGTCGCAACCCATCTGCTTCATCATCTTGATCTGACGGATAAGAGCTGCCTTGTTCTCTGCTGCACCCAATGGACCGAGGTCGTGGTGCAGACAGACACCCTTCAGTTTGCGGGTAACGCCATTGAGCTGGAAACCATAATCCTTGGATACGGCAATGGTGCGGATACCGGTCTTCAGGGTCTGCACATCAGCCACCTTCTTTCCTTCATATCGGGTAAGTTTTACCTGATAGAGGTAAGGAGATTCCGGAGACCAGAGCTGAGGATTCGCTACCTTCAGAGTAGTCTTGATTTCAGGATTGGCACCTGTGACGATCTGCTCGGCAACCTTCTCGCCAGCCTCATCCAACAGGGCTATGACGGTCTTGCCCGACTTACCAGTCTTTCCTTCCAGCAGTGCATTTACTTCTACTTCAGCTTCCTGCTTATCAGCCTTCAGGGTACGGACGAAGGTATCCCAGGTAGAGAAGTTCTCGTTACCATAAAGTTCTACGGAAACCGGACGGTAAAGACCGCCTCCCGGATACCAACGACTGCTCTCCTCTACATTATTAAGATGTACCTCGATGAGATTACTCTTACCAAACTTGATGAAAGGTGTGATGTCGATGCGGAAGGCATTATAGCCGTAAGCCCACTTGCCAGCCTCCTTGCCATTCACGCAAACCACCGGCTGGCTCATGGCACCATCGAATACGAGGACGGCACGCTTGTAGCCCTCAGGAGCCGTCCAGTTCATCTTATACATACCCTCACCTATCCAAGGCAGCGCACCAGAACGTCCCGACTTCTCGGTCTTTTCGGTTTCGCCATTCTGCTCGATGGCCACCATCTGCAGGTCCCATTTCTTATCGAAAGGTCCCGAGATAGCCCAATCGTGCGGAACAGCTACCTGCTGCCACGCCTTGCCATCACGGGAGAAGTCCCATGATGACAGGTTGATAACCTTTCTGCTCTGCGCCTGACACAGCGTAGTGAGGGCCAGGGCAAGAGTCATGAAAGTAATGCTTCTCTTGATCATATTGCTATTTAATATTCTTATTTATATGCATCAAATACGGCAGTTGGTTTGCCGCTGTTGTCGAACGCTCCCTTGGTATATGCAGGCCAACCCAGAGTGGTATAGTTGGCTGGCTTCCAGTTGTTATAAACTTCTGGTTCCCAATAGAATATACCCTCGCAGGTAGAGATTGCCTTACAGCCATCCACCATCTTCTTCATCATTGGCGCAGCCTGGTCAGAGCCCCACCACATACCGATTTCAGAGATGATGACGTCCTTGCCATACATGGAAGAAAGAGTCTGGATGTTAGAGAGACAACTCTCTGCATAACTCTGCCAGTTATCATCTTCCGGATAAAGAGACAGTCCGATGACATCCCACTTTCCGCCATTGTCCTTCAGCTTATCGTAGAGCCAGGTAAGTCCACCGAGGTCCTGACCCTTATCTACATGCACGATGACTTTTGCCTTAGGATAAACTTCCTTTACAGCATCATAACCGGCGTTGATATAAGCAGCAAAATTGGCTGCATTCTTAGATACCTGACCGGTTACAGCCTCAGCGCTATTCCAGAGCATTCCGTCGCGGGTTTCATTACCCACCTGCACCCACTCTACGTTGGTTACACCTCTATCCTTCAGGGCTTTCAACACATCCTTTGTATGATCAGCCACAGCCTGTTTCATCTGTTCAGCAGTATAGCCCTGCCATGCAGCAGGAACTTTCTGGTTGCCCGGGTCAGCCCAGGTATCAGAATAGTGGAAGTCAATCATCAGACGGAAGCCGAGCTGCTGAGCACGCCAAGCCTTGGCGATGACATCATCCTTGCCACACCAGCCACCTTCCGGATTTATCCAGACACGCAGACGGATGGAATTGGTTCCCTCTTCGCGGAGGAGCTTCATGCATTCTGTAGCCTTGCCATTCTGATTATAGAATTTCACCCCATCCTTCTCCATCTCTGTGAGCCAACTTACATCGGCGCCCTTGGCGAAGCCACTCATATCGTATGTCTTCTCCTTTTCAGGAGTGGTATTATCATCATTGCTGCAACTCGTGCCCGTGATAGAAAACAAGAGTGCTGAAGCCAGCAATATGGCTTTTCCAAATATATTCTTCATTGCTATTTTTCTTATTAATTATTCATATTTCCATGTCATGGTGTTGAGGTCAACTGTAATCTTTGCCGATTCCATGCTTTTAGCATCTTCATTAAACCAGATGTCCCAACCTTGGCGATTGCTATCATCTTCCTCCTTATAAAGAGAGAATTGGCTGTTAGGAACAGAACCATAACATACTCGTTTGTCATCTATATCATCTCCTATAAAATAGAAACGCATATCATATAGATTCGACAAATCGTAGGTACACGTATATACGCCTTCACTCACCTTGGTAAAGGTTGCATACAAAGTACTGCCATCTTTCGAGAACATACCGATAGTATTACTGATGGTTGGTTTCGGAGTTGTCTGATCTCCCGATACGATAGAATAAGTCAAATCACTCTTATCTCCAACCTTCACGGTTATGGTATAAGTACCCGCCGTAGGTATATTCACGCTACCAGCGTTCTCTGAATCTGTCATCTTGCCATCAGCCAAAGTATAGTTCATGGTCTTCACCACAGCTGCAGCATCTTCTGTACCTGTAGCCTTGCTGTACTCTGCACCTGTTGCTACGATGCTGACTGGAGTATTATCGGCTGTAGTTGTAATGACCTTGGTCCAAGCATAGTTAGGCGCATCATAAGTCATGTCCTCACCATTCAGTTGGAAAGATTTGAGGAGAGTTGGCTTAAATTCCTTAGCCTTTGTATCAATAACTGCATAATAGATACCAGCCTGACCTGGGAACCAGAAACTCCATGCTGACTCGGTATTATCCATTTCGTACACATGACCATCCTGTCCTACATTACCCCAAATGGTACCATCGTTTTCCTTACCCCAGAAGTTGAGCCAAGAAGATACATTCATGTAGCCAGAATAAATACCATCAGAGTTTGGAGAATAGAGATAGGTAAGGGTTTGTTCCTTAGTATCCTTATCCAAGATATTGATGTAGCTCATATCAATGAGGTATGGAGTAACCTTTACCTGGCAGACATTGCTGTAAGCGGCATCAAGATTGTTACCCATCTGACTCTTGATACGGAAATAAAGAGGTGAACTCACATCAGGAGACAAGCCGAGATCCTTGGCTGCAGCATTGAGGTCTGCACCGGTGAAAGCCTTGGAAAGGTCGGTTACGGTGTATTCCTTTTCTGAAGTAAAGTTCTCTGAGGCTGATACCTGCAGATAAGTTTTCAGCACTCCACTGCCCGCAGGCTTGGTTTCATCGCTCGAAAGCAAGGTAGGATTCTGCCAAGCCAACGAGAGGACAACGTCCTTACTGTTATCTACAGACAGCTTCACATCGGATGCCGATGCCATCAGATCGGATGCCTTGAAGCCATCCAGATATATCTTGTCGCCACTCTCGTCGCAACTCACCAGGGCGGTGAGTGCGCAGAGAAGCATCATCAAGTTTCTAAATATCTTTTTCATTCTTTTATCCTATTAATAGTTGTCGTTATGAAGATTTGGATTTGCGGTAAGCTCGGTGTTAGGGATTGGATAGATGTTGTACTTGCTATCCACTGCCTGTCCGTCGTGGACACCACCCTTCCACTGCCAGATGTACTTATTAGTAGTAAACTGACCATAGCGAATCAGGTCGGTACGGCGATAACCTTCATGATAGAGTTCACGGGCACGCTCATCGAGGATGAACTGGAGGAACTCATCATCGTTGGCAAAGTTGCTTGCCCATACATCAGAAGCATGAGAGCGCTCACGAAGCTGGTTGATCCAATAGATAGCACCCTGCTTGCGGGAAGCAATCACGTCAGGATCTGCAGCATCACTACCACCAGCCCAGTTATCCCAGTCATTATGCAGACGAACCACGCACTCGGCATACATCAGATAGACATCAGCCAAACGGAAGAGAGGGAAATCGGTATCCACACCTGCATCTCCTGTATTGGATGCAGTGGTTCCATCATCCTTCAGGTTACTCCATTTCTCAGAAAGATAGCCAGCGGTTTCATCGGTCATGCTGGTTACATCCTTGCTCTGACCATTGGTAAAGAACTTGCAACGCTTGTCACCATTGCCATCAATATCGGTCTGGGTAAACTTATCCACGAACTCAGGACGAAGACGGAATTCACTCCAGCCGGCAGTTACACCATAATCGGCTACATTCTGGTTGGCATTCGACATACTTACCTGTCCACAAACCAGATAGGTAGAAGAACCCCAGCTTACAGTATGCTCAGCACTTACCGGCAAGGCGAAGATAATTTCGTTGGTACGCTTATCATTATCAGCATTGAAGAGCTTGCTGTAATCAGACTCCAAAGAGTAGCCCATATCCATCACCTTCTTACAAGCCTCCATGCACTCGGCATACTTGGCAACGCCGGTATAAACCTCGCTGTTCAGATAAAGCTTGGCAAGCAAGGTATAGGCAGCACCCTGAGAAGCCTGACCGTAAGGACAGGTGGATGCAGGAAGCATATCACCTACACAATCCTTCAACTCGCTCTCGATATAATCGAATGTCTGCTGAGGAGTATAACGAGGAGGAATGTAGCTGCCCACAGGGTCGTTCTCTGTCACCATCGGAATGTTGCGATAGAAATCGAGGGCATGGTAATAGAACAGAGCGCGCATGAAGCGGACTTCTGCCTTATACTCCTTCATCTTCTCTGCATCAGCACCCGAGAAATTGGCATTATTGGCATTGCGCAGGAACTCGTTGCAAAGGGCGATGTTGTAGTAGATACGATAATACATATCTGATACCCACGCATCGTTGGCATCCCATGAAAGATAGGTCAGGCCGGTGGTCTGCTCACCTGTCAGCCAGGTAGAGGCAAATTCATCGGTACCACACTCCTGCATATTGATAAACATACGCATGTAATCGAAACCACTGCCGGCGTTCAATACGGATTCCATATCCTTATTATCGCCGCCCTTACCCTGACCGCTAGTCACCATGGCAGCGTAAATCTTACCCAGCACAGCCTCATAATTGGCAAGCGAGGTATAAACATCCTTAGAGGTTGTCTCTGTATGAGGATATTGGTCGAGATCGGAAACACAGCTGGTTGTGCCTGTCAGCACCGCTGTTCCCATCATCATACTATATAATATATTCTTAAGTTTCATTGTTATCTGTTTTGATTGTTAGAACTGAAGTCCGAGGCTTACTGAGTAAGTGCGAGGACGTGGATAGAATGAGTTGTCCATTCCGTTTGGCACCTCAGGATCTGTACCTGAGTAACCGGTGATGGTGAATACATTCTGTACCATTGCAGATACGGTGAGCGAAGCCCACTTGTTGATCTTGCCTACATTGTAACTCAAACTCAGGTTGTCGAGTTTCAGGAACGAAGCATTCTCTACGTAGTAATCAGAGAGATACTGACGGGTCTTGAAACCAGTCTTCAGGAAACTGGTGTTGAGGTTGTTGAGCTGTGAGTTGTTGTAACTTACTGTCTCGAAAGCACCTGTACTCATACCCATTCCGTTGTATACATAGTTGTCGATGTTGGCACGGAAACTCATACCGAGTGTCAGCTGCTTGTATCTCAAAGATGTGCTCAAGCCCATGATGTACTTAGGGGCTGGAGAATGATAGCGGTAGAGATCTGACTCATTGATTTCGCCATCGTTGTTGAGATCGGCATAAGCGCCCTCGATTGGCTTGCCTGTCTTAGAGTCGTAGAGCTGATGATATACATAGAACATGTATGGCTCATATCCCTCAGAGAGTACCTGGAACTGGTAAGCATCGATAGATGGACCTACCTTCACGTTGGTCTGGCTTCCACCCTTTATCAATGAAAGGTTCTTCACCTTCATGTTCTGCCAGGTAAAGTTGTAGCTCAGATTCCACTCCCAGTCCTTGGTCTGGATAGGGGTTGCATTCAGAGAAACCTCAATACCCTTGCTGTCCACATTACCTACGTTGGTAAGGATAGTCTTTGAGAAGTTGGTACCTGCTGCTGTTGGTACTGATGCCAACAGGTCCTTGGTCTTGCGGGTATAGAAATCGATGGCACCACCGATACGGCCATCCAGAAATCCGAAATCGAGACCGAAGTTCCAGGAGGTTGTAGTCTCCCACTTCAAGTCTGATACGTATGCCTCAGGACGGTAAGTATTGATATACTGTCCGTTGATGAATGCTTCGGTACCTGCCACGCTGTAGGTATAAACCGGCAGATAGTTGTAGTTGCCGATACCTTCCTGCTGACCGGTAACACCATAGCTGGCACGGAGTTTCAAGTTAGAAAGTACCTTCTGGTTCTTCAACCAAGGCTCTTCTGTCAAAGTCCAGCCCAAAGCAACAGATGGGAAAGTACCCCAACGGGTATCCTTAGAGAAACGGGAAGATGCGTCTCGACGAACGGTAGCCGTCAGGAGATACTTTCCATCGAATGAATAGTTGATACGTCCGTAATATGACAACATTACATGACGGTAATCTGATGCCTTTACGGTTGACAGGTTTGTGCCTGCCGCACTTTTGGTATAATAAAGAGGTGTAGTACTCTTCCAGTACTGGTAGTCGTAACCGGCTGTCAGATCTACATTACTCTTGATATCTTCGAAATATTTTGCATAGTTGGCATAGAGGGTAAGCAAGCGGTTCTCGTTCTTCTGAGGACCATACTTGTAATCGCTACCGCCCAAAGACTCATCCTTGTTGTAGCTCTGTGCTGCGTAGGCAGGAACATAAACGGTTCCGTCGCCCTTGGCATAGTCAGCACCCACGGTAGCATGGAGCTTGAGGTCTGGCAGGAAATGAACCTTGTAATCTACATCCATCGAACCGATGAAGCGGCTTACCTTACTCTTTGAATCATACAGATCAACCAGACCGCGAGGGTTTCTTACACCCGCATTCACTGGATAGCCATCAGCATCGAGTGCCTCATTATAGCCACCATACTTGTCGTTACCGGAATAAACCGGGATGGTTGGGTTGAATGTGGCAGCTGCCCATACGGCACCACCATTATTGAATGAGTTGTTATTGAGCGTTCCCTTGGCGTTGATGGTCAACTTCAGGTGATCCTGGAAGAAGCTAGGAGTCAATACCACGTTACCTGTCCAGCGCTCTACATTGTCTTTGCGAACCAGACCGCTCTGGTTGTAATAGCCTACAGACACACGGAATGGCAACCACTTGTCGATGCTGCCGCTCACGCTGAGGTTATTATCTGTACCGAAAGCTGTGCGGTAAACCTCATCGTTCCAATCGGTATTGGCTGTACCGAGCAATGACTTTTGGTTATCTGTACCAAACTGGTTGATGACATTCACGAATTCATCACGACTCAGCATATCTACCATCTGCGCACGGGTCTGCAAACTGTTGGTGGTATTGAAGTTCACCTTTACAGCACCCTGCTGTCCCTTCTTGGTGGTAATGATGATGACACCGTTAGATGCACGGGAACCATAGATGGCTGTAGAAGAAGCATCCTTCAATACAGTCATGCTCTCGATATCAGAAGGGTTGATCATGCTGAGGAAGTTGCTGCTGTTACCCGAGATACCACCCTGCTCCAATGGCACACCATCAAGCACGATAAGAGGGTCGTTGCTGGCATTAAGAGATGCACCACCACGCACACGGATGGTACTACCGGCAGAGGCAGAACCACTGTTGGACATAATCTGTACACCCGAAACCTTACCGTTGATCAACTGTTCTGGAGAAGAAACGAGACCTTTATTAAAGTCCTTCGATTTCACGGTAGCTACGGAACCAGTCAGGTCACTCTTTCTTGCCGTACCATATCCGATGACCACGACATCAGCCAGCGCCTTGCTGTCAGATTCGAGTTTCACCTTCATATTGTCTGAGATAGAAAGTACCTTATCAATATAACCGATATAAGATACCTTGATCTTCTTGGCTGAAGAAGATACCTGAAGACTGAAGTTACCGTCAAAATCAGTAACTGTACCGCCCTTTTCGCCTTCCACCATGACAGTGGCGCCAATCAGAGCCTCACCATTCTGCGCATCTGTCACCTCACCTTTGATGGTTCTTGTCTGCGCCATGAGTTGCAGACATCCGATGACGAACAATGCCACGAGAAGCAAACTTCTCTTTGCTAAATTCTGGATTGCGTTCATTGTTTTACTTTTAGGTTGCGTTTAAAATTGTTTTCGGTTGCAAAAGTAGGGAAAAGAGAAGAAAACAGCAGATAGATTTAAGACAAAAATAAAGAAAAAACGGACAAAAGCAAATCTTTATCTAGCTTTTGTCCGTTTTGTCATTAAAGAGACAGGAATCTTTAAATCAGTTCTATACCTTTACTCTTTAACAGGTACAAGTTTAGTACTGCCACCTTCTGTACCATCAGTAGAACCACCAGTCTCGCCACCTCCGGTAGAACCACCTTCGCCAGAAGCATTGCTCTCACCGAACACCTTAACAACACCAGAAGTATAAGCGTCAAGAATGCTTGCCAAAGCAGGCAATAGCTGCTGGTGACCATTTGTTATACTGAAGAACAACATTGTCGCCATCAAAGGTAATCTCTGAGACAGTCTTTTCTATGATCTGACCATCAATCTTTATCGTCTGTTTGCTGCCGGCAAATACTGCCGTAGACAACATTCCAGCCAACAATAACAAATAAGCTTTTTTCATTTTAACGAATGTTTGTTAGATTATTTTTTTGGTTTGTTTTTGAATTTTACAATGCAAAAGTAGTGAAAAAATAGCTATTATAAAACATCCTGGCGCATTTTTCTTACGCAAACGTTTGCACAAGTATAAAATAAACTTTTTAAAAAGGGCATAAAAAAAGACTGAATCCTGTTACGAAGATTCAGTCTCATAAAGAAGTGGTACCACCAGGAATCGAACCGGGGACACAAGGATTTTCAGTCCTTTGCTCTACCAACTGAGCTATGGCACCAACTTTCACAAATCGCGATTTATCATTTGCGGGTGCAAAGGTAATACTTTTTTCTGGTTCCTGCAAATTTTTCGGGAAATTTCTTTCAAAAAAAGATAAAAAAGTCTATTTTTGTTGGTATTATCCATTATTTAATGTACCTTTGCAGCAGATATCGGGATTTAGCGCAGTTGGTAGCGCACGTCGTTCGGGACGATGAGGTCGCTGGTTCGAGTCCAGTAATCCCGACCAAAAGCCGTCAGATGTGCCGTAAACACTGAGGATTTGCCTTGGTCGTGGTCAAAATGGTCGGCGAAATTTCGGTTTCACAAGAACTTAAAAATCCGTAAGCCTATGAAGTTTTTAAAGGATTTTGTTTATATCAATTACCATGAACGGCGAGCATTACTCATAATCCTGACCCTGCTCGTTGTCAGTACCACAATGATTTTCATTGTAGGTTCTAAAGAAACTATGCCCTCAGAAAAACAACAAGCCCATAACGATAGTATCATCAGGCATGCCACGCGGCAACATCCAGGCTATTATGAAGACGGACTTCAGTCGAGCGAAGTATTCGCCTTTGACCCCAATACGGCAAGCCAATCTGATTTCCAACGGCTGGGACTGGAATCATGGCAAGCCAGAAGCATCATCAAATATCGAAATAAAGGAGGTATCTTCAGGACACCAAGAGACTTTGCACGGGTTTACGGACTAACCAAGAAGCAATTCGAAAAACTGCTGCCCTTTATCAGAATTGGTAAAGACTACCAGCCGGCTGCCAACTTTTACCCAAGAGAAAGATACAACTACGGCTATCAAGAGACGGCTATAAGAACTAGAGAAGAAAGGAAGAAAGACACTATCCAATACAGTTATCCACGAAAACTGAAAGAAGGTCAGTATATCAACATCAATTCTGCTGATACGACCGAACTGCAGAAAATTCCCGGCATAGGCTCTTACTATGCCAGAAGCATCATCCGTTACAGAGAGCGGTTAGGCGGTTTTGTTTCCATGAGCCAGATACAAGAAGTGGAAGGCGTGCCCGAGACAGCCCTCCACTATATGAATATTGATGCAAAACATATCAGAAAAATGAATGTCAATCAGCTCAGTTTAACCGAATTGCGCAAACATCCTTACCTGAACTTTTACCAGGCAAAGGAAATCGTAAACTACCGCAGAACCCATGGTCCGCTGAAAAGTGCTGAAGAGCTGCGTCTACTCAAAGACTTTCCACCTGCCGAAATAGAAAGAATCAAGCCGTATCTTGCCTACTAGGGGCAAGATAGCCTGTCTGCAAGTTTGCCGGTTTTGCTAAATGACACCAAACTGGTGCAGGAAGATAAGGAAAATACAGATTGGACAGATAAAACGGATGGTGAACAGGAAAACAGGGAAGAGAGTTCCCTTCAAGGTTCCCCAGTTGGTAAACTCATCACGCACAATCTTCTTTGGCACATACCATCCCAGGAACAGACAGGTGATGAACGCCCCCAACGGCATGAGCAGCTGGGCAGTAAAGTTGTCACAATTGCTCAAGAAATCCTTGCCGAAGAAGCCCAAATCAGGTACGGCACCCTGAGAGAGCGAACAGAATACAGCTATGATGCAGCAAACGACGGTCTCGAACCAGGCTCCCTTGGCACGGCTTATCTTACCCTCCTCATAAATAAAGGCGGTACCTATCTCGTGCATCGAGATGGTAGAAGTCAGGGCTGCCAATACAAGCAAAGCATAGAACAACACCGAAATCACATAACCGACAACCGGCATGTTACCGAAAGCCTCCTGGAATACGTTTGGCAAGGTAATGAAGATGAGCGAAGGACCGCTGTCTGGCTGCACACCTACCGAGAAAGCTGCAGGGAAGATCATCAAACCTGCCAATACGGCGATTACCGTATCAATGGTCACAATCTGAGTAGCAGACTTCAAGAGATTGGTCTGTCTGTTGAAGTAAGAGGCATAAGTACACAGACAAGCCGTACCCATGCTCAAAGAGAAGAACGCCTGTCCCAGCGCTTCGAGCAACACGTTTTCATCTACCTTAGAGAAATCCGGCTTCAGCAGGAACTCCACTCCCTTCATCGCTCCCGGCAGAGAGCAGGAAGCTATCACAATCACAATCAACAGGAAGAAGAGCATAGGCATCAGTATCTTGGATGCTTTCTCTATACCATTGCGCACACCGCGTACTACCACCATGTGGGTAAGCAGGATAAAACCTACTGCCCATAAGGTAGGACGGATAGGATCGGCTGAAAAGGTCTGGAAATAGGTCTTCACATACTCTGCATCGCCATGAACACCGCCCATGATACTGGCATAGAGATACTGCAGGCACCAGCCAGCCACTACGGCATAGAAACCCAGGATAATCATAGAGGTGATGATACCCATCAAGCCCAAAGCACCCCAAGCCTTATGCTTACCCAGATTGGTATAAGCACGGGCTGCATTGGATGCAGAATGACGGCCGATGATGAATTCGCTCATCATGCCAGGCAATCCGAGTAGGATGATACATACCAAATAGATGAGAATGAAGGCGGCACCACCATTCTGACCTGCCATATAAGGGAAACGCCACACATTACCCAAACCGACTGCCGAGCCGGCTGTGGCAAGAATAACGCCCAACTTACTACCAAAATTTCCTCTTGTTTCCATTATCTAAATCTTTAATGTGTAGTGTTTGTTGTTTTCCGACGAAACGGGAGATGCTACACCTTATTATATATAGTTATATCTGATTATATTATCTATCCGATTACAAATACTTTATCCGAAGACCCCAAACTGGTTCAGGAATACCAGGAAGATGAGGACAGGACAAACGAACTTAATCAGGAAAAGATAAATACCGAAGAGACGGCCCTTCAAGGTTCCCCAGTTAGTAAACTCATCCTGTACGATCTGCTTAGGTACATACCAACCCAGGAACAGGCAGGTAAGGAATCCTGCCAGAGGAAGGAATATCTGACCCGTAACGAAGTCGAACCAATCGAACAGCGCCTTTCCGAAGAACGAAAGCTTATCTGTTGCACCCAAAGAGAGCGAACAGAAGGCTCCGATGATGGCACAGGAAACCGTAACGATGGTAGCACCCTTCTTGCGGTCTATCTTCAACTCCTCGTAGAAGAAAGAGGTATTCACCTCATGAAGTGACATCAGCGAGGTCAAGGCTGCTACCGACAGCAACACGTAGAAGAGCAGCGAGATAATCCAACCCAGTACAGGTAACGATGCAAACGCCTGATTAAAGACATTCGGCAAAGTGATAAAGATGAGCGAAGGACCACTATCCGGTGATACTCCTACAGAGAAGGCTGCAGGGAATATCATCAGACCAGCCAGTACTGCTACCAGCAAATCGATGATGGAAATCTGCAAAGCACTCTTAAAGAGATTGGTCTGACGGCTGAAGTAAGAGGCATAGGTACAGATACAGCCCATACCGATACTCATAGAATAGAACGACTGACCCAAGGCATTCAGGAACACGTTTCTGTCTACCTTTCCGAAATCAGGCTTCAACAGGAACTCCACGCCCTTACCTGCATCCGGCAACAGACAAGCTGCTACCACAATGATCAAAAGCAGGATGAACAGGAGAGGCATCATCACCTTAGAAGCCCTCTCTATACCGCCGCGCACACCATGAATAATCACGAAATGACAAATCAGGAATATCGCTACCGTCCACATAACCGGACGCACAGGATCAGAAGAAAACTCCTTGAAGTAATTCGCCACAAAGGTTGGGTCACCATGCAGTTCGCCCATGATGCTGGCATAGACATACTGCAGACACCAGCCCGAAACCACCGCATAATAGCCCGTAATCAGGAAACCGGTAAGCACTTCAAGATAGCCTACCCACTTCCAAGCAGTACCATTAGAGAGTTTGGTATAGGCACGTGCGGTATTAGAGGCACCATGACGGCCGATGATAAACTCAGAAATCATACATGGAATGCCCAACAGGAGCACACTTCCGATGTATACCAGAATAAAGGCTGCGCCACCTTCCTGACCAGCCATATAAGGGAAGCGCCATACGTTACCCAAACCTACGGCGCCACCTGCTGTAGCAAGAATCAATCCAATCTTGCTACCAAAACTTCCTCTATTTGAATCAGTCATTTCTATCTTTCTATTACTAATTTCTTATTTTTTAATTTTTCTTCGTGCAAAATTATAAAATAATTCTGAAATATATGAATTATTTGAAAGTAAAAACACAATTTTAGTAATATTTATGCAATTTAATCCGTTTTAGGACGCAGAAATGACCTTTTCGATACATTTTCTAACGATATTCAGCCGGCAAGGTATCACGCCACTTCGAGAAAGGATTGCCCAAGAGATGCGAATTGTAGAATCGCTTGTCACCTGTTACCTCCATGCCGATGAAATCAGGTTTCTCATAGGCTTCGGTCTCGCTAGCCAACTCCACCTCTGCCATGACCAGACCTTCGTTATCGCCATAGAACTCATCTACCTCGAAGGTATGACTGCCACTTTTCACAAGATAGCGACGCTTATCGATGACGCCACCCTGACAAAGCTGCAGAAGATGCTGCGCCTCGTCCATCGTTATCTCCTTTTCAAACTCATAGCGGGTCATGCCGCCATTTACCGACTTGCCCTTAATAGTAAGGTAAGCCTTCTCATCCCGTGTACGAACCCGCACCGTAGCCCCTTCGGCAGGAATATATCCCTGCTGGATATGACTAGAAGAAAAGGCGGCGCTTTTGTAAGCGTCGCCCTTCTTAACGAGGAATTTTCTTTCTATTTCTAATCCACTCATTGTTTTATACTAATCTTGTTGCATAGAAAGCGAATAGCATACCAAGGACTATCAATCCTATAAATATCCACTTGATTACTTTCTCGCCTTTTGCAGCCTGTTTCTTCTGATAAGCCTCATGTTTGGCTCTTCTTAAGTCTTTATTTCCACTCATAGTCGTATGTTTTTTAGATGATTATTGTTGTTCGTCATCATTCGTAGGGAACTCCATCAGGTATGCCTTGATGAAATCATCTATCTTGCCGTCCATCACGCCATCTACATCCGATGTCTGATAGTTGGTACGGTGGTCTTTCACACGACGGTCGTCGAAGACATAACTTCTAATCTGGCTTCCCCACTCTATCTTCTTCTTACCAGCCTCAATCTTAGCCTTAGCCTCCAGACGCTTCTTCATGGCGCGGTCGTAGAGTTGGCTCTTCAAGAGCAACAGGGCTTTGGCACGGTTCTTTGGCTGGTCACGGGTCTCGGTGTTCTCGATGAGGATTTCTTCTTCCTCACCGGTATCAGGGTCGGTATACCAATAACGCAGACGGACACCGGATTCAACCTTATTCACATTCTGACCACCGGCACCACTCGAACGGAAGGTATCCCAGGAGAGCTTGGCTGGATCAACATATACCTCGATGGTATCATCTACCAGCGGAGTTACGAAGACACTGGCGAAACTGGTCATTCGCTTGCCCTGGGCATTGAAAGGAGAAACACGCACCAGTCGGTGCACACCGTTCTCGCTCTTCAGATAGCCATAAGCGTACTCGCCGCCCTCGATGGTCATGGTCACGCTCTTGATACCAGCCTCATCACCTTCCTGCATATCGGTGATGGTTACCTTGTAGCCATGAGCCTCAGCCCAGCGCATATACATACGCATCAGCATCTGTGCCCAGTCCTGGCTTTCTGTACCACCGGCACCGGAATTAATCTTGAGCACGCAGTCCATCGGGTCTTCCTTCTGGCGAAGCATGTTCTTCAACTCCAGGTCTTCTATGGCTTTTATCGCCTTGGCATAATCGGCATCCACCTCTTCCTCAGTCACCATTTCGTCTTTATAGAAATCGAAGGCAAGCTGCAGTTCATCGGCATAAAGACGTACAGTCTTATAACCGTCGAGCCATTTCTGGATACCTTTTACCTTCTTCATCTGCTCCTGAGCATACTTCGGGTCTTCCCAAAAGTCAGGAGCCTGGGTGCGGAGCTGCTCCTCTTCGAATTCTACTTTCTTCTGGTCTATATTGAGATAGTGATGCAGAGCGTCAGCTCTGTCCATCACATCCTTCAACTGGTCAGCTGTAATCATTAACTCTTAACTTTTAACTTTAAACTTTATGATTACTCCTCATACATCTTGTCAATCTCCGCCTTGTAGTTCTTGTTGATGATAGGGCGGCGAATCTTCAAGGTATTGGTCAACTCACCCGACTCCATAGAGAAGTGGTGAGCCAGGAGGGTAATGCGCTTAATCTGCTCATAATAAGCCAGATGCTGCTGGAGAATCTGGATACGGTCCATCAGCATCTTCTGCACCTTCTCATTAGCACACAAATCTTCACGGCAGGTGAAGGCGATATGATGCTCACGTGCCCAGTCCTCCACGAGACGGAACTCAGGAACGACGAGGGCTGATACGAACTTGCGCTGGTCGGCAATAACAGCCACCTGATCGATAAACTTATCTACCAGGAGCAACGATTCTACCTGCTGCGGAGCGATATACTTACCATTCGATGTCTTGAACAGGTCCTTGATACGCTCGGTGAGATAAAGCTCGCCATCCTTCATGTAGCCGGCATCACCGGTATGGAAGAATCCATCCTTGTCGAATGCCTTCGCATTGGTGGTATCACGATGATAATATCCCGGAGTGATGGTAGGACCCTTGAGGAGCACCTCATTATCCTCACCTATCTTTACCTGAATGCAAGAGATAGGGCGCCCCACAGAACCCAGACTGCGTTTCTTGTCAGAATGATCGCAAGATACGGTGGCAAGACTCTCGGTCAAACCATAACCCACCACCATATTGATACCGATGGCATGTACAAATGCCTCTACTTCCGGACTTACATAAGCACCCGCTGTAGGGAAGATATTAGGTTTATCCAAGCCCAACTGCTTGCGAACCATGCTCAAAATGGTCTTGTTGATAATCTTATATTCCAACTCCAATGTCAGAGGAGGGCGCTTGCAGTTTGCCAGATATTCTATATTCCGCTTCTTTCCTACTGCCAAGGCATGGTAGAAGAGTTTCTTCTGAAGAGGACCTGCATCATCCATCTTTGCCTTTACGGCGATATACACCTTCTCCCAGAAACGTGGCACACTACACATACAGGTAGGATGCATCTCTCTCATACTCTCCTGAATTTCATGAGGATAAGTATTGATGATGAGTTCGGCACCTTCGCTCAAGCAGAGATATGCCCATCCACGCTCAAAGATATGGGTGAATGGAAGGAAATCAATGACACGGTCCTTTTCGGTAACAGGAATGCACTCATTGTTTGCCTTCAAAGCAGCATAATACTGGCTATAGGTAAGCATCACGCCCTTGCTATCTCCGGTTGTTCCACTGGTATAGAGGATATTAGCCAAATCATCCATACTTGCCTGTTTGTAGAGTTCCTCTACCTCCGTCTGACGAGGAAGATTCTCTCCCAGATTCAGAAAGTCCTTGAAATAGAGAGCAGCAGGATCGTGTGTACTGATGCGCACGCTGGAATCGAAGATGATGATACGTTCCAGAGATGGACAGAGGGCAAAGATACGGTGAGCCTTGTCATACTGCTCCTGTTCGCCAACAAAGAGAAAGCGAATCTGCGCATCATTAATCATATATTGAATCTGCTGCTCGCTGCTGTTGGCATAGAAAGGCACAGAGGTAACCCTGATACCATACGCACCGAAGTCGGTGTACAGATAATGCACACAGTTCTGCGAGAAGACAGCGATTTTGTCAAGAGGTTTAGCCCCAAGATTCAGGAGGGCATTGCTCACTTGTTTCACTCTTAAGGAAAAGAGGTTGAATGAAACCGATTGCCACTGGTCGCTGCCAAACTTTCTGAAAGTTAAAGCAGTTTTCTCTCCCCATTTCTTGGCGAGATCATGTACCAGTACCGAAAGATGACTATTAATCTGCATAAGCTTATATTTATATTCTGATGCAAAGATAATAGAATTTGTTAAGAACACAAAATAAAAAGATATTTTTTCCACTTTATCTGCTCTTTTTTTCGTATCTTTGCAAAAAAATCAAAGAATAGGGAGATTATGATGACACAAGAAGAATATGTAAGCGATGCCGTGGATTTGCTGAAAAAGCTTATCACCACCCCATCTGTAAGCAGAAACGAGAAGGATGCTGCCGACATCATGGAGCAGACCATCCGCAAATATGGTTTCGAACCTCATCGTGAGGCGAACAACATCTGGATTATCGACCCTCATTACGATGAGAGCCGACCTACCCTGCTGCTCAACGCTCACATCGATACCGTGAAGCCTGTGGCTTCATGGACACGCAACCCGTTTTCACCGGATGTAGAAGAGGGTGTACTTTACGGCTTGGGCAGCAACGATTGCGGCGGTGGACTCTGTTCGCTCCTCCAGATATTCAGAATGCTGACCGCAAAGCCTCAGCAGTATAATCTCATCTATCTGGCATCTGCCGAAGAAGAGGTTTCGGGAAAGGATGGCATTACCCGTGCCCTGCCTTTGCTTCCGCATATCGACCTTGCCATCGTAGGTGAACCTACCGGCATGAACCCGGCTGTTGCCGAAAAGGGACTGATGGTGCTGGATGTGATTGCTCACGGAAAGAGCGGTCATGCTGCCCGCAATGAGGGAGTAAACGCTATCTACGAGGCATTGGATGATATGCGATGGATTCGTGACTATAAGTTTGAGAAGGTAAGCGAGTTCCTGGGACCTACCAAGATGACGCTTACCGTAGTGAATGCCGGAACCCAGCACAATGTGATTCCGGATAAGTGTACGATGCTTGTGGATATCCGCACCAACGAGTTCTATGACAACGAGGAGGTTTACAAGTTTATCTGCCAGCACCTGAAGAGCGAGGTGAAGGCGCACAGTTTCCGTCTGAAGTCATCCCGCATCGACCCGGCGCATCCTCTTATCAGGAAATGTGTAGCCATGGACATGAAGCCATTCGGCAGTCCTACCCTCAGCGACCAGGCTCTGATGCACTTCCCTTCGTTCAAACTGGGTCCGGGCGAGTCCTCCCGCTCCCATTCAGCCGATGAATTTATCAAAATAAGCGAGATTTCGGATGCTGTAGCTAAATACCGGAAACTCTTGGATGGAGCCAGCATCTGAAAGAGATATTCGTAATCTACATCTCCACTTTCAGCAGCTTTATCTCCTCTGCCGTCAGCCCCGTCATATCCATGATAGACGCTTCATCCATACCCTTTGCCAGCATCTTCCTGGCAATTTCAAGGCTTCGCTGGTTCATGCCTTCTTCTATGCCTTCAGCTCTACCTTTCTCCATGCCTTTCTCCATGCCTTTTTCCATACCTTCTTCCATTCCTTTCTGGTATCTGTCATCCAGAAGGGTTCTTTCAACACTTACCGAATCCCAGAATTTATCATAGGCTCTGAGTTCAGCATCAGTAAAACCGGAAACTTCAAGATCTTCTACGGCTTTTCCAATCTCTGGGTCATTGAGCAGGTCGGCAGGAATATCCTTCGTATTGGAATTTATTTCTGTCAGGAAACGGAGCCACAAGACCATCATGCGCTTATCGGCAATGGAATGAGGAGTGAACTTAGGGAGTTCTATGAAGGTGAAATGCAAGCCCTCGATGACCTTATTGCTGTCCTTATCATGCACGATGCGGTAGTTGTGGATGAAAAGATCTATAGGCCACTCTGCATCGTGACATATAGACTTTTTTTTAGAATAAACTTTTTATAGCTATTCCTGTAAGAATTGCTATGGTGAAGCTAGAAAAAGTGCCTATCAACACATACTCTGTTGTGCGAATTTCCTGGGCTTTGTTTAATTCACCAAAACGGAAAACAGACTTTGCTGCCAGCAAGAAGCCGACCCCTTCGAAACTGCCAACAAGGACGAATGTCAGAATCATGATTCTTTCAATATAACCTATCCATTGTCCGGCATTAGGTAAACTCTGTGCGTTAGAAGATACAGGTGTCCATTTATTAAGAAACAACCCCAATAAGATAGAAGATGGTCTTAACATTAATATATATGCCACGACGGTTAACCAAACATTTGCAGAACAATGGTTCTCAATATATGAAAGAACGGTACCATCTCCGTAGAAAACGAACCATAATACTCCAATTATTATAATGTGTAAAAACTGATCTGCAAGAAATGTAGAAAGAGAATCCTGATAGCACCTACATTTAATCAAGTCTATTATAAAATGGCTGGCAAAAATAACCAAAGGTACAAGCCAGCATAACCAATCCGCCACCAACATATATGCCACACATGCATGTATGGTACTATGAAGTAACAGATAACCAATCCCCTTAATACCAGGTTTGCGCTTCCCATTATTGATACTATCTGTTTGAAGTATAAAATCAGAACATAGATGGGCGCAGAGTAACTTTATAAAAATGATGATTGATTCCATGTTACTGCTTATTGTATTTTGCGATTAACGATTTGAAATATTCCACATAGTCAAGGATTAGCTGACCCTTAGCAGAACTCCAGTGATAATTAAAGTTTTGTCTTGTCATGCTCAAATCCTCAGCAAGGTCTTTCTGAAGTTTAGGAAAGAGTATTGCCTGATAGACTACTTTTGCCTGTTTAGCAGTCCATGACGTAATTATGTCATCAGCAAAACGAGTGACCAGCTCCATGTCTTTATCAAAATCAGACCATGTAGTCGATATGCTCAGTCTTTTTTTACCGATATTGTCAAACGAACGGCCAGATAATCTGAAAGCCTCTCCATCACTAGTTACTATATTGTCGCTTTCAAAAGAAATGTCACCAATACCAATGGATAATCTAGCATCCCAAAGCTGCTGTTTGCTTGGAGTCATTGCTTTAAGTTTTGCTCTTAGCGCAATAGCTACAGCCAAGGCATAGTCTGGTTTATCAACAACTATTTGAAAACTATCACCTCGATACATTTCCAGATTGCAGAGAGTTAGAGGCAGAAAATCTGCAACGCATACATTCAATGTATCCAATACCGTTTGCCTCCATTTTGCAGCAATATTTGTGGAGTTTACTAAATCTCCTGTAATCACGCTTTTTATCATAAACTTGAATAGTTTGATTAAATCTGATGCAAAGATAATATTTTTCTTAAAAAAATCAAAGATATTACCTTGATTTTGCGTAATCAAGCTATTTTATTTGATTTTTCCCATTTTTTATGAAGGAAAAGATGGTGATATTTTTCATATCTGCAAGAGTTCACTGGGAAAAGTTACTGAAAAAGTTATGAGTGCTCATAATTTTATGGGGTTCTGAAGTCGCGCAAGTAAGCTCCACACTGTTGGGCGGATAATATGGCAGTGTGGTGGTTTCAACCATACAGGTCTAATAAAACTCTGTTCCTTTATATTCTACAAACCTTCCAATACCCATTTCCATGCAGGTTTTATTTCTATTCTGAGTCCATCACGCACAATCTCCCCTTCATCCTCATAGGTGATTATCATAGCTCTCTTCAGAGGATGCAAACCATGCAAGGCTACTAATGCTTTCACTTCTCGCTCTATGGTTTCCCCATCGCTCATCTGATAGCTCGCCTGAACAGCTAACCCCTCATCTGGCACATAGAAATCAACAAGCATGATTCTTGCAGATAGCGAACATACTCCATTACTGTTGATGGGCTACATGGAGTACCGGTTGCTTTTATCAGATTGCTCAAACGATTCAAGGAGCATGGCTGTTTCACGCTTTCTGCCAATCTTCTTACACAAAGGCGTAAGGCATCCTCGTTCTTTATTTTGTGCCGAACCACCAGGTCATTAAAGAAAATACGATTATATAAGCTGTTGAGCCATATTCCTCTAAATATAGAGGACGCTGTACCAAATGAATACGACCTATATATTCTTGGCTCTCAGCTATTATCGTTCGAAACAATTCCTTTTCCATATACTTACTTTTGGGGGCAAAAGTATGAATTTTATTTGATACTACAAAATTTAAAGGCTCTTTTTATTCGGTAGCAGCGAATAAAATGGCATAATTCTATTCGCTGCTACCGAATAAAATCAACAAACAGAACTACCTTTCTCTTATCAACAGTCTTCAGCCGAGTGGGGATTCCCTTGCCGCACGCATCTTTACCGAATCTTCAAGACAAAAGAAGACTGTTCTCCTACAGAATGGAGAGACTTCCAATCTACAGATGCAGCACAAAATGACTCAAATTGAGCATAACCTTTTATTCGTAAAGTACCAAAGAAAAAGCAAAATTTTTATCGAAAAATACTGCAAACCGAATGCAATATCATCAAGCTCGCTTGAATGTATTGCTGAGGTGCAGCGTATTTTCTACAAAAAACAGCCAAAAAGGTGTCGCATTCCTACGAAGTAGACACCTAAAACATAGGAAGTAGACACCTGAACATAGGAATGCGACACCTTTTTCGGATGAAAAACACTATATTTGCGACATGAAAGAAATGATAGAAACCATGCCAAGGATAGAATTAGCCCTGATCATCATCGGGGTGTTTGTACTCTTATTATGTATTATCTTCGGATATGCCATGATAAATGATTACAGGTCGTATCTTGAGAATCATTGGAAGGCTCGCTATAGCTTTCGTGACTTTATCAAGAGGGAACGTTTTTATATCTTTCTGCTGTTGGCTTTCATTTTTATTTCCCTGATAAACCTCTTGTATTTCTTAGAGTGAGTTTCGGCTCAAATGAAACAAAAGGCTTAATGGTAATCATCCATTTTGATTATTAGGAGAAAACTCCTTATCTTTATCTTTACGATGTAATATAAACGAAATAATATGGCAAATTATTTGACAATACGGATTAGATTGCTGATTGCAATACTTGCATCAGTGTTTCCGCTTTCCACAATGAAAGCTGAAGAAGGAAAAGATGTACTTGCCCCATCGCAAGGCTGGTACGTCGGTATTGAGGGTGGAATGCCTTTCGGTTTCTCTACTTTCTCAAGTTTCGGACATGACAAGACGCACCTCGGTTGGGCTGCTGGTTTATATGGGGGCTATCGTTTCAACTCCATCTTCTCGGCTGAGTTATCTGCCAAGTATGGAGAGATGAACTTGTCGGCACAAAACTGCTGCGTAGAACGTAACTATTGGTTGGGTAGCGACGGTATGCTTTACAACGCAGGTGTCCTGGGCATGGACAGTTGGGAATATGCCAATCTGAAAAGCCATGTCAGGATGGGTTGGTATGGGGCAAGAGTGAACGTTCATCTCCTTGGACTGTTCCACAAGACAGCTAACAGCCGATGGGATTTGGCTGTTTCACCTCATATATATGCAGTAACGACCAAGGCTGATATCCAGACTATAGCCGATGATGCCAAGGTAATGAAAGGTTCTACCAACTGGCATTTGGGTTATGGTGCAGACTTGCAGGTTGGTTATCAACTGACCTCATGTCTGAAATTGGGCATCTATTCCGGTTTGACCCGTCTTACTGGCGAACGTATGGACGGAATGCCAGAACATCTGCATAAGAACAACTTTGTTTGGGAAAGTGGAGTAAGATTAGGGATTAACCTCTCTAAAAAGAAGAACAAGGTAGCAGAAACTCCATCAGTTCCACAAAAGGAAGTTCTACAACAGGAGGTTCTACAACAGGAACCAACTTCTTCGGAGGAGGTCAATCTGAAAGAAACTGTGGATAAGGCTGAAACAAAAGTTGTTGAACAAGACATAAAAGAATCTGCAAAGGTGACTTTCCCTGTCATATATTTCACCTTCAATAGTATCGACATCCAACAAAATGAAGAGACTAAATTGAATGCTATTCTCAAAACATTGAAAGAGAATCCGAACATGAAGGTGACGGTAACAGGTTGGTGTGACACAAAAGGCAGCGTGACTGTCAATAAACGTATATCTCGCCAGCGTGCAGAAGCCGTAAAGACTTGGCTTGTGAAGAATGGCATAGAGGCTAATCGCATTACTGCAATAGGAAATGGTAGCGATGACACCCAAGATGCGGATAAGGCTCGCCGAGTAGAGACTAAAGACAATCATAAGTAACCCATAAAACAAGATAGAAAATGAAAGCAAAAAGAAGATTTAATATTTGGTTATGGGTGCTGTTATGCGTCCCATGCCTGTTGGCAAGTTGTGACCATAATGTTCATGATGGTGAGGATGAGGGTGGTTTGTCAGTATCGCTCACTTGGGCGGATGAAGCCGACCAAGGTACGGAAGTGAAGGACGTGAAACTCTGGATATTCAATGCCGATGACGGTTCATTAGTAGAGGAAAAACATTATGGCAGTGCGCAGGAGGTGGCAAGCCAACGCTTCGCTCTTCCTGAAGGGCATTATCAGATATTGGCTATTACCAATCTCATAGAGCCATTCTTCACCACTGACCAGACCAGGGCTTTGACTAATTGGAACAATATCCAGATAGGCTTGACCAATCCTAAGGATGTGAACCATAATGCTTATTTCGGAGTGACCGACGTGAGGATTGACAACAAGGAAGGCAACTATGTGGTACAGAATCCTGTTAAAAGCGTGCTTGCCGAACTGACCATCATCATAGAGAATGTACCTAAAGGTACAGAAATGAGTGGTAAGGCATTAGATGCAGCCTGGTGTCTGTTCCCTACACAGAAGAATGGTGATGGCGACTATGGGTTGCCGAGCATAAAGCCAACGGAAGTGGAAATACCTACTATCTTGGCTACTGAGTCAACCCTGAAATCGGAAGTCATCCGGCTGATGCCGACCATACAGGTAAGCCCCGCCTCTCATGTTTATCTCCGCCTCTTGCTGCCTAACGGGACCTTGCAAGAGTATGACATCACCGCTCCTGCGATGAAGGTTGGAGGAAAGTATGAGTTGCGACTCAACTACAACCAAATGCAGCCAAAGATGAATCTGGAAGCTACCATCAACGGTTGGACGAACCTCAACAATGAAGTAGAAATAAAATAATAATAACTTTTAAAATATTTATAATATGAAAAAGATGACTAAGTTTTTCGCCCTTGCACTCTTGGCAGGTGCAATGGTTTCATGCAGTACAGAAGATATCGCACCTTCTACCCAGAACGATAAGGTAGCCGTGCAGTTTACTGGTGGTATCAGCGTAAACACCCGTGCTGCCGGTGTAGCTTGGGCTGATGGTGACAAGATTGGTATCTTCATGACAGAAGCTGGCAAGACACTCTCTGCGGATGTAATCAAAGAGGGTGTTGACAATGTTTGCTATCAGTCAAATGGAAGTATAGCCTTTTCACCTGTTTCTGGTGGTAAGACTGTTTTCTTCCCGATAGATGGAGATGTGGACTTCTATTCTTACTATCCACAGACCACTGTCAATGACTACAAGGTTGCACTTGATGTAACAGACCAAACGAAACAAGAAACTATCGACTTCATGTATGCCAAGACAGAAGGCTGCAACAAAGCTACGCCACAGGTTGACTTGAAGTTCTTCCATAAGTTAAGCAATCTTATTTTGGATGTTCAACCAGGTAACGGTCTCACGCAAGAAGACCTTAAGAAAATGACTGTGACAGTGAAAGGTCAGAATACCAAAGCCACTTTCAATCTTGTGGATGGAACTATCTCTGGTGAAGAAACTCCTGCGGACATCACGATGAAAACTACCGAAGCTGGCAAGCTGTATGAGGCAATCCTGCTCCCTACAGAAGAAGCAAGCCGAGTGATAGAGTTTGACCTCAAGAATGGTTACGACGCTCCTTTTGTATGGACAATGCCTGTAAAACTTGAGGGTGGCAAAAGATACCACTATACAGTAGTAAAATTGAGTCGTTCTGCCGTAGATATTTCTGGAACCATTAAGTCTTGGACAGAGGCAGGAGACAATAATGAACATATAGCACAATAACAACTCTTAAATAACAAGATATATGAAGAAATTTAGATTCTTATACATTGCTGCCGCAGCATTGCTGTTTGCAGCTTGCGCTAACGAAGAAGACGGTATCGGCAACAATGGTCCTGTTGCTGCTACCGTACAGGCGGATATTTCCAACAATATCAAAACCCGTGGAACTGCAGACAACAACAGCTGGACAGCAGGCGATGCCATTGGCGTAAATGTCACATCAACAGGCAATACAACAGGAGACAACAAAAAGTATGTAACAACAAATGGGGATGGTACTTTTGAAGCTGCTGACAATAACAACATCATCTATTTCAAGGACAACAAAGAGACAACATTTAGTGCATACTATCCTTATAACAAATTCTTAACTGATGGTAAAATGAATTGGAATATAGCTGAGGTAGAAGCAAACCAACCTTGTAAGGCTGATGTACTTTTTGCCTCAGGGGCTACTGCAAGTAAAGCATCTCCAACTGTGAATTTTACAGATGCAGAACATCGCTTTAAGCATTGTATGAGTTTGGTTGAATTCAAAATTAAGCCAGGGCAGGGTGTCAAATATAACAATTATAAATTCAATAGCTTGAATATGAAAGGAATATTTACAAGCGGTAAATTTGACACAAGAACAGGTTCGGTTGAAACTGCTGGTGACAGAGCTACTCTTACTCGTGTTTTTAATGATGTACCTTTTGAAAGCGAAGAAAGTTTTGCTTATATCATGTTGCCGCAAAGCCTTGAAAGCAATAAAATGGATATAGAGATTTACTTGTTGTTGAATGATAGCGAAGTAAAATACACAACCCCTATAACACCATCCACCAATGGACAATTTGAAGGTGGCAAAAAATATACATACAACATAACTGTTAAAAATACGGGGATTACTATAGAAAAAGCTAATATAGTTCCTTGGGAAAATGGTGATTCAAGTGATTTAGATGCAGAAATAGAACAATAAAGTACTGAAAATAGGAAATACAGGGTTAGTGAGCTTGGCCGCTCACTAACTCACTAACAATAAAAAACTGAAGATTATGAAGACGATAAAACAAAGAATTTCCTATGCGGTAATGGCCCTTATGGCTATGGGCTTTACAGCATGTACGCAAAATGAAGATATGGCTCCTACGCTGAAAGGGCAGGAAATCAATGCAACTTTCTCTGTTGGAGGTATGCAGACTCGTGTCAATACATTAGGGGCTGGCAACATTTGGGAGAATAAGGACCGAATAAGGGTAATGCAAATTTTCGGTGATGAAACTACTAAAACTGGTGAATATAAATATGTGGAAGAAAATGGGTTATACCGTTGGGAACCTACCGTAAGACTTCGCTGGGAAAAAGTGGGAAGATGCGAATTGATTGCTTGGTATCCTTCTGATATAGACATTCCTCATATCTATAATTTGCATACAGACCAAAGTGATGAGACTAAGTTGAAAGCTGCAGATTTAATAAACGGATATTGGTACGATGTCCCTAAAGATTATGTAGACATTCCTATGAAGCATCGTATGTCTATGGTTACAATAGTATATCATGTTGGTACTGCAGATTATCCTAATATGGATATTAGTGAACCACAAGTGTATTCTAAACACAACAGTGTTAGATTTGGCAGAGACCAAATCCATGGGCAATTTGAAATGAGTACACCTACAGGTAATCCAGATTGGGTACAAGCCTGTAAGCATGACGGCGATATGTTTTCAGCAATCGTTATCCCTGGTTCATACAAAACTGGCGAGATTTTCTTGAAATTCAAGATAGGCGATAAAAACTTCCATGCTAAAATGAAGTCAGATACAGACTTTAAAGAGGGCCATCGCTACACCTACAAACTCGATGTAGGAAAAGACAAAGTGGAACTGACCAGAATCAGCATAGATAATATGACTGGTTGGACAAATGAAGATGATCTCAAATAATTGGAGGAAAGAATATGAAAAAGATATTTCAATACATCATACTGGCAGTCGTTACTATAGTAATGGCGTCATGCACAAGTGATATAGAAGAAACAACCGCAACAACAGGCAAGAGCAACGTACAGTTGGTTGTTGGTGAATTTCCGGCATTCGGAGATTCACAGACTCGTGCTATAGGTACACTTGATGAAGGCAAGACTTCATGGGCTGAAGGAGATGAGTTGCTTCTGGAGATGACCAGTAAGACTTTTGGGACTAAGTATGCAACTTTTACATATAATGGCAGTAGCTGGGAATTGGCAAGTGGCGAGCTGTCTTATAAAGAAGACGAAGTGCCAACCTTTCCTCATGTATATTATGCCCCTAATTACAAATGGGAAGCCGGCACATTAGTTTTGAAAGAAGGTAAGGTTGCAGGAACGGATGAATATATCGAGGGAAAAGCCAATATCACCCCTAATGGTCAGGGTATAAATGTATCTTTTGCCGAGGCAACACGCAACTATTCCCGCCTCCGCATTGCAACTATGCCAAATAAGCAAATAACAGTTACAATCAATTATTTCACTCCTGCGGGCAGCAGCAATATGGCATGGTCTCAATATTATGCCCTTACATCTGATGAAAAGGGCAATGCCTATTTATATGGTACTTTTGTAAAAAATTCCCAATTCACTGTGAAATATGGAGGAGCTCCTTTGGCAACTTATAAATTCACGCAAGAAACAGAAAATGCTAAGAGTTATGCACTGGATGCTACTGTTGTTTCGGCAAATAGTGCAGAAGAAATAAAGTCAGCTATCAAGCAAGAAGTAGCAAATAGCAAGACTGCTATAAGACTTAACCTCGCTTCTGATGCTGGCGATAATGAGTTTAATGCTATCCGTGAAGCTTTTAAGAATGTGAGAGGGAATGTACAAGATGGCACTATAGACCTCACTCTAATAGGATGCAAGGAAATTCCTGCAGATGGTTTGAAAGAATTAAACGCTTTAAAGTCTATTTTTTTGCCTGATGTTACAAAAATTGGAATGAATGCCTTATTCCGCTGTGTGTATTTGGAAGAAATTTGTGCTCCGAATGTTTCTGCTATAGATGAACGAGCATTTGCAGGATTTATCATGTTGGAAAAAGTAACTTTGGGAGAACTCACGGATGTGCGAGGAGAAGCAAATTCTGGAGGTGGTATTTTTGATGATGACAATTGGACCCCATATATAGATTTGTATTTGCCCAAAAATCAGGAAGTCATGAAAGGTGAGTTTGACGAGAATAGCAATCAATATATTTGGAAGCCTACGGGTGAAAGTTACTTTGCCAGCCCAGACTATGATAATGGTATATTCCTCGGCTATCAATTTAACTCAGTAAAGAGTTGGGAATAAAAGGCTGTACTATCAAGTTTAATTCCTAAGCTGGGCAGGAGTATAAGGTGCTCAGTAACATATATTCACCCGCACTTCACGGGAAACGACAAGGGTCTATATGCCACGATGATAGGTGGGCGTATAGACCCTTCATCGTGTCTTGATACCTGTTGGGTGGATGATATGGGTGTGGGCAGTGGTTTTGAAATCCTAACTTTTCCCGAAACTTTTCTCCCGTTTTCTTTGCACTTTCAAAATAAAAGCTTATCTTTGCAATCAACATGAAGTAGAACTTTAAAATGAATAAGTATGGCTTTAAAAATTAAAACTCGTGAAGAAGCAATTGCAGTATTACGAGATATGGTTAGACGTAAAAAAGATATGGAAGCAAAGGCTCAAATAGACTTTGCTAAAGCACGTGAGGAGGCTACAGACTGCTATGCATGCCTTTAACTTAACTCGCCTCAATTTTCATTCTCCTTATAAGGTCTGGATAGATAATGGATCATATAAGTTCTTGACAGATTATGGTGTTCAGTATCGAATAGAATTTGTTGAAAACAATAATATTTGGGAGGATGAAAAAGCGTATGAATTCGGTATTCTCAATGAAAACAAGAAGAATTCTCCTAACGATTCTAAAGTTAAAGCAACTATACAATGTATTATAGAGGAATTCTTTCTTACGAATCCCGATATTCTACTATATCAATGTGAAACGGGTGATAGCAGACAGGCTATGCGAGCTCGCCTTTTTACCAGATGGTTTAACGAATTCGATAAACGAGATCGTTTTTGTGTCAAGGTTTCTATTCTTAGAGATGAAGAAGTTGATAATTACATAGCCATTATAGTTCAAAAGAGTAATCCTAAGTTGAATGACATTCTTCGAGATTTTGATGAGTTTATCGGTTTCTTTGATACAAAGCCCGAATAATAGTAGTAAATCTGCAATTAACTTGGTTGACAAGGGTCTATATGCCACGATGAAAAGGTGGCGTATAGACCCTTGATTATATGGTGATATTCGTAATCTACCTGGCATCAAACCAAAGTAGTCATTTTCAGAAAATCTCGCAGATGAATATGCTTAATGCCATCAATATTGGTTTGACTGTAAAGCCTATCCATAGAAATCACGTATTTGGGATGACTGTCTTTTATCAATTTCAAATTGCCGAATTCACGCTCTACCGTTTCCTCAGAAGCCAGCAGATAGGTAACTTGCACATACGCCACACTATCCGCTTTCTCGGCAACAAAATCAATCTCAGCCTTATACATCTGACCAACATATACTTTATACCCCATCCTGCACAAATGGATATATACAGCGTTCTCCATCACCTTTTCGATATCAAAACGCCTGTTGCCACCTATAATATGATTCCTGATTCCCAGGTCTTCGAAATAGAACTTGTCGCCTAACTCGAAAAGTCGCTTGCCATGAATGTCGTATCTGTTAACTCGATCGATAATAAAAGCATTGCTTAAATACTCCAAATACGTGAGAATCATCTTGGCAGATGTTTCTGTGTTCTGGCTTTTCAGAAATTTTACAATACTCGTTGCTGAAAATTGTTTACCGATATTATCGCTCACAAACTTCAGCAGCGTTCGCAACAATGGTATGTTTCTGATGTTTTCTCGCTCTATGATATCACGAAGTACTATCGTATTATACACATTGTCAAGATAATCTTCTACCAAATCGGTATTTTCCAATCCTAAACTGCGCAACTGAGGGAGCCCGCCATACTGCAGATACAGGTTCAAGGAAGCATCATCATCCTTCAGTTCATGGAACGTCAGGAACTCTTCATAGCAGAGTCCTCTAATGCGATAAGCTATATATCTGCCTCTCAGGCGAGTTGCCAGTTCGCCCGATAGCATCTTGGCGTTGCTGCCGGTAATCATAATCTGGCAGGTATCATCCGATTGGATACTGAGGAGTGCTTTCTCGAAATCAGAAATCTCCTGCACCTCATCAATAAACAGATAGTTTTCCTTACCCTCAACGATGTTGGCTGCTACATAAGCCTCCAAATCCTGATAGTTGGCTATCATATCAAATGAGGTTTTCTCCTTATCTATATAGATAACGTGATTTTCTTCATTCTCAGCGATGTGATTATAAATTCGCCGCATCACACAACTCTTGCCGACACGCCTCTGGCCCGTCAATGCAATCATCATTCCACGTCCAAACATGCGTTCGATACGATTGGAATACCCGAGTCTTTCTAATATTTTTTGTTTCATACGAGTAAAACTTTTCGCAAAGATACTCTTTTTGTTTCACATAAGTAACAAAAACGATAGATTTTTTGTTTTTATTACTTATAATTAACGGGTTTGGTACACATTGTGCCTCACGGGAAACGACAAGGGTCTTGATACCTGTTGGGTGGATGATATGGCAGTGTGGTGGTTTCGTGCTGCCTGTTTTCATGGTTTGAAGTATCTTTGTGTAAATCGTGAGGTACTTAAACATTATTTATTATGAGAACAGAAAGCAACAAACGAGTATTTGTTCCCTACCGATGTATTCCGGATTAGTATTGGTATGGGATGGCTATCCTTTATCTTATAAAATACGGGAATCCAAACTTTTCCCGAAACTTTTCTCCCGTTTTCTTTGCGTTTTCAAAATAAAGTCGTAAATTTGTAATCAAGATAGATTAAAAAAGGAGGTTGCGATGCCAAAGATATTTGAATACTTCGGATTTATCTTTC
>OLYC01000213.1_pt1 | contig 52508 bp, 28 predicted proteins | sample 1674271 | NCBI WGS metagenome assembly OLYC01 (sample SAMEA103958154, study PRJEB25191) | human gut metagenome
TTTTGTCGCTTTGCAAGCAAAATCCCACTAAACCCTATAGGTTGCGGATTTGAGGTTATATTTGTTTGACGAGAATATCTTTATTTGCCGACAAAGGTACATAACTTTACGGAAAAATATGTTTCTAAAATATATAAAAATATATAAATAGACAGCTGTGGGGAAAATGTGGGGAAAAATTAGATAATTAAAAAGGCTAAATGACTGGAAATAATCACTTAGCCTTTTAATCCGTACCCAGACCCGTACTTCGTAATTGCTGCGCCCATCATTCAAGACTGTCAAATCGGGTCTTTCCTGTCAAGCCAATGATGCCTATGCGTATGCCAAACACATGGATTACGGATTTCTCGTTCCGTGAACAAACACTTTATCCGCAACTCTGCTATGTGGTGTATTGGCTTAACTCCATTTCTATGGGCAACACTTTTGTTGCAGATTTCAAGCAGCTTTTATCGAAATACCCATCAGTAAGAACTCGTTTATTAGGCTTTCCTCATAATTGGGAACAAGAGCCTTTGTGGAGATAAAATAATTGCCCTGTTTCTTAAAAAGCACTGGGGCAAACCAGCTCCGTCTTTAATTGTTTCCAATAAATGGATTGTTTCAAGCCCCTATAGAAAGAGAACAAAAATTCCTGTGTGAAAATTAATCTACGACAAGGAGCAAGCAAGGAGCAATATCAAACAAAAATCAATACCTTTGCAGTACATATGAGATAGACCAAAACAAAAGTGGAATATCGGAAACGAATAGCAAGGAAAAGAGAAGAAACGACCCAAGTTGATGTCCTTTTTGAGTTAATAATCAATAAAAGCGTTAAATCTTCACCTTTTAGAATGTGCAATTAAAAATAACAACCATATTTCTGACTTATTATCTATAAAATATTGAGTAATAATCGGTTGTAAATACAGAAATTGTGGTTTGACTTCTTTGGTTATTCCAGAATCTATAAAGAAGATTGGTAATGGTGCTTTTTATGGAAATTCTCATTTGATGGAAGTATTCTTTTTGGGTAGTGAAAAACCAGAAATTAGAAGTAATGCTTTTGATTATTGCCATTCAGCCTTAACCTTGTACGTCCCAAACAAAGAAACATACGGAAATGCAAGCAATATGGTGCAATACGTCTCATTCCCAACAAGTACCTACGCTTATACAGGTATGGCTCCAAAGTTGGAGTGGCAGAACAACTTGAAAGGCTATACTGCTACATTGGAAGATGCCTCTGCGTTGGACAAGAGCGTAGGTTCACATTCTGCCAATGTAAAGGTAAGGTATTCTAATGGGGTTGACATAACTGTAGAGATTCCTTACGAATATACGATAACTCCTGCTCCTTTGTCATTGACTGTGAATAATGCAACACGTGAGTATGGAAATCCTAATCCTGAGTTTTCAAGTGTAATCACTGGTTTTGTTGATGGGGAAAATGCGGACAACCAAAATATGACAGTGAATTATACTTGTGCTGCGGATAGGCAGAGCAATGCTGGTAATTATCGTATCTTGGCTTCTGTAAACGCTCCAAACTATGAAGTAACTTACCATTATGGAACGTTGGTGATAACTAAGGCACCACTTACGTTAAAGGTAAAAAATACTTCTCGCTTGTATGGTGATGAAAATCCTCAGTTTGAGTTGATATATACTGGTTTGCGCAATAATGAAACATCGCCAACTTGGACACAAGCCATCAAAGTCGCAACTACTGCAACCAAGAAATCACATTGTGGAGTATATCCAATAACTATTAGTGGTGGCGTTTCTCAAAACTATACCGTCTCAGAATATACAAATGGAGAACTGACAGTGAGCAAGCGACCTCTTACAGTAAGAGCCCTTGATTACGAACGTTCATACGGCGAGGCTAACCCTACGTTCAAGATTGCGTATGATGGTTTTGTCAATTCTGATAACGAGAGCTGCATTTCTCCAAAGCCAGCATTGAGTTGTGAGGCAACAAAGGAATCAAACGCAGGAACTTATCAGATTCTTGTAACTGGTGGAAAAGCTGAAGACTATGCCATTACTTATCAATATGGAAAACTGATAATAAAACCATTATACTTAGGCTTTAAGGAAACTTATAACACAGTAACTTATAATGAAAAGGGTAAGAGTGTTTCTGATTTAGCTTTTGAGTATATTCCTGCTTTGAATATGGATTATGACTTGTCAGACTTGAAGTTGGAGATTTGGGCTTTAGATGGAGAGAATAAATATCCTCAGCATGTGTGGACTGTTGCTGGTGGAAGTTATGCTGGTAACTATGTAAACTATTCGGGGGCAACCTATGCAGGAAAGTATATAATGACTATTGCCGGTTTTAAAACAGCTAATCCTAATTTGCAAGTTGACCAAAAGACGGCTCGTGCTTATCTTACGGTAGAAAAGGCAAGTAATGAATTGCAATGGGCAGACGAGGAACCAATAACTGTTGCTGTTGGGGAAACAAAAGAATTGGGCATTAGTTATGGGGCGGATTTGTATTGCAAGTTCAATTTGGTATTTGATGAGAGTTTAATCCAAGTTCGTGCAGCTGACAAAGAAACCAATCAGTCCAAATGGTATATTGTTGGATTGAAGGAGGGAACGACCGATTTGAGTTTCAACATAAGTTGCATGAAAAATGATTGGGGATTCTATAATTTTGATGCTTCTCAAACGTTGACGCGTCGAATTCAAATAGTTCCAGCTACAGATATAAATAAAACTACTGTTAGTAGTGAGGTTCAAGAGGTTGCTCGCTATTCTCTTAATGGTCAGCGATTGACAGCACCAACTAAGGGTGTAAACATCGTGAAGTATAGCGACGGCAGCGTGAGAAAAGAAATCGTGAAGTAAAGAATATTAAGGAGGCAAGTCTTATTTATGAGATTTGTCTCCTTTTCGTTTCTTTCCAATTTGGCAAACATTGGAAAGAATTGCCTCGGTCTGGAAATAAGGATTAGTGAGTCTAAAAGCTTATTCTGTATCATTGCTCCTGAGAGGGCACAAATGTGCCCATTATAGGGCACTTTTGTGCCATAAGTAGGCATTTTTATAGCATCAGTATTTATAAAAGTAGCATCAGTATTTATAAAAATGGATTACGCAAATACCCTTCACCCTTCATCTATTCGCGCGGAATGCCGATAAACACAGGGGTTCCAAGGCTGATAGGCTTATTTTACCCCTTCATCACCCTTCATCTATTTGCCATTTTCAGATTTCGACAGATAGACAGAGTTTGCCCATGCTTCTATTTAAGGCCATTATTTGTCTTCTATTATGACCAGTCCGAGGCATCTATTATGACCAGTTCGGGGCGTCTATTATGACCATATGAAGGGTGATGAAGGGTGATTTTGCCCCCTTCAATGCTTGAAACCCCGATAAACCCTGGGGATTCCAAACGATAGATGAAGGGTGAAGGGTTTTGTGCTAATTCTATTTCAAAAAAGCAAAATGTCGATAATGGGAGTCTTATCGCTTTGTGCCTCCAGAATCAACTTGATGGATTAAGGTCGCAATTCGCGACCTTATAACTAATAGTGTAATACCCTTTTCGAAAGTAAAACAGAAAAGTAATAAATTTCTTCCTAAACATTTGGAAGTAACTAATATTTTTCTTATTTTTGCAGCATGGAAGAAGAAAATATACGGCAGGGCTTATGTTGAAGTTTAATGAAGAAAAACTGTCTAAGTTGAGAACATTTGATGATGTTCTGCAGGAAAAATATGGCGAGCCTAATAGCGAGGCTCGCAAGAATTTTGATGCCAGGGCCAAGGCTTGGTATTATGCAGAGTTGCTCAAGGACGAGCGTAAGAAACAGAAGATGACGCAGAAGGCTCTTGCCGAGAAAATCGGCAAGAAGAGAGAGTATGTCTCTGCTCTGGAAAAGGGCCAAACGGATATGCAACTCTCCACTTTCTTGAGAATAGCAAATGCTTTAGGGCTGCAATTCTCGCTGGTAGTCGGATAAATGCATCGTCATAGACAAGATAAAGGGAGATGACAACGATGAACCAAGCTACTCAAGACTTTATTCACAATCATCAGGACGATGACGTCCGCCAGCTGGCTTTCCTCGGAAGCAAGAATCCTGAGGTCAATATGCCTTTTGCTCTCGACCAGATACGTGGTCGACAGATGGCTCGTATCAAGTTGCCTCGCTGGGCCAGCATCGACGGCATCATTTATCCGCCTCACATCTCGATGGAGCAATGTTCGTCAGAGCAGACTGCGCTCTATAAAGCCGAATTGGCAGCACGATTGTTGGGAAATTCTTCTCTTTCCTCTCTTCGAGGAGAAATCGTGCCCCAAGGCGATAATTCCAAAATTTGCGAATTTGCGACCAAGAGCACAGTTGATTCAGAATTCGCTCAAAATGAAGGTACTTGTGGGAAGCAACAGATATTAACAGAAACAGGTGGTTGTGTTAACAAAGCAAAAAGCGATGCTTGCTCAGGAGATTCTGTTGCAGAAATTGAGTTTGTTGACCTTACTGGAGGCTTTGGAGTCGACTTCTCTTATATGGCAGCCCGATTGGGCGCTAAGTCGATGTATGTAGAACGGCAAAAGCATCTTTGTGAAGCGGCGAAGGAGAATTTTGAACGATTGGGATTAAAGCATGTCGTCGTGAAGAATGGAGATGGAGTAGAGGTGCTTCATGCTATTCCGAATCATTCTGGTCTTCGGGTAATCTATATTGATCCAGCCCGTCGTGATGATGCCGGCAACAAGGTGGTAAGTCTTCAAGACTGCACCCCCGATGTAACCAGGCTTCAAGAGGAAATGCTCCAGAAAGCCGATTTTGTAATCATCAAACTGTCTCCGATGCTCGACTGGCATCGTGCTGTAAGCGAATTAAGGTGTGTGAGAGAGGTTCATGTTGTATCTGTGAACAATGAGTGCAAGGAGCTCTTGTTGGTGCTCTCAGCGCGAAATATGGACGAAAACAGTCGCCTTCGCATTTGTTGTGTCAACGATACTCAGTCGTTTGTCTGCGATGATGCCGAAATGGCTTCTACTGTAACCCGCATAGCAGCAGCCGACTTAGATTCGGCTCAATATCTCTATGAGCCGAATGCCTCGCTGATGAAAGCAGGCTGTTTCGGAGTTCTTTCCGAGCGTTATTCTGTCTCGATGCTCTCCAAGAACAGTCACCTTTTCGTGAGCCAGTTTTCTGTAGCCGATTTTCCAGGCCGTTCTTTCCGTATCCGTGCCGTTTCTTCCTTCAACAAGAAAGAACTCAAGCGCCATTTGCAAGGCATTGTGAAGGCCAATATTGCCACCCGCAACTTTCCTCTCTCTGTAGCAGAATTGCGCAAGCGACTGAAGTTGAAGGATGGAGGCGAAACCTATATCTTCGCCACTACCTTGTCTGACGACAGTCATGTGCTGCTGATAACGGATAAAATTTTAGAAAACGCATGAAAAGTTAGGAAATTCTTTCTGAATGTTTGGAATTTATCCTTAATTTTCTTAATTTTGCAGAAGACATGAAGCCGATACAAATAACAAACTGAACCCAGCGAAAGTTGAGTAACAAAAAAATAAGCTACTATTTATGAACAAATTAAAAACAATCTTTTTATTGCTCGCGTTTATCTTGGCGATGAACATGAGTGGTGTACAAAACATCAAAGCGGAGAACTATCCTTATAAGAGCGACTATCTTTGGCTCACTGTGCCCGACCATGCCGACTGGCTCTATCAGACCGGCGAGAATGCCAAGGTGGAGGTGAGTTTCTGCAAGTATGGCATTCCCCGTGATGGCGAACTGAAATATTCCATAGGCAACGACATGCTCCAGCCCGACAAGCATGGAAGCGTGAAGCTGAAGAACGGACGTGCTGTCATCAATATGGGAACGAAGAAGACTCCAGGATTCCGCGACATGAAACTCTCTGTCAGTCTCGACGGAAAGACCTATGAGCATCATATCAAGGTGGGATTCTCGGTCGACAAGATAAAACCCTATACGCAGGAGCCCCAGGATTTCAGAAGCTTCTGGCAGAAGAACGTGGAGGAACTGAAACAGGTGCCTATGTCTTATACCAAGGAGTTGTACAAGGACTATTGTACCGACAAGATAGACTGTTATCTCGTCAAGCTCCAGATCGACAAAATGGGCCATTCCATGTATGGCTTCCTGTTCTATCCCAAGAATGCCCAGCCAGGCAAGCATCCCGTAGTGCTCTGTCCTCCAGGAGCAGGCATCAAGACCATCAAGGATCCTATGCGCAACAAGTATTATGCCGAGAATGGCTTTGTTCGATTTGAGGTGGAGATTCATGGCCTCGACCCACGCATTTCGTCAGAGACTTTTGGCGAGATCAGTCGTGCTTTCAACGACCGTAATGGCGGTTATTTGGCCAATGGTTTGGAGAACAAGGACATTTATTATATGAAGCATGTCTATGTAGGCTTGGTTCGTTGTATCGATTTCCTGACTTCGCTTCCCGAGTGGGATGGCAAGAATGTTGCTGTGCAGGGCGGCAGTCAGGGCGGAGCCTTGGCCATTATCGCAGCAGGACTCGACAGTCGTGTCACCCAATGTGTAGCCAATCATCCTGCCCTTAGCGACATGGCGGGTTATGCGGCTAAGGGCGGAACGGGCGGTTATCCACACTTCTGCCGTCAGCCTCAGATATTGAGCAATAAGGACTGTCTCAACACCCTGGCTTACTTCGATGTAGTCAATTTTACCCGTTACGTCAAGGCTCCTACTTATCTTACATGGGGCTACAACGATGTGACCTGTCCTCCAACAACCAGCTATGCTGTCTGGAACACGCTGAAATGTACTAAGGAGAGTCTGCTTACCCCGATCAACGAGCATTGGACGACAACAGAAACCAACCGCGGACAGATGGAGTGGATAAAAGCACATCTTCTGAAATAAGCAGTTAAGCAAAATTGGCTGAAAATGACGGAACTGTCCTATTTGCGAAAACTCAGTAATCTGACAGGCGGAATCAGTTGATAAAACCAATATTGAGGCAAAATAAACCACCAATATACTTGTCAACCTCATAAAAAACTGCAAAAAAAATAGCAATATTTGGCTGTTTGACCAAATATTGCTATTTTTGCATGCTTTAAAGTAACAAACTAGTTTGAGATAATGTCATTAATAGAGATTCGAAAGGTCGAAAACAAGAAGGACTTGAAGACGTTCATCGACTTCCATTACGACCTATACGAGGGCAATCCGTATGATGCGCCCAATCTTTTCAGCGACGACATGAACACACTTAGCAAAGATCGCAATGCCGCTTTCGAGTTTTGCGAGGCAGAGTATTTCCTTGCTTATAAAGAGGGCAAGGTAGTGGGACGTGTCGCTGCTATTATCAACCATAAGGCCAATAAGCGTTGGGACCGTAAGTCCGTGCGCTTCGGGTGGATTGATTTCATCGACGACCGTGAGGTTTCCAAGGCTCTCTTCGATGCTGTAGAGAAATATGGCAAGGAGAAGGGAATGGAAGATATTGTAGGTCCGCTTGGTTTTACGGATATGGATCCAGAAGGTATGCTTACCTGGGGCTTTGACCAGCTCGGCACCATGCCTACCATCTACAATTATTCATATTATCCGGAGCACGTAGAGGCTTTGGAGGGTTTTACCGTAGATAATAAGTACGTAGAGTATAAGCTGATAGTGCCAGATACCATCCCGGAGAAATATTCCAAGATAGCGGCGATGATAGAGAAAAGATACAATCTCCATGTCCGCAAACTTACCCGTAAGGATATTTATCAGGGCGGATACGGGCAGAAGATTTTCGACCTCATCAATAATACATACAAGCATCTCTATGGCTATTCTGAACTCTCGCAGAAGCAGATAGACCAGTATATCAAGATGTATTTAGCTTTGCTCGATCTGAACTTTGTGACTGCCATCGAGGATTGGACTACAGAGGATCATAAGATGATAGGAATTGGTATTACGATGCCTTCTCTTACCAAAGCCTTGCAGAAATGCCATAGGGGCAGACTGTTTCCTTTCGGTTGGTGGCATCTGCTGCGTGCCATCAAGTTCCATAAGACCAAGATCGTTGACCTCCTGCTCATCGGTATCCAGCCGGAATACCGTGCCAAGGGTGCCAATGCGCTGCTTTTTGCCGACCTGATTCCTATCTATCAGAAGTATGGAATCGAGTGGGGAGAAACACAGGTGGAAATGGAAGACAATGTTGCTGTGCAGGGACAATGGGGCGTCTTAGACCCAATCCTTCACAAGCGCCGCAACTGTTATATTAAGAAAATCAAGTAAATAGCAACTGTTCGTATAAAATAAAATCAGAATTACAAGGAGGAATTTATGCCTGAAGATAAAAACTTGAATGAAAAGGGTGCTGCTGAAGAACTGGCAAATACCCCTCAGGAGCAACCTGTAGAATATACAGATGACAATATCCGCCACTTGAGCGATATGGAGCATGTACGTACCCGTCCAGGTATGTACATCGGACGTTTGGGCGATGGCAATCTGCCCGAAGACGGCATCTATGTGCTCTTGAAAGAGGTGGTGGACAACTCCATCGACGAGTTCAAGATGGGCGCCGGAGCGCGACTCGAAATCGACATCGAGGACAATCTTCGTGTTAGCGTGCGCGATTATGGCCGAGGCATTCCGCAGGGCAAACTTGTCGAGGCTGTCAGCGTGCTCAATACTGGTGGCAAGTACGACAGCAAGGCCTTCAAGAAGAGTGTGGGCCTGAATGGTGTGGGTGTGAAGGCGGTCAATGCCCTCAGCTCTCATTTCGAGGTGAAGTCTTTCCGCGAGGGAAAGGTGCGCCATCTTGTCTTCGAACGGGGCTTTCTGAAGAGCGACAAGACCTCAAAGACCGAGGATGAGAACGGAACCTACATCTTTTTCGAGCCCGACAACACTCTCTTCAAGAACTACAGCTTCCACGATGACATCGTGGAGACGATGCTTCGCAACTACACCTATCTCAATACGGGCCTTACCATCATGCACAATGGTCGTCGCATCCTGAGCCGCCACGGTTTGCAGGATCTTCTTACCGACAACATGACCAATGACGGCCTCTACGACATCGTCCACATGAAGGGCGAGGACATCGAGGTGGCTTTCACCCACACCAACCAGTATGGTGAGGAGTACTATTCCTTTGTCAACGGTCAGCACACCACGCAGGGCGGAACTCATCAGAGCGCCTTCAAGGAGCACATTGCCAAGACCATCAAGGAATTCTTCGGTAAGTACGAGTATGGCGACATTCGCAACGGCCTGGTGGCAGCTATAGCCATCAATGTCGAGGAACCCGTCTTCGAGAGTCAGACGAAGATCAAGCTCGGCAGTACCACGATGACTCCCAATGGCGGCGAGACCATCAACAAGTATGTGGGCGATTTTCTGAAGAAAGAGGTGGACAACTATCTGCACATCCATAAAGACGTGGCCGAGGTGCTGGAGAGCAAGATCAAGGAGAGTGAGCGCGAGCGAAAGGCGATGGCTGGCGTCACCAAGCTGGCGCGCGAGCGTGCCAAGAAGGCCAATCTGCACAACCGCAAGTTGCGCGACTGCCGCATCCATTTCAGCGACGCCAAGAACGAACGCAAGGAGGAAAGCTCCATCTTCATTACAGAGGGCGATTCTGCCAGCGGAAGCATCACCAAGAGCCGCGACGTGAACACCCAGGCTGTGTTCTCCCTTCGCGGTAAGCCGCTCAACAGCTTTGGTCTTACCAAGAAAGTGGTGTACGAGAACGAGGAATTCAATCTTCTCCAGGCAGCCCTCGACATAGAGGACGGTCTCGACTCGCTGCGTTACAACAAGGTTGTCGTGGCTACCGATGCCGATGTCGACGGAATGCACATCCGTCTGCTTATCATCACCTTCTTCCTGCAGTTCTTCCCCGACCTCATCAAGAAAGGCCATGTCTACGTGCTGCAGACGCCTTTGTTCCGTGTGCGCAACAAGCGAACCAAGATAAAGAACAAGCAGGCCATAGCCGATGCCGACGCCAAGTTGGGGCCGAAGGAGAAGAAGAGCGACTTCATCACGCACTATTGCTATAGCGACGAGGAGCGCCAGCAGTCCATCCGCGACTTGGGACCTGATCCTGAAATCACCCGATTCAAGGGTCTCGGCGAGATTTCTCCCGAAGAGTTTGCCCATTTCATCGGTCCTGACATGCGACTGGAACAAGTCACTCTGCACAAAACCGACCAGGTGCAGAAACTCTTAGAGTACTACATGGGCAAGAACACCATGGAGCGCCAGAACTTCATTATCGACAATTTGGTGATCGAGGAAGATATTCCAGATGAAGACTCTGATCCGCTGGATTAGAATTGATAGTCACGGGTTAACAAAAAGGTACGGATTTGTCTTAACTCCTCAGCGACCGTAGGGAGCGATAACTCCTTTAACTCCTTTAACTTCTGAGCTTGCGAAACTCAAGTAAAATAAGAATTTATGAAGAAATATCTATTGTTTACACTGGTAGCATTCCTGGCAGTAACTTCTGCCAGTGCCCAGATGCGCATCAGAATGGGCAAGAACAGCCCGATAGAGAAGTTGGGCAGGGCAGAGATAGCCATTGCCAATCTCTATGTCGACAGCGTCGACGAGAACAAACTTGTCGAGGACGCCATTCGTGGCATGTTGGAGAAGCTCGACCCGCATTCCTCTTACACCACAGCCAAGGAGACACAGGCGATGAATGAGTCGCTCAACGGCTCTTTTGATGGCATCGGTGTGCAGTTTAACATGGTCGACGACTCACTCCTCGTCATTCAGCCCGTTGTCAACGGGCCTTCCGAGAAAGTGGGCATCATAGCCGGCGACCGCATTGTGGCAGTCAACGACACAGCCATCGCAGGCGTCAAGATGAGCAAGGAAGAAATCATGAAGCGCCTTCGCGGACCCAAGGGAACCATAGTCAACCTCACTGTTGTGCGCCGTGGCATCAAGGACAAGCTTTCCTTCCGTGTCAAGCGCGACAAGATACCCGTCACCACGATGGATGCAGCCTATATGATTCGCCCCGGAATCGGATACATCCGTCTGGGCAGCTTCGGAATGACCAGCCACAAGGAGGTTTCTGTCGCTATGGACTCGCTCAAGAAGAAAGGCATGAAAGACCTCATCTTCGACCTTCAGGACAATGGTGGAGGCTATCTTCAGACGGCAGCCAAGATAGCCAACGAGTTCTTGGAGAAAGGCGACCTCATCGTCTACACCAATGGCCGTACAGCGCCTCGACAGGAGTTCCGTGCTGAGGCCAACGGACGCTGGCGCAAGGGCAAGCTCGTGGTTCTCACCAACGAGTTCTCGGCTTCGGCAGCCGAGATCGTGTCGGGTGCCATACAAGACCAGGACCGAGGCGTTGTCGTAGGTCGTCGTACCTTTGGCAAAGGATTGGTACAGCGTCCGCTTACCTTTGAGGATGGAAGCGAGATACGTCTCACCATAGCTCATTACTATACGCCCAGTGGTCGTTGCATCCAGAAACCCTATAAGAAGGGCGACCGCGAAGACTATGCACTCGACCTCGATAAGCGTTACAAGCATGGTGAGTTTACCAATCAAGATAGCATTCATCTGTCCGACTCCCTCAAGTATTACACCCTGCGCAAGCATCGTGTGGTTTATGGCGGCGGAGGCATCATGCCCGATTATTTCGTGCCGCTCGATACGACCAAGTACACCAAGATGCACCGCTTGCTTACAGCCAAGAGCATCGTCATCAACCACAGCCTGAAGTTCATCGACGCCCATCGCCAAGAGCTGAAGAGTCAGTACAAGGATTTTGGTAAGTTCCTGGCAAGCTATGAGGTTCCTCAGAGCCTTGTAGATGAAATCATCGCCGATGGTAAGAAAGAGAAAATAGAGCCCCGTGACGCCGCCGAATTGGCTCAGACGAGGAAATACCTGTCCATACAGCTCAAAGCCCTTGTAGCGCGAGATATTTGGGATATGAGCCAGTATTTCCAGGTTTGGAATGAGACGAACGAGATTGTGATGCGTGCGGTGAAGCTGCTCACTACGGGGAAATAGCATAAGTGGGAGAGCCAAATCTTCCAATATTCCAGTTCTTCCAATATTCCAATAAGCATTTGTATTTTCAAACCCTTTTTTAGAGACTCTATAACTACTTAATAATTAAATAGTTATATATATATAATAAAAGGAAATGGAAAATGCAAAAAAATAATTGGAAGAATTGGAATTGGAAGATTCGATAAGGTTTGCTTCCTCTAAAAGGCTTATTCTCAAATGGTTAGCTTCTCTGTGCGTATTCCAGTTACAGGGGCAGCAGAGGACAAATCCACTAAAAAGAGAGGATTTTGACACTTGAAACAGTGCAAAATCCCCTCTTTTTTATTTTTTCCCAGTTGGATAAATCAAATGGAGTCTCTTTTAAAATTAATTTTTCCCGTGCATTTTGTCCCATTTCAGGTAGATTCCTGCAAGAATTGTGCCCGAAATGCTGTGCCAGGCGCAACTAATGGCACAAGGAAGGACGGCAAGTGGCTGGGCGGCAAAGAAGTTTCCGGCCAGGACGGTGGCAAGACCGGCGTTCTGCATTCCCACCTCGATGCTGATGGTGCGCTTCTTGGCTGTGTTGAAGCCAGCCAGCTTACCGGCCAGCCAGCCGAGGCAATAGCCCAGCGTGTTGTGGCAGAAGACGACGGCAAAGGTCCAGAGGAAGAGCATCATGCCGCGTGCCACGAGGTCGTCGTGAACGGTAGAGATAACGCCGCCCACGATAAACGCCAGGCAGGTGACGCTGATGCCGGGCATCAGGCTCTGAATGGTGGGGAAACACTCCCTCTTGCCGTAAATGTAGTTGAGTGTGCAGCCGATGGCTACAGGGATGATGGTGACGAGCAGAATGCCCTGGAACATGCCGATGGCGTCGATATGGATGATTTCACCGGCTGTAATCTTCATCAGCAGCGGCGTCATGACAGGAGCGAGGATGGTGGAGGCACAGGTCATTCCCACCGAGAAAGCCACGTCGCCATGACAGAGATAGCTCATGATGTTGCTCGACACACCGCCAGGACAACAGCCCACGAGCAGAATGCCGAGGGCAAGGGCAGGGTCGAGGTGCCATACGTGGACAAGGAGGTAGGCCACGCCCGGCATGATGATGAACTGGGCGCAGGCACCGATGAAGACATCAAGGGGGCGTTGCGCCAAAATCTTGAAATCGTTGGTGGTAAGAGTCAGTCCCATGGTGAGCATGATGATGCCGAGAATGACGGTCTGGGTGATTCCGCGTACCCAGTCGAAGGTATGTGGGAAGAAGAATGTGAATACAGCTACTCCTATCACGAAGATGGAGGTGTAATTGGCCAGCACACGGCTGAGCGCCTGAAATAAATGTAACATAACCTATATATTTTTAGAATGTTTGTCGCCCTCTTATATACGTTCTGTTCGGAATGTGGGTGCAAAAGTAGTGATTATATTTATTGTGAGCAAAGGTTTTTGTCGATTTTTTCGTGAATTCCTTTTTATTTCTGATACAATTGTGTAACTTTGCACAAAATATAAGATATTACGGAATGAACGAAGATTTTGACATAAGAAATGAGTCGGTTTCGCCTGCCGAAAAGGAATTCGAGAAGGCGCTGCGACCCTTGAAGTTCTCTGACTTCAGCGGACAGACGGGCGTGGTGGACAACCTGCAGGTGTTTGTCGAGGCTGCCAAGTATCGCGGCGAACCGCTCGATCATACACTGCTGCACGGTCCACCAGGACTGGGCAAGACGACGCTGAGCAACATCATCGCCAACGAGCTGGGCGTGGGACTGAAGATTACATCGGGCCCTGTGCTCGACAAGCCGGGCGATTTGGCAGGCATTCTTACCTCGCTGGAACCCAACGACGTGCTCTTCATCGACGAGATTCACCGTCTGTCGCCCGTAGTGGAAGAATATCTCTACTCGGCCATGGAGGACTATCGCATCGACATCATGATCGACAAGGGTCCGTCGGCCCGCAGCATTCAGATCGACCTCAATCCCTTCACCCTTGTAGGAGCCACTACCCGCAGCGGTTCGCTCACAGCGCCTCTGCGTGCCCGTTTCGGCATCAACCTGCACTTGGAGTACTACAATCCGCCAACGTTGCAAAAGATCGTGAAGCGCAGCGCCATGCTCCTGAAAGTGCCTATCGAGGAAGAGGCTGCGGCTGAGATTTCGCGCCGCTCACGCGGTACGCCCCGTATCGCCAACTCGCTGCTGCGCCGTGTGCGCGACTTCGCCCAGGTGAAGGGCAATGGCACCATTACCTACGACATTGCTGAGTTCTCGCTCCGTGCGCTCAACATCGACCAGTATGGTCTGGACGAGATCGACAACAAGATTCTCACCACCATCATCGACAAGTTTCATGGCGGACCGGTGGGCGTGGGAACGATTGCCACAGCCATCGGCGAGGATGCCGGAACCATCGAGGAGGTGTACGAGCCTTACCTCATCATGGAGGGATTCATCAAGCGAACCTCGCGCGGACGCATGGCCACTAAGCTTGCCTACGACCATCTGGGACGCAATCCCTATGGCAGCAACATCATGCAGGGAGACTTGTTTGAGTGAAGAATTTGATAGAAGAACTTTAACTACATGAAGATAGGAATATTTACGGGAACTTTCGACCCATTTACAATCGGGCATCAAAATATAGCAGAACGTGCGCTCCCCATGTTTGATAAATTGGTGATAGCTGTAGCGATGAGTAAGCTCAAACATGCCACGGAAGAGATTTTTCAGCGTGTGGAGAGCATCAAGAAGGTGTTTCCTCAGGAGTGTACAGAGCTGATAGATGTGCAAGATGCTTCGAAGGGTTATCGCATGGAGGTAGTAGCCTACGACGACCTTACCATCGACCTGGCGCATCGTCTTGGAGCTAAGTTTCTGGTGAGAGGCGTGAGGAGCGCAAAAGACTTTGAGTACGAGCGTGAGCAGGCCGACATCAACAGGCAGTTGGGTGGTGTGGAGACCATTCTCCTTTTCTCTGATCCCCGCTACAGCAGCATCAGTTCTACGCTCGTCAGGGAGTTGAGATTCTTCGGAAGAGAAGTGGATGAATTTCTGCCTAAGAAGTGAAGAGTGAAGAACGAAGAGTGAAGAATTCAAGAGCTTAAAAAGATAATAAAAAAATATATAATATAAATGGAGAATAGGAACGAAAAGGTGTTGTCTTAACTCCTTTGACTCCTTAACTCCTTAACTCCATAAGAGTATGATAACATATAGTGTAGAAGGCGTGAAAATGCCTAAAATCAAGAAGCGCGAAACCAGCGCATGGATTCGCAAAGTGGCTGCTTCACACGGACGCAAAGTGGGTGAGGTGGGCTACATGTTTGTAGACGACGAGAAGATTCTCGAGGTCAACAACGAGTATTTGGGCCATGATTATTACACCGATGTCATCACCTTCGATTACGATGAGGGCGATGTCATCAACGGCGATATTGTCATCTCGCTCGATACTGTGCGCACCAATGCCGAGCAGTTCGGCAAGACCTACGACGACGAGTTGCATCGTGTCATCATTCACGGCATCCTGCACCTGTGCGGCATCAACGACAAGGGCCCGGGCGAGCGCGAGATCATGGAGGAGAACGAGAATAATGCTCTCGCCATGCTCGAAGGTGCTTCGATATTGAAGTAAAGACGTCTTTTGTGTGGAATTGGCAGGAAAGCAATCTTGCAGCATTCTCTGTACTGCTATGTGCTCTCCAGCCAATCCTGACACTTAAAAATCGCCCCATTATTTACCCCTTTTTCGACTAACCGACTTTTCATTAACTTCCACTTAAATCGAAAGGCTGTTTTTGCGTAAACAGCTTGTTTATAGAAGGTTGCAGTCTTGCATTATGTACACGAATCCACTATTTTACTAAGTGAAATAGCTTTTGTTTGATTTTTTGGCTATCTTTGCAGAAGAAAAGATTAGCTGCACTCGGCAAAAAATAATATCAATATAACTTATGAAACATTTAGCATTATCCTGCGTGTTGTCGCTGACAACCGTTTTCTCAGTTCAGGCGCAGCAGATGCCCGTCTATTTGGACGACACCAAGCCCGTAGAGCAACGCATCGAGGACGCCCTCTCCCGCATGACCTTGCAGGAGAAAATAAGAGTTATTCACGCCCAGAGCAAGTTTTCATCGGCTGGAGTTCCACGATTGGGATTTCCTGACTTCTGGACTGACGATGGTCCACACGGTGTGCGCCCCGACGTGCTGTGGGACGAATGGGACCAGGCAGGACAGACCAACGACTCGTGTGTGGCTTTCCCTGCCCTTACCTGTCTTGCAGCCTCTTGGAACCCTCAGATGAGCCGTATCTACGGCGAGGCATTGGGCGAGGAGGCTCTCTATCGTGGCAAGGACATGATCTTGGGACCCGGCGTCAACATCTACCGCACTCCCCTCAACGGACGTAACTTCGAGTACATGGGCGAAGACCCTTATCTCGCATCTGTGATGGTAGTGCCCTACGTACAGGGACTGCAGTCGAAGGGCGTGTCGGCATGCGTGAAGCACTATTGTCTGAACAACGACGAGGAATATCGCCATCAGGTGAACGTGAAGGTGAGCGACCGTGCCCTGCACGAAATCTATCTGCCTGCCTTCAAGACTGCCGTTGAGCAAGGCAAGGCATGGGCCATCATGGGCGCATACAACCTGTATCGCAACGAGCACAACTGCCATAACCAGTACACCCTGAACAAGATTCTGAAGAACGACTGGCACTTCGACGGAGTGGTGGTGAGCGACTGGGGTGGAGCCCACGACACCGACCAGGCTGTGAGGAACGGACTCGACATGGAGTTCGGCTCCTGGACCAACGGATTGAGCTGGGGCGCCTCCAACGCCTATGAGAGCTATTACCTCGCCCGTCCCTATCTGAAGGCCATACAGGAAGGCAAATACACCACACGTGAGCTCGACGAGAAGGTGCGTCGCGTGCTGCGACTCTTCTATCGCACCACGATGAACCGCCATCGTCCTCACGGCTTCCTCTGTTCCGACGGACATTATGCCACAGCCCGACAGATAGCCGAGGAAGGCATCGTGCTGTTGCAGAACCGCAACCGCGTGCTGCCCATCAACACCCAGAAGGTGCGCCATGTGCTCGTGGTGGGCGAGAACGCCATCAAGATGATGACCGTGGGCGGAGGCAGCTCCTCGCTCAAGGTACAGCGGGAGATTTCCCCTCTGCAGGGCCTGCAGGCACGACTGGCCAAAGACGGCGTGGAGGTTGACTTTGCCCGAGGCTATGTGGGCGATGTGACTGGCGCTTACAATGGCGTCACCACAGGTCAGAACCTGGAAGACAAGCGCAGCGAGGCAGAACTCATCGCTGAGGCTGTAGAGAAGGCGAAAGCGGCCGACTGTGTCATCCTCTTCGGCGGACTCAACAAGAGCGACTATCAGGACTGCGAGGGCCACGACCGACAGCAGTACGAGTTGCCCTATGCGCAGGACAAGCTTATCACAGCTCTGGCTGCTGCCAACAAGAACTTCGTCTATGTCAACATCTCGGGCAACGCTGTGGCCATGCCTTGGCGCGACAAGGTTCCCGCCATCGTGCAGGGCTGGTATTTAGGCTCTGAGGCGGGCGAGGCTTTGGCTTCTGTCCTCACGGGCGACGCCAACCCATCGGGCAAGCTGCCCTTCACCTGGGTGAAGTCTTTGCAGGATGTGGGCGCCCATGCCCTCAACACCTATCCCGGAACCTGGCGAAAGGAGGGTGGATCCAAGACCGAGGGCAACATCATCGACGAGGAATACAAAGAAGGCATCTATGTGGGCTATCGCTGGGCCGACCGCAAGAAGCAGCGTCCTGTGTTCGCCTTCGGACACGGTTTGAGCTACACCCGGTTCGCCATCAGCAATCTGCGTGCCGACAAGGCATCGATGACAGCTGCCGACTCCATCACCTTCACCGTACAGGTAAAGAACATCGGTCAGCGTGCCGGATCAGAGACCGTACAGCTCTATGTGCACGATGCCAAGGCCTCAGTCGACCGTCCGCTCAAGGAGCTGAAAGGCTTCTGCAAAGTGAGTCTGAAGCCTGGCGAGAGCAAGGACGTCAGCATCACCCTTGGCAAGGACGCCCTCAGCTTCTACGACGAGACTACAGCAAGCTGGAAGGCTGAGCCAGGACTGTTTGAGGCCTGGGTAGGCAATGCCTCCGACAATCTGAAGTTGCGTAAATCTTTCCAACTGAAATAATCCCCAAATAATCATTAAACTTAAGCTGGGTTCAGAAGTTATAGAAGTTAAAGAAGTTATCACTCCCTTCGGTCGTTAGAAGTTATAGCCAACAGCCTTTTTGGTTGAATATCTATCTGTAAAGCATATGGCTTTAACTTCTCTAACTTCTTTAAATTCTTTAACTTCCCCATTTGCGAAAGTTGAGTAATAAGATATCAGCATGAAAAAGAATCTGTTATTAGCATCATTCATCCTGTTGGGGACTTTGCTGTCTCCTTCAGCCTTTGCCGCGCGCAAGAAACTGCCGCCCATGAACGAGTACGTCGGACAACTCATGTCGCGCATGACGCTTCAGGAGAAGATCGGTCAGCTCAACCTCATGGTGGCGGGCGACATCACCACGGGCAGCACTATGGACACTCAGGTGGCGGGCGACATCGCTGCCGGCAAGATGGGAGGCGTGTTCAACATCAAGGGCTTCGACAAGATCAAAGCCCTGCAGGACGTGGCCATCCGCAAGAGCCGACTCGGTATTCCGCTCCTCGTGGGCATGGACGTCATACACGGCTACGAAACCATCTTCCCCATACCGCTCGCCCTCTCCTGCTCGTGGAACGAGGAAGCTTTGAGACAGGTGGGCGCAGTGTCGGCACGCGAGGCAAGCGCCGATGGCATCAACTGGACCTTCTCGCCTATGGTCGACGTGGCTCTCGATGCCCGCTGGGGACGCATCAGCGAAGGCTTCGGAGAGGACCCATACCTCAGTGGTGTCTTGGGAGCAGCCATGACTCGCGGCTATCAGCAGGCTGACATGAGTCGTGAGACCATCGTCCCCAAAGACCACATCATGGCTTGTCTCAAGCATTTCGCCCTCTATGGAGCCGTTGAGGCAGGCAAGGAGTACAACACCACCGACATGAGCAAGATACGCATGTACAACCAGTTTCTGCCTCCCTATAAGGCTGTGGTCGACGCTGGTGTGGGAAGCGTCATGTCGTCGTTCAACCTCATCGACTATGTGCCTGCCACGGCAAGCCATTGGATGATGACCGACGTGCTGCGCAAGCAATGGAACTTCCAGGGCTTCGTGGTGACCGACTATGGCTCTATCGGCGAGATTCTGCAGCATGGCACAGCCCGCGACCTCAAGGAAGCCTCCGAGCAGTCGCTCCTGGCCGGAACCGATATGGACATGTGCTCGCAGGGCTTCGTGAGATTCCTGGAACAGAGCGTCAAGGAAGGCAAGGTGAGCGAGGCTGACATCGACATCGCCTGCCGTCGCATCTTAGAGGCTAAATACAAGCTGGGACTTTTCGAGGATCCTTACCGTTACTGCGACAGCAAGCGACATAAGACCGATATCTTTACCGCTGCCCATCGCCAGACCGCACGCGACATTGCCGCCGAGACCTTCGTCCTGCTCAAGAACGACCGTCAGCTGCTGCCCCTCAGCAAGCAGGGCAAGATAGCCCTCATCGGTCCTCTGGCCGACACGCGCAGCAACATGAGCGGAACCTGGAGCGTGGCTGCCACCCCCGACCGCTATTCCTCTCTGCGTGAGAGCATGGAGAAAGCCCTCGATGGCAAGGCGACGCTGCTCTATGCACAGGGCTGCAACGTGGTGTACGACGAACAGGAGCAGAAGGACGGTGAGTTGGGCAAGACCATCGCCCGAGGCGACGATGCGCAGATGGAGGCAGAAGCCCTTGAGGTTGCACGCCAGGCTGACGTCATCGTGTGCGCCATGGGTGAGACTGCCGATATGAGTGGCGAATGTGCCAGCCGCACCGACCTTCGTATGCCCGACGCCCAGCGCCATCTGCTCGCTCAGCTCGCCAGGACGGGAAAGCCTATCGTACTGCTCAACTTCTCGGGTCGCCCCACCGTCCTTACTTGGGAACAGGAGCATCTGCCTGCCATCATGAACGTGTGGTTTGGCGGTTCTGAGGCAGCCGATGCCATCTGCGACGTCATCTTCGGCGACAAGGTGCCTTGTGGTAAGCTCACCGCCTCTATGCCCAAGACTACAGGACAGGAGCCTCTCTACTACAACCATCAGAACACTGGCCGTCCCGTGCCCGACGACAATCCCCGTTTTGCCAAGTTTGCCAGCAACTATCTCGATGTGCGCAACGGTGCTCTCTATCCTTTTGGTTATGGCTTGAGTTATACCACCTTTGAGTATGGTTCATTGCAGTTGAGTTCCCATAAAGCGAGTGTAGCCTCTGCCAACAGCGATACGTGGAACGACCATGCCGACATCACTGCCACCATTCGTGTTACGAACACAGGTCGTTGTGCAGCCGATGAAATCGTACAGCTTTACATTCGAGATAAAGTGGCAAGCATTTCCCGTCCTGTTAAAGAGTTGAAAGGCTTTCAGCGCATTCATCTTGCTGCAGGCGAGAGTAAGGAGGTAATTTTCCACATAACTCCTGATATGCTGAAGTTCTATAATGCCAACCTACAGTATGTTCTCGAATCTGGCGATTTCGACGTCATGGTAGGCCCTAATAGTAGAGAAACGAAGAATGTTATGTTCACAGTAGAATAAAGCCTTTGAGCGCTTCGTATAAGCGCTAAAGAGAATCCCCTGAAAGGAAGCCTTAGCATATAGGCAACCTTTCAGGGGATTTTTATGATTGTATTCAGAAGTTATTTTGTGAAGTCATGGAAGTTGTCATTCCTTTCTGTCACTAAGAACTCAAAGCCAACAGCATCACTGTTTGAGTTTTATGAAAGTTAGATTAGAGATGTTAGAACGTTCCGATCTTCCTTACATCCTCCTCGAAGGAGTCTTTGTCGTTGATGGCACCTTTCTTGATATGTGCTCTGTAGTTGTAGATGGTGTTGACACTGTAATGCAGGAACTCCGCTATTTTGCTGCTGTCTGTGATGCCCAATCGGATAAGGGCGAAGATGCGGATAGGGGTGGAGAGTTGTTCCTTCTTGGGCTGTTCTATGCGCTCTTCGGGGCGCAGCAGGGCATTGAAGGAATCGAGGAAATGGGGGAAGAGCTTGAGAAAGGCGGAGTCGAAGTTGGTGTAGAATTCCTCTAACTCTTCTTCCTTGAAGTCCTGTGGACGTGTCATTTCGTACAACTCGTCATACTGGCGTGCCTTCAGTTTCTTGTGCACTCTCTTGCGCAGATCCTCTATCTTGTTGATATAGATGGAGCAGAGGCGCATAAATCTGCCCACATACTCTTCCTTGACACGGTTGGCGTCGGTGAGTTCGTGGTTGACCACAGAGAGCTGGCTGTTGGTGCAGGAGAGCTGCTCGTTGAGCGACTTGAGCTGTGCATTGAGTTCGTGCAGTTGGTGGTTGGTCTTGGCGAGGTTGTCTCTTGCGATGGCGAGTTTATGTCGCTGTCGGCTGACGTAGAACACGCCGATGAGGAGCATCAACGCAAGGATGCTGATGATGCAGAGGGTATAGTTCTGTCGCCTGTTGTACTGGTCGTTCTCGTCTTTGTACATCTTGGCGATGACCGACAGCAGGGGCGATATCTGGGCCAGTCGCTGTCGTGAGCCGAAACGGTTGGCGCTGATGCTGCTGAAACTGATGTACTTGTAGGCTCTGTCGACATCGTTGAGGCCCATGAGCTGGTTGGCCATTTCCCACATGGATCCTTGGTCCATGACGCCGTTCCTGATGTCGCTGAGGACTGATTCTGCCAGCCAGTACATCATGCGAGTGCTGTCGTTCTCTGCCTTGTATGCCAGATAGCGGTAGAGGGTGACGAGGGCGTAGGGATGCGACCCTTTCTCTACGTGGCTGAGCCACTGGTCGTTGATGCGCATGGCTTCCCGATTGTCATGGGCATTGAGGGCGTCGAGTTCACGATACTGAAATACCGAATTGCTGGTGGGGGGAAGCGCAGCATACATCCGTTGCCGGTATTCGGCTGCCATGGCGCCGTATTGCGCCTCGGGGGTGATGGGGTTGCGGTAGTATATGATTTCGCCGTATACGTGGTTGTAAGCCATATAATACGTGCCCTTGGCAATGTTGTCAAGCTGGGTGGTGTCGATGGCGTTGAGGGTGTTGAGCGCCTCGATAAACTTGCCAGTGCTGGAGCAGCGGATGGCGATGAGTGCCTGGCACTTACCTACTTCTGAGTGCTTGCCCGTCTTCCGGGCAATCCCGATGCAGCGTTTGAGGTAGATGATGGCAGAGTCGTTGACGAAGGGCGTGTACTCTTCGTATAGCCGATAGGAGAGTTGGTATTGTGCATGGAGGTTTTTAGCTTGCGAGAGCTGTTGCTGCAGCTGTCGGATGCGCTGCTCTTTGCGGCTGACGTATTGGGCAGAGTGGTCTATCGCCTCGTCGATGCAGTGGAGCAAGGAGTCGACACTCTCTGGGGTCTGTGCATGACCTATGAGAACTGACAGCGCAAGGAAAAGTTGCGTAGTAATGATGAGTTTTATGCTTTGTTTAGCTTTCTTCATTTTCAGGTATTTTGCTGTTAGTCTGCAAAAATATGAAAATTTTTTAAAACACGCAAGAACAAAGCAAAAAATAATGATAGTTGAGGTGTTTTTCAGGAGTTTCTTCAGGAGTTTTTTCAGGAGTTTCTTCAGGAGTTAAAGGAGTTAAGGAGTTAAAGGAGTTAAGACAAATGTCTTGAGGGTTTAATTAAAGGAGTTAAGACAACTGTATTTTGGCGTTGTTTTTAAACAACAAAGCATATGTCTTAACTCCTTAACTCCTTAACTCCTTAATGAGATACAGGGGAAAATTACTTCTGGAATACGCGAACGTAGTCCACCTCCATGGTGGCAGGTAAGCAAGATGGGTCTACGCCCTGGCCGCCGCCCCAGGCACCGCCCCAGGCGAGGTTGAGGATGGGGTAGAAGGCTGCATCGAAAGGCCATGCCTCCTTGCCGCTGCCGTCGTTGCGATAGGTGAGGAGTTCCTCGCCATCCACATAGAAGGTCATGTATTCTGCTGTCCACTCCATGCCGTAGGTGTGGAACTCGCTCTGTGAGTTGCTGATCTTGCGGCGTGCAGACTCGATGGTTGTGCCGGTGTTGTTGTACTTGGTGCAGTGGATGGTGGAAACAACCACGTCGGGGTCGTAGCCCACAGACTCCATGATGTCGATCTCGCCATCACCAGGCCATTTCTGCCAATTGACAGGCATCATCCAGAATGCGGGCCATGTGCCCTTGCCCTTAGGGAGCTTGATGCTTGCCTCGATGTATCCGTACTTCCAACCTGTGGACTCACGAGCGTAGAGACGAGCGCTCTTGATGGTGCCGCCATCGTCGAGGAGGTTGATCTTCAGTGTTCCGTTGGAAACCTGTGCCACCTTGTCCTCGCGCACGTAGTTCTGCAACTCGTTGTTCACCCATCCGGCTGGCTTGATCTCGTAAGTCCAGTCTGGTCCCAATTCGTTGTCGCTGAACTCGTCGTTCCATACGAGGTTGTAGCCCTCGATAGGGCAGGTGATGTTCTGTCCGCCCTTGGCCTGGGTGACGGTGATGTTCTGGCGTGAGCCACCCGACCAGATGGTGATGTTGCCAGTGCGCTCAGCGCCCTGGTTCTCGCCCACGGTGACGGTGATGGTGGCTTTCTTGCCTACGGGATTGGTGGGTGTCACCTTGATCCAGCTGTCGTTGGAATAGGCGGCAAACTCGTGTGTGCTCTCCACCTCGGCGGTCTGTGTTCCTCCTGCATTCTCGAAGTTCAGCGTGGTGGAAGAGAGGGTAATGGTCTCGGCCGAAGCGTAGCTGATGTCGGTTTCGTTGTTGCTGCAAGCGCTGAGGCTTATAGCAACAGCGAATATTGCGCTAAAAATCATTATCTTTTTCATGTTAGTATGTTTATTGTTCAAGTTTTCAGGGGGAATTCCCATGAATTCCTCACCTGAGAAACTTGAGTTTTGATGAAATTACTGAGCAGTTTTCTGGAAGATGATATCGTAGATTTCTACCTTCTCGCCTTCTGGATTTCCTCCAAAGTCGAATACCACCTTGAGTTTCTGTGCAGCTCCCTCCTTGAGGACGGAAGCAGGAACCTTAACCTGATATTCCTCGCCTGCCTTGAGGTCGTAGGTGTTGATGAAGAAGAAGTTGTCATCGCTGCTCGTGTCTGTTATCTTCACGGTTACGCCCTTGATGTCTTTCTTAGCCAGGAACTTGCACGAGAAGTCGTAAGGCGTGTCGGCCTCGCCAGGAATATCGGTGATGAGGTGAACCTGTGCCTGCCACTGTAAGAAGGTTGCTGTAGGCAGCTCAACGGTGTAATGGCCCTTGTCGGCAGTGAAATCGGGAGCGGCTATCTCGGTCCATCCTGGAGCGTAGTAGAAGAAGGTGGTGAAGCCTGCGTCGCCCTTGTCGTCTACATGGCTCTTCCAGATATTGGAAGCGCTGTTGTAGTTGTATACGGTCTTATCTTCTTCCTCGGCAGGTGCTTCCACACCGTCGCACTTGTGTTCCTGCAAGTCGATGTTGCTGATGGTGAGCTTGGTGTTGTCGGCATTGCCTCCGCCGTCGACGACTAAGGTGACGTTGTCCATGTCGATGCCATCCATGTCGCTACGGTAGAAGAGAACTTCCTGGTTGGCCTTCAGGTCGATGCGCTCCATAAAGTAGTAGCTGTCGTCGTCGCCGGTCTTGACGAGCTTGAGGGTGACGCCTGGATGATCGGTGGTGGAAACGAGCTTGCAAGAGAAGTCGTACTTGGTAACCGCGTTAGTGGTCATGTCGGTGAGGAACTTGACCTGTGCCTGCCACTGTTCGGTGGTTGCTGTAGGCAGCTCGATGGTGTAGGCACCGTTCTTCTCGGTGACAGTCGGATCGTCTATCTGTGCCCATCCCGGTGCATAGAAGAACTCGTTGGTGAAATGGCAGTTCTTCCACAAGTTGCAGTCGCTGTTGGAGTTGAAGCCCTGGAAGCCCTCGCTGGCGCAGGTGAGGATGTAGTGCCATGCTATGTTGCCATCGTCCCATACGAGCACCATGGTGCTGCCGGTAATGCTCTCTACACGCAGACGGAGCTCGCTGTTATAGGCTGCGTCGGCTGGGATGTAGGGGAAGCAGGTGTTGGCAGGCATGACGAGGTAGAGGTCGTCGCCCTTGACACTGAGCTTGTAAGAGCTGTGCTGCTCGCTGACAGGCACCATGTAGTCTTCGGTGCCCTGATGATGGTCGGGGAAGAGGGAGCAGCCTTTGTTGACATACATGGTTCCGCCAGCACCTGGGTTGTAGGTATAGCTGTAGTCTGCGCCAAAGGTGAGTCGGTCGTCGTACACACCGAATTCAGCCTTCTCGTTGGGTCCAGCCTGATAATCCCCAGTGCCGTCGGTTCCTGAAGGTCCGCACGCCAGATGGGCGGGTTCGGTGGCAGCGATGCGCCACTCCTTGCCCGACAGCTTGCCTACGATCTCGTTGAAGTCGACGAGGGTGTTGTTGACGTGGAATGTGGTCTCGCCCATGCCCTGCGACATACCGTTGCGGTTGCCCACACGGTAGTAAACCTTATAGTCGCCCGAATTGACCCATATCTTCTGCAGTGGGTTGACGGTGGAGTAGACGGGGTTCTTGGTTACTTCCTTGCCGTCAACAGGAATGTACCACATGGGGTAGATGCCGTCGCCCTCCATGTGGAAGGTTACTGTGTTGGTCTCGTCGTCGACGCTGGTAGTCACCTTTGCGTTCTCTGCCAGTGGCAGTCCTGCCTCTGATACGCCGTCGAAGTCCTCTGGGCTGCACGCGCTGAGTGCCAACCCTGCTGTGGCAGCGATGAGGAGTGCCTTACTGAATATGTTATGTTTCATAATTGCTTGAGTCTTTATATTAATAGTCGTTTTGTGTCAGTGTGCCGTGAGATGCGTCGATTTCACTCAAAGGAATAGGAAGATATTTCTTCTTCTCTGTCCATGTGTTGGTGCGGTAGCCGTAGGCATCGGGTACGAGTGTGGTGGCAGCCTTTCCTGTGCGGATGAGGTCCCAGTAGCGCTTGCCCTCGCCTACAAACTCCTTGTGGCGCTCGTCGATGATGTTGTCGATAGTGGCAGCCTTGTTGTCGGTGAGTCCGGCACGGTGGTGTACCTTGTTGAGGTATTCCTCGGCATCTGCCATGTTGCCGCCTGTGCGCACGATGAGCTCGGCTGCATTGAGCAGGGTCTCTGCGAAGCGGTAGATGCGCAGGTTGTTGTTGAAGTTAAGGTCACCGTCGGCTTTCTGATCCTTGTTATTTTCTTTATAGGCGATATACTTCTTGAGCCAGAGTCCGGTGTATTGCCAGCTCTTGGTGTCGCAGTTCTTGTCACGGCTGTCGAAGATGGTGGCGTCCTTGCGCACGTCGCCCTCGTCGAAGAGGTCTAAGGTCTCGAGTCTTACAGGCTCAAATCCCCATCCATTGTCCACTCCGTCGCTCTCCTTGTAGTCGCGTGGAGAGATGAAGCGTGGATAGACGGTTCCGCCCGCATTGATGACTCCACCGCCCCAGGCACGCACGGCTCCGTCGTCCATGTAGCCTATCTCGAAGATGCTCTCCTTGGTCCACTCGCCACTCTCGAGGAAGATGTTGGCGTAGTCGGGGTTGAGGTCGTAGTCCTGCTTGTCTTTGATGATCTCTTGCATATAGCCTAATGCCTTGGCGTAGCGGCTCTCATCGTTCTGATACATCACCATCTCGGCATAGATCATGTAGGCGGCAGCCTGGCTCATGCGTCCCAGGTTCTTGTCGTCCCACTTCATAGGCAGGGCGTTGAGGCCGATGGCGCTCTCGAGGTCGCTGATGACAGCCTCGTACACCTCGTCGGCGCTCTTCTGCTCACCGATGTAAGGCGACTTGAGGTTCTCGAAGTAGAAAGGTATGTTGCCATAGAACTTCCACACCTGCATGTAGTAGAAGGCGCGCAGCACCTTGGCTTCGGCCATGAAGGTGTTGTAGTCAGCCTGTGTGAGGGCAGCCTTGGCCCACTCTATATAGGTGAGCACGTCGTTGGCGTTGCGTATGCCTTTGTAGCTCTGATCCCAGATGCCTGTGAGGGCATCGCCTGGGTTCTGGGTGCTGGCATAGTTGGACATCTTCTGTAGGAAGAGGTTGTCGGAACTGGTTCCGCCGCCTACCCACACATCGTCTGCCATGATGTCGCTGCAGAGCTGTAGCGGAGCATACTGCACGTTGTTCCAGTCGTACTGGCGCATGGGGTTGTAGGTGGAAGCCACAGCTTCCATGATGTGCTCCTTGTTGCTGTAATATTCCTGCAGGGTGGCCTTGTCGGGAGGTGTCACGTCCAAGAAGTCATCCGAGCAGCTTGTCAATGTAAGGGGAGCGATGAGCGCTGCCATCAATACATATTTATATATTTTCTTTGTCTTCATAATGATAAGTTTTTTAGAGGTTTAGAATCCAAGGTTGAAGCCCACGGTGATGGTGCGGCTCTGAGGATAGACACCATAGTCGACACCCAGCGAAGTGGCTCCTGTGCTGTCGCCTGATGAGATTTCGGGGTCGAAGCCTGCATACTTGGTGAGGGTGAGGAGGTTCTCGGCTGCTACGAAGAGGCGCAGCTTGTTGACGAAGAACTTCTTGGTGATGAACTGTGGCAGGGTGTAGCCCAGCTGGATGTTCTTGAGTCTGATGTAAGAACCGTCGGTGATGTAGAGGTCGCTGCTCTGCCAGTTGGTTCCGTCGTTGACAACGAAGCGTGGGTACTTGTTGGAAGTGCCTGGACCTGTCCAGCGGTTGAGCAGATAAGAAGGAAGGTTGGCTGGTTGCACGTCGGTACGGCGTGTGGCATCGAAGATGTCGTTGCCGGCAGTGCCCTGCCACATCATCATGAAGTCGAAGCCCTTGTACTCGGCGTTGAGGGTGAAACCGAAGGTCCAGTCGGGCATTCCCTTACCTATCTTGGTGCGGTCGGCAGCATCGATGGCTCCGTTGCCGTCTACATCGACGAAACGCACGTCGCCAGGTACAGCCTTAGGCTGCAACATCTCGCCGTCCTTGTTGACCCATGCCTTCACCTCGTCCATGGTCTGGAAGATACCGGCTGTCTTGTAGCCGTAGAAGTATGGGAATGGTTCGTCGTTGGAACCGCGTGTGATGGTTCCGGTGTTCTGCATAGCACCGAGTTCCAAGAAGCCTGAGGTGTTGCCGAGGTTCTTCAGTTTGTTCTTCAGATAAGAGGCGTTAGCCTTGGCATGGAATTTAGCCTTACCGATGTTCCACTTGTAGCTGGCTTCGAGCTCAAGACCCTTGTTCTCCATGTCGCCCACGTTGCCAAGAGGTGCGCCGGCTCCCACATAGTTAGGGATAGGCATACTGATGATCATGCCGTTGGTCTTCTTGATGTAATAATCGAGGCTGAATGTCAGGGCGTTCTTAAAGAATCCCAAGTCGATACCTAAGTCGGTCTGCTCGCTCTCCTCCCACTTCAGGTCGGGGTTGGCAAGTGAGCCTGCCTGTACACCATTGACAACGGTCTCGCCCTTGCCCAGGATGGTGTTGTAAGGCGAAGCTGTCCAGGCAGCGTAGGTGAAGTCGCCGATGTTGTCGTTACCATTCTTACCCCAGCTACCGCGAATCTTCAAGTTGCTCAACCAGTCAGGAGCATGGAAGTAAGGTTCGTTGATGACGTTCCATCCCAAAGAGAAGGAAGGGAAGGTGGCGTAGCGGTTGTTGGCACCGAAGCGCGAACTACCGTCGCGACGTACAGTAAACTGTGCCATGTAGCGCTCGTCGTAGTTGTAGCTGGCACGGAAGAAGTAAGAACTCAGTGTGTGTTCGTAAGCAGGTCCTCCACTGGCAGACATCTCGCCACGGCTCTGGGCGGCACTCGTATTGTTCATGAAAGGCTTGTTTATGTCCTTGAGGTTCTGCAATGCACCATAGAGGTTCATGCCTGTATTCTGCATCGCACTCTGACCTGCCACCAAGTTGATGGTGTGCTTGTTGAAGGTCTTGTCCCAAGTCAGCACGTTCTCCAACTGCCATACAGTGCCGCGGTTGCTCGACTGGTGGGCGTTGGTGATAGTGGCCTTATTGTTTCCAGAGAGATAATAGAGAGGTGTGTAGCCGTCGCTTCCCCAGAATGAGAGGTCGGCTCCGTAAGAGATGCGGTATTTCACGCCGTAACCGATGTTGAGGTCGGCAGAGAAGTTGGCTACAAACTTATGGCTCCAGCCCAAGTCGCCAGGCAGCGAGAGCATGGCCAATGGGTTGTTCATTTCCTGATAGCTGCTTCCAGGAACTGTGTACATACGTCCGGCTCCATCGTAGAGCATGTACTGCTCGCCATAGAGATTGCTCTGAGCTTCGGCTGCTGCACCGCTCACGGTAGGAGTGAGGATAGGAGAGAGGTAGAGGGCTGAACCCAATGGAGAACCATACTGAGAGTTGGCATCGATGGCCTTGCTCTTGACGCGTGAGTAAGAGATGTTGGCGCTGATCTGCAGTTTGTTGAGCCAGTCGCGGTCCTTGGTGTCGTCGAAGAGCGTGTAGCTGGTATTGCTGCGAAGCGACAGACGGCTGTAGTTGCTTCGGTCGTAGTTGCCGCCTACGATACCGTCCTGATGATAGTAACCCATAGAGAGGTAATAGTTGATCTTGTCGGAAGCGCCGCTGACGTTCACCTCATGGTTGACAACACCGGCGTTGTCGTTGAACACTTCGTCCTGCCAGTCGGTGCCCTTGCCGTACTGATAAGGATCGGCATAGATAGGAGCCTGTCCTGCGTTGACAAGACCTTCGTTCATCATCACAGCATACTCGGTGGCGTTAAGCACATCGCGGTGCTTCCATGGGTTCTGCCAGCCGTAAGAGAAGTTGTAGTTCACGTGCACTCTGCCCTTCTCGCCGCCTTTGGTGGTGACGAGGATGACACCGTTGGCAGCACGTGTACCGTAGATGGCGCCAGAGGCAGCGTCCTTCAGCACCTCGATGCTCTCGATGTCGCTGGGGTTCAGATAGTCGATACCGCCCTCGATAGGCATTCCGTCAACGATGTAGAGAGGGTTGCTGTTGTTGATGGTTCCGATACCACGGATACGAACCTGAGAGGCTGCACCAGGCTGACCAGATGAGGAAGTGACGGTAACACCTGAGGCCAAACCCTTCAGTGCGTTGTCGACACGTACTGCCGCCTTGCCGTCGAGGTCGTCGGCACTCACCTTGGCGATAGAGGCTGTTACGACGCTCTTCTTCTGAACACCATAACCCACTACCACTACGTCTTCGAGGGTGCGTGAGTCTTCCTTCAGCGTGATTTTCAGCTTGTCGGAAGCCTTCACCTCTTGAGTCACATATCCTATATAAGATACGACCAATGTTGTGTTGGGGGTGGCTTGAATCGTGAAGTTACCGTCCAAGTCGGAAACTGTACCTTGCGAGGTACCTTTTACTACTACTGATGCACCGATGATGGGTTCGCCACTCACGTCGGCGATGTTACCCTTACAGGTAATCTGTTGCGCCTGCATGATGGTTGCCACAAACAATGTCAGCATCACCATTAATAACCTTGTTGGTTTCATAAGCTAAATGTTTAGATTTTTATTATTGTTGTGTCTCGTTATTATCTCGTTATTATTAGGTATGATGTAGGTGGACGACTTTTTCGTCTTCTACCGAAGCATTCGTTTTTCCGTTTGCAAATGTACTAAAAAAAATAGTTGGTAACAACCCAGTGATAAATAAAAGTGGATTTGTAAAGTAGAAAGTTTTTCTTATATTTCTGATTATCAGTGCTGTGCGAGAAACTTGAAAATCGAAATCAGTGGACGCTTTGTAAAGCTGAACTTCGAGAAAAGGGCGCTTTCATCCTTCTTGCGTGTTGACAAAAAGTAGAATTGTGTTTTTGTGCGATTTTGCTTCTGTTCGTATGTTGTCCACTTTCTTCTTATCTTTGATTATCTTTTAAACAGTTGATTATTAGTGGTTTGTGAATCTTATGGCACTTCTGTTGTTCCACTTTTCCTTTTTATGCCGAAAAATGGGTGGATTTTTTGCTTAATTTTGCGGCAACAATCTGATTTTTTTAATAGCTTTAAAAACTTAAATGCGTATGAAACATTTGAATTTACTTCTGTTTGCATCTTCCATGATGTTCGTGGCGCCTGCTTATGGTCAGGACTATAAACAGGTATGGGCGGACGAGTTTGACAACGTGGGTTCAGTAGACGAAAGAACCTGGAACTTTGAGACTGGAAACTATAACCAGGGATTTGGCAACTGGGAGTTGGAAAACTATTCGAAGGCCAACGCCACCGTAGGTCTCGCACCCGACGGAACCACTAAGGCACTCATCATCTCTGCTAAGCCTGATCTTACTTCGGCACGACTCTTCACCAAGGACAAGGTGTCGTTCAAATATGGTAAGTTGGAAACACGCATCATGATTCCTAAGACTGCCAATGGTTTGTGGCCTGCCTTCTGGCTGCTTGGCAACACGGGAACATGGCCTTCGTGCGGTGAAATCGACGTTTTGGAGATGGGACATTTTGACGGAATCAAGAATGGTACTCAGGAGAAATACTATAGCGGCGCCTGCCACTGGGGTGTTTATCAGAATAATAGCTATCCCAACTATTGCAAGTTCACTACCTCACCTACGAGCCTGCAGGACGGCAAGTTCCACAAGTTTGTATTGGAGTGGACGCCCGATGTCATCAACATGTATCTCGACGACGCTGCTAAACCTTATTATAGCATGGACATCAGCGACAGAAGTCTGAATACATCGCCAGGCAACTATTTCAACAAGCAGTTCTATATGCTCGTCAACTTGGCGATAGGCGGCAACTTCACAGGCGTGCACGATCGTGCAGCCGTTACTGCCCTCAATTCTGGCGAGAAGAAGATGTATGTAGACTATATTCGCCTTTACCAGAAGGAGGGACAGGAGTGCTACACCGTCAACGGAAAAACCGTCGATAATATGAACGAAGACACACATTTCGAGGACACAACCACCAAGTTAGGAGAATATGGCTACAAGTCGCTCGATGCTGCAGGTAAGTCGGTCTTCGACTTCTCTAAAGGTTCAGACTACGTCATTATCAGCGCTTCCACCGGTGTAATGCAGCAGATGGGTGAGAAAATCAAAGCCGACTATTCGGTAGACAACACCAACCAGCACCTCTATATCTGGGAGAACACCTATGCGCCAAGCATTGGAACAGGTGTCAATTCCTTCGGACTCAACGAGGATTACTCTGTTTTTACCGTTACCCAAAAAGGATGGTCAGGATTGGGCTTTCACGGATTGAAAGACCTCTCCATGCTCGACGACAGCTACTATCTCCATTTCTCGATGAAGGGCGACGATGCTCTCTTGCATGCTTCTCATGCGATTCGTGTTGGTGAGGCCAGCTTCACTATCGGCAACAACCCTGTGGAGGGCATGATTTTGGGCGACTACAAACGCGATGGCGAATGGTACAGTTTCGACATTCCTTTCAGCAAGCTCAAGAAGATGGCAGGAACTGTGTTCCCCGACAAGGACGGTGGTGCTGCTGCCTATAGAGAGAATGCTATCAGCGCGCTCAGTGGTGGAAATGCAGGCACAAAGCTGACCTTCGACAACGTGTTCTTCTATAAGAAGCAGGGTGGCAGCGAGACTCCTGATGTCGACGCTACGCTCGGAGAATTTGGATCCAAGTCGCTCAACGCCGAAAACCAGTCGACTTTCGACATTGCATCGGGTTCCGACTACGTGCTCATCGCCACTGGCAGCACCTTTGCCAATCAAGTAAAGGACGCAGGCAAGGTAAAGGCCGACTACAATGTCGACAATAGTCGCTATAACTTCAACCTCTGGGAGGGCACCATGACAGGCGCTACACCCACAGGCACCAACAGCTTCGGCTACAACGAGGAATACTCCTGCGTGAAGGTTGATGGCGGAAAAGGTTGGTCGGGCGCCGGCTATGCTCCTGCAGCAGCCACCGATATGAGCATGATAGACGACAGTTACTGGCTCCACTTCTCAATGAAGACAACCAATGAGATCAGCAAGAATACTCCTTATGCCATCGTCATTGGCGAGAATGCTCACTTCACCATTGGCGCTGCTCCTTTCGAAGATGGAAGTAAGAAATATGCAGTACTTGGCGATTTCTATCGCAACGGCGAATGGTACAGCTTCGATATTCCAATGACAGAAATCAAGAAATATGGCACTCCTGCCTTCTGGGGTAATAGTTCTTACAAAAGTAACATCCTGAGTGTCCTTGCTGGCGGAACCAACGGTGTAGAGGTGAATCTCGACGGTGTCTTCTTCTACAAGAAGATTACTACTGGTATCCAGGCTTCTACTGCAGATAAGAAGCAGCAAGCCAAGGTGCTCGGCATCTACGACCTCACTGGCCGCCGTGTAAGTGATATGAATGCTGGTGGCATTTACATCGTACGAACCAACCAAGGAAACTTTAAGGTGAAAAAGTAATATTTAAAGGTAAAAAAGTAAAAGGGTAAAAAAGTAAAAACAACTTTCTCAAATGGGGAAGTTAAGATAACTTCTCTAACTTCCGCACATGAGAAAGTTCAATAAATCAGGTACAAGGGGGCGTTTCTTCAAGATGAAATGCCCCTTTTATCTTAATATTTTTCAAAGCGAAGAAAAAGATAAACAATAGATAATCAGTTACTTGTGCTCTTTTTGTTGCTTCGTGAAGCCACTTTTTTACCCACAGCCGAATAGCGAAACGATAAAAAAAGTAAATTTGCAAGCGAAAACTTAAATTTATAATTAAAGAACTATGCTCTTTATTTCACGTTATTCAAAAAAGTACAAAGCATGAATACATTGAAACAAACTCTGTTTTTATTGCTCATTCTCGTATTTTCGGGAGTGAGCAAAACTATTGCCCAATCCACTGGCGTGTATGTAGGTGGACATATCCGACGTGATCGTCCCGGTACCATCGAGAAATTACGCAATTCTGGTTTCACATACATCATTCTCTTCAATATCAACGTTGAGCCCGATGGTACACTGACTACAGATGGCGAGACGGTATGCAAAGATGGAAAGTATGTGTTTGGTAACACGCAACCCCACTATGTCTCTGACATAAAAAAACTAAAACAGGCACCAACAACCATAAGTAGAATAGAAATATGTATAGGTGGTTGGGGTAACGAGTCTTTTAGTCGCATCAAGGAACTTATTAATAGACATGGTGTAGGAAGTGGTACCATCTTGTATAAGAATTTTAAAGCGCTTAAAAATGCCATTCCAGAGATTGATGCTGTAAACAACGATGATGAGCATTGCTACGATGTCGCAACGGCTGTTAAATTCCACCAGATGATGTATGAATTGGGGTATAAAACAACTATCGCGCCATATACGAACCGTAGTTTTTGGGAAAATCTTGTTTCTCAGTTGGGCGATAGATGTGATAGGGTACTTATACAGTGTTATGATGGCGGAGCAGGAAACAATCCATCCGACTGGCATTTAGGTAACAGAGCTGTCCATGCAGGAAGAATGAATTACCAAGAAGGTGGTGTAGATGCATGCGTAGCTCAGATGGAGTCATGGAAGAAAAATAATGGAGTGAGCGGAGGTTTTATTTGGCTTTATAACGATGAAACATGGAATCTTAATCAGTGGGCAACGAGGATGCTACGTGTGTTTGGTACCAAAAAGTGCGATGACAATATAGCAAGTCTTTATGCAGATTCCGACTATCGTGGTTATTCAAAATCATTGGGCGAGGGTAGCTACACTCAGGCAGAACTCGCCATGTATGGCATTAGTGCTAAGGATATATCATCGTTGAAGGTCACAAAAGGCTTCAAGATTACACTCTATGAGAATGCTGATTTCACTGGTGATTCAAAGAGTTGGACAACAGACGCTTCTTTTGTTGGTGGGGATTGGAACGATAAGGCTTGTTCGGTGCGAATCGAACCAAATGGTAAGAGCGGTCTATCGGGTAACTTCAAAATCATGAACCGCAACAGTGGTAAGTATCTTGACTTGGATAATAACAAGACTGATAACAATACCGCAATCGTCCAGTTTGATGACGAGGGTGTAGAGGCCTCTCAGACGTGGACATTTACAGAGGTGATGACAGGTAAGGGTGTCTACTCCATCTGCTCCTATGGTAATAAGAACCGAGGTATGGATGTCCTTAATTCTTCTAAGGATAACGGAGCTCAGGTGCAACTATACGACTATTTGGGTAATCCTCATCAACAGTTTATTCTCTACGACTGTGGTGAAGGCTATTATCAACTTGTAGCTCGTAACAGTGGTAAAGTGGTAGAGATTCCACAATCAAGCAAAGGAAATGGTGAATGGATAAAAATCTACGACAACAATGGCACCCACACACAACAGTGGGCCGTGGTTGAGAACCGATGCAACGAGGCTCCTGCAGTTACATTGTATACCGATGAAGGCTATAAGGGTAAAGCTGTGACCCTTTCTGAAGGCGAATATAACCTCAGTCGAATGGGGCTTTACAATCTGAAGGACAATGATATGAGTTCTTTGAAGGTCACTCCTGGTTTCAAGGTTACAATCTATGAGGATGACAATTTCAATGGCAAAAGTAAGTCATACACAGCCTCTGAGAGTTTCGTTGGTGAAGACTGGAATGATAAGATGTCTTCGTTGAAGGTTGAGGCATACCACGAGTTACAAGTAACCTATCAGATTTGTGACGCTACTCCCGTCGTCAATTCTGGTACTGAAGGCAGTCTTGCCACACTTCTTAAAGACGAAGACAACGCCATGAAAGTTACCCAACTTAGCGTGAAAGGCTATCTTAACAATGCAGACATCAGTCTGCTGAAGAGGATGGCAGGAAGAGAAGGTACAGGCAGTCTGAAATCGCTCAATCTTTCTGAAGCCACTTTTATGAGTACAGGCAAGAAAGTGCCCGACAACATCTTCCAGAACTGTAAGAATCTGCAGAAAGTAGACCTCAGCAACATGACCGAGATAGGACAGTGGGCGTTCCAAAACTGCGCTCTTACCGAGATTTCTATCCCTGCCACTGTCACCAGAATCGAAAAAGGCGCCTTTGCCGGCAATTCTGCGGTGACAAAGGTTATCGTGCACAGTGGTTCACAGATCGACGCTCGGAGTTATGATGGCGAAAACAACATCTTCTCTGGAATGGATCCCAACAAGGTGCAGGTTGTATTTGAGGGTGCCGCTGAGTATAATTACAAGAACTATCGCAACGACATCCAAGTGGGCAATAATGGTTATAAGAACGCCTTTATGGATCTTCTCACCAAGACTCTCGACGAGAATGATGATGACTATACGGTCGTAGCCCAGCGCCATGCCGACGTCCGCCTCAAACGCACATTTAAGCCAGGTTGGAATACGCTCGTGCTGCCTTTTGGTGCTCGCTATTTAGAAGGAGATACTGAAGCACACGACTGTTCGCGTATTTTCCAGAAAGCCCTCAATGCATCTAATACCGAGGGTTTTATGATTGCTGCCTATCGTGGTTTGGCAAAGAATGAGGCACATCCCGACAACAGTACCTTCTATTTTCTGAAGTACGCCAACTACGACAAAGATCCGCTCGATGAGTTTGAGCCTCTCCTCATCAGAATGACGCAGAAAGACATCGACAACGCCAAAGGAGTCTATACTTTCAAGAATGTCGAACTCAATTACGATGGCGACTTCGACGACGGCAAAGGCGGCAAATACTACAAAGAATACACAGCAAAAGAAGCGAAAGAACGTATGGGAACAAGGCATACTGGCGAATATTTCGACGGCAGCTATGATACAACCGCCAACGACAAGTTCACGAAGTGCAGCTACGATGATTTCTATTTCACAGGAACGCTGTATAAACAGGACACGGATAAAAACCCAGCTTTCATCGCTCCTGGCGACTACATCATTCAGAACAATACCTTCGTGAAGTGTCTCTCAAGCAAGAAGTACGGACTCAAGGGATTCCGTGGTTATTTCAAGCAGAAGCCATCAAGTTCATCATCTGCCAAGGGCAATATCGGCATCTGTCTCGTCGACCGCAATGGCGTAGTTTCTTCCATTCATCAGGTGGACGGAGCATCGCTTATGTCAGCATCCGTTGCTCCTGTCGCAGTCTACAACCTCAGTGGCCAGCAGGTTGGCAATTCTCTTTCCACTCTTGCCAAGGGCGTTTATATCGTTAAGGGCAAGAAATTCGTTAAAAAGTAAATCATTGCAATCATGAAGAAAAAATATCAACAACCTCTCATAAAAGTTCTACGTGTAGAAAATGAATCTCTGTTGAATGGCGGCTCCGCAGTCACCTACCAAGGCGAAACGCAGGGCACGTTGGGTTCCGACACCACTACTGGCGGTCAGAAAGGTGAAGGCGGCACTGTGTGGGGCGATGCTAAGCCTTATAACCCCTGGACATCTTGGGATTAAGACTTACTTATTATAAAGGAAATGCGGGATTGAGTTGATTGCTCAATCCCGCATTTTATTTTTTTTGCTGTTGAATTTAAATCGCTAACTACTCAGTACCTCTAATTGAAAACTTTTGAATAGAAAAGCCTCGAAAAAATGAAAGCGGCTTCGATAGTCAATGAAGCCTATTTCGTAGAGCAATGAAAGCGGCTTCGTAAGCAGTTGAAGCCTATTGCATTTGTGGTTTAACGATTTTAGTCAGCGCTCCACCATCTGCTGCAACTCACTGAGGGAGGTTGCCACTTCGATATAGTCGTGCCAGTTGCCACGAATCATGCCTTGCGAAGCCATGTCGTCGAGAAGGGCAATGGTGGAGTTCCAGAAGCCCTTCATGTTGTAGAGAATCACCTTCTTGCTGTGATAGCCAATGGTGTGGGAGGCAGCCACAGTGAAGATTTCGTCGAGGGTGCCGATGCCGCCAGGGAGCGCCACGACGATGTCGCTCTGAGAGAGCAGCAAGTCCTTGCGGTCGCTGAGATTGTCGCAGGGAATTTCTACGTCGAGGTCGGGAAAAGTCTTGCCGCCTCGCTCTACGATGGTGGGAACTACGCCAATGGCTCTGCCGCCATGCGCCTTCACTGCCTTGCCGATGGTGTTCATCAGGCCGATGTTGCAGCCGCCGAAAACTAAGTCGTGCCCTTGCTCTGCCATCCACTTGCCCATCTCCTCTGTGAGACGGAAGTAGTCGCTGTCAATATGGGCGTTTGCTGAACAGAATACTGCTATTTTCATTGTTATTATGTTTTTTATGTTTTGCCGAGTGCAGCTAATCTTATGCAAAGATTGCACCAACGAGCGCAATGAAAGCTTGCTTTCAGATTGCCGAGTGCAGCTAATCTTATGCAAAGTTAAATAAAAACTTTGGATTTGATTTCTTTTTCTGACTATTATTTCTTACTTTTGCAAACAATATAACTAATCTACCATTGCACAGATGACTAAAAACGGAATAATAAGATATTTTTTGATGTGGATTTGTTGTTTGTTGAGCCACGTCGCTGAGGCTGTGCCGACCCTTCAGGACGGAGGGGCTTGGGCGAAGCAGGGCGTTACAGAGAGAAGGCTCAACGAGCTCGACGGACTGGCGCACCATCACGCAACGGGTCTTGTACAGGACAAACAGGGAATGATCTGGGTGGCGACATGGAACGGACTAAGCCGATACGACGGCTATCGCTTCGTGTCGTTCAAGCCGAAGGCGGGCGATGGATGCTCGATGGGCGTGAACCGCATCAAGGATATTCGTATTCGCGATCCTTATATATATTGTAATGCGGAAGGCTATTGCTTTGTCTTCGATATCCGCACGGGGCGGTTTGATGACAGCCATCTCTCCTGGAACAAGGCGCTGCGCAAATGGGGCTTCTCCGGTCTGGGAACGAAACGGCTGAAGACAGCCGACGGAGTGGAGTGGGCAGTGGACTCTCTGGGCGTGAGGATGAGCTACCGCAAGCCGTGTTATGCTACGTGGCTGTTGAGGCAACCAGGATGTCAGGTGAGGGCACTCTTCCGCGACCGCGAGGGACGGATATGGGTGTGCTCGCGCGACGATGCCTCTGTGAGAATCTACGACGCCAATCTGAATCTTTTGGGATTTCTTGGAGCCGACGGCCGACTGCATGGCGGAAAGACTCCTTTCCGGTCGGCTGTGTACACGATGTTGCAAGACGAGGACGGCAGCCTATGGTTGGGATGCAAACCTGGTGGACTGTTGCATCTGTCGCCCCGTGCCGACGGCAGCTACGACATCAGCCGAATAGCGCTTGTAATCCGTGGTAGGGAGAAAGAACATCATGTTTACTCAATGCAGAAAGACCGATGGGGCAGATTGTGGGTGTCAACGCTGAACCATGGACTGTTCTGTTTTACCCGTACGGGAAAGAGTTGGAGGTGTCAGCCCATCGTCCTCTCTCATGACGACAAGACAGGCAAGTACTTGGGGGTGCGAATGATATATATCAGCCATCGTGACGAGCTTCTGGTGGGCACAACGCTTGGACTGTTCGCTACGAAGCTTACTGCCGCCAATCCAGCCTCGCTGCGCTTTATCCGGCATGAGCGTGAGGGCGGAAGAGACGGCAGCCTTAGCTGCTCAGCTGTCATGTTTATGGCGGAGGACAGGGCCAACAGACTCTATATCTGCACCGAGGGCAGCGGACTGAACATGGTGGAGCCCGGCATTTCGCTGCTCAGCAAAGATGTGGACTTCAGACACTTCGACAGGCGCGATTTGCCGGAGGACTTCCTCTTGTCGGCTTTCGCGTATGGACAATATATGTGGTTTGTGGGCACCAACGATTTGACGGGCGTGGACGTGGAACATGGACTATCGCTCTATTTCAACCACCGCACATGGACCGATGAGCTGATTTTCTCGGATGCGCAGCCCTTGAGATGGAAAGGCGGAAAATGGCTCATGGGTCTGATGGACGGTCTGGTGCTGATGGATATGGACCGGCTGACGAAGCGCACCAAGGCACCGCGCATCGTACTGACAAGGGTGTCGGTGGAAGAAGGCGAGATGATGGAGGCGGTGAGCGCCCACGACACCATCTGCCTCGATGAGACAGTGCGCAATGTGAAGATTGAGTTTGCTGCCATCGACTATGCCAACACCCAGTCGATAAGCTATAGATTCCTGTTGGACGACGGTGTATGGAACACCTTAGAGAACAGCCACACGGTGACGCTGCTCAACCTTTCGCCCGGTACGCACACGTTGCGGGTGGAGTCGAAACTGCCCACAGGACAATGGGCGGGCAACGTGAAAGTGGTGACAATCTTCGTGCAACCAACCATCTGGCAGACTACTACCGCCAAGGTGTTGTATGTGCTGCTGGCGCTGTTGTTTATCTATACCGTGGTGTACGTGACGAGGACAATTCGCTCCTCCCACCGCAAGCAGAGGGAACTGTTGGGGCAGTATCTCGACCTGATGGAGAAATACGACAAGGAGAAACACCTCGTCGTGGCTGTCAAGGCTGCTGAGAAAAAGACAACTGCAGAAAAGACAACCATTGAAACGGCAACTGCGGAGACAATGGCTGAGGAAACGGTTGTTGCCGACGGCCAACAGCCCTTGCAAGCCGATAGCCGCAGCGTAGGCGAGGAGAGCCTGAGCGAGGAAGACCAGCGTTTCATGCAATGCGTGGTGGAGTTTGTGGAACAGCACATCGACAATTCCGACCTCAGTGTGACCGAGCTGGCAGCCAAGCTGAACGTCAGCAAGTCGGGACTGAACCGCAAACTGAAGAGCCTGTTGGGTGTGGCGCCCAAGGAGTTTATCAACAAGGCACGCATGAACCGTGCCGTGGCGCTGTTGCATCACAGCGACCTTCCTGTGAAGGAAATCGCCTATCGCTGCGGTTTCTGCGACCAAAACTACTTTGGCAAATGTTTCAAGGTTGCTATGGGCGTCAGTCCGTCGGAATATAGGCAGAAAAACGGGCTTTGAAACGTTTTTACCGAACATTTGGAACGTTTTTACCACTCATGTCGGGGGTTTTTGGCTACTTTTGCCCTCGACATTCTACTTCAAATATTTAAAAACTAATAGTAAAAACCTATGAGAAAAGTAGCGATTATTTTTATGAAGAAGTGTTCAGTACTATTACTGATGCTTCTTTTCCCGTTAGGAGTGCTGGCGCAAAGCGTCACCGTTAGCGGACAAGTAACTGACGAGGCTGGTGAACCAATTATTGGCGCAAGCGTGAGGATTCCCGGCACTTCGGTGGGAGTGGTGACCGATATGGACGGCAATTACTCTATCTCTGTTCCGAAAGGAAAACAACTCGAAATCACTTATGTGGGTTATAAGAAGGAAGTGATTATTGCCAAGGAAGGCAAGATGACTGTCCAGTTGAAGGAAGATTCCAACATGCTTAACGAAGTGGTGGCTATCGGATACGGAACCGTAAAGCGCAAGGACGTGACAGGTTCGGTTTCTTCGGTAGGCAACACAGAACTCGTGTCGGTGCCTGTGGCTTCGCCTGTTGAGGCCATGCAGGGTAAGCTGGCTGGTGTGCGCGTCACCATGCCTGAGGGCAATCCCGATGCCGAGGTCATCATCCGCGTGCGTGGTGGTGGTTCTATCACCCGCGACAACACACCTCTTTATATAGTAGACGGTTTCCCCGTCAGCAGCATCTCCGACATTCCTACCAGCGACATCGAGAGCATCGACGTGCTGAAGGACGCTTCCTCTACCGCCATCTATGGTAGCCGTGGTTCCAACGGTATCGTGCTCGTCACCACCAAGAGTGGTAAGGCTGGCAAGGTGACTGTGAACTACAATGCCTATGTGGGCTTCAAGAAGGCTGAGGACAAGGTAGACGTGCTGGGAGTGGAAGACTATCTGAAGTGGCAGTACGAATTGTCGAGCCTCTCTACTGGTGCCAATGCCGGTAAGTACCAGCAGGTACTCGGCGGATGGGACAACATACCCAACATTATGAACTCGATGAAGACTACCGACTGGCAGGACGAGGTGTACGGACGCACCGGCAACGTGTTCAGCCATAATGTCAACATCTCGGGAGGTTCGGAGAAGTTGCGCTTCACAGCAGGATACAACTACATGAAAGAGAAAGCCATCCTGCTCACCTCTGACTTCTATCGCAGCAACCTGAACTTCAAACTCAACTATGAGCCCAACAAGAAGACCAAGCTGGAGTTCTCTACCCGTTACTCACGCACCAAGGTGAATGGCGACGGACAGAGCGACGCTACCGGCGACCAGAACTCTGTGCCTTCAGGCTCTTTCGGCCGTATCCGCCATGCTGTGGTACAGTCGCCTCTGACGGGCTCAGGAAGCCTTCTCTTCGATGAGAGCAACATCGACGACGGACTGGAAGACCCAATCACAGCCCTCAACGACAACTATAAGAAACGTGTTCGTGAGAACTTCAACATGAACGGAGCTTTCACATGGAAGATATTGCCCGAGCTTACTTTCCGCACAGACGTAGGTCTCGACATCTACAACAACGACTTCCGTTACTTCTCCGGCTCTACTACCTATGAGTCGCAGAACAACACCCTGGCAGAATACAAGAACATGCCGCTTACTACACGTACCCAGGTGAACCGCCGCACCGTGCGCAACTCAAACACTCTGCAGTACGACTTCTCTAAGATTCTGCCCAAGGCTCACAGCCTGAACCTCATGGTGGGACAGGAGAGCATCGTAAGCCGCGAGACACTGGCAACGACACGCATAGAGGGATTCCCTTCATTCTACGATGCCGACATGGCTTTCCACCTCTCTGCACAGGGCACTCCTACACGTGCCAACGAGTTCTACTATCCCGACGACAAGATGGTGTCGTTCTTCGGACGTGCCAACTACAGTTTCTTGGACCGCTATCTGCTTACCGCCACTCTGCGTGCCGATGGTTCAAGCAAGTTCTCTAAGGACAACCGCTGGGGCTACTTCCCATCAGTGGCAGCCGGATGGCGCATTATCGAGGAGCCTTGGATGAAGTCAACACAAGACTGGCTGAGCAACCTGAAGTTGCGCTTGAGCTACGGTGTGTCGGGTAACAACAACATTCCTTCTGGACAGACCAGCCGTACCTATTCTATCAAGGAGAGCTCTTGGCTGCACCTGCAGAACTCATGGCTCACCACAGGTAACGCAATGAGCAACCCCGACCTGAAGTGGGAAACCACACACTCGCTCAACCTGGGTATTGACTTCGGTTTCTTCAACAACAAGCTCAACGGTTCGTTCGAGGTGTACAAGAACAACGTGAAAGACCTGCTCATGGAGATGCAGATCACAGGTAGCGGCTACAACACACAGTACCAAAACGTGGGCGAGACCAAGAACTCTGGTTTCGAGTTGACATTGAACTACGATGCCATCAACACCAAGAACTACGGTCTGAACTTCTCGTTCACACTCGGTCATAACACCAATGAGGTAGTGAGCCTCGGAAGCATGGACTCATACTCTAAGCCTTCTTACTGGGCAAGTACAGAAATTGGCTCCGACTACTTAGTGAAGCCAGGAAAGCCTGTAGGAACCATCGTCGGCTACAAGCTGGCAGGAACAGGACGCTACGAGGTGGACGACTTCGAGGGCTACGATGCTGCTGCAGGACAGTGGAAGTTGAAGGAAGGTGTGGCTGATGCCAGCGGTATTGTGGGCACAGTACGTCCTGGTACCATGAAACTCCTCGACAAGGACGGTTCAGGAACCATCAACGATGACGACAAGTTCGAGATCGGCGACGCCAACGCATGGGCTATAGGTGGATTCTCTATCGGTGCACGTGCCTACGGATTCGACTTCAACGCCGACTTCTCTTACAGCATCGGCAACGATGTTTACAATGCTGACAAGATAGACCAGACCTCTACACGTGGCGGTATCTGGCGCAACCTCAACACCACGATGGCAAGCGGCAAGCGCTGGACCAACGTAGACAAGAACGGCAACTTCATCAACGATGCTGCCAAGCTCGCCGAGATGAACAAGAACACCACGATGTGGTCGCCTTACACAACAAAGGCTGTGCTCACCGACTGGGCTATCGAGGACGGATCATTCCTCCGCCTCTCTACACTTACCTTGGGTTACACACTGCCTAAGACATGGATGCAGAAAATCTATGTTCAGAACCTGCGTCTATACTTTACCGCTTCAAATCTTTTCTGTATCACCGGTTACAGTGGTATGGATCCAGAGGTGGACTGCTGCCGCAACGTGCTGGTTTGTCCAGGCGTAGACTACTCGGCTTATCCAAGAAGCCGCCAGTTCATCTTCGGTCTTAATCTTACATTCTAAAAAAACACTTAAAGTAAACATCGTTATGAAAATAAAATATGTATTTACAGCCCTGTTGGCTGGCGCTACACTCATGTCGTGCAACGACTATTTAGACGTAGAAAGCGAGTCACAATACAACGACAAGGTGGTGTTCTCTAACACCCCGCTTGCCGAGAATACGGTCATCAGCATCTACAGCTGGTTTGCCGCCACCAATTCTCACCGTGCGCGCTACATGCCTTACTATGGTATGAATACCGATGCCGAGTGCTACTTCGACATGGCGCAGCCTTCGTCGGACAACAAGACCTCGCTCTGCACTTACAGCGCCTTCTCAGCCAACAGCTGGATGGCTTCTGGAAAAGACCCTAACGCCTTCACAGGCTTCTTCAACGGCATTGAGGCTGCCAACTGCTGCATCGAGGGAATACGTGCCTATGGCAATCCTGAGAGCAATGCCGACATGGCTTATCTCTTGGGCGAGTCGCTCACCCTGCGTGCGCAGTACTACTATGACCTCATTCGTGCCTGGGGCGACGTACCTGCCCGATTCACATCGGTGAAGCAGAGCACCATCTACCTTCCCAAGTCAGACCGCGACGTCATCTACAAGCAGATTATTGCCGACCTGAAAGAGGCTGCAGGCTATCTGCCATGGCCAGGAAAGGCTGAGCGCACCAAGACGACAGAGCGAGTGAACAAGGCTTTTGCCTTGGGTCTGCGTGCACGCCTCATCCTCATGGCCGAGGGTTACAGCCAGCGTCCTACATCGCTCGACAATCCTACTACTTATGAGGTGCGCCGCAGCAACGATCCTGAGCTTACCGGCACAGCCCTGCTGCAGGAGGCTTACGACGACCTGAAACTCGTCATCAGAGAGAGTGGACTCGCACTCGACGCCACTTACGAGCAGTTCTGGAACGACCTCGCTACTGACGTCATCACCATCGAAGGCTCACACAAAGAGTCTATCTTCGAGATTCCATTCAACGACGGACGTGGACGATTCTTCTATCACTTTGGTGTTTACCACAAGTCGAAGAGCCCACACTTGACCAAGACCAACTATGGCGGACAGAACATTCCTGCTCCTACACTCTACTATGAGTACGACAATGCTGACCAGCGCCGCGACGTGAACTGCGTGCCTTACAAGTACGACAACGGCTACACAATGGCCAAGTTGGGTGACAACGATGCCTCTGCACCAAGCTTCAACTTCGGCAAGTACGACTATGAGCGCATGACACGCCAGGTGACCTCCAACGACGACGGTGTGAACCTGCCCGTGCTCCGCTACGCCGACATCCTGTTGATGGCAGCTGAGATTGCCAACGAGCTGGAAGGTCCTGATGCAGCCAAGCCTTACCTCAAGGAGGTTCGCAACCGCGCCTTTGCCGTAGCCGACCGCCCTGCAAACGTAGAGGCTTATGTCAACGCCATCAGCTCGAAGGCCGACATGCTGAAGGCCATCCAGAAGGAGCGCCTTCTCGAATTCCCTGGCGAGATGCTGCGCAAGCAGGATCTCATTCGCTGGAACTTGCTCGGAACAGCCGTAAGACAGACCGTGACCGACATGAGAGCGCTGCGCGACCGCACAGGCAAGTATGCTGACGTGCCTACAGTGGTTTACACACGCACCAATGCTGCTGGCAAGTTGGAGTACTATGGCTTGGCTAAGGGTGAGACAGCAGCTCCTGCTGGCGAAGGCTGGACACAACTCGACTACGACTTCGTGTCTGCCACAGTGAAGGACAACATGCTGGCCAACTATTTTGCCAACGATCCAGACTCCCGTCAGTACTGGCCTATATTTGACTCAGACATCAACGCGTCGAACAACGCATTGATCAACAACTACGGATATTAAAATAACTGAACTTTTGCATGTGGGGAAGTTTAAGGGAAGTTAGTGAAGTTAGAGGGAAGTTAAGGGACAAATGTCCTAAGTTTAAACGATAAGACTATTATTTTTTAACTTTCCGAACGACCGACGGGAGTGATAACAACTTTAGCTTCTATCAATTTCCTCGCTTGCGAAACTTGAATTCAAATAATGAATTAACGGTAGGTTTTTAGTTATATATTAAAACAACATGCAGGCCTCTCTGCCTCGTGAGAAGCGGAGAGGCTTTTTTCTTAAAATCTACTTTCGCAGGAATTGTTCCAGGGACAACAATTTGTTCCAACAGCAATATTCCCAATATTTTTCAAACCACTTAAAAACCGGGATGCCTCATGAAGAAAGCAGTCTTTACTCTTATTTGCAGTCTTGCCTTTGCAGCAGGAGTTATGGCGCAGGATGCTCCGCTCGATGTCTCGAAGCGGGTGGCTGATTATCTGCTGAGCCATCACAACCACAACGTGTCAAAGGCACAGGACGGACACACTCACATCGACAGCTATTATCAGGAATGGAGATACGTGAATGGTGTGCTCGGAGTGGCAATGCTCAATCTTGCCGATGCGGCAGGTGAAAAGAAGTATGAGCAGTTTGTCAAAGAGAACTTTGACTTTTATTTCGAACCAAAAATACAGCGACAACTCAAGAAAGAATACGGATCGGGCGTGCGCGACAATGCGTGGCGCAGATTCTTCTCCATGTCGAGCCTTGACGACTGCGGAGCTATGGGCGCTGCCCTCTCCGAACTGGCACGACGATACAAAGACCAACGTTACGAGAATTATCTCGACAAGATAAGCCATTACATTCTTACTCAGCAGGAGCGTATTCCCGAAACAGGCATTTACTGCCGGGGAAGGGTGGGAGAGCGAACTCTCTGGCTCGACGACCTGTATATGTGTACTTCTTTCCTGGCTCATCAGGGAAGTCGCAAGGGTGCATCGTCCGACTTGTTGCAGAGAGCGGCAGAACAGGTATTGCTCTTCGACAGTCTGCTCTTCGACAACTACAAGCACCTCTATTGGCATTGTTTCTATTATGATACGACCCATGCCCACGGCACCGCCCACTGGGGAAGAGCCAACGGATGGGCGTTTCTGGCACAGGCTCTCGTGCTCGACAGATTGCCCGAAGAGCATCCTCTGCGAGACAGATTGCTGCAGCTGTTCCGAAAAAGAGTGGAAAACATCATCGCCTATCAGGACGCACAGGGCATGTGGCACCAGTTGCTCGACAAGCCTGACTCCTATCACGAAACTTCCTGCACAGCCATGTTTGTCGCAGCCATTGCGCATGGTGTAAACAAGGGCTGGCTTGACAGCTCGTTCGCTTCTGTGGCGCTGCAGGGATGGAAGGCTGTCTGCAGTCAGATAACCCCAGAAGGACAGGTGAAGAATGTGTGCATGGGAACAGGCATCAGCCGCGACTTGCCTTTCTATTACAACCGACCGGCTCCGCTCAACGATGCCCACGGACTGGGAGCCGTGGTGCAGGCAGGAATAGAAATCAATAACGTAACAACAAAAACAACAGAATAGATATGAAAAACTTAAAGCTAAAACTCACATTCCTGTCGCTGTGCGCCTTTGCTACAGCGGCTCATGCACAGCAAGTGAAAGGAAACAGCGTACTCTACACATCGTCACAAGGCAATATGCGCATCGAGATGTGTTCGGAAAGCATGTTTCGTGTAACCAAGGTGCCTGCACAGCAGATGCCTGATAATGAGAAGTGGATGGTGGTCAACTACAACTTCCCACAGGTGGATTTCAGCGTGGACGGCAAACAGATAAAGACCAGTAAGCTGCAGGTAAGCATTCAGGAAGCTCCCTGGCGCATACAGGTGGCTGATGCTTCGGGTAAGGTGCTCTACGAGGAGTTGACATCGGGCTGCAAGGACAGCATATATAATGAGGTGAAGATGAATCCCGACGAGCACTTCTTCGGCTTCGGTGAGCGCATGGACCGCATCGACCAGCGTGGACAGCGTGTTCACCTCAATGTGGAACTGGGACGGGGCTCAAAGCCTGCGGTAGGCGGCAAGGACATTCTGAGAGCCAACTACTGTCCTGTGCCTTTGATGCTCAGCAACAAGGGCTACGCCGTGTTCTTCCATACTGCTGTGCCCAACGACTGGGACATGGGATGGACCAACAACGACAAGTACAGTTTCTCGGCACCTGGTGGCGACAACGACTATTATTTCATCTATGGCGAACAGTTGGAGACTCTGATTCACAGCTATCAGCAGCTCACGGGCGTGGCGCCTCTTATGCCACGTGCTGCCTACGGTCTGCACATCGGCTCGTACAGCGGTGGAACATGGCATCATGAGAGCAAGGCCAACGATACGTATGTGGTCAATCTCATCGACCGCCTGCGTCAGGAAAAGATTCCGTTCGACATGATGTGGCTCGACTCTACCTGGCGCCTCTTTGCCAAGTTGGGCAACGGAGGCTGTACCTTCGAGTTCCAGGATCAGTTTAAAGACCCAAAGGGCATGATCGACCATGCCTATAAGAATCATGTGGCAATGTTTGGTCTGCACATTCGTTCGCTGGTCGACAACGGCAAGCGCAACAATCTGCTCACCACAGCACAGAAGAAGGGACTCACCATTCAGGACGGTGGAACCAACGCCATCATCAACTTCTTCGACGACAAGGCTGTGGACTGGTGGTGGAAGAATGCAGCCAAGAAAGTGACCGACCTGGGAGCCAAGTTCTTCAAGACTGATGTGGGAAGCGCTCTGAACTACAACAATCCAAACATCGAGCAGAAGGCTGCCCACAACCTCTTCCCTATAGCCTATGCCAAGGCACCTTATGAGAACTTTGCCAAACTCAACGGACAGCGTGGCTTCGACCACACACGCGAGGGCTATGCAGGTATTCAGCGCTATCCTTTCATCTGGGCTGGCGACTGGGGCTCGGAGTGGCAGTGGTTTGAACCTATCATCCGCGGCGGTATTAATATAGGACTCTCTGGTGTCGGCTATTGGAGCCACTGTATGGGTGGATTCGAGCAGTATTCTGCCTACGACACCGACCTCTATCTGCGCTGGGTGCAGATGGGAATGTTCTCGCCTGTGTCCATCCTCTTCGGTATGGATCATCCTCGTTATCATGCGCCATGGACTTATGGCGAGGAAGCACAGAAAATATTCATCCAGTACGACTCGCTGCGTTATGCGCTCCTGCCTTACATCTACACCAGCGCCTGGGATATGTACAAGACCAGCCGTCCGCTGATGACACCTTTGTTCTACGATCATCTGCAGGATGTCAATACCTATCAGATTTCAGACCAGTATATGTTTGGCCGCGACATGATGGTGTGTCCTGTAACGGTGAAGAATGCACTCTCGCGTCCTGTTTACTTCCCCGGTGGCGACTGGCTCGACTTCTGGACAGGTGAGCGCATCAGCGGACGCCAGTACAAGTCGTTCCTCACACCTATCGAGATCATGCCTATCTTCCTGCGCCGTGGAGCCATCATTCCCCGTCAGGAAGCCATGCAGTACGTGGACGAGCGCCCCAACACCAACATCTCGCTGCTCATCTATCCTTCCGAGCATTCGGTGTATGAAATGTACGAGGACGACGGCAAATCGCTCGATTATCAGAAGGGAGTTTATGCCGTCACCAAGATGGAGAGCCGACTGGCACAGAACGAGTGGATACTCAACATCACGACTCCTAAGGGCGACTATAAGCCTGTTTCGCACTACTACAGCGTAAGTGTTTACCTTGACAAGAAGCCTAAACTCGTTACTGTAGCCGGCAAGTTTGTCGATGGATGGAAGTACGACGAGAAGTTGCGCTTACTTACCTTCGATGCAGGCGAGGGCGATATGGAAGTGGTTGTCAAGATGTAAAATCAAAACTTTGGGGGTTGAATACTTTGCCATGAAGCATATGGCTTTAACTTCTCCAACTACTCTAACTTCTTCATTTGCATTTATAAAGATATTACTATGTATAGAAACAGATTCTTCTTATCGGTTGCCGCCGTGCTTGCAGGTACGGTGGCAATGGCTCAGGGCTCTTACAAGGCTCTGAAGTTCAAGACAGCCACCTCGCTCTACAACTACGAGATGCTGCCAGTACACGCTCAGAACTATGAGCGCCAGCAGGCTTTCGAAAAGGCTTGCCAGTCGAAGGAAGCCATGCAGCAATACGTGAGCCAGTTGCGCAGTCGTTTTAGTCAGTTGGCTGGCGAAATGCCACAGCGTGGCAAACTCAATGCCAAGGTAGTGTGCTCGTTGAAGGGCAACGGCTTTATAGTCGAGAAGATTGTCTTTCAGAGTACGCCAGGCCGTTACGTCACAGCCCATCTTTATCTGCCTGAGAAGGTGCAGGGCAAGATTCCTGCCTGTATCGAGATGTGCGGACATGGACTCGACGGAAAGGGCACGGGTTCGGGAAGTGCTGAGCAGTTGGCTGTCAACGGCATTGCTTCCATGGTGGTCGACCCCTTCTCACAGGGTGAGCGCCAGCAAACCATCGATGCACAGGGCAAGAATCTTACCCGTGGCGTAACTACCGAGCATACACTCATTGCTCCGGGCTTCATCCTCCTTGGCAGCAGCCTTGCCGCACAGGAGTTTTTCGACAACAGCCGCGCCATCGACTATCTGCTCAGTCGTAAGGACATTGATGGCGACAAGATTGGTTGTTATGGCTTCTCGGGAGGCGGCACGCAGTCGTCTTATCTGGCTGCTCTCGACGACAGGGTGAAGGCAAGTTGTGTGGGATTGTTCTTCTCGTCGCGCGAAAGAACCCTGGAGACTCAAGGCCCAAGCGACGGATGTCAGTGGATTCCGGGCGAAGGAAGCGAGCACATCGAGATAGCCGACATGGCGATGATGAATGCGCCAAAGCCTTTCCTGATTCTTGACGGACGTTTCGACTTCGTTGACCATTGGGGAGCCTTGCGTGGCTATGAAGAGGTGAATCGTTGCTACAGTCTGCTGGGAGCGCCCGATGCTGCCGAACAGTTTTATTACGACGACGGACACGCCATTCCCAAGCCCAGCCAGGACAAGATGGTTAGCTTCTTCCGCAAGGCTCTCTTGGGCGATGCACAGGGCGAGGTGAAGCCTTATACTTACTGGCGTAGTGACGACATGCGTTGCACCAAGACAGGACAGGTAAACTTGGAATACAAGGATGCGCTCAGCTCCATGCAGGAGTGTGAGGCACAGATGGACAGGCTGTCAGCCCAGCGCCAGGCTTTCTGTTCGCAGTCGGCCGACAAGGTGAAGGATGGCATTCTGAAGCTGTTGGGACTTCCTGGACTGAACGATCATTGGAATGCTATTGAGACTCGCCACGAATCGCAGCGCGATGTGGAGGAATATCGTTATCAGCTCGATTGCGAAGGTCAGTATCCTGTTCCTGTCATCGTCAGGATTCCGTCGGTTGCCAATCAGCAGTCGAAGGTTTGCATCCATCTTGCTGATGCAGGAAAGGCAAGTCTGCTGATAGAGACCGATCGTCGTGATGTATTCTCCGACGGCACGATTCATGTTTACGCCGATCTGCGAGGTTTTGGTGAGACGAGCGACATTTTCGAGTACAATCTTTCCAAGTATTGGAATACTCAGTATCGTTCTGCTGTAACTGCCCTTCATGCAGGCAAACCGCTCATAGGTCAGCGTGTGCAGGATTTGCGCACCATTCTCAATTTCTGTTCGGCTGACGAAAAGTTGAAGGGCCGCCAGATAACAGTCAAGGCTGACGGAATGAACGCAGTCGTAGTGATGCATGCTGCTGTGCTCGACGAGCGATTGGCTGGTGCCACACTCACCTGCACATTGAAGACCTGGCGCAATTACATTCAGCACCCCGTGCAGCACGACATGATGTCGAACGTCATTCCTGGTGTCTTGCGCTGTTACGACATTCCCGATCTTCTTTCGTTGGCAAAGGGAAGGGTCGTTATCCAGGACTAAACGCAGTATCAAGACTCCTGTTATCGACGTAAGGAATTTAGAAGCCATCCTCGCCCGACAAGCGCTCGTGGAATGCAGTGGAAAAGAGACCAACAGCCTGGGAGAGGAAAGCTGACTGTGGGCTGAAAAGCGTCTCAGTTTCAGTTGTCTCAGTTATTTTTAAGAGGGGTTCCAACTTCCGTTTTTGTTCATTTTTTCTTTACTCATTCGCCGTTATTCCTTTCTTCACCGCAGCCGAGCCGGCATTGGCCAGCTGATA
>OLYC01000217.1_pt1 | contig 52280 bp, 41 predicted proteins | sample 1674271 | NCBI WGS metagenome assembly OLYC01 (sample SAMEA103958154, study PRJEB25191) | human gut metagenome
CATACCATTTTGAAAAAATAGTGATTTTCTTCCCAAAAACTGTAAAATCGTATCGCAAACAGCACTTTTTTCATGTATTATAGAAACAAATAAAATAAAGTTTTATCAACTTTTATATTAAAATACTGTGTAGGTAATTTATAAAAATCACCACATTTTAGTTGATAAGTTAAATTATTATAAACATCTATGATTTTATATAACACTGTAATAGGTATAATACTAAAAAAAGATACAATCAAACCTTTTTTATCAGAAAATATATTTACTTTATTTGCAGTTTGATTTTTTATTGCAGTTTTATTATTTTTAAAAATTCTATGTCGCATAAGTGCCCTCCAAATAGTGACTTATAATCACACGCAATTGTACATCCTAAGCCTATGTAAAATACAAAGGCTGTAAAAAATTATTGTTCCCTGAATTTAACAGTGCCTGTTGCTGCGTCCATCGAATCTACGATTGCGAGGGATTCAAGCTGATAGCCGAGATTGCGAATTATATTGCCGCCGTTTTGAAAACCCTTTTCAATCGCAATTCCAATGCCCTCAACAGTGCCGCCTGCCTGATTTATAATAGAAATAAGACCTTGCAAAGCACAACCGTTGGCAAGAAAATCGTCAATAATAAGAACATGGTCGTTTTCGCTTAAAAATTTCTTAGAAACAATCACTTGATTTTTGCATTTGTGAGTGAAAGACTCAACCTCTGCTATGTACATATCGCCGTCAATATTAATGCTTTTCGCTTTTTTCGCAAAAACAACCGGCACATTAAAATGCATAGCCGCAACGCAGGCAATACCTATGCCCGATGCCTCAATGGTGACTATTTTATTTATATTTTTTCCCGCAAATCTTTTCTTAAATTCCGCACCCATTCGGTTGAACAAATCAATATCCATTTGATGGTTCAAAAAGCTGTCAACCTTGAGAACATTGCCCTCTTTAACAATTCCGTCCTTTACAATTCTCTCTTCCAAAAAATTCATAGCATTTCATCTCTTTCCTTTATGTTTCCTTGCCTTGTCCGCAACGAAATTTTTAATGCATAATATTATAAATTATATACTTTTTTCTAAGAAAAGAAAAGACTTTAAAACAAATTTTAAATGGTATAATCCATAATTAATTAATCCCTAACATTAAAAAAGACCTAAAAAAGTATTTGATAAAACAAAACAGCCCTTGCAAATTGCAAAGGCTGTAAAAAGCGAGTATAACAAAGATTATCTCTTTGAGAACTGTGAAAGCGTAAAGAAAACAGTCCGGTGGACTGTTTTTAGCTTTTACCGCAACAGCTAAGCTGTGAGGATGCCACCTGTGGGGCAAAAGAAAACAGCCCTTGCAAACTGCAAAGGCTGTAAAAAGCGAGTATAACAAAGATTATCTCTTTGAGAACTGTGGTGCTCTACGAGCTGCTTTAAGACCGTATTTCTCATGTTTCTTTCATAGAAATCCTTGATTTTACGGACTTTTCAGCGTTTTGCCTCCGAAGTTCCCCCATCTGTTAACTGTAAAAGTGGGGGATATCCTTTGCCCATTTTACGTCAATGCACGATTAACTACACCGATGAGTTCTTCGGGTCTATTATATTTCACCTTGGCGTAAATGTCCATAGTCGTTTTGCTGTTCTCATGCCCTGCAAGATACTGAACCGTCTTGGGGTCTACTCCTGCATAAAGCAAATTGGTGATATAAGTGTGACGTAGCTGGTGTGGGGTCACTTCAAAGTCCATTGTATAAACAATACTCGGATTGTTCTTCTGGTGCGTTCCCAACGCAGGCTTTTTCGTGTACTTGATCCGCTGACCATTTATCACCTTATAGCAGGTTCTCTCTTTGGTAGAACGAACCGTAACATATTTCCATAATCTCTGAAATTGAGAATATGCTAATGGCTCTCCTTTGCTGTCTGCAATCACATAATCGGATATAGAGCTTTTCTTAGTCTCCAACAAGCAGTCCACAAGACACTTGGGAATGGGAATATCTCTTTGAGCCGCTGGAGTTTTTAGCACTGTCGAAACCACTGGCCTGTTATGCTCTGTTCTCCATGCTCTCCGAACTGCAATGTATGGTGTACGAGTGTCAAGAAACACACAATCCCATTGCAGACCAAGGATTTCTTCACGCCGCAGCCCAGAGTATAGTCCGATCATAATAAATAGATACGGCGGTAATTCACGAACGTTATCCAGAAGAACCTTTACCTGTTCGTCAGTAAGTGCATCTTTATCTTTGGCCGGTGTGCCTCCTTTTGCTGATATGCTGGCAGAAGGATTATAGTCAAGCAGTTCGCTTCGCTCTGCTGAATAGAAAATGCACTTAAAGAGCATATTTACCTTGTTGTAAACAGAAGCGGATTTTTGGGATGCCGGAATCAGCGCTACACGAATATCATCCGAAGTAACATCCGACATATACATATCGCCCAATGGCTTGACTATGTAATTGTTTACGCTACAAGTGTAGCCCTTTAGTGTTGCCGATGATACCTTCGCCGACTGCATCAGTAACCATTTTTCGCAATACTCTGCCACCGTTGGGTTCTCTCTGCGGAATTTCAATTCTTCGATGATGCGTCTGGCTTCCGTTTCCTTTTTGTACAACTCCTCACAGGTAGTGGCATACAAATCCACTCTCTTGCCGTCAGCATCAGTAATCCTGGTTCTATAATACAGTATACCCTTTTTGGTGGTAGAACTGTAGTTTGGGATACATTCTTTTTTCTTAGCCATAGCAGCAGACCTTCCTTTCCAATAAAAGCTATGTATTCTGTTCCGATATTCATTTTCTCAGGATAAAAGATTTCTCTCAACGATGCGAATATGAAAAACGCAGAGTGAAGAATCTTCATTCCTCGCTCTGCGCTCTTTATCAATTTACCGGTATTCCTGTTATCCCGCAGCATCCCAAAGGGCAAATGCTCCGGCCATAATACCCGCCAGTTCATCAGGCTTGTTGTATTTCACTTTTGCGTAAATGTCCATCGTAATCTTGCTGTTCTGATGTCCGGCTAAATACTGCACGGTCTTAGGATCTACTGATGCATGTATCAGATTGGTGATATAAGTGTGTCTGAGTTGATGTGGGGTCACTTCAAAATCCAGGCTATATACCACTTTGCCGTTGTGGGCCGCTTTCTCTCCCAATACAGGACAGACAGTATGCTTTACTCGTTTACCATTCTCATAGCGATAATAAGATCGTTCCTTGGCTGTCCTAGTAACAACAAATTGCCATAACCGTTTGAACTGCGTATAGGTTAATGGATTGCCGTCTCCGTTACATATCACATACTCCGATGTAGATGCCGCTTTGACTTCCCGCAGACACTCGGCTAAGTTTTCCGGCAAAGGAATCTTCCGCTCTGCTGCTTTTGTTTTCAATTCGGTCAAGATAACCGGCCTATTATGTTCTGTGTGCCATGCCCTACATACTTTCAGATATGGAGCATCTGCATTCAGAAAGACCGAATCCCATTGCAATGCCAGAATTTCTTCTCTCCTTAATCCGGCATATAGGCCCAGCATCACAAAAGTATGCGTCTGCAGTCCCTGAACAGCTTCCAGTAAACGCTTTGCCTGCTCGTCTGTTAATGCCTGTTTTTCCTGCTGAGGAACCCCTCCGCCCTCTGCGGTAAGGAATATAGTTGGATTCTTGTCTATAACTTTGCTATCCATAGCAGCACGGAAAATAGACTTATATAGGATGACAACTGACTTATATACCGATGCTGATTTTTTTGATACCGGAACCAACGCAATTTGAATATCATCCAGGGTCACATCTCCCATTCGCGTATCGCCTAAAGAAGAAATGATATGCCGACGCACCTTCGATGTGTAATCTGTCAGCGTAGTTGCACGCACATGAACCGATTGCATCAGCAGCCACTTTTCACAATACTCCTTAACGGTTGGAGATTTACGCCGAAATGTTGCATTGTCGATTTGTTCCAACGCCGCCAATTCCTTATCATAAAGGGCTTCACGTGTTTTTTCATAAAGTGCAACTTGCTTGCCGTCTGAATCCATCACATATGTCTTGTAATATGTATGGCCCTTAATTTCCACCGTACCGTATCTCGGTATTCTGCTTCTTTTTGTAGCCATTCTGTCACCTCCCATCTTTAGCTACTGCCATCGTTTTAGCAAAATTCTGATTTTTCTTCAAAGATGCGATTTTTTGAATCTTACCCTTGACGAACATTACGATACGTTGTTCTTTTTTCCATCGGCTTTGCCCGATGCGTGCATTTGGCGATATATTCCTGAAGGCCAGTGTCGGTGAAATAGACACAACCATTGGGAACATATTGAATATAGGAAATCAAGCCGTTATTTCTGGCTTCATCTAGTGTAGAAATGCTGATTCCTAATAGTTTTGCTGCCTCCCTGCGTGTAATCAGTTTTTCCATTTCAACCGTCACTTCCTTTCTTCATCATCACATAATCAAACCCTCTGCGCTGGTTGCAGTAGGTACAAACTTCCTTCTTTATCTGGCCGGGATCGAGCCGGCACAAATAATAAGCGCCTGTGTTTCGGAAATTACTCACACAGACGCCGCAAAGACTTATAATAGTTGTCTTGGATTCCTGACAAAATAAATCAAGGCTGACCATCAGCGCACGATCCATCTCCTCAATCCGTTTTTGGGATAACCGCCCAATATAATGTCCCAGGCGACGCTTGTCAATGGTGCGAAGCTGTTCCAGTAGAATAATAGAGGGTCGCTCCAGACCACTTTCCGCCCCCAAATAACAATGTGTAGGAAGGACACCTTTAGACGGATTCTGACTGGTAATGGCAGCAACAATCACCGTGGGACTATGCTTGTTGCCAATATCATTCTGTATAATAACCACTGGGCGATTTCCTTCCTGTTCGGAACCGACACATTGATTCAAGTCTGCATAATACAAATCGCCCCGCCTATATGTTCTAGCCATAGCTCTGACCTCCTTTGCAAATTTGGCGGTCTTCACCGCCTATGTAGATGCAAATCTATTTGTCCTCGACACCCCGATCTGCACTGGGAAGTCATCAAGCGGCTGGCAGCGTACCAGCTCCACGGGAATTGCACCCCCGGTAGGATCTCTACAAATCGGCTGCCCCCATTGCCTGCGACGGCATCACCCTGAAGCAGGGCATATCACGCTCGGACTGTGGCTGGACAGGAGTCTCATTATCTCTATTGCTGGTCATGGCCATGCCGAGAGCTGCCCGACACTGATCGCCAACTGGAATCGCTCCATACCGGGAGGAGGGAAACACGCAGACTATTTATCTTTGTTGTTGGAATCTTGCTGCTCCATCCTCCCGGTATATCCTGGCGCAGTCGCTAATGTGGCTTATGCTCATCACAATAGCAATAGGATTGTACCTGATGAATGAGTATTGGATTATCAAGGAGCACTCCTGCTCACCACAAAAGGAAAACAGGCAGAGATTTTTACCTCTCCACCTGTTTCCTCACTTAAAGGCAATTTTTCAACCACCTATTTCAAAATATTTTTCAGTCTTTTTTCGGCTGCCACAATTGACTTTGCAACAGCTTGAAAAGTGCATCCCTCCAATTCTCCGATCTGCTCATAGGTCAGGCCTTCAAAGTAATAGAGGCAAAGTCTCCGCCTTTGTGTTTCGGGAAGTTCGGAGATTGCCTTATGTAACTGCTGGTATTCCATGCGCCGCATGGCACTTTCCTCGACCGTATCCGGGCGATGCACCGCACGCTCATACAGAGAGCCTTCCGTAAGTTCCGATTGTTCATAGTGACGGTCTACTTCGTTAAGATAGGATAGGTCACCCAACTCGAAGGCATTGAGTGCATCAAATACCACGTTACTGATCTCAAAATGGTGTCGAATGCCTTGACCGTCCGAAAAAGTCAGCCAGTGGCGTCCATCATCGGTTGTACCAATCGTATAGGGATTGTATTTATCTTTTCTTCGTTTCGGATGGTTTTCATCCATAGTATTTTCCTCCGTTTCGATTTGAATTTTTGGAAATCCAAATCGGACGGAGGACTGCGGCAGCCGACACTGCCACGCAAGAAATACAGATATTGAAAAACGCACCTACAAAGCGGTAAAAACCGCAAAGCAAGTGCGTTTAATTCATAATAATTATGGCCTGTCAGTTCATGATGCAAGACGTAATATCCCAAGGGAGGAAATAGAATTTTTTTTGTCGCTCACCAGGGGCGCCATGCATTAATACTGCAAACTAAACCGATGGTTCCTGACGGGCAAAGCTGCTCGACGCCGACTCCAACGCATAAAAATCCCTCCAATCCAAAAACTTGGATCTGAAGGGATTTGGGCGTGTTTTTAGACCCCGTCAAAGCCTCGTTTTTTTTAATTTGGCGGGGCAAGGGTTTGCATTTTGTTCAGCTATTTCTGCACTATCCGTTCATAAATAATTGAATTGCTGTGCCATTATCAGCATGAACCGAATCCATATAATTATATGTGGAGGTGAACGCATAGTGCAGAAACAACCTGAAACACTCGGAGAAATCATCAAAGTAGCGCGAGAAAAGTCTGACCTGACTGTTGAGGAACTAACCACGCGCATCGGGATTTCAGAGCGATACTTATATCGAATTGAAAATGAAGGCAAGGTGCCAAAGTTTGAAGTTCTGAAAAAGCTCGTCCGCGAATTAGCTATTGATGCGAACGCAATCTTCTACCCCGAGAAGCCGTCCAAAGATTCCGAAGTAGAAGATCTCGTCCGCACGCTTTATAGCTGCGATGACCGTTCCATGAAAATTGTCAAAGCAACCGCAAAAGCCGCGTTGGAAAGTCAAACCGATAAAGAATGAAAACAGAGCCAATAACAGGCAATCGTAAATCTGCTTGTTATTGGCTCTGCGTCAATGCGTCCGGCTCTAATTGTTTCGTGCATCTATTTCACCATCTGTCGTATGCACAGAGAGGTCGATTCCTTTTGGCACTTCTAGGCTTAAATGCTTATCTAGTGCATTTACCTGAATCTTTGCGCCGGATGCACAGAAACGGATTCTCAGCACACCATCATCTAAAAAATAGTGCATCGCAGTATCCTCCTGCAGCTCGTTGCCGCTTTCCTTGGCACTTAGTTCCGCATTGTCCGATTCGATGATCTCCACCTCGCCGGAGCGCCAATAGACTTCAACAGCCTTGATTTCATTCGCAAGATAGGTAAAAGAAAGTCCGCCAATTAGCCCGACCATCAGCGGACCAAGAAGAAGTTTGTCTGCACAGCTTGGCTTATTCGGTTTATTCTTGCTCTTGTGCGGCTGCCTCTTTCAGCCGGTCAAAACTCTCATCGCTGATAATGTGTTCAATCCGGCAGGCGTCGGCCTCCGCAGTTTTGGGGTCAACGCCTGCGGCGATAAGCTGCTCGGTAAAGAAACAGTGGCGTTCATAGATTCTTTCAGCCACCTCGCGGCCCACATCGGTCAAATGGAGAAAGTGATCTTCGTCCATTGTGAGAAAGCCGCCATCCCGCAAGGTAGCCACTGCATGGCACACGCTGGGCTTTGACACCTCCATGTGCCGGGCCACATCTACGGAGCGTACCATACCGAGTTTCTTTTGGAGAACAAGGATGATTTCCAGGTAGTCCTCCCCGGACGCATGAAGTTTCATCTGAACCTCCTTTACTGAGCCAGCTTCCAGCCGATGGCCTCCTGTCTGGCCGATACAAAATCGGCATACAGGCCTTTTTGCTTGATCAGCTCCGCATGAGTGCCGCGCTGGACGATATGAGCGTTGTCCAGTACAAGGATCTGATCGGCGTTGCGGACGGTTTTCAGACGGTGGGCAATCATGATGATGGTCTTGTCATGGGTCAATGCCTCGATAGCCCGCTGCAATTCCTCCTCATTCTCCGGGTCAACACTGCTTGTCGCCTCGTCCAAAATGATGATGGGTGCGTCCTTCAGCATGGCGCGGGCGATGGAAATCCGCTGTTTCTCGCCGCCGGACAGAGTGCCGCCGCCCTCGCCAATCACAGTGTCATAGCCATCCGGCAGGGCAGAAATAAAGTCATGGCAGCAAGCCTTCTTCGCCGCTTCAACCACTTGTTCATGGGTAGCATCCGGGCAGCCAAACTTGATATTGTTCTCAATCGTATCTGCAAATAGGTACACGCTCTGGAACACCATCGAGATATTCTTCATCAGGCTGTCCAGCTTGAAATCTCGTACATCCGTACCGCCTATGGTAATCTTCCCGGCATTCACATCCCAAAAACGGGCAATCAGGTTGCACATCGTTGTCTTTCCTGCCCCGGAAGGGCCGACAATGGCCGTAGTCGTTTTTTCGGTAATGATAAAGCTGACCTGATCTAATATCTTACGGTCTGCGTAGGAAAAATCCACCTTGTCAAACACGATCTCGTTGGACTTCGGCGTAATGTCAGCGCCTTTCTCGTCCATCACCGGCGTGTCATCAATGGAGTTTGCCGTATCCATCGAGGCCGCCAGCATTTGCAGCAAAGAGGCCATATTCCCGGCGTTCTCCAAATCGTTGAACACCATGAAAGAAGCAATCACCAAAATCAGACCGTAGGCCAGCGACAGGGAGCCGTCCAGCCAGAACCAGACCGAGGCCAAAAGCAACAGGACGCTGAACACTCGGACAACAGCCTGTTTGATAGCGTCATAGGGAACGCTGGCCTTTGTCAATTTCAGGTTATCCCGGCAGCTCGCCTTAATTGCACTGCCGATAGACTGCGTGCTGTCCCGTTCAAGACCAAATGCTTTAACAATCCCCATGCCCTGAATGTACTCCAACACGGACTCTACAAGGGACTCCTGTGTGTGCTGACGCACCCCGCTGAGCGCGGCAGATTTGCGAAGAGCCAGTTCCGCCGCCGCAAGGTAAATCAGGACACCGGCAGCGGCCACAAGACCGATCCGCCAGTCAAATACCAACAGGACGATGACGAGGGCAACCGAGTTGAAAAAACCGCCCAGCACTGACACCAGGACACGGGCTGCTGAGTTCTCTACATCGCCCAAAGTTGTTGTGACAATGGCGGTAATATTCCCGATACTATTCTTGTTGAAGTAGCCCATCGGGATGTAGCGCAGCCGATCTCCGATGTGGATACGCTTTTCCGCCACCATGCAATAGCCGGTTTCCGTCTGCTCCATCGTGGAGAAATAGGTCGTAATAATACGCCCAATGAGGGAAACGGCCATAATCCCCAGCGAAATGCAGATAAACTTTCCGTCCCGGTTGTCAGATACCAGCGCGCCGATCACTACAAAGAGGGCGGCAAACTGCATGGCTGAAAACAGCCCGGACAGGAATGAGAATAACAGGGATTTTTTTAGAAGCCCCTTTTTGCTGCCTGCAAAAGCAAAGATTTTTTTCAATGTTCCATACATCTGACAACACCCCCTTACATCTGGTCTTTCGCGCCGATGTGCGCCTGCCACATATCCCGGTAGAGGGGGCAGGTTTCCAGCAGCTTCTCATGCGTACCCTGTGCGTGGATGGTTCCATCCTTCACCACAACGATATTATCTGCGCCAACAATGGTAGACAGCCGGTGTGCGATCACAATCAGGGTCTTGCCGACAGTTAAAGTGGAAATGGCTTTCTGCACCAGCGCCTCATTCTCTGGGTCGATATAGGCAGTTGCCTCGTCCAAAATGACAACCGGCGCATTTTTCAGCATGGCGCGGGCGATGGCAATCCGCTGGCGTTCACCGCCGGAAAGATGGGAACCGGCGCTGCCGACAACCGTATCATAGCCATTATCCAGCTTGCGGATAAAGGCGTCGCAGCCGCTTTGTTTGGCTGCCTGCTCCACCTCTGCGTCCGTGGCACTGGGTCTTCCCATGCGGATATTCTCCCGGATACTGCGGTTAAACAGGTAGTTGTCCTGAGATACATAGGAAATCTGGTCTGCAATTTCAGACAGCGGCATATCCTTCAGCTCATGGCCGCCGAGGGTAATGCTGCCGGATGTAACATCCCAATACCCGGCAATCAGCTTCGCCACCGTAGACTTGCCGGAGCCGGACGGCCCTACAAGGGCGGTCATGGTTCCGGGGTGGATGGCGAGATTCACATCATGCAAAACCTCTGTTGTCCCGTCATAGGAAAACGACACAGACCTAAGAGAAATGCCGGTATCTTCCAGCTTGATCGGCGTTTCTTTATGGTTCAGTTCTTCGGCGTTCAGAAGCTGGCTGATTTCTTCCACATTTGTCCCCAGTACAGCCAAATCGTCCGTAAAGGTAAAGGCCGCAATAATCGGCCCAACAAGGCCCAGAGAGAAAATCACAATGGACAGGAAGGTGGAAAGTTCCAGGCTTCCGGAGAGCCAGAACGAAAAGCCGCAGGGCAGTACGCAGATCAGCACCGAGGGCAGGATGGCGTTATAGGCGCTCATGGTTTTCTGATTTTCCCGCATCCAGTCCACATAGTAGTTGGCGTTGTAATTCACCGCGTCAGAATATTTTTTGTAGGAACCGGCGGATTGGCTGAACGCTTTCACCACCTCAATGCCTCCGATATATTCCACGATGGCGTCTGTCATCTGCTTGCCTGCCTTGACAGCACCCTCCCACTTGACGGGATAGTTTTTCATACCGGCGGACATAACCACAAGGCCCACCACGAGAGTGACAAGGGACAAAAGCGCCATACGCCAGTCCAGAATAAGCAGGTACACGACAATCACAATGGGAACCAGCACATTTGCGGTCATTTCCGGGATCAGGTGTGCAAAGGTCGGCTCCATTCCCTCCACCCGGTCAACAATCGTCGTTTTGTACTGGCCGGACGGAGTATCTAAAATCGTCCCCATCGGGACGCGGGCCAGCTTTGCGGTGATATTCTCTCGCAGATCGCGCAGCGTGTAATAGGTCGCCGTGTGGGAAATGACTGTTGAAAGATTGGCGAAAACAACCTTTCCCAAATAACCGCACAATGCAACGATACAGGCCGTCATATAACTGGAAAAATCCTGCTCTCCCGACAGCATCAGTGTGACAATATGCGCCACGCAGAAATAGGGCACCATCTGGCAGGCCACGCCTAATACCGCAAGGATAATACTGCCGATGAATTTCCCGTGATAGGGCTTGCCCCATCCCCATAAGACGCCTATGGGCGACTCTTTCTTTTCTTCCTTCATTTTGTAGGCACCCCCTTTATAAAATAGTTTCGGATTTTTTCAAGACCGGCCTCATCCATTTGAAATTTGTCGATGATGGAACCGTCCTCAAAATGGACAATATCCGTACAACAATCTAAAAGCAGCTCAAGATCATGGGTAATGACATACAAGGTAATGCCTGCATCCCTGACTTGTTTCAAGACATTGGCAACCTCTTTCATGTGTTTGTAATCAAGACCGCTGGTCGGTTCGTCAAAAAATAAGATAGAACGCTTGGATGCGATTGCCGAGGCAATTGCTACCCGCTGCTTTTGGCCGCCGGAAAGGGACATAGGGTGTCTGTCTTTGAAGCCGATTAAATCTAACTTGGCAAGGATTTCCTCAGCCCACTCCTGATTTTCCTCCTCCATACTGATCAGGACTTCATCCAGCACAGTTTCCGTGAAAAGCTGGTGATTGACTTCCTGCATCACCATGTAGCAGGTATTTAGTCTGTCTTTAGGCCGATAAGTTCTGCCGTTCCAGATCACCTCACCGCAGCGCTTTTCAAGGCCGCAGAAACACCTGGAGAAGGTGGACTTTCCAGCTCCATTATTCCCGATGATCCCGACAATACGATTTGCGGGGATTTTACTTTCCTGGATGTGCAGCGTTTCCGGTTCGTTTTTGTAGGCAAAGCAGAAATTGTGAAGTTCCATTTGCTGACCGGCCTGGGGCAATGCTTTCGGCGGCAACAAATCTTCAAGAATAAAGGTACGCAGCCCCAACTTGGCTCTCTGTTGCTCCGTCAGGCTCTCAAACTCCGCTGCGGAGTAATCTTTTTCCACCTTTCCGCCGGTAATATAGATAAAACGATCCGCAAGACCGCGCAGATAGTAGAGCCGATGCTCTGACACTATAATTGTTTTCCCCTGCGACTTCCAAAACGCAAGTATTGCTCTCAGATCCAGGATAGAGGAAGCATCCAGGTTGGATGACGGCTCATCCATAACCAGCACATCCGGCTCCATGATGGATACCCCGGCACAGGCAATTTTTTGCTTTTCCCCGCCGGAGAGATGAAAGATATTGCGTCCCATCAATTTCTCCAGGCGGAAATCCCGGATGGTCTTATCTAATCGTTCCCGAATACTTTGCTCCGGCTGGCCGAGATTTTCACATCCGAATGTGATTTCGCTGGTTGTGTCCACATTGAAAAATTGTGAGCGGGGGTTTTGAAACACGCTGCCAACCGTTTTCGCGGTATCATAAAGGGGCTGTTCCGAAACCTTTGCCCCATTTACCCACACTTCTCCATTCATTTTTCCTTCATAGTAATGGGGAATCAGACCGTTGATCAGCCTGGTAATTGTCGTTTTTCCACAGCCGCTTTCGCCGCAAAGTACGACGCATTGACCGTCCTCTACGGTCAGATTTATATCATGGACTCCACCAGCGTTCTCGTTTTCTTCTCCATAAGAGAAAGTCACATGGTCAATCCGTATCATAGGTTCACCCCCTCCCGTCAAAAAGAAATCTGCTGCTGAAACAAAAACAAGGCAAAACAGATAACGCAAAACAGAATCGCAATCAAATCTTGAACATGGAAACCGATCTGGCACACGTTTGTACGTTTAACGGGGGCTCCAAGCCCCCGTGTCAACGCAGCAGCAGAAAGTTCATCACCAATCTTCACAACGGACACCATCAAAGGAACAAGGCGATATTCCAACATCAGGAAAGGATTTTTCCCGCCGAATCGTATGCCCCGCATTTTCATTGCATCCCGGATGGCCTGATATTCTTCGCTGATGGTTGGGAAAAAGCGAAAAATGACAGACATTGGAATCACGATTTTTTCCGTGATGTGCATACGCTCCATTGCGCCGATAAACTCACTGATCGAAGTAGATGAGATCAGATAGGCACCTGTCATAATGCCGGGCGCAAACCGCGTCATGATAGATGTCACTGCCAGCACGATGAACGAGAGTAATCCGCTCAAACTCGTAAGGGCAATCCGTTCCAGCATAAAGCAAACCGCATATAGCACCAGATATTTTCCTGCTGTTTTGAAACGGCGTTCCGACAAAATCAGAGCAAAGGGGACAAGGCTTAGACACGGCTTGACGATGTTCATAATTCCTTCGTTACTGGTACTGAACATCAGTGTTGTAATCGTCAGCAGCAGAATGAGCTTTGTCCGGGGATCAAGCAGGATTCCTTTTCTTTTTTCGGTTGTTGCTGAAAATGATAGCCCGTTCATCACACAATGCCCGCTTTAGCAAAATGCTTTTTCAGAAGCGCCTTACCTAAAAGTCCGCCCAGGATCGCAAAAATGAAGATTCCGGCGATTACCAGAATAATGCTCCACATAGGCATAACAGCCATTACCCTGTCAGCGTATTCCTCACCAAAGCTGGCCGCAAAACTGGCCCAGGAATCCTCAACCATGAAATACATGGGGATATATGTACCAACCATCCAAAGGCTGAACACCGCATACCCGATCAGGCTCTTCTTGGCGCTTTTATAACCGCCGGATTTCAAGATCAGATCTCCCAGCAGCCCAAAAATCACGCCCATCGGTACGCCCCAAAATCCCATACCAGTCAGCCCCATCAGCAGGCCGCTTAAAATTCCCATAATTGTAACCATGCCGAATTTTTTAACTCTGGTCAAGAACAGCATGAACGGGATGCCGGTAATCAAAGACCACAATGCTCCGAGGATCGGCAAAAAGATAGGTACAAAGCCGACGGGAATGGCGACACAGCAGCCAATCACAAAGTAGAGAACGGTGAAAAGGCCGAGGTTAATCAGGTCTTTTGCTTGTAACTTGTTACTCATAACGAATACCTCCATTCATTTGCTGGTTAGCGTTTTCTAACCTCTCTATAAGATACCATAGTTAGCAGTAGCTCTCTACAACCAATCATCTTTTTGGCTCCAAACAGCAACGAGTTTTTTTATTGACTGACTTCGCTTACAATTCTATAATATGATTAAAATCAAGGGCAATGAGCCAGACAAATCGACAGGAGTTAAAAATGAAGATTGATGATATTATTAGAAAATGTATTGAAATTCCCGGCGTTTCAATAAAACGTAGCGAGTTCAACGCAGAACTACTTATGAAAACCAAGGAAGGAAAAGGGTCTATGACGTTTTTTCAACTTTTCCCCGGACTTACTATTGCGTATATTTTTATAAATTCTCCGACGTGGGCAGCTCCAAATTTGGGTGAAGATAGTTTCATTAAAAAAGGGCCTTTGCTCCTAAACTATTGCGTGACTGGCCGTTGCGAGATTATCTTGAATAACGGAAACTTTGTATATGTGAAAGATGGAGATATTTCTCTCACGGAGTGTTTTGCCCAAAAGCAATATGTCTATCCTCGCCGTATCTATGAGGGAATGGAGCTTTTTGTTGATACTAATACACTGGCAACAGAGAGTACATGGATACAAAAAGAGTTTGGCATAGACATCCCTAAAATCATTGAACTTTTTTGCCCAAACGATAACACTTATATCTCAGCAGTTACTCCTGAAGTTGAAGAAATATTGATTAAGCTCTGGGAACTTTTTGATATTACGCCTCCGTTTTCGATTTCTCAAATGAAGATCTATGTTCTGGCTCTATTTTCATTACTACAAAATCTTAACAATATCCCCCCATCGCAAGCCTGCACATTTTTTACTGAAACACAGGTAGATATAGCAAAACGTGTTGAAAAAATTATCACTTCCGATTTGCGGCAACATCATCCTGCATGGGAATTGGCAGCTCAGTTTTCTGTCAGCGAAACCAGCTTAAAAAACTATTTTCGTGGCGTTTTTGGTCAAAATATTTCCATCTATCTACGGGAAGTCCGAATGAAAAAAGCTGCAGAGTTACTGACTTCTACAAGATTGTCCGTTGCAGAAATAGCAGAGTTGGTCGGCTATATGAATCAAAGCAAATTTGCATCAGTTTTCAAAAAACAATTCGGCCTATCGCCATTGGAATACCGGCGGTCAAAGAATTTGGAAAACCGATAAGAACAAAGCCGGGATTTGCCACTTGTCAGCAAAATCCCGGCCTTTCTTATGCCTAAAATCTCATGCAGAAATCAACTCTTGAAAAATTATTTCCTCCGCCTGCGCCTTCAGCGTGTTCATCAACCCCACCCAGCGCATGGGGTCACGGGCTTTCAGTTCCTCGGTGACTCCCGCCATCTCTTATATAATTTCTCTCTGAGAACGAATTATAAAATGAAGATAAAGCGCATATCATATCATTCCCAGCACATCCTATGAACAATAGAATGTAATAGGGTGATGTGATATGCCGAATGTGAAAGATTGCCCTTGATTTGAAACCTTCGGAGCAGAAGAGAGGCCTGGAGGTGCAAACCTCCAAGCCTCTTTTTAGTAAGCAGGTGTGCCATAGCCAAGAATAGAGCTACTTCCCACAGAATACTGTCTCCCACGGCAGGCATCCCCGGAGTTGCCCTCCACAGTGTAGACCACGCCGTTTTCGCACTTCTCCACGATTCCAACATGATCGGAAGTACCATCTCCATCCCAATCGAAGAAGATAATGTCACCGGCTTGCGGCTCATAATTTCTATCCTGCCATTGACCACTGCTTCGGAACCAGCTTACACCATCAACACAGGCAGAGAACTTCGGAATAACACCGCTTTCAATGTAACCACACTGGTCAGCGCACCAGCTTACAAAGCAGGCACACCATTCCACGCGACTGTCAAATCCATACCAGCTCCAATAAGGTGCACCGCCCTCATTGCCAAGCTGTGTCAGCGCTACTTCTACAATCACCTGATTGCCGCCAGCCGTAAAGGCCCGACCATAAGGGTAGTACCGCAGCACATGGTTGGGATACTGGGTATCGCCATAGCTGTTCCATCCCAATCGCTCTGCCTGCCTCGCAGAAAACTCCACGGCATTGGCATAGGAATAGCCGCCGTAATTGCTCACCGCCCAGGAGATATAGCCATTGCCAAAGTTATAGCCTTGCAACGCCAGCTTGATCCGCTCCATATCAACGGGATTTTCCACTTTGGCAGAGATGAGCGCTGCTTTCAGCTCCTGTACGCCGCATTGAATCGAATATTCTGGATCTTGTATCCCATTTGGCTCATGTGGATACCTTGTGTTAAAACTGCCCTCTGCTGCCTGCATGGGGTCAAGGCCACGGCCACCGCTTTCCTGCATCATGACTGCTTTTATCAGCTCCACATACTCCGGAATACCATATTGGGAAGCATACTGACGAATCAATGGCTCATAGGCTTCCACCTCAGCGCTGACTGGCGTGTAGGAATTGCTGCTGCCACCACCAAAGAGGGAAACGGCACAGCCAAGCAGTACAACAATCAGAATAATCATTACAGAAATCCAACCGCCAGCAAGCAAAGCAGACACCAATGCCTTCGTTCCGGCAATGATGCCCTTGACAGCAGAAGCAGTACCCTTTGCAGCGGCCTTGGTCACTTCCGCTGTTCTCTTTACCGCTGTCTGGGCAGCCTGGGCCGTCCTTTTGGAAGTCTTTGCTGCAGCAAACGCAGATTTTTGTGCCGCAGATGATGCCTGCGTAGCCTTTACAGCTGCACTGCCTGTACGCTCAGCATTTTTAATGGAGCGTGACGCTGTTTTGATCGTACCTTTTCTTACCTTAGTAACAACGTTCCCGGTAGATTTGGTTGTCTGCCGAACACTGACGCCGCTTTTCTGTGCAGACTTGATTGTGGCTGTATCCCAGCTCCGTGTTTTTACTTGCGGCCAGATTTCTGTGTCAGAGGGCAGAGGGCTTGAACCAGATAAAGATGGATGTGTCTGAACAGAATGGACAACTTCTGCTGCCCGCTGCTTTGTCCGCTTTTCCGCCTGTTTCTGTGCTGCTCTTTTCGGCTGTTCAACTCTTCGCTGCTCCATACGTTCCCGAACGGTGTTAATATTGTCCTTCGTGGTTTTGACTGCTTTACGGCCATGCCGGTCAAACTGATGAACTGCCTCATGAACCATGGAATCAGCATTGCCGGAAACTCGGTCGGCGGCATATTCCTCCGAGTTGCCCTCGGATACAGAAATGCTGTTTTCTGCTTTATCCTTGGTACGGACATACACCTGTTTCATCCGATCTCCAGCTATTGCTGCTTTGTCCAAAGTCTTGATGGTACCTTTTACCGCATCGCGTGTCTTAATCTCCAGCATCGGTATTCACCTCCCCAGGGGAGGGTGCAATCCGCTTTGCCACAACCACCATGCGGCCATTGTTGCGACTGTATTCACAGGTAGAGAGTGTGAGCAGGCTGTCACCGTACTCGGCACTGATTCCAGTATCATAAAGAGCCAGCGCCCTGCACTGCTCCATAAACGCATCAAAATCTTCCCTTGAATCAGCCTCTACAAAATGATAATACTTAAAACCATCCTGAGAATAGGCAACTGTTTTGAATACCGCAACAATCTCATAATCGCCGTATCCGTCCAATGTGTCAAAGTGAATGGTGGAATGCTCCCGATAGAATTTCTCGCTTTCATATTTGCAGAGGTCAGCAAACATAGAACCATTGTTCATATGGTGGCCATATAAAATCAGATTGTCCGAACTGCCTACCATACAATTTTCCTGCACATACGGGGTTCCATAGTTACTGTACGAACCATCAAATGCGTGCTTCAGATAGAAGTTTGGATTGTCTGGAGTCTGCATCACCGGGTAATTGATATTGGTACCTTCAATCGTGATCCAACCCACAAAATCATGGTTCTGTTCATAAACAGCATCGTACTTCTCATGAGCTGTAAGCGTTGTTTCAGCTGCCGGATTGCCTTCTTTTTCAGTGGATTCTTCAGATGCCTCCGGCTGTTTCGATTCCTCCTGAATCAGCGCTGCAATTTCATCAAATGCCTCTGCGCTCTGCTTTTTATCGGCATACTGAATGGCCAGCATCACACTGGAAAATAGAAAAAGGGCGGCAAACACTGCCGCCCCACAAAGGGAAATCGTTGTTTTTAACTTTGGATTCATTGTAATCCCTCCATATTATCGTGTTTTTTCATTTTTAGTCGTAACAAGCTCCCGGCAATACTCCGGGTAACGCAGTTTAATGCCTTCCATGAAGTACGGCGCAAACTCACAGCAAAACAGGTCGTTCGGGGTAAACTCGTCACCCTGCCGTTCTTCGCTATAACCATTCCACAAATTAAAGGCCAACTGGCACACCCGAACGGTACCGCCAGTCTGCCAGCCGCCGTGCATTCCTTCCGGTTCAATGCAGTCCTGCTGAAAATTAAACATATGCCGGATATTCGCCCGTGTCTCCGGGGCGATGCCCATCACATAGAAAAATGCCTGGTGATAGCAGTCCTGCCTGCGGCTCTGCGCCATCATATCATGATAGAAATCTCGATGTTCCCTCGATGCAAAATGGATTCTCATTCCTGTACCTCCTGTTTTTCTCCTCCAAATACGCCTTCGCCTGGACGGGTGGTCATCAGATCATAGAGCTTCGTCTGACGCGGCCAACGGTTGACGAAAGGCACCAATGCCGAACCATACTTAATCAAGCCACAGCCGGCATCGGCATTGGTAACATAGCTCATCTGTTCCTTGGAAATATTCAAAAGCTTCGCCAGCTTCTCTCGGTCGGAAGCCGCCTGGTTCAGCATGATGATAAACTCTGAGTTGGAGAGCATGGTGCTGGCCTGCACAGAATCCAGCAGATACTCCACATTCTGAGTAATCGCCGTCGGATAAGCATTTCGTTTACGGAACTGCCGCCATGCAGAATTGAAGAAGTTACCGCTATACTCATTCTCAAAAACCACATGGAACTCATCAATAAATACATGGGTACGTTTGCCCATCTTCCAGTTCAGCGTAACGCGGTTGAGCATGGTATCGGTGATGACCAGCAAGCCGGTCGGTTTGAGCTGTTCGCCCAGATCATGGATGTTGAACACCACCACACGCTTATCCAGGTCTACATTGCTGGCATGACCGAAGATGTCCAGAGAACCAGTGGTAAACAACTCCAGAGATAATGCGATCTCTCTCGCAATCGCTTCCGGCTGCACCAGCAGTTTTTCTCTCAATGTGGACAGAGTCGGCACAATGCCGGTTTCCGCTGCCTCCTGATAAATCTGCCCGGTGCATCGGTCAATGATAGACTTGTGCTGCGGACCGACACCGTTCTTATCAATTTGCTCCACCAGAGACATAATGAACTGAGATTTCTCCACGATAGGATTGTTCTCACCATAGCCTTCTACCATATACATGGCATTGAGCCTGTCTCTGCCACCGGCGGCAACATGAACGACCGTTCCAATGTCGCTGCCCATCGCCTGTACCATCGGAGCAAACTCGCCCTCCGGATCACAGATCAAAATATCGTCCTCTGTGTTCAAAATCAGGAAAGCAATCAGCTCCTTGGCAGAGAACGATTTACCGGAACCGGGTACCCCCAAAATAAAGGACGACTGGTTCAGCAGGTTTTCACGATTGCAGAGAATCAAATTGTGAGAAATGGCATTTTCTCCAAAATAAATACCACCCTTATCTTGAATCTCCTGTACCTTAAAAGGCATAAATACAGCCAGTGATTCTGTGGTCAAGGTACGGAACGTATTGATGCGTCGGGTACCGATAGGCAGCACCGTATTCAGGCCATCCGTCTGCTGATACTTGAGCACAGCCATCTGGCACATCTTCTGACGGGACAGGGACAGAATCTGCTCGGTATCTGTATCAAGCTGTTCTTTTGTATCAGCGGTCAGCACCATAGTCAGCACGCCCATCATCATTCTCTGATCACGGGCAGTCAGATCATCCAAAAATTCCTTGCTTTCCTTACGCTGCTGCTCCATATCATAAGGGATCACCGCCGAAAAGTTATTATTGGCATTCTGGCGGCGCTGCCAGTTTGTGATATTGGTTTCCACACCAAGCAGGCGATTTTCCACCTCACGAACAGCTTCATCCGTTGGAATGGGGATAATGTCCAGCGATAACATCATATTGCGGTTCAGATCGGTCAACTCCGACACAAAGGAATCCCGGATATAGTTGGCGTAGTCCTTCAGATAGAGGGTGCGGCAGAACTTCCCGCCGAGAATGAGATAATCGCTGTGGCGTTCGATGAAGTCCGGGCAGATGTAATCCCGGAAATCGTGGCCCTTGCGCATCATATCCTGTGCGTCAAAGTGAAAATCCACTTCTTCACCCTGACGGTAAAAGTCATGAAGAACCCGCAGCTTCTCGGTAGCATCCAGCTCTACGCATTTGGAGCCCAGGGCAGAGAAGTGAGCAGTCAGGTCAGCTCCGATACGGGAAAAGAAAATCCGGGCATCCTCAATATTTTTCTTCGGTACGGACACTGTGATATATTTTTCCTGAACAATGCCATTTCCCGCTGTGGCCTTGCTCATAATCACACCGTTATATTCCTTGCGGTAAAAGTCTCGCTGATCTTTCCGCATAGGCATGAGGACAGACTGCTCAAAGTTCACCCGGTTCAGGGTACGGTTGTTGACCGTGATCTTTGCAGTAGAACCGGCGCTCAAACTATTCAGCAGCTCCGAGTAGTCCAGAAACATATATTTCTTGTCCTCCTCACTGGCTACCTGATAGTTGATGTCTGAAAAGCGCCAGGTGCGGCAGAACTGATTGCCACACAGAAAAATCCCATCCGACCAGATTCGACGAATAGGAATCACATCCTGCACGCGGCGAGGCACCTTGTATTTTTCCTTATCCACCTTCAACAGGTTGCTGAGTGTTTTAAGCATGGCGATTATTCTCCTTTCTGCGGCGGTGAACCGCTTTCTTCGTGTACTGCCCGTTGTACTTTGGTTTTCTCTGTTTTGCCGGGTTGACCTGTTCCTTTTCATGGGCAGCAATATTGTCTTTCAGGGCTTCGTAATAAAGATTTGTAGGCTTACAGTACAACCGCTTCGGCTCAATGACCTCAGAACGCAGCCAGGTCCACAAAAACTGCTCCGCAGTCATACCGTGATAGCTGACAAAACCCAATGCAGCAAAAGGGGCTGCGCCAAGAATACACATCCATGAGACTGTTTCCACACCCACATAGGGCTTCAAGAAAAAGTACAGTCCAATGGCCACTCCGATTGCCAGCAAAGAAAAAACGAACTGTCGCAAGGATAGTCCGAAAAACATGGATTCCGTATAATTACGAATCTCTTTATTGATTTTAACTTCCAAATGAATTCCTCCTTATAATCCCATCATTTCCCGTACGACCCGATCAGCCATCTTGACTGTTCCGACAAGGACCAGCATATTGAATACCAATTCTCCAACATAGCTCCATACCATCGTTACTGCCGCTGCATTCGGATCAACTGCCGGTGGCGAGGCGGCAAAGAGAGAAAAGATGATGCAGGCCAGCACAATAATGGCACCTTCCAGGCAAACGGCAGCATAACTTTTTATAAAGCTCTTGCCCACATTCTGCGTTGGTTCCCCGGCAAAGCTGGCCATCGGCACCGGGGCAATGGCGGTATACAGATACAACTTAAAGAATCTGCCATAGACAGTCATAATCATGATGAAAGACAGCACAGTAATAAACAGGCCTCCAATCAATGTCACCGCCCACAGCGGGATGCTTTCAAAAAAGCCGCAGTCCTCAATCGCCGTGACAATCTCTGTTGGCAGCACTGTCTGTTGCGCCGTTCCCAGACCAGCCGCGTTCATGATTGTTGAAATTACACCCTGCACAATGCGGAATAGTGCCATCATCAGCTCCAAACCGTAAGTGACAGCGCCTTTTGCCAGAGCAAATCGGATAAACAGCTTCAATGCTGTCTCCGGCCTCTTGGTTTCGGCAAAAGAGCCGCAGGTACGCATGACGCCTACCACAAAAAACAAGACTAGTAGGGCAAGACCAATGGCCTGTAACGCGCCATGGATGCCTACGATCACATTCCAGATGGTTCCGCCTTTGAAATTCTCCGGCGATTGGGTGATGATCGTCCAGATTTCCGCCAGCTTTTCATTCCAGGTATTCAGGGCATTCTCTAAATTCTGCACTACCCAGTTATCACTCAAAGCAATTTCCTCCTTTCAGCAGAACACGACAAAACCGAAGTCCAGCCGTGTTCTGCGAATATTTATCTTTGTGTGTTTTCTCCGAAAATCAACCGGTAATCAGCGTCAGAATTTCCTTAGCGAAGGTGATGACAATGCCGCCTGCCAGGGTCAAAAAGCCATTGCTGCGCTGGCTGGGATCGTGGCTCTGGAGGGACAGACCTACCTGAACAATGCCCCAGCCCAGAAGAATCATACCTACAGCGCGAATCAGACCAAAGATAAAATCAGACAGATTATTGACCACCGTAATCGGGTCACTGGCGGCAAAAGCAGGCATGACATTGACAAGCATGAAAGTCACAGCCATGACAGTAGCACAGTACCAACGGTAACCACGCTTTACTTTCTGTTCCAGGCGGGAATTGTGCGGAACGGATTTGGTTTCTTTCTTAGTGAGCTTGTTAAACAGATGTTTCATATTGAGTATCCTCCTAAAATTATTGATTCAAATGAAAAAGAGCCTCTATCTCCTCGTTGGATAGAAGCTCCATGGTATCGTCTGCAGTGCTTTCCGATTCCGGCAGTTCGGCTCCGGTCACTGCGCCGATAGAAATTGTTGCAGTCACATGGTCGGTTTTTCCATGTTCATAGCTTGGTGCGCCACCCAATGCCGTCAGTGCCACATTGGGATGCTTCAGTGGATTGTACTTTTCATCCATGATTGGACGCTCACCTCGGATAAACAGCAAGGCATAACGATTGTCCATCATACGCACCTCATCCGGCGTCATCAGCTCACGCCCGGTAATCTGGTAGTTGGTACTGTAATTGCCGCTGCGACCGCTGGACTTGCCATAGGTGTTGGTATCAATCGTTGATTTTCCAAGATACGATTCTGAAATGAGCTTATGCGTACTGGTTTCATTGCCTCCAAGATAAAGCATTTCGTCACAGTTTCCCAGAATACTCTCCCACTGCTTTTCAAAAAGTGCCTTTAGCTGGGCAATATTCTGCAGAATAATGGTCACACTCACATTCCGGGAACGCATGGTCGCCAAAATCTTATCAAAATCATCCGGCAATGAAACGTTTGCGAACTCGTCCATGAGAAAATGGACGGGAACCGGCAGGCTACCACCATACTTGTGGTCTGCCAGCCAGAACAGCTGCTGGAAAATCTGCGTATACAGAATAGACACCAGGAAATTAAAGCTGGTATCGTTGTCCGGAATCAGGGCAAACAGCGCCACCTTCTTTTCACCCAAGCTCGGCAGATCCAATTCGTCAGTCGCAGTCAGTGCCGCAAGAGAGGAAAGGTTGAACTTCTCCAGCCTTGCCGCAAGGGTAATCTGAATGGATTTCAGGGTCTTGGCACTGCCGGAATGATAATCCTTATAATACTTGACTGCAATGTGATCGGGATTCTTCATCTCCAATCGTTCAAACAGCTCGTCAAGCGGGGACTGGTAGCAGTCATCGTCCTCCCGGACTTCTGCAGCTCTCAGCATTTCCATAACCATCGGGAAGTTTTGTTCATCCTCCGGCGCTTCGTATTTCAGATAAAACACAAGTGCCAACAGAAGCATACTGGCTGCTGTGTCCCAGAAAGGGTCATTGCTCTGTGAGCCTTTGGGCGTCGTGGATTTGAACAGGTTTGTGACAAGCCTCTGCACATCATTGTCATCCCGCAGGTACACGAAAGGGTTATAGCAGAAACTTTTTTCCATGTTCAGAAGATCTAATACGCGAACTTCATATCCTTTTTGCTCCAGTAAATAGCCGGTATCTCGCACCAGTTCCCCTTTGGGGTCCAACACGGTAAAAGAGGTATTCGCCTGCATGAGATTCGGCTTTGCCAGATTAAAGCTCTTGCCCGCGCCGCTTCCTCCGACCACAACGGTGTTGAGATTTCGCCGGTGCTTTTTCCCGTCCAATCCCATACGCACATTTTGCGTAAACAGCTTATTCTGCTCCGGCCTCTTGTCCCGGTATTTCTTGTCCACAGCTCTGGCATTGCCCCATTTGGCAGAGCCATGTTCCTCGCCCCTGCGATAGTTCCGTCGGGTGGATAGATAGACACCGATGCCCATACCATATGCGCATAGAACAATGAGGACAGTTTTCAGGCTGTCCTCGCAAAACACGATATGGAAGGGATTATTCATTGCCGTCGGAAATACTGTAATGATTTCCGGCAATCCGCCCGATACAGCCGGGGCTATGAGAAGCCCCAGCCATATCACAGGAATAATACCGAACAGGCAGAGAATCAGCTGTGCTTGTCGGTTATCTTGCTTCATCTCGGCACTTTACCTTTTTCGTTGGGGCATCAATGGCTTTCAGGAGCACCTCGTCCACAATATCTGTGGACCGCTGTTCCTCCAAAAGGTCATTTCGCAGTTCATTAAGCGCATTGACCACAACGCCATGCTCATATCTGTCCAGTGTAAGGACTCGCTTTTCTTCTTTTTCCATGTTATCGCTCCTGTTCTTTCGATTTCGGCTGACGGTTCTGCTCCAGTGCGCGGGTCATACGGCCAGAAATGTTTGCAGCCGCATCCCGGATTTCTGACAATGTGGCTCGGACGCCCTGCGCATCGCTCTCCCGAAAACCATCCGGCAGGCGACTGAAATCATAACCGCCGGTGTCCATTCCGTACTCCTTGCAGAGCATATAGGAAACACTGTATGCGGCAAAAGCTGCACCTTCGCGGGTATAATCCTTTTCCATGCCCGCAATCTCCGCATGAGCCAGTTCTTTAGACACGCTGCGGAAAATATCAGCGGAATCCATGCCACGACGAACAAAAATCACCTGTTGATCATGGTCATACAGTGCGCCCATATGGTTTGGCAGATCATCCACCGTTTGCATCGGTACAGGGGAACGGGAAATCAGCGCTTTCAGAAGAAGTCGATCATCCACACTGATTGCAGGCTGCACCTTAGCTCGTGCCGTGGTCTGAGAAATATCAAAGACCCGCTTTACATTGTACGAAGTGCCAATAGAACCGTCCGCGCGCTCATATTCCTCGCCGGGTTCCAGAATGGAAATACCTTTCTGCTGACGCTTAATGGATGCACCGGCTTCTTTCCAACCGTTGAAGTCTTTCAACTGTGTTGCCTCCGGCTTCTGCGCCAAAATCAGAAGAACGTTGGTGGCGGAATAGCGGCTGAACCGAGTCTGTACATCCAGGTATGACTGAAACTTACTTCCATCCGCGCTGACTTCCACAGCCGTCGTATCGGCAAGGTCATAGACCGACTGGCGCTCTGCCTGTTTTTTCTCCGCCCATGCCTCCTTGTCAAAAGGCTGGTTAGTCTGGCCTCTCTGAGAAATGTGGCCTTCAAAAATATCATCAAAACTGTTCATGGCTTATCTCTCCTTTGCTTTTTTCTTTTTTCGGGACGGCTGTTTGTGCTGAATGGCCGGAGCTTCCGGCTTTGCTCTGCGTTCCGGCTCTTTGACAGGCGCTGCCGCTTCTTGCTGCCTGCGCTGTGCCTGAATGTCCCTCAGCTCCTTGCGGACAGAAGGACGCTCGGCGCTTTTAGCAGCACCCTCGGCGGCTTTGCTGGGCGGCTCTGAGATAGGCGCGGACGGATGGGATTTTTCCATCCTCGCCGCAGAGGGGTTTATCGGTGTCGGCTCCTCCTTTTGGGTGGGTACACCTAGCAGCTCATCCAGTAGCTTGTCTGCATCATTCTTTTCGGGCTGTTCCTTTTCAGGAACGGTAGGAGTCTCCTTTTTCTCCCCGGTGCTTTTCTCAGCCCTCGCTTTTTCAATTTCATGCTTGATAGATGCCGTGTCCACGGTAGCAAGGTGGAATCGCTCCACAATGCGGTTAATCTTTGATGCGTCCTCGGCACGCACCATCACATCGACCATGCCATCAGCGGATTTTTCTTTTCCGCGCAGGGCACAGTAAACAACGCCGTACCGCTTGGCTTCGGTGGCAAATTGTTTCAGGTGTTCTTCGGAAATGGTAAACACCTTGAGTTCTTTTCCGCTTTTCAGCATAGCGGTAAGACGCTGCCTGCCTTTGATTTTGTTCTTGTCCCGGTTTTTCATCACCGCATAGATCGCAGCGGCAATGTTTTTTGCAGCGGAGCCGGAAAGCTTGAGTGCAACCTCGGCTCCCTCCAGGCTAAGCCTGACGACCTGCTCCGCTGCGTCGCCTGAATTGTTCATTGCGTTTGTTCTCCTTTCCCTGAGATTGCTCATCCTCCCGGATGGCTTTGGTTTTCTCCCTGATTACGCCGGAGCGTATGGCTATATCCTCACATAATCTCACCTCCCTTCTGAGCGCTGCCAGTTCTTTGGAAATATCGGCAATCTGTGCTTTAACTTTGGTCAATGCCTCCTCATCCGACTTTACAGATACGGTGCGCTGTTTTCGGTACAGACTCTTGCGGTCAGCGGTCAGCAATTCAATTCTTGACTCCAGTCCTTCCTTATACGAAGAAAGCTGCTCAGCGGTATCAATGTGATTTCCGACAAGCAGCTTAACTTCTTCCGATATAGCATCCATCTTTGCTAAATCTTCCCGAAGGAGAAAATGGATGCGTTTGTTGCGTTTGGGCTGGTTCTTTGGAAAAATCCCTAACAGATAACAGTAGTGAAAATACAGTGCCCGAAAGCCTGTGATTTTTCTTGCGTTTTTGAAATCGCCGTGCAGTCTGGCATGATATGTTTTGTGCTCTGGTTCCGGCAGGGGACGCTCTGGTCTTTGCTGTGCAAGGATACGACGGCGGATATTCTCCAACGTATAGTCCTCTCCGAAGTTTCGTTTCAGACGCACAAAGCGCGGCTTGCCCGGTGGCCGAACTGAAATATCTGCGCCCACTTTGATTTCATAACCACGCTTGCGAAGATTCTCAAAAAACTGGCGCTCCGTCATGGACTGGCGAATTGCTTCATCAATTTCAGCGCGGATCATTCCTCTCCAGGTAGGACGATTCTCCTGTTCAGCCCGCCACTCGCCATACTGTTTTGATTTTCCAGGCTCCGGCTGGTCAATCACAGATAAGCCGTATTCCCGGCACAGAGCGTCCGAGGCTTCCCGCATCTGGCGATAATCCTGCCCCGTGCGATGATACTTAATGCCGTCCAGAAAGGATACCGTATTAACCACAAAATGATTGTGCAGATGGTTGGACTTATCCAGATGCGTGGCAACGATCACCTGATACTTTTCGCCCCAGAGCTGTTTAGCCAGCTTCACGCCAATCTCATGCGCCAGCTCCGGAGTAGCTTCACCGGGAGCAAAGGACTGATAACCGTGGTAAGCTACGGTGCCATCCTCTTTGCCGAATTGCCGCTTCACTGCCAGCATTTCTTCACGAGCGGTTCCGGGATGACAGTTGACGCCAGAAACAAACTGCTGCACGACATCAGCCGCTTCGTCTGTCGTCTGAGTTTTCTCATTATTTACCGCATAGTCAATGACATCCGAAAGTCCCTGCACCTGCCGGTCTGACATATCCCGCTTCTCGTAAAAAGCAGGATTGTCCGTTTTATCCGGGTTTTCCACATAAATGACGACCTTACCAAGCCAGCCCTTAACCCGCCAGATTGATGTGGTTGCCATAGAATCACATGACCCGGTCATCCATGCGGCGGGGCAGGATAACCGCATCCGTGATGGTTTTGATCGCAGCTTCCACCTGATGCACGGCCATATCATAACGCTGTACATCCACAACATTCAGCACATGGGCTTTCTGTGCAATCTGATTCAGGTTATTGGCTACGCCGTGCAGCTCCCGCATCATGGAATAATAATCCGGTGGAGGGGAATCCTGCGGCACCACACCATCAATCAGATGGCGCAGATAGGCTTCACGGGACAGACGGCTTTTCTTTACCCGCTTATTCAGAATCTCTGCTTCTTTTCGGTTCAGGCGAACTTTGATTTCAATATTTCGTTTGCTCATTCTCCGACTCCTTTCCAATGTGTTTGATCTGCAGCAGGCACATCAGAATGATACCGTTCAGACTGCCTGTCAGAAATCCGATTGTCAAAAACATCATTTCACGCATAGGTCACATCCTTCCATTCTTTGTGGGGTTTCAGGGGATTGCCCCTGACAAGCTGCCTTTTGTCCCCAAAAGGCGATGCTTGCTGGTATATCGCAGTTCTGTTCTCCCTGGGTGGTCGAACACGCTTTGAAACCTGCCGAAAACAGATTCAATCGTCCTCAATGTCCGCCATGCAGCTGCCGCAGGCAGGACAACGGCGTTTACAATTCCGATCCGGGCAGCCACATTCCTGCTCCAGTTCAGTACAATCACCGCAGTTCTCGCAAGCACGGCTGCAGATTTCGCAGACACCACCGCACTGCTCCTCACAGGTCATATCCATGCTGCTCACATCCTCATCGGAAAAACTCAGCAAATCGGTATTCTCCAGAATAGCTTCTGCCAGCAAAATAGCCTCCTCCTTGGAATCTGCCCGCAGCTTAAAAGTCTTTCTGGAAACGGCATTCAAAGTGACTTCAAATTCTCTCATGTTGTATTCCTCCTATCGTTCTTGCTTTTTCTCTTTACTCCGGGTGATGGGAATTCCCATGTGCGTACACAGGAAATCGTTGTAATCCTTTCCCGTGGGTGGAAAACGTGCCTCAATAGCAAAATTCTTTGGCAGAACAGCCATTAGTGCCTTTGCCGCCAGTCTGCCTGCTCTGTCGTTATCCAAACGCAGAATAATCGTCTTGATTTCCGGGTGGTCACCCAGGTATTGACTCAGCGCCAACGGCACAGCACTTTCTTCCATTTTCTCTCTCGGCTGATACACCCCCGCCAGTGACAGCAAGTGCTCTTTTCTCCAATCCATGCCTTTCATCTTGCAAATCGTGGCATAGGAAAGCAGATCAATGGCACTCTCAAACAGATGAAGCACTTCGCTGTTTTCTGCCGGAATATTGAATGCAAACCGCTTGTCACTGCCGTTACATTCGCCCTTGAAATCAGAACCAATCCCTCGCAGATTGGCATATCTTGCTTTTCCGTATCGGTCATGGCCCACAAAAACGACATTGTGGTATCTGCCGCTGCTCTCATAAAGCCGTCCGGTTGAGATGCAGAAATTGATAATCTCATGGTCAATACCTCGCCCGGAAAGATAGCGAACGGCATGGGTTGCATCCCGGTTACTCTGTGGAAGAAGCAGCACCTTCGGTGCGCTCTTTTCCGGGGTACACTCATAGGCTGGCGGCTGAATTGCTGCCTGTCCTACGATCATCTCAACCGCTTCAATGAACGGTATTTCCCTGACTTTGATCAGATAGTCCAAAGCTGTCCGACCGCCAATGCCACGGGAAAACCAGCACCATTTGCCATTGGAGATTTTGAGGCTGTCATGGGTTCTGGTACAATAAGTGCTTCCGCCAAAATGCACCAGTTCACCCGGCTCATAGTTTTTCAGATAGGTCAGCAGGTCCATCTCCTTGGCCTTTGCAACGACCTCCGGTGGAATATATGGCATAAAAATCCTCCTTTCCATAGTCATGAATTGGCTGCCCGAAAGCAGCCTGGCTATGTAAAAAGGCCGGCTGGATTACCCAACCGGCCCAGAGCAGTTATCGCTCTTTATCCTCTTTCTTCTTTTGTTTTTGCACTTCGGACTTGGCCCGATCCGCTACGGTCTGCCAGATGTCCTCCATATAGCCCGTTTCTTTGTGTTCCCAATCCTTAAATATGTCGGCGAGGGGGGTGGGAGATTTCAGAAGCGCTTTGGCCTGCGCATCCGGCAGATCATTGTATTCCATCGAAAGAAGAATATCCTCCCGCACCGTGTACTCATAGGTGTGGTTCAGAATTTCTTCCGAAGGCTGGGAAAGCAGCCATTCCCGATAGGTTTTCTGCTCGGCAAACATCTTTTGATATAATGCTGTGTTCAATTCTTCGTTGGTCATGCGACAATACCTCCTGATATAGAAATAGCCGACTGATTCTCCGAAGAAAACCAATCGGCTATGTATATGAATTTTTATGTCAGCCCTGTAACTCAGCCAACAACCTGTCGGTTTTTATAACATAAGCGTATGCTTCAGGATTGACTTTTCTCATATAGCGAAGAGAAGTCAATTTTTCCTGCTCTATCTTCATGTCCAAGAACTCCGCATAGTCATCCACGCGCAGATATTCTGTATCTGACAGCAAGCACGCAACCATATACATAATCTTAGCAGCTCTCCCTGCGGCAATTTCTGGCGTATAGTTCTCGGCATAAATATGGCTTCTCAGTTCCCGAATACCCTTTACATAAATCGGATATTCCTCTTTGCTCACTTTTCCACGGGATGCAATGCACAAGGCAGCTTCAAAAGTATCCCACAAGCAATCTTTACTGTTGCTTTCGATTCCTCGATAAGCGATTTCCGCCTGTGCAATTTTCCCATATGTAGGTCCTATCTGCTGAAAATCTGTAAATATCTCCAGCAGAGAAGATACATCATAGAACTGCTTCATGACTTCCATGTCTTTTCCGCAATTTAACGGAATACCTGTGGTGTGCGGAGCAAATGCTGTCAATTTATCCGCCAGAATGCAGTTTGCTGACGGTAGGGAAACAGTAAGATATTCCGGTTCTGTCAAAAGAAGATCATTCTGAATTTCTTTTTGAACCAGCTCTGAGTAATGATTGTGTTCAAACAGAACATCCAGAAGAATGTAGAATGGTCTGTTATTGATTGGGGAATCATAGGTGAACTTAAAGTGTCTTTTTTCAATATTGTTCTTTCCAATCCGCTTCTGTTCCTCAACAGCTTTAAAAGGGAAAATCTCCGATGCTCGATCCAAATACTTATCCAAATCTGTACCCGGTTCAGCAATAATATCAATATCTGTAGATAACCGGCGCGGATGTTCCATCAGTAGCATAAGGCAGGTGCCACCTTTGAAAATAAAGGGCATACCAACCTTCGCAAGTGCTTCCAACAGTCCAAATGCATATACAGCGCGTTCCAAAAGTACAGGATCTCTGCGACTGGTTCTTTGCAGCTCTCTAATATGTTCTTCGGCAAAATTCTCTTGTAACAGCATATCTTTACCTCTTTGTTCGTAATGTGATGTTTGTTTTCTCTCTAATCAGTTTCTTTATTTTTTTATCAACGGCTCTGCGTGCTGCATATCGAAATAGACAACTCTCATCTACCACATACATGGAAAATGCATCCTCGTATATAGTCGGATATTCACTCTCACTGACAGAATCAAGCAGTAACGGATCTGCAACTATATCAACAAGCAATTTCTCCAACCGGGTATGCCAGGAGATTCCAGCACTTTTCGGTGCCTCTGTTGTGAGCTTGTTAATAACAATCATATTGTCGCTCCAATACTGGTGATACATTTCCAGCGTTGGGTTAATAAACACTTTTCCAAAATACTGATCCTTTAGCATATCAAACACAAATTCTATTACATCAGATTCCACAGATAAAAACAGAACATTATGTGCAAGCTGATGATTTACAAAATCATTGAGCTGAATCAGTTCCATGATAGAGAAATCTACCAGCGGATATTGTTCCTGTACCAAAGATGCCACTTCTACCGCCAGATCAGAGTATTCGTGGTCATATGGTCTTGCATTATTACCAGGAAGGCAGTACAGGCCGTTACCAACACGAGCCAGATCACCATCTTTAACCATTGACGCAAATCTCTTATAAAAGGAAGCATCGCTTAATTTATATCCAGCGTTACGGAACGATTGTAATACTTGTTGCCTGTTGAAACATTTTTGATTCTTTACGCCTTCAAAATATCTCGAATCGGTCATTCCTACACCTCCATCTGATTATTTTTGCGGCAGTAAACGCTATTTGCTGCCGCTACAATAACAGTATATTCATGTCAAACACTTTTGTCAATATTTTTGCGGCAGTAATCTTGCTTTACTGCCGCAAAAATATTTCTTATATATAGTATGACCAATATCTCCAATTCTATGCACATTCAAATCGCCTTGATTTTTCTGAGATATGCCACCGCATCGGTATGACCACGGAAGTAAATCTGCTGTCGCTCCATATCATCCCGCTCACGCACTAGATGCAGGTACTGCACAAAGGCTGCGTGTTCCTCGGCAGTCAAACTGATTTCGTCGCTGCCATCCAACAGATTCATCAGAAATGGTTCTTGCCGTTTCAGATCAGAAATTCTCTTCTGGAGCTTGGCGTATTCTTCGTTTTCATTTTGCAGTTCCAGTACAATATCATTGTCGATTTCCGGAAACGCATCTTCCAATCGAGATGGAAGGTCAAGATATGTCTCGCTCATGGTGTTCACCTTTTCTTTCTTTTTCATTTATTGTACCCAGTTGCCGGTATCCTATTAAAGCTATGGATTGCTTCGATATTTCGCCTTACACAAATCATACTGCAAACAGAGGGGCAGGAACAAGTCTGCAATCCCTTGCTCCTGCCTTTTTCTGTTTACCGTTCCATTCCTTTTGACCTTGGACGTTCCGGCGCTTCTTCATCAGGTGCGTCATCAATCAGCGCATTGTCCTTCTGATCCATGTTCAGCAGGATGTTCAGTTCCTTTAATCGCGCTGTCTTTTCGGTCAGTTCTGCTTCTCTGGCAAAGGGCGCTGCCAGTTCACTGCGGGCATTTTCGATCTGCACCTGAGTTTCTGCCAGCTCTGCACGGACTGCTTCCAGCTTTCCGGGCAGTCCATCAATCACATTATCCATACGGGTCAGATTACCAAAGACATCTGCTCCCAGCACCGCAGTATGGGAGAGCGTACCCTTCATGGTCATGCGATATTCATTACTGGTTCCGTCATAGGACAGGGTAAGAGAAAAGCCTCGGTACTGTCCTAAGAAAACAGCATTGGAGCCAGTCATTTTTGTACATACATCCAGAATCGCCTTGCCAGCCGCCTCCTTGTCGGCATATGGCTGATCCAGAATTGTAATTCCTGCGAATCCATCCTTCGGTTTCGGATGCGCTGCGGCAAGCTGCACATCCTGTTGGTATCCGGCAATCCGCTCTGTCAGGCGGGTGATGGCTTCGGGATATTTTCGCAGCACCATTTCCTCCAGCGCGTATTTCTGGCTCAAATAGCTGGCTTTCAGCATATTGAGCTTACCCACATCCATATCCAGATTACACTTTTCAATAATAAGCGGATTACCAGTAGCCAGCGCCTTGATTTCAGAATAGCTCAGAGCCGTTTCGTCCACATCGTCTGCCACGCGCACCGGTGCTTTGGAAGTCATGATCTGTGCAATGAACTTCTGTTTGTTCTCCACAAGCTGATACAGATAGGCATCAAAGGTTCCCTCCGTGACATACCGGAAGATTTCAACCTCTGGATTCATGTTACCTTGCCGCACAATACGGCCCAGTCGCTGGGCAAGGTCGGAAGGACGCCAGGGACAGTCCAGATCATGCAAAGCAATCAGCCGATCCTGGACATTGGTTCCTGCGCCCATCTTCTGGGTGCTGCCCATCAGGATACGCACCTGGCCGGAGCGCACCTTTGAAAACAGCTCCTTTTTGCGTGCTTCCGTGTTGGCATCATGGATAAAGGCGATTTCCTCCTCCGGGATTCCGGCTTCCATCATTTTTTCTTTTAGGTCGTTATAAACGCTGAATGTGCCGTCCTCTTTGGGTGTGCTGAGGTCGCAGAACACAAGCTGAGCACTTCGTCGCTCTCTGGTCTGCTGCCAAATCTGGATAACGTTGCGGGCACAGGTGGCGACCTTTCCATTGGGATCATCCATTGCCAGCGGATTGATGAGCCGCATATCCAATGCCAGCTTTCTGCCATCGTTGGTGATACGCAACATATTATCCGTTTTGGGGTCAACACCGCCTGCGCGAATGTCCTCGGCCCGTTCTGCAAGCCCTCGCACCATCTCCTGCTGAAGCTCAGATGGCTGAATGACCTCCGTATGAAAATTTGCCTTTGGAACTGGCAGCTTCAGCATATCCGCAGTCTGAATATCTGCCACCTGCTTGAACGTAGCCATCAGTTCCGGCAAATTGAAGAACTTTGCAAACCGTGTTTTTGCCCGGTAGCCGCTGCCCTCCGGGGAAAGCTCAATAGCTGTGATGGTTTCCCCGAAGTCACTGGCCCAGTCATCAAAATGAATCAGGCCCATTTCCTGCAAGGTGCTGTACTGGAGATACCTCTGGATCGTATAAAGTTCCACCATGCTGTTGCTGATGGGGGTGCCGGTGGCAAAGATGACGCCCCGTCCTTCGGTGATCTCGTCCAGATACCTGCACTTCATGAAAAGGTCGGAAGACTTCTGCGCTTCGGTCTGGGCAATGCCGCCCACATTCCGCATTTTAGTCGCCAGAAAGAGGTTCTTAAAATAATGGCTCTCATCCACAAATATCCGGTCAACACCCAATTCTTCAAAAGTCACAAGGTCGTCCTTGCGGCTTTGGTCATTGAGCCGTTCCAGTCTGGCTTCCAGCGATTTTCTGGTGCGCTCCAGCTGCTTAACGGTATAACGCTCAGCTCTTGCGGACTTGGCCTCCTCAATTCCGAACATGATTTCATCAATTTGCTGCTGTAAAATTGCCGCCTGCCGCTCTACGGATATTGGAATTTTCTCAAACTGCGAATGGCCGATGATGACGGCATCATAGTCGCCGGTGGCGATGCGGGCACAGAATTTCTTGCGGTTTCTGGTTTCAAAATCCTTTTTAGTTGCCACAAGAATATTAGCGGAGGGGTATAACTGAAGCCATTCCGCCGCCCACTGCTCGGTAATGTGGTTTGGCACCACGATCAGAGATTTTGTACAGAGTCCAAGCCGCTTCATCTCCATGGCGGCAGCCACCATTTCAAACGTCTTACCTGCGCCCACTTCGTGGGCAAGCAAGGTATTTCCGCCATACATGATATGGGCAATGGCATTGACCTGATGAGGCCGCAAAGTAATTTCCGGGTTCATTCCGCTGAACCGGATATGGCTTCCGTCATACTCACGGGGCCGAATAGAATTAAAGGTTTCATTGTAGATGCGGCACAACTGTTCCCGACGGTCGATGTCTTTCCAGATCCACTCGGAAAACTTCTGCTTGATCAGCTCCTGCCTGTCCTGGGCAATGGCAGTTTCCTTCTTGTTGAGAACCGGCTTTTTATTGCCGTTTTCGTCCTCCACGTAGTCGAACACCCGCACATCCCGCTGATTCAGCGTCTGTTCCAGAATCTGATAGGCATTCATCCGTTTGGTTCCATAGGTGGTTGTGGTTTTGATATTGCCCCGGTCTGCATTTTTATCTGTGATTGTCCACTGCCCGGTGGCGCTGGAACGCAGGATTTTGATGCGGCTTCCGGCATAATAGCTGGTGCCAAAGGTTTCTGTCATAAACTTCTGATAGATTTCCATTGGAATCCAGTTTGCACCGATACGAACCCCAATCTCAGCGGCAGTCAGATCAACCGGCTGCACTGCTTCCAACGCTGCAATATTCCGGGCAATCAAAAGTTTCTTTTCAGCCGGTAATACCTCATACAACGCTTTAGCCATTCGGAGCTTTCGGCGCACATTGCCGGACAGATATTCGTCCGCAGGCACAAAAGAAAAACGGTTCAAATCCACAAAGGCCTTTGGAATGGCTACGGCCTCCTCGGCACACTGTATATCCCGAAAGATGACACCAGACAAGTCCGCTTCCAGCTCATCTTCGCTTTTCCCGGACAGCTCTGCCATGTACTCCATATCCACCCGTGCCTTTTCGGATATAGATACGGCAAGGGCTTCGCTGGCCGTATCCACACTGGTGACCGCTTCATGGGGACGTATGGTGCGCTTGGTGAACATATCCGCCTTGCGTTTCAGGTTTCCTTCTTCATCCAGCACCTCCAGGGAACACAGCAGGCAGTAGCTGGAATCCTCGCCAAAGGCAAGACCGTTGCCCCTGCTGGAAAGCAGACCGTATTTTTTCGTGTAATCGTCATACAGACGATTCAGTTCTGCCTGCTCCCTACGAATCTCCTCGTCCGGGTAGTTTTCCGTCTGATACTCGATCAGCCGCCGAACACATTCCCGGATGGCGATCATGCCACGGATGCGATTTTCTGCAGTGACGGATAGCGTTGCCGGATACATACGGGAATTTTCCCGATAATATACCTTGCCGTCCACAAGACAATAACTGAAATTGCGCACTGCAGGGTCGGCGGGAATGGACAAATCTTCTTCATCCAGTTCCTCCACCTCATATTCGGTAATCTGCGCATGGAGGTTTTGCACCGCCTCAGAAAGCAAGTCTGACAGGTCAGCATCTTCATAGGCGCGGCAGGTGCTGTCCATTCCAAACCGGGTGGATTCCATCACCATGTTACCCAGCACCATTTCCGGGTGCTTCACAAAGTAGGCGTTCATACGGATACCATTTTCATCGGTGTCCAGATGCACCCAGTCCGGCTCAATGTCCGTCATGCGGTCACGCTTTTGCAGAAAAATAATATCGCTGGTGACTTCCGTTCCGGCATTGGCCTTAAACGCATTGTTTGGAAGTCTGATTGCACCAATCAGATCAGCCCGCTGTGCCAGGTACTTGCGGGCAGCAGAGTTTTCCTTGTCCATGGTGCCTTTTGAGGTAATGAAAGCAATCACGCCACCCGGACGCACCTTATCCAGCGTCTTGCCGAAAAAATAATCATGAATCAACCAATGGTTTTTGTCATACTTCCTGTCCCGTACTTTGAAATCGCCAAACGGCACATTGCCGATGGCCACATCAAAGAAGCTGTCCGGCATCTGCACCTTTTCAAAGCCGTTCACGGCAATACTGCTGTTCTGATAAAGCTGCTGTGCAATGCGTCCGCTGATTGAGTCAATTTCCACACCGTAGGCTTTACTCTCTGCCATACTGTCAGGCAGCATACCGATGAAATTGCCCACGCCGCAGGACGGCTCCAGAATATTGCCCTGGCGGAAGCCCATCTGTTCCAATGCCTGATACATAGCCCGAATGATAACCGGGGAAGTGTAGAATGCAGTCAGGCTGCTGGCTCTGGCGGCGGCGTATTCGTCCTCATCAAGCAGAGATTTCAGCTCCAGATACTTGCCGTGGCGCTCATCAAAGCAGTCAGCCAGGCCGCCCCAACCAACATACCGGGAAAGAATCTTCTGTTCTTCCCGAGTTGCAAGGCGTTTCTCAGTTTCAATCTGCTTCAGGCAACGGATTGCCGCAACATTCGCCGCGTATTTCTCGCTGCGGGTACCGTGCCCCAGTTCTGAATCGGTAATGTGGAAGTTATGGCGCTGCTCAGAGGGAATCTCAGGGTGCAGGGTAGTGAACACCACACGCTCCCGCTTCGGCTTCAGTGGTGTCAGGGCAGAGGACTGCTCCTTTTCAGCAGATTTCTCTGGCTCTGGTTCATTTTCAACAATGATGTCCCGCCTGGTGTGCTCCTGCTGATACCGCTCGTCTGCATGAGCAACCATCTCATCAAAATCCAGATTGGCCAGATAGCCGTTCAGCTCTGACAAACTGCTGCAGGTGATTTCATGGATATTTTCTCCATCCACCTGATATACCAGCCGAAACGCAATAAGATCAGCGAAAATCTCTACCGTATGTTCACTGTCAGATGTAGAACTGAACGCCAGATCAACATGGCTAAGGTTAGAGAAATCCGCTTCCTGATCAAATTCTTTCAGACAATACTCGTTAATAAGCTGTCTGGCTTCTTCCAATTCGGTGTTGCTTCGGCTTAGGTCTGGCAGTTCCTGAATGCGTTCCATGAACAGTTCCAAATCGGCAGCTATTTCTTCCTCCGGGTCAGTGTTATCCAGATAAGATTGAAGGGTATCAAGGATTCCTTTTCGCTGCTCTGGGTCACGAAGCTGCTGTTCCAGACTAATCAGAGCATCTGCATCGGTTTCTCCCAACTCCATACTATCACGGTAGCCATAAGGATCAAACTCCTGATAAAAGTGCAGAAGTTCAACAGCAAGGTCATGATAGGACTCAGACTGTTGTTCTTCGGCTGGCAGCTCCGGCAGTTTCGATTCCACCACAGGAACTTCTATATCAGTTGCAAGCGGTCGAATTGTATGCCCTAGATTGAACACGGAGTATGTGCCATCTCGGTATGCCTGCATATTTTCAAGTCCGATTTTGCGACTTTGATAATGCCGGTCATCCTGTGGTGTTCCTTCCCACAAAGGCAGCATCATTTGATAGATTTCTTCTACACATGCCGGATCGCCAAGCTGCTCGGCAACCTCCTGAACCCCTTCCCAATAATCTGCGATGGCATTGAAATGATAAGGCCGTGGATACAGCTCCGGGGCGTCCATAAAGAATCTATGAATACTTCTGGCAAGCTGCTTGATTTCATAGTCTGCCATCGCCTCACGGTCTTTCTCCGAAAGAAATCTGTCCTGAGAAATCATGGAGCCAATGCGTTTCGCAATAAAATTCCACTTCAGTTCTACTTTCGCATAAGGCTGTGTCAAATCTCCATGACTGAATGACAGCCCTTTGCTGGTATAAACCCGGTTGTCGTTTCCACCATGATAGCCACTGTATTCGCCGTGATAATCTCGCAGATACTTTTCGCTCTCTTTCTGGTCGGGATGATTCGCAAAGAAAGAATAGACACCCAAACGATAGTCTGCACTGCTTCCGCGAAGTACTTTGTCGATCTCATCCCCGGAGATGTAAAAATGCCGCTGAGGGTTGTAATCCTCGGCGGCAATAAAAGTGACTGGTTCCCGTTGCAGGTCCTGAAGCTGATTGGATATTTCTTTCGGTCGGTAAAATCGAAACCGAAGAATGTCAGGATTCTGAGCATGGGTATCGGCGAAAGTTTTCCATTCTACTGCTATTTTTTGCAGCATATCCGGGTCAATAAGAAGCTTTTGAAGCTGATCGACCATCTCCGGGAAACCTTGGCGAGAGGAATGAATCAGCCTCATCGTAGGCAGATACCCGGCATCCCAGTATTCCTCCGAAATATCCCTGGACAGCAGAAGCATTCGGTCAGCAAGGGTTCGCAGTTCATGGTCAGATACCATATCCAGTTCGCTCTGCGGCATATATCGCCCCAGATCAAGCAGTTCCCGGATACGTTTTGCCGCCTGTTCCCAAGTAAGCAAAGCCACATTCCGCCCCTGTGCGCTGTCGCCACTGGCAATTCGGATACCATCTGTGTTGTACCAGAGAGCATACTGGCGGTCATTCACATAAAAGCCTGCACCATTCTCGCCATAATGCGCCGCGAGAAACTGAGCATTTTCCTCCATCGTATGGTCTTTCATAAAATACGCACAGATAATCAACCGACTTTGCGGCTCATTGAAACCGATGCACAATGCTTCGTCAATAATCTGCTGCGAAAGCTGCGGACGCGGCATAAACGAGAACTGTCCGACGACTTCCTGCGCCGGAGTGTTGAAATCTGCAAGATCGAACAATGTTAGCTGCTGACTCTCCTGAGATTTCGGCGGTGTGATCTGGGTGTTGATGAAGTATTCCTTTTTGTCAATTAGCTGCGCCGTCCATTCGGCAACTACGCTCCACGAAAAAACGGACTCACTGGTACGGGAAAGATATGTGCCTTCCCACATCAGAAGTCCGTTTTCCTGTGGCTTATAGCCTACGCGCACGCCATCCACCACAATCTCCGTGTATCTGTCCTGATATGCGGATTTCAGGTATTCCGCCCGTTCCGTTTCCTCCGGGTGAATGGAAAAGTACAATTCAATCTGCTGCTTCTTATATTTGAGGTCATCGTCCTTATTGGAGATAATCGCCATAATCAGCGTTTCATTCAAAAACGCAGGAAGTTCATCGCCTCCTGCATTTTCCATGGATTCCGGATTTAACGGTAAATCAGTTCGCTCAGAATCAGCGCCTCCGCTGCGTTCCGAATGTTGTTCATCAGTCCGGTCCACTTCATCGGGTCGCTGGCTTTCAGCTCCTCCGTCACGCCCTCGGCTTTCGCCATCTGGCCGGTTAGCAATTCCATCCGGGTGAGTGCTGTCTGCTCGATCTCCATCAGATGTTGGTTCAGTCTGCCCGATGTCAGCAGATTCGTGTAGGTCACTCTGCGGTGCTGCTTCAGGTATGTCCTCCTCAGCAATGCGTATTTCCCAAGGTGCATTTCCGGCTCCTGGGGCGGAAGCAGATCTGGCAGTCGGTATCCGTTCTGCATCGTGTAGGTCAGTTCGCTCATGGTTTTCGCTCCTTTCAGGTGTTGTGGTTCTGTTCTCAGTCTCAGAATACTGGATATTGGGGACAGGTGCAAATGTGCAAGTTTCCCGCTGCGCCTGTCTTTGCAGAGGGAGAACTGTACGAGAGATTACGGAAAAACACATCTGACCAATATCCCCGGTTGCAGTACCAAGCGCGTTCAACGTTTCCGGCGTGCTGAAATCCGCAATATCACGGAAATCATCCTCTGTGAAATACTCTGCCGGATCAATCCCACAGCGGGTCAGCAGCATAAAGCCGATACTGTTTTCCAACGCTCTGCGATACTCAACCTCAATGTTCAGGTCATCCAGCTCCTCCAGAAAACTGTTCTCTTTGTAGTATTTCAGTTCTGCAAGGTAGTCCGGCATATTATCCTGAACTGCATTTTGAGATGCAGACAGCAATGCTGCAGCAAAGCTGTTTTTGTCCACCAGTTCTCCAAAGCTGTTTTCTAACGCTTCCACAACGGCAGACTCATATTCCGGACGCATCGTCCAGATAGGAACAGGGCGGGAGAACCGGCTTTCGTGCGTATCCGAGATGTCAAAGTAATATTTCAGCCGGGAGCGCCCGATGGAATCTCCATCAAAGACGGCAATACCCGTTGCACCGCGATTCACCCAACGCCCGAAACGCTGATTCCAGCCATTTCTGCCGTCAATCGTCAGGACGGCGGTTGCGTTCGGACGCTGCGCATACAAAAGCACCTGCTCATCAAAGGGCAGGCGAAAGTTGTGGCAGGCTGTGGTCAGAAAGCTCTGCCAAGCCTGTGGAGTTGCTAAGCCAGCGATGGTTTTATGGTACAACTCCGTAATGGTTTCATATCTTCTCGCCATCCGATACACCTCCTGTTATGGCAAGGTTTGATTCTGTGCGCAGCTCATCGTAGGCTGCCTTTTTGCAGCCTGCTGTGGAAATCGCGAACTTCCATATCCGCATCAGCTGCTGCAAACAGAAGCTGCCAGATCATTTCCGACGCTTCGCTCTCATACATGAAAATATCTACATACTGCCATCCAGCCAGATCGGTGCAAAGCCTGGAAAAACGCAGACGCTTATCCATCAGATCATGGGCATCATTGGCAAGCCTAGGGACGTCCCGTTTTTCTGCATGGATTGCCAGAATCGTCATAAGCAAATCAAAATTATCAGGGTTCAGCTTCATGTGAACCGAAGGCAACTGAGCCATATTTCATCCTACCTTTCTGCTGCCTGCTCCTGCCGCTGCCGGGGAATAGAAAACCCGTAGACTTTGGCAATTTCATCACCAAGTCTGCGGGTAATTCTCGTAATGTCAGCGCGGGTTGCTGTGCCGTAATACAATTTTTCTTTCAGGTTGTCAATTTGAGACTGCCGCACGCCGGGCTTGTAGGTGCGATAGAGGTAATGGTTTGTACCGTCATGATGAATGGCATCACAGCGTAGATCCCCCAGCCGATCCACATACCAGGTGGAGTAATCCATGTCAGAATACAGGCAATCGCTGATCTTTCCACTTGCAATCTCCTTGTATCCCATCCGCCGCCCATACCACAAGCCAAGGTCGCCAATAACCAGAATAGGCGCTGAAAGCTGCACATTCAGGTTCGTGCGTTCATCCTCCAGATAATCCCCGTTGATTTCATACATCAGGGTAATCCGTTCCTGTTCAGACAGCTCCGGATAATTTTCTTCCAGATCGTCTTTCCAGTCTTCATAATCCAAATCATAATTACTCCAGATGATGTGCTTTTCCTCTGATTTCATCGCGCATCACCCCGATCTTTATTTTTCGGACGGGTAGGCTGTCCATTATCATCATAATTCTTCGGATCAGCAGCGGGGACTGCCCAGCCAAACATAGAGCCGGCAGACATGGCCTGTTCCTGCGCTTTGCTGACGCCGAGCTTGGTATTATACTCGTCTGCCAGCACACGGTTTTCGGTTTTATCACCCATATCAATATCCGTCCTGTAATATCCGGATTCGCCTTTCTTGATGATAATCAGTTCTCCAGTATCGGGGAGGACACTGTAACACTGCTCCGGCAGAGAAGAACGAAGCGGAATAACTGTACTGCCGTTGCGCTCCATTATCTCTGCAAACTGACATATATGAAGCAGACTGTTCCATCCGCTTCCGATTTCCACATGATAATCATCAATGTACCGACAGGTATAATCAGTTTTTTCTCCGTCTGAATGGATAATTCGGATTTTATCTCCATCCGGGATACGAAAGAGTTCCTTATAATGCGGATTGATGAAGCGGATGCCCTTTTGGGCTTGTTCCAGATGACGATTCAGCCATTTTTCTTCAAAACACCAACAATAAAAATTGTAATCTCCATTTACCGGAATACACCGTAAAAGATACGCATAGCTGCTTGTATCAATACGGAAGCCGTATTCGATAGTGTAGTTGCCCTCCATGATACTGTCTGGAAATCTTTGGCCATATTTCTGCATGACACTCCGCCCTGCAAGCAGGCCACCATACTGTTCATCAAAGCGAAGGGCGTTGATAACCTCATCAAACTCTGCCTTAAATTCATCTGTTTTACGACTCTCTACCGCATCAAACCATGAAGTATAAAAGCCAGTACCAGTGCTGTCAAAATCACCGCGCAAATAACCAATCATACCCGTCTGCATCTTGATTTGCTGGCTTTGCGCGTAAGTGTATTTCTGTTCTTCGGCTCGTAATGGCCGTATGGTCATATTCATTAGCGTTCATACTCCTTTCCACGTTTCTGTCTGAGTGGCTCATATGGCACCGCAATGATCTTGTCACCCTGCCTGAAAAATCTCTCCGGCAGTTTGAATTTTTCCTCATATTTCTGCGCCAGTTCTTTCGGCAGACTGAGAAATTTTTCACTTTCTGCAGGGGCATAGCAGATAAAGAATGTACCGAAGATAATGTCCACCATCTCCCGGCTTTCTGCTCCTTCCGGCTCAAAATAAATTGCCCGGTTGGGAGGCAGGCCGTTCATTTTGCCTTCTTCATTGCAGATAATTGCGACTTCATCCATATACGGCATAAACTCCTCAATGTCGCCGCCGACAATACGCTGCATGGCTTCTAGGGAATCTTCCATCTCGATCATCTGGGGATATTTCCCCGGTTCCACAAGCAGCACGGAAAGTTTCTCTGCGCTCTGTTCATTCATCCGCTCGCTGACACCGCATTCCTCTGGGTGGAAAGCCACCTGCCTGAATCCAACGCTGTCACAGAAATAAAAGCCCTGCGGCACTGCTTCCGCTTCATAAACCTCCACAATATCGGAAACAGAGAGGGAACGCCCTCGGTAATTGGAAGGATGATTGCTATTCAGCATCGTATAAACTTCCTCCAGATTACCGCACGGCACATCCTTGTCGTACACCTTGTCATAAATGCTGCTGTTCACCTCCGGGTTGCCCTGAAATCGCTCAAGGCGGTCATAGGACAGAAACATTACTCGGTGTTCATCCCGATCAGGATTGATTTGATAGACTCTGATTTTCATATTTGTCCATAACTCCTTTCCTTTTGGTTATGTACGAGGCGGCGCTTCAGCCGCCCCAAAGGCATTACTTTTTCCGATTACGGATATTCAGGAAAATCAGTGCGCCCGCAATCAGGGCCACCAACGCAATGCCGATGATTGTTTTCTGTTCCATACTTACTTGTCCTCCTTCTTTTTCTTATTTTTTGCTGCAAACACACCGCAAGTTACAGTACCAACAGCAGCGATGCCCATCAGGGCAATCCAAAGAGCAGGCTTGCTGCTGTCTCCGGTTTTCGGAGTGTCACGCAGCTCGTTGTGCATGGTGACGGTTGCCGTTTTCTCTGCGGAGATGGTTACCGTAGCAGCGGCAGGCAGTACATAGTTCTGAGATGCACTGTCGGAAACCTCACTGACGGTGTACTCGCCAATGCGCAGACCTTCAATCAGAATTTCACCGTTCTTGTCCGTGGTGAATACCTGCTCATAGCCACCCACTCCAGTCACGCGGAAGGAGAAGCCTTCCACCTTGCCGTCCGAGGAGGTCTTGCTAATTTTCAGCGCACCTTTCTGTGCCTGATTGACGAATCCCTTTCCGGCCTCGTTCTCCACATTTACGGTCTTTCCGTGCTCTGTGATTTCAAAATAGTAAGCATTACTGTCCAGATAGAAGCCATCCGGTGCTTTGACCTCTTTCACCAGATAACCGCCGTAAGTCAGCTCACTCATCTCGTAAATGCCGGTACGAACTTCAACGAGTGTTCCCAGCTTTTCATCCTCAGCGTCCAGCTCCTTGTTGCCATTTGCATCACGATAAATCTCAAACTCTGCGCCGGTCAGCTTATTATCCGGGTAATCAGCATCTACTTTCGTAAGCTGCGCAGTACCGCGAATCAGCGTATTCTCGATTTCCACCTCAATCACAGTGCCGTTTTCGTCAACATTCACTTCATAAGTCTTTTCAGACAGCACATAACCTGTCGGAGCTTTTATTTCACGAACAATCCAGTTACCGTAAGAAACTTTGGCAAAAGAAAAACTGCCGTCCTCTGCGGAGGTGGCAGTCAGAATTGCAGTATCGATTGTAAATTCTTCGGTGTCCGCTGCAAACAGGCCAATCAGCGCACCACCCAGGGCATTGCCGCTGTCGTCCTTTTTCATACCCTGTACTTCACCGTAAATCAGATCGTTTTCAATGGCAGCTCCGTCATTTGCCTTGATCTCTACAAGGGCCGTATCCTGTCCGGCATATTCAAATACCACCGGGTATTCGGTATCGGACAGCATATAGTGACTGTCTGTGGAGATTTCTTTCAGATAATAGCTGCCAAATGGAAGATCCGTCTTGCAGGCAGCCATTCCGTTTGCATCCACGGAGAGAATTTCCAGCAGACCATCTGCCGGGATCACAGAGCCATCGGCGGCAGTCAGATTCTCTTTGGCATAAAGCCCGAACGTAACAGCGGTGATTTCTCCATTCATGCCAATTCCGAACGCTTCATTCTGTTCCATGACTTTATCCAGAGAGACAAGAAGCTTCTGGCGATCATTGTAAAGACAAGCAGATGTTTCGGTAACTTCAACCTCCTGTCCGGCATATATAAGCTCAACGGTACGGACTTCCGTGTTCAGTACCATCCCAAGCGGTGCTGTCGTTTCACGAATTTCATATTTTCCGAGATACAGTGGCTTACTCTCTGCTGCTCCACTTTCGTCTGTGGTAATGGTATCTACCACCTCGCCCGCAGAATATCGTAGCGTGCCATCCAGCGTAACAATATCTTCTGCGGCAGTAATTTCATAAACCGCGCCGGGCAGTCCTTGCACCTCATAGACCGGCTGATACATATCACCATTTTCGGTTACAGTGGCGAACACCTCGCCGGATTTACTGATCTTGATGATGCCTTTCTGCGCCAGATTCGGCTTCGTTACTTCTACCACGGTTACCGCGCTATCCTCTGTTGCATTGTCAGCAGTCACATCAAAATAAACAGGGTCAGAGTTCAGCACATAGCCATACGGTGCGGATACTTCCACAAGAGAATACCCGGAACCATATTCCAGTTTTTCAGGGGTTACCAGATAGCCATGGTCATTGGTGTAGAAGGTATCAATCGTGGTCGGTGTCGGGTAGGTGAACGTCATTTCCACCTTGCTGCCGTCCGGTCGGTAAAGCTGGAAGCCTGCGCCTGCGTAAGGAATGGTCTTTCCCGTTTCTGCGTCTACTTTAATGACCTTAATGTAACTTTCAAAGTTTGCGTTGTTGGCAAGATAACGGTAGACCTGCCCATCCTTTGCGATATACACATCAAAATCGGCAAGCAGTTCACGGCCCTCCCAGCCGGACACCTGATGGACCGTGTAAATACCATACGGCAGGTCTTTGGTCTGTGCAAAGCCGTTTTCATCACAAATGAGATAATCACGCTCGCTGTCCCTGGCTGCATCGTAACTGCCGGCAGATTTCAGATAAACAGAAAACTCTGCCCCGGCTTCCGGGGTTTCCAGTTTGGTTTCGCCATCATCGGTGTGTTTGATGAGAGCGATGCTTCCCTTGATAACCTGTTCCGTCACATCGTTGGCAGTGGAGTTGTATTCCACGGTATAAAACTGAGCTTCTGCGCCAACATGATAGGAGGTTTCATCCAGCAGATAGCCTTCAGACGGACTGATTTCACGGATGCTCCAGTCATCACCGCAGACATAATAGGCTGTGACAAACTGACCATCTACATCGGTCGTGTAAGTGTCGATGAGCTGATTGCCTTTATAAACGCCGTAAACTGCTCCGGCAAGGGAGGCATTACCCTGTGGCGTGCCGGTTTCCCGATCACTCTTGGTTACAGTGGCATTCCACTTTTTCAGCACGTTGGCAACGCTCTTTTCCATGACAGTATTCCACTCCACAGAAGCCGTCTGGCTGTCAGGAACCACATAACGAACTGGGGTATCCACTTCCTCCAGCACATAGCCGGAACCAATCAGAACATTTTTGAAATATGCCTTGCCGCTGCTGTCGGTCACCGCATATTCATCTACGGCAATCCCGGAAAGAGAAGTGCCGTACAAATGGAACTTCATACCCTCCACCAGACTGTCTTCACTGGTTTTGGTTACCGTCAGCTCGCCGCGTTTCAGTACATTATTGAAGGTCACGGTTGTGGTTTTTCCGCCAATGACCGTGACACGCTGAACACTTTGCGGCTCATACTTCTCATAGCCCTGCTCCGTCACGGTATAGACACCGGGCGTCAGACCGTCAATCTGGATTTCACCTGTGGCATTGGTTGTGACTGTCTGGTTGATTCCGTTTCCGGCTACCGTAAAAGTGATTCCTTCCACCTTGCCGTCCTCGGAAGTCTTTTTCAGCGCCATTGTTCCGGTCAGCGTTTCTACATTCAGATAGGCACTCACACCATCCGCATTTTCGACGCCGGTAACCAGATCCTGCAGATTCGGATCGCCATAAGCAATCAACTTGGCGCTTTCACTGACAACCGGAATATTATTACGGGTCGCCGTGATGCGCACAGAACCTTTGAACGGCTCAGTCGAACTGATTGTCAGCGTATTACCGGACTTGGAAACGCTCACATTTCGGTCAGAACTGGAAATACTGTACTCAGACAGAACACCGTTGGTATCCGTCAAAGTCAGCATATATTTTCCGTCTTTGTATTCCAGCTCTCTGGAAGAACCATTCATAAAGCTGGGAACCGTGTTGTGCCTGGTGAGCATAGAAACGATCTGGTCATAGGCTGCCGCGGCTCCGCTGTTGGGATAATTGGAGCCGAAATGCAGGGAATAAACCGTGGAATCTGTCTGTCGGAAAGAACCGCTCGCATTACGGCATCCGGTGACAAACTCCCAGACCAGCGTTTGTGTGGCCAACCACTTCTCATCATCACTGCCGGTCAGACTGTCTCGGTTGCCCTGATAACCATACAGAAGTGCAAGGCCCACAGCCTTTTTCTGACTGGCTGAAAGAGCATTCCAGGTTTCAGACGAGTTTCGTGTCAGCTGATTTCCGGTTTTCAGCGGAACACCCGGCTGAATGCAGAAAGCTGTGGAACCATCCACATACATACGGAACTTGTTTTTTCCGGCACCTCCTGCCGTATAGCCATTGATCACGGCACTGGAATTGTAATACATCACATTTCCCGCCGAATCGTAGGTATGAGTAAAAGAAATCGTACCTACATCGCCTGTTGCCGCAAATGCAGTCGCCGGCAACAGGGACAAAACTGTGACCGCAGCCATAACCGTTGCTGCAGCCCTCTTGAATAGTTGTTTGATTTTCATTGTTTCCTCCAATTTTTTGATTTTACCGGCTGAAAAAGAATCCAGCCGTGTACTGACGTTCTGGCTTTGTACCGTTAGCACCCCATAAGTTCTCTCTTTTTCAGCTGGTACAGCTGGTTTAGAGGGGGTAAGGTGTGGAGAGGGGGAGAACACCGAACCACTACTTGCAGAGAAAAGGGCAGACTTTCCCCTTGGCGGTGTACTTCTTCACTTATCGCTCCATATCCCGCTGGCGCTTGCGGTACAGTTCCAGTGCTTTCACGATGGTATCCTCCATTTTCTTCGCGGGCGTCCCCGGTGAGAAGAATTTTGAAATACGCTCTCTGGGTATCTTGAATTGCTCCACCTGATTCGGCTTTTCCTCCTGCATAATGGACAGCAGCACATTGGCATCTAATCTGCCCTCCTGGGAGAATTGCCGCATTTTGATAGCCTGGGCATGAGATGGTGTGCAATCCTCACTTTCCATGATTTCCAACAGGTCTTGCTGCTCTGTTTCAGTCAGATAAGAAAGCTCCACCGCAGGACGCAGGGCAATCTGTAAAACCTCCTTTTCTTTGAGAACAGAGTTGTCCACCAGCTCCAGAATATCAGGAATAAGGTGAGTCAGGCGGATATATCGAAACACTTGATCTCTGCTTTCTCCACTTTGCTGTCCAAGTTTTGCCGCCGTATCTAACTTTGTCGCCACTGGCGATAAAGTTAAATCCGTCCTCTGTCCCTGCCTTTTCATGGCGTCCAGCTTCATCTTATAGGCGAAGGCTTTCTCCGACGGCAATATCTGCTCTCTTTGCAGGTTGGAATCAACCATGACAATGGTGGCTTCATCGTCGGTCATATCCCGGACAATACAGGATAAAATCGGCTTTCCTGCCAGTTCACTGGCCATCTTACGCCTGTGACCGGCTATCATTTCATAGCCGCCATCCGGTTTGGGACGCACCAGAGCGGGGACAAGTACGCCGTACTGCTTGACACTCTCTACCATGTCCATCATGTTTTCATCCATTCGCACCTTAAACGGGTGGTCTGGGAAATCGCTGATTTCATTCAATGGAATGTCCAGGATGCTTTCCCGAGTGGCTTCATCGCGCTCAGCCTGAGTGGTAAAGAGGTTATCTACACTCAGCAGATCGGCCACGCTGTTTTTCCCCAATCTCCATCACCTCCTTCACAAGCCCACGATACGCATCCGCTGCCCGGCCTCTGGGTTCGTGCTGAAAGATGCTCTTATCTGCTGTGCTGATCTCTGCCAGCCGCACCGTTGCCGGAATAACGGCATTCAGGATGGGCAGATGTCGTCCATAGCTCTCCCGAACCGACTTGACCACATCCTTACGGAAGTTGGTTTCATTGGCCATGGTCAGAAATACACCGCCGATTTTCAGCCTGGGATGGATTTGCCGCTTGATTTGCTGCACCGTACCCACAAGCTCCGTCATGTCCTCAGCGGCCAGGTAATCCGCCTGAACCGGGACAAGTACATAGTCCGAAGCTGCCAGCGCATTGATAACCAGCATTCCCAGGGAAGGGCGGCAGTCAAGCAGCACATAGTCATAGTTCTGCTTGACGCTGTCCACATACTGCCGCAGCACCGTCTCACGGCTCATGACATTCACCAGGCCGGTTTCCACAGCGGTCAGGGAACGATTTCCCGGCACAAAATCAAAGCCTTCGGGATGGTGCCTGATTTCCGTGTGTCCATTAGGTGGAATGCCGCCAATCACATCATTCATCACATTGCCCAGCGTTTGGGGCAGTTCATGAGGCTTGCGAAGTCCCAGCATCTTGGTCAGATCACCCTGCGGGTCAACATCCATCAGTAGGACTTTCTTGCCTTCCATGGCCAGCCCTGCGCCGATGCAGTACACGCTGGTGCTTTTCCCAACGCCGCCCTTCTGGTTTGCCACAGAAATCACTTTTGTTTTCGCCATAACAGGTTCCTCCTTTACATAGATTTAGCCGCCTGCGATGCTTTTGTGCAAGACAGACGGCTATGTACGGGTATGAAAAAAGGCCGTCTACTCTTTTCAGAATAAACGGCCAATCTCAGTTTTGATTATGTAATTTTGATTTTTCTTGTTGGCGCTTCCATAACCTTCACGATCAGTTCATCCACGCAGTCGGTATAACGTCCCTCGCGGATGAGAGTGTTTTTCAGGCGAATCAGGCTTTGCAGCATCACGCTGATTTCCTCATCATCCAGATATAGATAACGCTTCTGTTTTTTCAGCATCACGATCAGCCCTCCTTTTATCTCCATCATATAAAAAGAACAGTGAATACGCAAATGTGAATCACTGCATAAACTCTAATAGGAAATTTCAAATTGGGTCAAATCAGGTGAAACCATATCAGATGTCTCTGCTGCTTTTTTGAACGACACTCATGCACAGCACGAGGGAGAAATCAGCAGTAGAACCACTTTCCCAAAAGCCAAGATTTGGAGCAAAAGTTCCCCCATCTGTTAACCAAAACGGTGTCAAAAACGCCGGTTCCCCCATCGTTAACTACTAAAAACAGGGCCAGATCACGCCAAATCCATTCAAATTGGGGCAAACGGTATCAGCGATTTTTGAAGCATTTTGATTGTAAAATCGCGACCAATTATCTCTTTGAGAACTTTTCACACGCAAAGATTGGCTTGTTTACAGGGCTTTTGCGTTTATTTGTTGCTTGTGTGTTGTGTACGGAGAACTATGGAATGCATTATAATACTATTCTATTACGTTGATTTATTATAATTTTCTAATACAACTTAAGTGATGAGTAATTACTCATAAAATATGCCTTATCCTTAAAAGGTAAATAAAGATATTTTCCTTTCAATAAGTCATCTGCATTAATAAAGTATATTCTTTTATGAAGTGCTTTAGCATAACTCAATTCATACTTAACCCAAAGAGACTTTTCAGAATTTTGAGATTTTATTAGAATTACATTTTTTGATTGTTTAATTCTTGTTTCAATTATTGATTTTGTTGCGTCTCCAACAAGGTTCCTTTTAAGATAGTCATCATCATTAAACCAATCGCAGTAAACATTCTTTTTGTTTTGGTTTAAATAGTATATTAATTTTTGTACAGCAGCATGATCTTTACTACTATGAGATAAAAAATAATCAAATGATTTAAGCCTTTGTTCAGGTGAATTATTTACCCTAAATTCTAATTCTTCTGGGATTTCTTTAATATTAAATTTTTGTTTTGCGTATTCTCGCATTTCTTTTCTTTTCTTTTTATTCGTAGTGCGAAGTTCCATATGTTTTTGACTACGAAGTTCAGTATAATGATAAAACTGCTGCAAATAGGAAAAAGCCATTAGTCTTAATTGGAAATTATACTCAGAATGGGCTTTTCTGCTAAAAAATTGAACGATTTCCGGTGAATAGTATTTAGTGAGTTCATACATAATATATACCCGATCTTTTTGAGTTGTTCCCTTTCTATCGTATAAACCCATCATCTTCTCAAAATAGATTGGTTCCATTTGTTGAACTCGGCTTTTTGCTTTAGCAATGCGATCGTCAATCCTTTGAATTTTTGGTAACCGTTCTTTTTTTATCTTCTCTTCATTTTGAGTTCTTTGAACTTCAGAAAAACTATTACGATAATTAGCTTTGTAATCTTTAGATAGGATAGCTTTGGTTTGAGGAAGAATGGAAATCAGTTTTTCGGGTGTTACTGTTTTATATCGAGCCTTTTTACCAACACGAATTAGTTTTCTATCAGCTCTGGTGTATTCTTTATATTTTTCCTCAAGTAATCTCCATTCATAGGGATAATATTTTTTTAATTTTTGAGCAATCAATAATCCTTCCGGATCCAAGTCTCCCGCATAGTATATCTTAGTATCCGATTTTGCCAAAAGTTCTAAACTGAGAAGTGCAGAAAGCCTTGGCTGTCCATTCATACACATATAAGCTTCTTCTCCTGTTGCCTTCGCACATAGCAAAGCAAAGATTGAAGGATTTTCCACAATCCGGATACGATGATTTGGGCATTCAATTTTTTCACATTTGGCAAGAACTACAAGGGGAATCTGTACCATCTCTCTTTCCTGTAAAAAGCCTTCAATCCCCGCGTGTACTGTGCCTTCTTTTTTTCTCGCAGAAATCCCATAAAACATCATGTAGTTGGACAC
>OLYC01000221.1_pt1 | contig 52052 bp, 42 predicted proteins | sample 1674271 | NCBI WGS metagenome assembly OLYC01 (sample SAMEA103958154, study PRJEB25191) | human gut metagenome
TTATTGACAAACTTTTCAAAGAACTGGTTTTATTTACTGCCAGGGCCGCTTAGGCACTGGAAAAATTAACGAACTATTGTAATAAATGAGTACACGAATCTGTACATGAAAACACCTCTTTTAGGGGTGTTTTTCTTTTGTGCCCCCACAAAAAAAGGAATCCGGAAGCAACGCCGGATTCCCTGTACATTGAACCGTGGTGCAACTCCACGGCCGCAACAATGTGACTGAAAGATAGCAATTTTTCAGACAAGCAACTTCTTCAACCCCGCAAGGATTTTCCGAATTGCATTGAGAATCGGCACGCGCTTGATATATGCAAGCACCACGACCGCAAGCAAGGCAAGATAAAAGATGTATTTCACGCGGTTTGACTTCGGGGCTTCAATAACCTTTTCCACCACTGATTCATCAGTCTTGACCGCAACCGATGTGCCTTTTTTGGATTCCTCTGACTCTTCCGCCTTTCGGCTTTCTCCTTTCTGCACAGTCTCCGATTCAATCACCGTCTGCCTGATGGACTTGACCGCCCCGGCATTGGCGACGTTCCCGATGTCAAGCAAATTGATGTCCGTGGCCGGGATGACCGGGGCATGATTGCCCAAGCTGTCACCACCCGATGCCGGCGGGAAAAACTCGATTTCCGTGATGGTCACTTTCCATGATTCGGTCTTGCTTGTGTCCGTGAATGTCTCGGTCTCGTCCGTCTTGGATGTCTCCACATGGATGCTGTCACGGACGGATTCAGTCATGCACTTGCTCAAACGGGAGGATATACCGCACCCCGTCACCATAAGACAAAGCGACATCATCAATATAAGCCTTTTCATTTCAAAGATTGTTGATGTATTGAACAATTCCATCCGCAAGGACTTCCGCGCATTCACGCACGGATTTTTCCGTAAGAAGATATGCGCAATCATCACGGTTGTCCATGAAGAAATGTTCGACCAGGACGGCCGGGCATACCGTTTGCCGCAACACGGCGAAATTGGCATTCCAATATTTCTTCAAGGCTTCGGGCTTCCGCATCCTGAACCCCTTTTCCGCTGCCTTGTCAAATAGGGAACTGGCAAGCATCACCGCCTTTGATGATGGCTTGTTGTACACGAAAACAGACCATCCGCGGGCCTTCATCCATTGATGGCTGTTGCCGGCCGCGTTGACATGGACGGAAACATAAACCACATTGGATGCCCCGAAAGCCTTTGCGATGGCATTGGCACGGAGGCTTCTTTCGGAAAGGGGAATATCAGTGATTTCAGGAACTAACAATTCCACATCCACACCCCTTTCTTTCAGAATGGAAAGGGTCACATTCGCGGTCTTTCTGTTCCAATCATATTCACGCAATTTCCCATCCGGGCTTCTTTTCCCGGCCGTGTCGATCCCGTGGCCGTTGTCCAAAAGAACCTTAATCCTGTCGTTCATCATAATCCTAGGAATTTACATTGTTGCTGTCATCATGTCCGGGCTTGCCATGATGATGTCCGGGGTGTTCCGGCTTCTTGTCATCCGGTGTGAGTATGTCTGAAAGCGGGACATCAAGATGCCTTTCGATCTTGTTCACCATGATGCGCTGCAAGGCTTTGGCAATCTTGTTGTCATTCTCGCTTGACCAATTTTCAAGGCAAGACCAAACTTCATAAAAAAGGAAAACGCCCACCACGAAACGGACGGCAAAACCATTGCCGCTTATCAGGACAAGCGTGTCCACATTATGCCTTATTGATAGAATGCTCGTTGGAAAAATTTTTCCCGTTTCAACAAATTAGGAATATACAGATGGAGTGTCCTCAATGCTGTCTCTGCGAAGTGTTTCACATCAGAATAATACGATTCCTTGCTAACATCAGCTGACCTGAATTTATCTTTGATGATCAATTAGGGAAATGGTTGTACATTGGTGCCGGTTTCCGTATGGAATCATTATCGGTATATGAATGATATTCATCTTTAATAGACAAAAAAACGGGAGCCGACAATTTGTTTAACCAACTAAAACTACTATCTTTATGGCTGTTAATAGCAATATGATAAACGACCGGGACACTTACCAGATAGCCTACGCCAGGGAGCTCGGGCGAGAGGAAGGGATCAAGCAGGGACTGGAGCAAGGACTGGAGCAGGAAATGGAGCAGGAACTGGAGCAAGGCAAGGTTGCCGAACGGGAGGCAATAGCATTACGTATGGTAGGGGCAAACACACCTATCGAGTTCATCGTCAGTTGTACCGGCCTTGACAAGGCTGCTGTGGAAGCGCTTGCGCGAAAGACGAAGTAGTTAGTATGACAAGCAAGGATTACAGGGATTTCGCGGTGGAGCAGATGGGGATGCTGGAGGGGATTTGCACGAAGCCGATGATGGGAGAGTTTCTGCTTTACTGGCAGGGGAAATATTTCGGAGGAATCTACGACAATCGGGTCCTGGTCAAGAAGACCAAGACCAATGAGAGGTTCGGGATGCCGGAGGCGATTCCTTACGAGGGGGCAAAGGCGATGTATCAGGTCAACATCGACAACCGGGAAGAAGTGGCGGAGGTCATCAAGGCGACCTGCGAGGGGTTGAAATAGACCGCAGCGCCAGGAAACTCTCTACAAAAGGTCTGACGATTTTATTATTAACGAATATTCAGGAATATGTTGGAGATAGGTACAAAGGCACCGGAGTTCGTTGGTGTGGATGAGAATGGCAACGAGGTAAGTCTCAATGATTTCAAGGGGAAGAAGCTTGTGCTTTACTTCTACCCGAAGGACAGCACTCCGGGATGTACGGCGGAGGCTTGCGACCTGCGGGACAACTATCATCGCTATCTTGCGCTTGGGTATCAGGTGCTTGGAGTCAGCAAGGACTCACAGGCCTCGCACCGGAAATTCATAGAGAAATATTCTCTGCCTTTTCATCTGGTGAGCGATCCGGAGTGCGCCATTCTGAAGGCTTACGAGGCTTGGGGACTCAAGAAGCTCTACGGAAAGGAGTCCTACGGGACATTGAGGACCACCTACGTGATCGATGAGGACGGAATCATCATCGATGCCATAGGTAAAGTCAACACCAAGGATCACACTTCGCAGATTCTCGGTTCGGAGAAATAGCCTACATCACCTCGACGCCGGCAAAGGAGCATTCGGCGATGAGGTGGATGGTGCGGGAGCCGGTCTGCTGACAGAAACGGTCGGCGGTCTTGTTGTTCACGCCCCCGAAGGCGGAATTGGAACGGACATTGACACTGACATCTTTCGGGACGTATATTCCCACTCCGGCGAAACTGGCCTTTACATGAATCTGGACATCATCACTGATGATGGCGTTGCGGAGATCAAGCCGGAGAGAGCCGAAGGAGGCTTCTATGTCAGCACCGTCAAACTCCTCATCCTCAACACGACGGTTCTGCTCGCCAAAAGCCGATGAGATTTTCAGGATATTCCTTCCATCGCGGGAAATAATCGAGCAACCTCCTCTGGAGTCGTGGCAATTCCAACACTCCGGACGGCCGCTCTTGGAAAAAATCAGCACAATGCCGAAAGCGATGAATATGATCGCGAGGCACAATTTCCAGAACACCGGCCAGTCAATGTAGCCCTGAGCCTGGAGCAGTAAAACCGCACCAAGGGCAATGCCGCTGAAAGAGCCCCAGTTAGGGTTGGCAATCAGGTGTGCGGTGCAAGGGAGAATAATAAGAAGTGTCCACCAACCATGGAAGAATATGTCGAAGCCTATCACACCGGTGACATTCAGAATCCACAGCACGCCTATCGCGGCTATGGAGAATCCCAAGAACTGTTTCGCTAACTTTTTCATACATTATAAATTAATAATTCTTATCTGAATCATAGTGGCAAAGGTACTACGGAAAACTCTTGTGGCCATGGGTGTGACAAGGACAAAAGGCACATAGTAATTATCTAATGTTCAAGAACATAACAGTCAAGGCTATGGACAATGAGGTACTTCGACAAGATCAGTGAGCGGATAAGAAGCTGTTTTGAATTGTTTGAAATGTTCTTTGAGGTGAAAAATCTTCATTTTCTTCCCGCTTCTTCAGTCAGATAGCACCGCTATCTTCCTTGGAAGAAGCGGTCGAAACTGAAGTTTTTCACTCTCAACCCAGCGCCCGATCCGAGGGCAATCGAACTTGTTCGGATTGCCGAGGTGAGCAGCAGGGAAAGAGTTTGCTCTTAACCTTCAAACAAACAATTCAAAACAGCTTCTTACTTTAGAAATAATGTGTGACGTCAGGGGAAAAGGCAAATGGCGACTTTGTACGTGGATGATAGTGAATATTCCGTTACCTTCGTTCAGATAATTCCTTACGAAACGCTTTCAGCACGATGTGACCTGGAAACATTTGCGTTTGGTCTTCGGCTGAAAAACTCGTACTTGGAGTGAGGACTTTTTCAGGCGAAACCTCATCTCGGCTATCTCAGAGGCATTTGACCGTGAAGGAGTTCTGTAAAAATCAGTGGTGACAAGCAAATCCAGTTAGTTCTGAGTCCAGCAGTCACTCGCCAAACAATCAGAACGTGGCGATGAACTCGTCGATGGAGGTGCCTTCCGGGAGGGCGGAGGAGACACGGGCCTTGAGACGCTGTTTGCCCTTCGTGACGGAGGTCGGGGATATTCCCATCATGGCAGCCATCTGCTTGCCGGAGAAACCGAAGCGGAGCAGGACGGCGATGCGCAGCTCCGCGGCGGTAAGCCCCGGAAACGAAGACTTCAGACGCTCGGTGAAACGGTTGCATACATCATCCAGAATCTTCTCCAGCCTTCCCCACTCGGCATCGGACAGATAGCGTGGGTTCTGCTGGAGCGACATCACCAGCTTGTCCTTGAACATCAGCACCGAACGCAACTCGCTGCGCTCCGACTCGCTCTCGTGAAGCAATGTCTTGCTCTCCCCTATCTCGCTGTCCTTCCGCTCGATGGCCTCGTCCCGATTCCTCAGCCGCCTCCTGAACATACGCACGATCAGGTACAACGCCACTATCAGGGACAACACCGCAGCCACAGCAGTGCCTAAAATACGGCTTCTCGACGAACGGATGTCCGCCTTCCCGGCCTCTACACTGTTCTCGATGATCCTGTCGTTCTGCTGAGACGCTTCCAACTGGCTCTTGATCTCATTATGGATGGTCAGATACTTGACGGCATTCTCTTTATCATCAAGCAGGTCGCGATAGACAATGTAAGAAAGCTGTGAACCTGAAAGCTTCGCTATCAGATCCGAAGCCTCCATCTCCTTTGCGGCATAGAACAAAGCCGAATCAGGAATATTCATTTTACGGAAAGCATCCGCAAGGACAGCGTAACGCACACGGGCCTTTCTTTTTCCTTCCCTGAAAAGCCTTTCCTGCGCGCGGACAGCGGTCGAGGCGCATTCCAAAGCCTTATCGAATTGACCGTTACGGCTATAGCACGCTCCGAGATTGTAAAGAGCACGGGCATAGTCATTATCATCTCCCTTGGAGATCTCCGCCGCGCGGTTGGCATATTCAATGGCCTCCGAATAGTCCTTGTTCTCGTCTCCAAGGAACAACGCACGGTGCGACAGATTGATCAGAGCCGTCACCTGAAACGCCAGCGAACCCGCCTTCTCAGCCTCCTCCAAACCTTTCTCCAGATAAGGCAAAGATGCGTCATACCACTTGCGGTCATTAAGCACGACAGCGTAGCGCAGGTTGATCATCGCCGCAAGCATATGATTGCCAGAGCCTTTAACCTCTTTTGTGGCGAGAAGCAGATCATTGGCCCAATCCGCCTGGTTCCCCGATTTGTTGTCCTCGCGGACGACCGCCCTAAGATAATACGCCTGCGCCTTCCGGTCACGGTTGCCGTATTTCAGGAAATAATCAACCCCGACATTCATCATCCCCTCGTCAATCCCCGGCTTGTAGGCGTTGTACTCCGCGAATGTCCTCAACAGACAATAAGAGGCATAGAGATAGCGGCCGGAGGACTCCGAATAGGAAGCGGAATCCAGAATGATCAAAGAACTGTCAGGCCGGGAGTCCAAAAGACCCTCAGCCCGACTCAAATCCTCAGGGAGTCTAGAGCCACGGCCGCACGAAGAGGCTACACAAGCACAGACAATGAATATAATCGCAGGAAACTTTCCCATCATAACTCTCACAGGCATATGGTCATCCGCTGGTTAGTCCAATCGGCGTTTGCCTGAACACAAAGTTAGGAATTATGCGGGAATATTCCTATTTCCCGCCAAGGCCCTTGCCACCACCGATTCGGGAGGCTTCGTCGATGCTGCCGACTTTGCGGGCGCGGGTCTGCCGGGCTTTGCCGAAACGCACCTGCCAATTGCGGTACCTGTCCTTCTGGAGGGACCGGGCAAGAATCCGGAACGGAACCCCGTCCTGCGTCTGTTTGTTGTCGATGTTCATATCTATGTCCATATCATAGATTCCCTGATAGGCAGAGACGAATGTGTTTGTCTTGGCCGTCCTGTAGCTTAGGCTTCCGTTGACGTTCTCTCTCATAAGGAAACGGCCGGTCTCCCCGAAGTACATTCCTCCGTCATCGGTTCCGATCTCGCCGTTGAGTCCGGACAGGGCGTTGCGCTTTGTCTTGATGTTGATGATACCTCCCTGTCCCTCAGCGTCATACTTGGCGGAAGGATGCTCCATCAGCTCGAACTTGTCGATTGAGGATCCCGAGGTTGACCTCAACAGAGCCTCCAGACCTTTCCCGTCAAGATAGGACGGACGGCCGTCGATCCAGACCTGGACCTTTTTTCCGTTCAACGTCACGTTACCATCTTTGTCGATAGTCACACCAGGAGCCTTCCTGATGAGGTCCAGGGCATTGCTTCCCTGCGCGAACGCGCTTTGCGAAACGTTCATCACCAGCTTGTCAATCTTCATCTCGATCAGTTTCACCCGCTCGGTGACGGTCGCGCCGGCTATCATCTGAGTGTCTTCGGACATATTCAAAGGCTCGATCCCATTCAGTCCGGAAACAATTTTCACATTCTTGAATATATCCTTGTAACCGATAAGCGAAGCCTTTATTATATATTCTCCGGGGGCGGCCTGAAGGGAATATGCTCCCTTGTCGTCGCATGTGGCGCCGGCGGCCAGCGTGCTGTCAGGTCTCATGAGAGCGACGGTCGTCCAACCGAGTGGCTCTCCGGTTGACTTGTCACACACGATGCCTTTAATCTCCGCGGCATTCTGTCTCGCCGCCGAAGCTGAAGCTCCCCCAAGGATCGCAGCGATGGCGATCACAACTAATCTTAGAAGCTGTTTTGAATTGTTTGTTTGAAGGTTAAGAGCAAGCTCTTTCCCTGCTGCTCACCTCGGCAATCCGAACAAGTTCGATTGCCCTCGGTTCGGGCGCTGGGTTGAGAGTGAAAAACTTCAGTTTCGACCGCTTCTTCCAAGGAAGATAGCGGTGCTATCTGACTGAAGAAGCGGGAAGAAAATGAAGATTTTTCACCTCAAAGAACATTTCAAACAATTCAAAACAGCTTCTTTGTCTCATCATTTTCTTCTTCAATTTTTGACGGTGCGAAGTTACGATGGGAGTTTCATCATCCATCACATTCCAGACGGACATATTAAATTCGCAATTCTCTGAATATCAAAGACTACAACATAGACAACATGGACAATTCCACCATGCAGTGCCTTTCGCACACAAATTGACGTACCTAGGTAAGCGGACAAAAGATAAGCGGCAGAGAAGGGTGTACCGGTGCAGTCGCGAAAATATTCTTTAGATGAATAATTTCTCATCAAAACTGTTGTATATTTGTCAAAAAATATTGAAATTGCGGGTGGTTTTTGGTACTCTTCAGGAAACTGTTCTATGAGTTTTTTTCCTGGACGCAATCACAAGACATAAAGCTAAAGACATGACATTTAAAAAGTTAACCATTCGGTTTTTCTGTCTTTTATTGTTGGGAATGCCGCTGGCATTCTCTTCCGCATCTGCCGGACCGGCCAGACCCGGGGTCGTCACTGTGAGGCAAAGTGACGGCACCACGATCAGGATCCGCGTCCATGGGGATGAGTTCCGCCACTACGTCACAACGGAAGAAGGATATTCTCTGGCCGTGGACTCCGACGGGGATTGGGCTTTCGCCAGACTCGGGAGTGACGGTCTTCTGGTTCCGACATCCGTCAAGGCCAAGCCAGTCAGCCGGCTTACTGAATCCGAGCGGATGATTATTGGCTCATCACTGCGCAAAGATGTCCGGCCAACCGCGCTGACCGCACTGCAGAAAAGGCTGCTCGAATCTACGCGGACATATTCCCCGCTGACGCGTTCCGGCGAAACCTCGGATTGCGTTCCTCCGCTTCTTGGCGGGACTTCATGGAAAGCTGTCGGAGAAAAGAAAGTGTTGGTGCTTCTGGCGGAATATCCCGACCTGCCGTTCACGGAAGGCAGCAACGCCGCATTCAACAATTTATTGAATTCCAGAAACTACACAAAAGGTGGAGCCACCGGAAGCGTCTGGCAGTACTATCATGACAATTCAAACGGGATGTTCAGCCCGGAGTTCACCGTGGCGGGGCCGTACAGACTCTCCAAAAACAGAGCATGGTACAAGAGCAGACCGGAAGAGTTGGTCTCCGAGGTTGCCCGTCTGGCCGACCCTGATGTGGATTTCAGCCAGTTCGCAGAGAATGGAATGGCTCACGACATATTCGTGTTCTATTCCGGAGGTGCAGAAAGCAGCGGCGACCCGAACGGCATCTGGCCGCACCGCAGCACGATCCGCAACCTGTCGCTCGATGGGGTGACAATCCCCGGCTATGCCTGCAGCTCCGAGCTTGAACCCGCCTCGACAGGGGTGAACATTCTCGCCGCGATAGGCTCTTTCTGCCACGAGTTCGGACACATTCTTGGGTGGCCGGACTTCTACGACACCGTCGGCGGCAACGATACCAAATGCGAGGTCCCGGGCTATTTCTCGCAGATGGCATACGGAACCTACAACAACGAAAGCCGCACCCCGCCAGCTCTGAGCATACTCGAAAGATGGATGATGGGATGGGCGGAGCCTGAGGCGCTGGAGACTTCCGGCAACTACACATTGCCGGCGGTCACCGAAGGCAAAGGCTACCTCGTCAAGACGGAGGCAGAGGGTGACTACTTCCTGCTGGAATGCCGCGGGGCAGGAAAGACCGTATGGGACAAGAAAGAGTATCTTGACTACTACGGACGCGGTTCCGACTGGGGGCTTCTTGTCTATCATGTAATAAACGATAGCAACAGCTGGCTCGGAAACACTGTGAACACCGCAAAAGGGAACGAGCGCTACAGGATCATGTACTCCGACCCGAGTTCCAAAGGCGATTACGCCCCTGTGTACCTGCCGACCCATTGCTTCTTCCCGGGCGGCAGGAAAGTGACAGCCATCTACACCGGCACGGAATCCGGTTTTCTGGCGGCGAGCGGCAAGAAAACGATGGTGGAACTGCCTTCAATAAGACTGAATGTAGCGGAAGGCTCCGTGGAACTGTCCGTGAGCGAGCGAGACGGCGACATCAGCGAAATCAAATCCACCGCCTTCCAGCACGACATTCTGCTCGGTTGGAAAGATGATGTCTCCTCATCGTGGTCAGTGGTCTGGAGAACCCCGGGGAGCGCGGAGGCCGCCGGCAGCCTCACAGGGCTGACCTCCACGGAGGCGCACATTCCTCTTCTTAAGGATGGCCAGGACTACGAGATCACGATCACCGGCGACAAAAACACAAAAATGACTTTGACCCTGGAGACAAAAAAAACAGGTAGCGGTTTCCCGAGAATAGGGCTTTCCAATGCCAAGCCGACATCCGGGGACACCTTCCTCATGATGCTTGTGGACTGCGGCGAGGTGAGCGACATCCAATGGACCATCGACGGAGCGAAGAGCGACAGCTACACCAAACTGGGCAAGGGCGAGCATTATGTCCAGGCCGTCCTGACAACGCCGGACGGGGGGAAGGAATATTTCACCAGATTCATCAACATCATACTATAGAAATCCCTTGAATATTCATAGATTATGAGATCATCTCTTAAATCGCTCACCGCTCTGGCGCTTGCCGCCACACTCCTTGCCGGATGCAAGGGCGGCAAGGAAGAAGACCACTCGCGGGACGAGTTCTCCGCCACCGTAGGATTGGGAATATACAAGGACGGCAATCCTGTGCTCACCTTCCTTAAGAACACGCACCAGTACTACTGCAACCCTCGGAAAGGCATCCTGCGGATCTCCGACAACGAAGGAACCAAGGACGTGACCGTGAAACTCAGCGCCATGCCATCGTCTTCCTCCGGCGTTGACGGCACAGTGTCAGGCAACATGGGCGTGGCCGGCTTCAGTTTCAGCGGACTCCAGGTCGTCAGGACCGACAGCAGGACAGTCTGGCTGTGGTCAGACAAGGACAAGGTGGGGTTCATCCTCCCGTCAGCCGGACTGCTATCCGCAAGATAGAAATTTCACAACCAGTCAAGCATCAAAACAGATTCTTCCTTTTCCTTGAGCCAGACTCTCATCGAGGTCTTATCACTGCGGTTGTCCCAGCTATAGCACGGGATAAGGCTTATCCGATCATCAACACTGTCCCTGGAGACCAATGACACGATGCCGCCCAGAGTCCCGCCGGATATGCGATCCGTGTCAAAGACGGACTCCGTGCTGACTGTCATGTCCTGTCTGCCATCGACGTAGGTATAGAGACCATCACCAGTGGCGAAAGACTCGGAGGTACTCCATTTCGGAATCCTGAGCCTTACAGAGAATATCTTCGGCCTGTCCGGATTGACGGCAGCTGTCTCTTGCCGGTGGCCTGATAATAGGCGACAGCGGCCTCGTAAAGGTGTCCCATGTTGTACAGATCATGCAGCAAATACAGCCTATCTGTTCGTTACAGGGAACTCCGTTATGCGCAAAGTCGTGCATCCGTAAGGGATAAGGACGATATCCTCTTCCTCCGGGAAAGTGCCTTGATAAAGCGTACTGAACGGCATAGGACCGGCTGATCCGTTATATTCATGCCAGAACGGCACCCTTTTCCCCTTCGCATGGATTTCCAAAGGTGTGTTCTCCTGGTTCCAAGGATACCCAGACACCTCCCTGCGCACAACCTTGAACGCACCCTCCACATTGTCTATGTCCTTGACCCGAAGGCAATAGTTCCAAGGAGTGGTCGGAAGGACCTCGTAGTACCAATCGCCGTGCTGCCCGTTGAACTCTCCGTCAAAAGAGACTTTTTTCCATTGCTCACCTATGCGCAAGGCATACACAAGAGGACCTCTTTCAACAACGGCCGAATTTTCGTACCAGCGGCTTACAGACACTTTCATCGGCAGGGTCAACTCAATGACATCTCCACTTTTCCATTGTCTGTCAATAGTGGCCATTCCGCCTTTGCCTGGAGTCTCGCATGCCTTGCCGTTGACTGTAAGCACAGGCGCGTCACACCACTCCGGAATTCTGAGATGGACAGGGAACGAAACCTTGCGCTTTGCGGACACCGTTATCTTTATAGTCTCGTCAAACGGATAATTGGTCTCCTCTTTGAGAGTCACCTCCTGACCGTCGGCCACCTTGGCGGTAACATGGCAAGGGGCATAAACCATAGCCGCAAGGCCATTGTCATCCGAAGCGAACCATAGATGCTTTGTGAACTTAGGCCAGCCTTGGTGCATGTTGGAAGTACAGCAAGGATAGCCGCAAAGGATTCCGTAAAGCTGGTCTGTACCGTTATAGCTTGTCATAAAGTTCCTGCCACTGTTCTTGGAAATCTCAATCTGGTTGAGTTGCTGGTAATACTGGCGAGCATCATAAGCGTCTGTAGCCTGTGTCGGAAGAGCGTTGAATGTCACCCTCTCCAGCAAGTCAGCCCAATCAGTACGGCCAGTGATCTCGATCATCTTCTCAAGCGAGAACATCATCTCCACCGCCGTGCAAAGCTCCGACCCTTGGGTAGGGTTGCCGGAATGAAGCAACTCATCGGCTCCATAAAGTCCGGTCGGCCAGCCGATGGTCCTTCTGATGTCCGCCAATCCTATGTCAATGGCGTCCAGACAGGCTTTGTCCTTTGTCTTTTGGTATCGGATAACAGGCTCCTTCATTCCTTGCGCAAGGTTGACGCAATGAAGCGTGAACAAAGACGTCAAGGTAGTCCTGTCGGACAAGCGCCCTGTCCAATCAGCGGTCTGGGAAGCGATGGTGTCTCCGAGTTCCAACAAAAAACTGTCACCCGTGATGTTGTAGAGCCAATAGACAATGTAAAGGTTGTCCCCGCCTCTTTCCTGCCCCCAGTATGTCCAGTTATTGAGCGGAGTTTCAGTCAGATGCTTGTGCTGGTACTTAAAATACTTGGTGAGGAAAGTCAGCACCCGCTCATCACCAGTTGCGTCATAGTACTGTTTGAGAAATTTAAGGACAACCATTCTCGGCCACCAGTCCTTGGCATTCGATCTTTGAAGCCCACGCTCGAATTCCAGATCGACTGTAGGCCCGAAGTAACCGTCCTCGGTCTGACTTGCAAGCGCCCACTCAACCCATGGCCTCGCCTTTGTCTTAAGGGCTTCGTCATCAAGAATGTACGCAAGCGGAATAAGGCCGTCAATCCAGTATGGTCCCCTTTCCCACATGTCTCCGTCGCCTCCAAGCCATCCGTTACGCTCGCCCATCACATGAGGGTAAAGCACGTCAAGATGTCCAGTCAAACCTGTGGCCATTCTCTGGAGCTGGTCTTCCAGCCACCCGTCAGCCTTAACGCTGCCAAGAGGCAGCTCCACCAGTGGTTTGTGAACCAGCGGCGCCCTGTTGTTCCGGTATAGGGACGAGCCTTCCTTTCCGGAGGCAAAAGTGCAGAAAGTTCCAGCTATCATAGCAAGAAGCAGTAATCTATGTTTCATTTTACAGATATTATTGTATAATCGTTATTTGTTTTGTCACAGACTTTTCTTTCGTGTCAGCGAAACCGACCGCGACATCATAGACATCCTTTTTGGATATGACAAATCCGTCAGAGCCCTCAACCCGGCTGATGCCTCCCGGAGCGTAAACCGAAATTGTGTCTTTGGTTCCAGGGAGACCCTGGATGGTAAGGACAAGGTTGCCATCCACAATTCTCTGGAATATGATGTTCGAGCATCTCCGCGCGTCGCGTGGTTCCGGCATCCGGTAATGAGGCAACGGAGCAGCCTTTTCCTTACACTTGACAACAATCTCGCTGGAGCCTTTGACCTTGACATGGAACCTGATCGTCGTGTACTCCTTATCAGCCACCTCCGAGAAATCCGTTCCGACTCCGTCCACACTCACAGACAGAATTTCCGTGCCTATTCCATAAGATGGCGCCATGGTGACATCCAATGGCTTGTCCGATGTGACCTGATAGCGGATTCCCCCGGCGGAACGTGTCATCGACATATTCAATAGTCCATCGCCCACACGGAGATTTGAAACCCTGATCCACTCCCAGTCAAGAGGCAGACGCGGAGCCAGCTCGGCAGACGCGCCAAGAGCGTCAGGACGGAAGCCCACCATGCCCTCCAGAATCGGCTGCACGGTCATTGTCTCAGACCAACACTGGTTTCTGGTTATGCCGTTGGAGCGGTATTCCTTTCCGTTCAAGACCTCCGGAATCCGTCCATGGAACTCTCCGTTGTAGGCAAGCAGGTTGTGCATGATGTGGCCGAATCCCTGAATATATCTACCGAACCCGAACTCAGCCAGAGCGACCGAACCGGTGAACAAAGGCCAGATGTTGTCCTCGGAATATGCCCCATAGCTCTCCAGGCGGCATGTGTCAGCCACCGATGAGACACCCCAGTCTCCGCTTATGCACAGATCGGAGTATTTCATGGCAGTCTCCCTGGACTTGGCATAGTCCAGGTCTCCGAAATATATGGACGATGAAGTCAACGCCAGAAAATCCTTTGTGAACGTGCCATCCGGCATCTTGCCAAAGTTGAAATAATGACGGGACTCATTCCAGTAATCCCGGTCGATGATGTTCCTTATCTTGTCGGCCTCAGTCTCATAGCGTTCAGCATTGAGTTTGTCTCCGGTCAAGGCACAGATGTCCGACGCCTCGTAAAGCCCTCGGCAGTACAAAGCCGCCACGACCAGTTCAGTCACGGAACCGTAGAACTGTCCTCCCTCAAGCCATCCGTGTCCCACATTCGTGTTTTCCGGAAGACCGTCGCCATTGGTGTCCGTGGAGGCGCAGAACGCCAATGCCTTGTGCACGGCTCGGATATTCTTTTTCACGAAATCCATGTCTCCGCTGGCCTTCAGGTACTTGCCCATAAGGACCACGAAGAACGGAGTCGCGTCGGAAGCGTCATAATGAATGGATCCGCTCGTGGTCGCCTCATGGTAGATCTTGCCATCCACCCGTTGGTACTTGACAAACATCTCAAGGACATTACGGACAGTCTGGAAATCCCCCATCTCAAGGAATGCCAAAGCACTCCATTCCGCATCACGACCAAAGAACCAGGCATATCCTGGTCTGCCACTCACTTTCTGACCTCCATTCCAACCGCGCCGCGAGGAGGAATATCCCGCAAAAAGCCCTTTGCCCATTCCCGGAACATCGACATTGTACTGCTCCGAGCTGACGGTTGCCCAGTAGTAACCTTCATTGAATATGGAATCCGGAGTCTCAACGGCTGCGTGAGAGGCTACATAATCCTTATAGAACGAGTCACTTGAAGCGAACGCTGAATATGGTGCCTCAGCAATGGCCTTGTAATCAGCGACAGCCTGCCTGTCTCCCTGATCACCGGCCGCGAACAAGACATCAAAACACCTTGTCCCTTTGACATCAAGGCACACGCTGGCATTCACCTGACGCAAATCCGTCGGCACACCGACAGGTTCACCGGAATCGTAGCCGAAGCCGTCGTACTGTCCCACCGAGGCAAGCCGCGCCGGGACATTGAACCCGACAATGGACACAAACTCCCTGTCGCTGTCCGATGCGACAAAAGCGTTGAGTCCGTCAGCCCATCCATAATGAATTGTTCCAAGAGCGTCCGCGGAGTACGGCCACATGAAGCGTAGGTTTGTCTTGAAGTCCACATGGATTTCCTCAACCGAATCATCATCCCACTCATAATGGGCAACCGCGGACGGTGAATCCACAGGACCCGTTATCACTTCCCTGATTTTGGCTCCGCCAGCCGAATATTCCCTGATTATTGAATTTGCCCGCAGTTGGATGCCAGTCTCCTCCGCACCCAGAAGACAACAACTTCCGGCTGTCTTGACAAAAACACGGTAATCCCTCAAAGACATGAATGGATGTGTCCAGATCTCGAATATCCCGCCATTCTCCTTGCAGATGACAGTCGCCCTCTTCCCTGCGATGTTCACCTCATTTCGTGTCGCCTTCCAATCAAGCGCATGGGGATCTTCCGGAAGAGTCCAACGCGTCGGTCCGGGAATATCCACACTGTCATATTCATAAGCATCCTCCGATGTCAGCGGTCTTTCGGAACAGTCCCAATAACGAGGAGTCTCCCCAGACTTCAATGTGCCGGCGAGATACCCAACGCAATTCCTCGTGAAACGTTCGAGCAGACATCGGTTATAATTCGGAGCGCCATAGTTCAGCAATCCTCCGACCGCCAGAATGTCACCCTTTCCGTAAGGGGTCTCCCAAATGACTTTCTCATCGGGATGGTAGTAGATATATTCCCAGAATATTCCTATCACTTTGGCTCCGTCCGCAGCAGGAGCCACACCCTTTGGAAAACCAAGAACCCGGCATTTGTTGTCGTTGTGCCCATGCCAGACGTACGCCCCTCCGTTCATCCCGTCAAACAATGGATGGGAACGGAATGAATGGAATCCGACCTTGCGTCCAAAGCCGTAGTCCACCGCGTCGTAAGTCCAAGCGGAGATCGGAGAGCCCTCCACTCCTGATTCGTTCAAAAGCCTGACGGCATCCATAGAAAGGATCAGCTTTCCGCCTGCTCCGACATAGGACAACAACCTTTCAGAAAGGGTTCTCTCAGCCTCCGTGAAATCCGAGCTGTCCGGCCTGTGGAACCAGACGACATCGAACCCGGAGAGATCGGATTCGCAGCCAGCGTCAATGACGGAGCAAAACACCCCGTTTTCCAAAGATAGCATGGAACGCAAGGAATCAATCTGTTTCGAGTCATGATCGCCCACAATTAGAGCCACTTTCAAATCCTGTCGTCCGCAGGATGAAAGCAGTGTCACCACAGCGGCGCAGATAACGGCAAGAAATCTCCTGAACATAACAGACCTGTCCAATCAAATTTGTATAAGAGAGGCGCACCGGCAGCATGGTGCCGGCGCACCTCTCAAACACCATTATTAACAACAAACCTTATTTCAGCTCAATCCACTGATAGGTGGTGCCACTGTTCATCAGAAGATAATATGTCACCGCCTTTGCAGTCTTTGAATCCTTTGTGACAGTGATGTAATACCATCCTTTCAGAGCCTCGGCTCCTTCTCCACCCTTGTTGAATTCATCAAATGTGAACAAAGCCTCGCCTTTGGAGTCACTGTTTTTCGTCAGAAAGACGTTCCTGTCTTCGTCACGGTCGGACTCGGTCCTATAGATTTTCACAGTAGCACCTTCCACAGGCTGGGTCATGTTCTCATCCGACACCACAGCCACACAGAAATTCCAAGGAATCTCACGCTCAAGAAACTCGAATCTTCCGCTTCTGTCACATGAGCAGAACAAGGTGGCGACCAAAGCCATCAGGCCGACAATTATACTTTTATTTTTCATTGTTCCCGTAATTAAAATTGATACTCCTTATACTCGTCCCTAGGCCCGCCGAACGTGTAGTCCTCAAGTCCGTAGAAGTCAATCTCTACCTTAGGGACAGGCAATTCACGATAGGATCTTGTGGTCAGCTGGAACTTGTCCACCGGTGTCCTGCGACGATTGTACCAACCAGTCGCCGAGCTGGCGAAGCAGCACTCCACGAACATCTCGTAATAGACGGACTCTATGATCTTATCCTTTGATGAAGACGCGTCTATGTCTGTCATGCCACCAACATTCTTGTGAGTGAGGTTGACAAGCGCGGCGGCTTCGGCAAGCTTTCCGTTGTTGGCCAGAGCCTCGGCGTAGATCAAATCAGACTCCGTCTTGGTGAAAAGATAAAGTGTGCCTTCCCCGCTCGGCTGTCCGGTAAGGGAGAAACGGTTCTTCTCACCCATGTAGTAAGAGCTGTACGAATTGTTGAACTGCGCGCCACTGCCGGTCGTGACGACATCGGTATAGACAAAATACTCAGGGTTGTTCAGACGCGCGTCCGGGCAGTTGACCACCTTTGGCATAGGACCGTCCTTGGCGAAACTGTAATCCTTAGGGATAGGCCAGACGGCACCTTTGTCATCCGGAGCCATCATCGCGATGATTCTCATGCTAGGACGTACCCACTGGCTGGTATGATAACCAGCGACAGCCTGGGACCAGCATCCGTATGTGGCCTCATTGGCCGGCATCTCGGCGCAAATGTCCTCGGTAAGGGCGTTCCGGGCATATTCCAGAACCTTTTTCCAGTCTGGAGTGTCAGCCTTGTTGGTCCTTGGATAGTAAGCCAGAAGCCTTGCCGCCATAAAGTTGGCCACCTGCATCAGTTTCGTATTGTCTCCCACCGCATTGCCGGGGAAGGTTCCATCGAAGTTAGAGAATGTGTTGTTCCGGCAGATGTCGATGCACTTGTCCAGATAACCAAGAGCGGCGTCCCTTATCTCAGACGACGGCCTGATGTCATCTTTCGTGATGGTCTCAACATCAGTGTTTTCTGTCAGCAGGAAACATTTGTCAAAGCAAAGAGCCATCTCAGCATAAGCGATTCCCAACAGGAAATAGTTGTTGGCGTACAACTTGAAATTCATGTCCTTGCCACCCTCCGTATAAACAAGGTCTCCCTCATTCATTTTGGACAGCATGCTGCGGACAGTGTTTATGATGCTGTAGAAATTATACCAACGAGCCTTCGGCGCCGAGCTTGACGGATCCGTGTTGGCCAGCTCCGGCTTCTCGAAACCGGAGTACTGATAGTAATATGTCTTCATGTCCCAGTTGCCTGCGCTTGGTGTGAATATGTCGGCGTTCGTGGACATGTTCCATGACGGCTCCGTGTCATAGCCAAGCATGTACTGCCAGTAGTTGACATAGGCCCCTTTCACAAGAGACGGGTACTGGTTGATGTCGCCCATCACGACATTGATGTCAGGGGCATATTCGTTAGGAATGTCCATGTTGGAGAAATATCCATCGCAGGAGCTCAGACAAAGCGCGGCCGCGGCGGCCATTACCAATGTTTTAGCTTTCATGATTTCTGTCTGTTTCATTAGAATTCAACGGTGATTGTACCGGAAACGGTACGGATGTCAGAAGGATACTTCGGCGTGTCGGTGCCTTCGAGGATGGATCCGCTGTAGGTGTCCGTCTCAGGATCCGGGCCAGAGTATCTGGTCAAAGTGAGAAGGTTACGCCCGATGATGCCCAGTTTGACCCCCTTAAGGAAGCCGATGCCGACCTTCTCAAGCTGTTTCGCGTTGAACGAATAGTTGAGCGCGAACTCACGCAGTTTGATGAACGAAGCATCCTCAATGAAGCTTTCACGGGAATGCTGGTTGTTGTACTTCAAAGGCTTGCGGTTCTCCCAATCCCTTTCGGACATATCCCAGAAAGCCGCGTTGCGACCTGCGAAGCTCATGTACAGACGAGTGTTGTTGTAAAGCAGACCGCCTTTCTGTCCGGAAAGCGTGAAGTAGCACATCAAGCCTTTGTACCTGAACGTACTGGTGATGTTGGCGTTGAAGTCCGGAAGCATATTGCCGACACTCACCTTGGCGTTCGAGCCGTTCTCGTCAAGGACGCTCATGTGGCGTTCCTCGATGGTGCCGACCTCCTTCTTTCTGACCACAAATCCATAGTTGTTGATGCAGAACACATCTCCCACACTCTGGCCAGGCTTGATCTCCTTGCTGGTGCTGACCTCGTCAAGAGACCTCGCGAACTTGGTTCCGTACATCTCGCCGTACTTCGAATGCGAGGCGATCAGAAGAGCGCCGCTTCCGGTATAGAAATCAGGACGGCCAAGTTCTCCGATCCTTTGTGTCAGTTTGTCCCATGTCAGGTAAACATCCCAGCTGAAATTCTTCTTCCTGATGATGTCCACACCGACAGAAAGCTCATAAGCATTCGTGAAGAACTCACCGATGTTGAGGTACTGGTACTCAAATCCAGTGACTCCAGAAACAGACATGGCGTAAGGCATGTCAACATTCTTCTTGTGTGAATATGCGAAGTCAAAGGTCACCCTGTCGAACAGACGAGCGTCAACACCGATCTCAAGTTCCTTAGAGAGGGCAGGCTTAAGATTCCTGTTACCGAGCTGAGAGCCGCCGTAAAGAGAACCATTGCTCATGCTATAGACCTCATACTTGGCTCCGTAGGCCGGAAGGATACCAGCAGTTCCGTAGGAGACACGTGGCTTGAGAAGATCCACATGAGGAATCTTGAACGTCTTGGCGGCATTCCATGCGGCCGACACACGGTAATATGTCTGCCATCTTGCGTCATCTCCGAGAACGGAGGACCCGTCACGGCGCACAAGAGCGTCAAGCATGTATTCCTCTTTCCAGTCACCCTGAAATACTGCTGTCATACTGTTGGAAACGATACGGCTTCCCCATGATGTGATGTCAAGGGTTTCAGGGTCAGCCTGATCAAGAGAGATTATGTCCAATCCGGAAACGGCAAGCTTGCTTCCTCCTCCGCTGAAGCCACTGCTTTGAGTGTCTTCATAAAGGTACTGAAGGCGGACGTTGGTGTTGAGATCGCCGAACCTCTTTGTGAAGAGGGCACTCGCCTCGACGTTGTGTTTGAAAGCGTTGGAAGTCCAATTGCTCACATCTCCCGTGGAACGGTCTGTACCGTCAGGGCTGTTGACTGTCAGGCGGCCCTTAGGCACAAGCGATGTCTGATACTTCTGAGAATAATCTATGCTGTAGACAGCATTGAAACTCAGCCAGTCTGTCGGTATGTAACGCAATCCGTAGCTTCCGAGAAAACGGTTTCCTGTGCTTTCAGCCCGCTTGTTGGCCACATCATAGAGAGGGTTGATGTTGTTACGGGTCGAAACCACATTAGGATTCACCTTGTAGTCGGTGCCATCAAGGTTCTTGGCAAGGAAATCCGCACCATAGTCTGAGTAATAGACATCGTCGAAATTGATCGAACGTTCGTCGGTTATCGTCCTCACGAAAAGGTTGGAGGTGTTGAATGAAACCTTGTCGGACAGCCTTGCGTCCATGTTCACACGGAAGCTCGTACGATTCTGACCATCAAGCAGTTTTACGACACCCGGGTTCTTGGTGTTCTGCACGGATGCATAGTAGTTGATGTCTCCGCTCTTCGACCGTCCTGTCAGGCCCAATGTGTTGGAAGCGTAGAAACGCGGAACGAAGATGTCCTTGTACGAATCATGTCCGGGCCATTTGTTGTCCCAGATCGTGTCATCCTCCATTGTGGTGGTAGGAAGTCCGTCAGCGCCTACCACATAGCCGTGGGCGGTTGAACGTTGTGGGCGGAATCCAAGCCAGTTAGGTCCTTCCTCCGTCTTGAACGTCACCCTTACAGTGCCGTTTTCAAGGCTGGCGCCACGTTTTGTGATGATGTGGACTACACCACCGGCAGCCTTTGATCCATAGAATGACGCCGCGGCGGCACCTTTGATGACCTCTATGTCCTCGACATCCTCCATGTTGATGTCCTTGAGGGAGCCCTCGGTCACAATGCCGTCAACGATTATCAATGGTTGCGAATTACTGTCAAAGGAAGTACCTCCACGGAGTTTGATGACCGGTTCCGAACCAGGATTACCGTTGAGATAGGAAATCTTGACACCCGGCATCTTACCCGCGAGGGTCACGGCGACATTGTTGCCGGTTACCTCCTGAATGGACGCCTCGGAGATTTTCTCTACCGTGAAAGGCAGAGTTGCCCTGGACGTACCTCTGGCCACACCGGTCACGATGACATCAGCCAACTGCTCGGCCGAATCCTCAAGAACAACCTTCAGGGACGAGCCATCCACCACAATCTCCTGAGTCGCATAGCCAAGGGCGGACACAATCAGAACAGTGCCTTTGCTTGAGTTAATTGTGAATTTACCGTCAACATCCGTCGTCACACCTTGCCTGGTGTTCTTGATGATAATGCCGACTCCCGGAACAGGTTCGCCGTACTTGTCAACAACAAGACCCGCGACCTTGACCGACGCTTTTTCCTGACCGGCCGTGGCTGCGGCACCAATCATCGTGACCGGAGACATCGCCGAGAGACCTGCCATAAGCATCAATGCACACAGATAGCATCTTTTTCTCATACTTGATAGATTTATACTAATTGGTAAAAGTTTTAACTGCACTATCATGCAATCACAACCGCAAAGGTAGCCCGCGACGCATTCCGAAGCGGGAAAAATCGTATCAAAGAATCACAAATTCTTCTCAATCGCAATAATCCTTCGGCAAGACACCGAATTGCTTCTGGAAGCACTTGGAGAAATATGACGGGGAACTGAAGCCGACAATATACGCGACCTCATTCACCTTATAGACATTCTCCTTCAAAAGCTCCGCGGCCCTCTTAAGGCGGCAAAGACGTATGAAGTCATTCGGAGAAAGTTCCGAGATCCCTTTCAGTTTCCTGTAAAGGGTAGCCCTGCTCATATACATCGCCTTCGCGATGTCATCGACATCCAATTCCGTGTCCTCGATGTGGTCATAGACGTAGTCCATGATCTTTTTCATGAACATCTCGTCGGACTTGGAATGAGCGATGGAAGAGACCGGCTCGGTCGGAGAATGCAGGAACGTGTCGCAAAGACGGGCACGCAACCGGAGAAGGCTGTCGATCCTCGCCAGAAGAATCTTGGGCGAGAACGGTTTGGGAATATAATCATCAGCTCCGTTGTTCAACCCGCTTACCTGCGTATCCGGATCAGTCTTTGCGGTCAGGAGTATGAAAGGAATGTGACTATAGTTGATGTTCGCCTTGACCTCGGCGCAGAACTCCATCCCATCTTTGCCTGGCATTATAAGGTCACTTATGATCAGATCCACCTTATTGACAGCCAAAACCCGCAGGCCTTCATCACCATCCGTAGCGGTCAAGACGTTGTATTCCCCAGTCAATGTGTCTGTCATCAGCACACGGAACTCCGCATTGTCGTCAACCACAAGGACTGTCCTTGCATCGGTCTTATTTGTCCTGTCAATCGGTTCCGTTCCCTTGCCGGCAGCGGCATCCCAATCCGAAACGACATCGCTGTCAAGCATGATGACATTTTTCTGCCTCAACGGAAGCTCAAGGACAAACGTGACATCGTCCGTGGATGTGTCAAGTGTCAGACTTCCGGAATGCATCTCCGCCAGATTCCTTGCGAAAGGCAAGCCTATTCCTGTGCCTTCGCTGTTCTTGTCAAGCTTGACAAAAGGCTCGAAAATCCGTTCCTTCTCCCCCGCCGGAATACGGTCACCATCATTCGACACAGACAAGGTGAAGGTCAGCCCGTCCTCCACCAATGAAAGAGAGATCAAATGTGCCGCATGCTTGAGGGCATTGCTCAGAAGGTTGCTCAAGATTTTTGTAAACACTTCCCCATCCACATCAGCCATCACTTCATCCTCCGGCAATGATGTTCTGAGTTCAATCCCCTTTATCGCTGCTGACGGAGAAAATCTGCCGCAAGTCTCCCTTACAAGTTTGACCAACTCTATCCGACGGAAATTCAATTGGCTCACGGCAGGATCAATCTTTCTGAAATCCATCAGTTCATTGACAAGTTTGAGAAGACGGTTGGCGTTCCTGCGTATTATGGAGAGAACCTCATAATTCTTGTCATTCTCCCCGATATTGTTCATAACATTCTCGATCGGAACCGTGATCAGAGTAAGAGGAGTCCTGATCTCATGAGTGATGTTCGTGAAAAAGTCAATCTTGGAATTATAAAGTTCCTTCTCTTTCGTCCTCTGTATCCTTTCGAACACCTGATTGTTCCGCCGTTTATAGTACAGTACAATAAGCCAGACAGCCAAGGAACACAGGGTCATCGCCATCAGCACGAACAGGACTCTTGCCCAGAATGTCTTGTACCAAGGAGGCAGCACCTTGATGTCCAACGAGTTCTCAACCGGAGGCCACAGTCCATCCATGCTTACGGCCTTGACCGTCAACGTGTATTTCGCGGGCAGAAGGCGCGAGAATGTTATAGTCGCCGTTTTGTCAGCCGGAATCCACTCCTCGTCGAGCCCCTTTAGCATATAGTAGTAATTCACATCCTGACGCTCTGAATAGTCTATGCCGGTGAACCCGACACTGAACACTGACTGGTGCGGATTCAGAACAATCTCATCGGAAGCCATTATCGATTTACGCAGCGGCGAGCCGTCCGCACCTGGATCGACGGATTCATTGAACAACAGGAACTTGTTGAAAAGAATGGTCGGTGGCGTAGAAAGACGTCTAAGATGATCGGGATCAAAGGATGCGATCCCCTTCACACATCCGAACAAAAGCCTTCCATCGTGCAGTCTCACGCCAGACTTATAATTGAACTGATTGTATATCAATCCATTCTCACTATTAACCGTGATGATCTGTCCGTTGTCCGGGGATATTCTGAACAACCCCTTGTTGGTGCTGCCCCAGATGTTCCCGCCCTCATCCTCAAGAAGTTTGTAAATCACCCCGTTGGGAAGACCGTCAGATTCATCATAATGCGAGTCAAAAGATTGTTTCGTTCTGTCAAAACGGAAAACGCCTTTTCCTTCAGTCCCGACCCACATGTTCCCCTCCTTGTCCAGCAGAAGGATTATCGCCTGGGTTATTCTGTCCCGCTCGTCACAGTCAAAGCCTGGATTGTCCCACACATCGTTCCTCCCGTCATACCGGAACACTCCCTGACCGATGGTGGCGAACCAAAGGCGTCCATCAAGATCTTCAGAGATATCATTCACGGAAGATGTGATCACATCCTTACGGACATGTTCGAACCGTCCGGACATGGAGTCATAGCGGCACAACCCCTTGATCGTTCCTATCCAAATGGAATCATCAAAGCCTTTGTAGATTGAATATACGCTGTCATCAATCAAAGAGCCCGCCTTTCCGTCATTGACGAAATGGCGATAACGTCCGGTGTTCACATCCAGCACATAAAGGCCGTCCATGTAGGTTCCCACCCACAACTCCGAATCTCCCACAAGAGCCAGGGCATGGACATTCGTGGCGTCAATGAATCCGCTTGAGAAAGTCTTCGTCCGGCCGTCGTAGAAATTCAATCCGGCATCCTCGGTGGCAATCCAAAGATTGCCGTCCCTGTCCTCACACATCTCGCTTATGCTCTTGCCTTTAAGATCACCAGGCATGTCACCGGGGCATATTTTCGCGAACTGTGAGGTATATTCCGAATAATAATTGATTCCACCAAAAAACGACCCGACCCACATTCCTCCTTCCGAGTCCTCCGCTATGGAATGAATCGAGTTGTCGGACAACGAGTAATCATCATTCGGAGAATGTCTGAGATTGTAAAGGGATCCGTTCTCGCAAACATACAATCCGTTTTCTGTGCCGACCCATAGCTTTTTCCCGCGGTCAATGTAGATGTCATGAATGATCGTCTCTGTTATGGACTGCCCGTCCTGAGACTTCCACCTGAGGAATGTGTGGCTTCTCAAGTCAAACATATACAGACCTTTCTGCGAACAGCCGACAAGCAAGGTGTTCCTGTCCAGCGACGCGATCTTCCAGATGTCACGGAAAAGCGGATTCTCTTTCGGGCCGAAAAGCCGTATCTCCCCTGTCGTCGGGGAATATCTGAACAGTCCCTTCGAGTTGGTGGACACCCAAATGTTGCCGTCCCCGGCAAGGCACAAGCTCCTTATGTACCTTCCAGCCCTGTCGGAGGCGTCAAGCAACGGAACAGGGGTACAATCACCGTTCCGGTCAACCTTGAACAGGCCATAATTGGCCACCACAACCCAAAGATCCCCGTTACGATCGGTAGCCATGTCCCTGACAAGACCGGAAACGGACTCGCCATCCTTTCCTGTAAGCTCGACCGCGCTGAAAGTCTCGGCAACCGGATCATACACGGAAAGCCCTTCCCTGGTTCCGACATAGATCCGGCCATCCTCACTGCGATGAAGACAAATGGTCACGTTGCTCCTGAGTCCGTTCCCGGCAGAAGATCTGTTGAATATGCGGAATGAATCCCCGTCATAGACGCTGACACCGTCCCCGGTAGCGGCCCAGATCCGGCCGTACGAGTCCTGAATTATGTCATAGACAGAATTCTGGGACAGGCCACTTTCAACGTCCAGACATTTGAAATAGAAATCACTCGCCATGGCGGTCACTGGCATGAAGAGCAACAGTGACAGCAGCACAAAGGCCTGACGCAGAAGAGCTTTCAAATCATCCATTGGCGAAAGGCAGGAACTTTCAAATGTCAATATTCCAGCTTGAAGTCATCTACCCAAAGAATCGAGTCCGGACTGCCGGTGAAATAGTCTCCAAGCATGCTGGCGGCGCAGGAGACTATGATGTGCGTAGGGCGGCGGGAAGTGGAGACATATTCAAGAGGAATCTCGACCTTGGTCCACTCCATGTCGTGATCCGTGACGAATCTGCCGTAGGCGATGACGTTCGGCCCCTTTGAGTCGAAGAACGTCTCCTTCTTCGTGGTGTTCACCTCGACAGGACAGTCAGCCGTGCCGCCATATTCCTTGAAATCCCAGTCGCCGAGAGCCACCCAGACAATGCCCCTGTCGTTGTCTCCGACCTTGACCACATCATCCTCCGGATAGCCGTCAAGGGTTTTCTTCTGGATTATCCCACTCTTGTACTTCAGCCAGACGAAGAGTTTCCTCGGACGCAGGGTGAACGGCCGTCCAAGATGGATCACACCGCCGGACGTACCGAGAGTCTTTGCATATTCACCGGAGAACACATTCCCCGCCGCAAATTTGATAATCACGTACTGCGACGCCATCTTCAATGAATATTCCCCCTCAACCTTCTCTGTGTCATCCGGTTTTGTGATGGCAAAGCTTGATCCGACAGTGGTGGAACCCTTGTTTCCGCTTCCCCACCATTTGGTCTGGAGAGCAGGATCCGAGGAGGCAGGATCGTAGAACGAGAAGTATTTGGAGGACTCGGCTTTGCTGAATGTCTCGAATCCAGAGTTCGGCAACTGAGCCTCCGCGTCGGTGGTGAACTTACTCACATCCGTGACTTCATCTCCGCTGAAGGCCACACACTCATATTCTGTCAAAGGTTCAAGTCCACCGGTCATAGCGCTGAACGAACCTCCGTCCGACGTGACATTCTCAACATTCCTCCAGACAGACTCCCCGGATTTTCTGATCCTGAATCCGTTGTCGCCGCCCTCTATTCCGGAAGCCTTGAGCCATGCCACCCTTGTCCACACGTCAACACCAGTCATCGAGACGGTTGACTCGACCTGTTCCGCATAGAGGGTCCACTCCTCCACAACATTCCTGCAGGACACCTTCACCACCACAGGATTCGTGAAATCATGCAGTGAAGCGGCGTCCGGGAAATATTCCGTCACTCCCTCCGGGCCAAGTTTCATGGAGACTACGCTCAGATTCTCCAAAACCACACTGGAAGGAATCTTGAATATCACCCGTCTGTTATCGGCATCTATCACGGCAACTCCGGATTGGCCGGAGACTGTGAAGTGACGTTCTATCGGCTGTCCGGCCTTGACCGTCCAGTCAAAGTCCCTCTCATAAAGATTCAATGTGACATGGTACGGCGACGAAAGATCCTTTGTTCCTGTCACCACAGCCGAGGCGGTGACGGCTTCCTCATTGAAAGAGACCTCTGTAATGTTCACACTACGGATGTCTGTGGCCTCCTCAAGTGTGATCAAGACCTCACGCGCATCCTTGTTGATGCTGACAGACTTGGCGCCATCGGCCTGAAGAGACGTTATCTCGGCGGCCACATCCGGATAAGGGATGTCGTTCCTGATGCAGGACACAACGGCAAGGACTGCCATGAATATGACTGAAAAGCTGTTCTTCATAACCTAAATGTGGAAACTTAGCCCGAATGAAATGTCAAGGATGTCCAGCATGAAACGGACCTTCGAGAAATCCCTGGTTCCAACCACCTCTCCTTTCTTATAATAATCAATATGGTTGTAGGTGGCGCCTCCGATACCTATGGCGACATGTGTGCTGATGCTGTTCGTCACAAAAATCATAAGTCCCGGGTGAACGGCGATCTTGACCCTGTTGGCGGCGGAGTAACTGTCAAGGCTTTCCTCATTGTATGAGAATGAAGTCCGCGTGTATGAATATCCCAACGACACATCGGTGAACACACCGATTCTGCTCCGCTTGTCCAAAGCAGCGTATGCCCTGTGAAAAATCTCGGCCTGAACAGTACGTGAAGCCGCCTGGATGTCACTCAAGGAGACAGCCAGATCATCGCTCAACATCGAAAAGTCAGCATTGGAGATTCCTCCCCTCGCCGATGAATATTTTGCCCTCAGGCCTACCGACCTGTTGTTCTTGTAAGTGTAGTCCAGATAAGGAGACAACGTCATCATTGTCCCGTTGGCATCCAAATGCTGAAGCAGCATAAGATACTCGCTGTCTGTGCTGGACAGGTCAGCGTAAAAGAACTGCACTCCTGCGGAAAAGTCCCCCTTTGGCATGAACAGCCTGTCCGGTCCGCGCTTTTCCACGACGGAAAGACTGTCTCTCTCCGCTGCCCGAATTCCAGACACGGAAAGAAAAATGAAGAATATTATCGCTAACTTTTTCACCGCCTACAGGTAATAATAGAGGCTGAATCCCACAGCAAGCAGGTTCACCTTGAAATTGATAAAAGTAAGACTCCTGTCTCCTTCCGCCACACGGTTGTGGTTCTGGTCGGTCCAGTCGAAATGCAGTCCCAGCATGTTCACGCTGACATCTATCGCAAGCCTGTCCGTGACAAATGCCATAAAACCGGGACAAAGATTGATCCCAAGAGAGTTAGATGTCTCGTACGAAGCGTTCACCTTGTTGCCGTGGCCGTCCAGCACCTTTCCCTGACCGTACGAATATGACAGCCGCAACTCGTTGAAAAGCCCAAGCCTCTTAATCTGTCCTACAGGAATATAGTAGCGTCCTATCCCCTGAATCTCGAAGGCATGACTGATCTTGTGGAAATCAGACACTTCCAGATTGATGTCCTCGAAATTCATCTTGGCGGAATCCAGTTGGAACATATTCCTCTTGTAGCCGACACGGACTCCCACTCCCATGTTGTCCTTGAACAAATAGCAGAACGCGGGGCTGACCGAAAGCGTGTAGCCGGTGGACTTGATGCCGTTGACAACCATAAAACGTGAGTTGTCATTGTTGTGAAGCATATAACTGGCCCCGCCACCTATCATCCAAGTCCCTTTCTTGATGAAGCAAGGCTGGGAAGAAAGGTCAATACCCCTGTCCAGTTTCTGACCTTCGGCGCTAAATGTGCCAAGAATCAGAAACAGGACTGAAAGTACTATGCATGAACGTCTATCCATTATTCGTAAAGAAGTTCCATTCCGTCAAGCCAAAGCTTGCTGTTGTCATAGCCGGAGAAATAGTCACCGTACATGCTGGCTGCACAGCTGATGATGATGTGGGTCGGGTAGGTAGTCTGGCTTCTGTACTCGACAGGGATTGTCACCTGTATCCAGTCCTTGGCCGGATTGGAATCGTCAGAAGAAACGATTTTCTCTCCGAAAGCTATAGTGGACGCATCCGTGCTGAAATCCACGAAAGTACTTGGGTTGGTGGTATCAAACATGACAGGGCTGTCGGCATCTCCGCCGTACTTTTTGAAATCCCAAGTACCGAGAGCAATCCTGATCGAGGCCTTGTCATAATTGCCTTTCTTACCGTCCGCCGGGACATTGCCGGACTCACGGTTGATGATGCCACCGGAATATTTCATCCAGAATCTCAATGCCGTAGGCCTTGCGGCGAACGGCCTTCCGAAGTAAACTGTTCCGCCAGTGGTCCCGATAAGATTTCCGAAATGTCCGCTGAAAAGGTTTCCGGCGGCGAACTTCACGACAACCCAACGTGATTGGAGGCACACCGACTGCGAGCCTTCCTTATAGTCTGACGCGTCAGGATAGCAGATCACTGAACCTGAACCGACAAGAGTCGCTCCTTCATTACCATTACCCCACCATTGCTTCTGAAGTGCAGGGTCGGGAGATGCAGGATCGTAGAACGACTTGTACTTTGAGCTCTCGTCATTGGATGTAGTCTCGAACCCACCGTTGGGAACAGGCACAGCCTTGTCGGTCGTGACATCGGACGGAGCGGCGAAAATCTCCTCCGCACCGGACTCCATGGATGTCAGCACGAGACGGTATTCATAAGTCGTGGATGGATTCAAGCCTTTGATCTCCGCGCTGAATATGCCTTCCGACTCTCTGACAGCGGCCACAGGTGTCCAGTCCTGAGTGTTTCTCGCGCGGACTTCGAAGCGGACCTTGTCCTTGTCGTACTGGGCCTCATCCACATCGGCATGGGCCGTGAAGTGACCGGCCCAGATCTCATATCCGGAAGACTGGGCAATGCCGGTTGACGTTCCTTCAAAGATGATGTCATCGTAGATGTTGTTCGTGGTGTCATCCACAATAAGATCGAAGGCCAGAATGCCGTCTTTCTCCGTGTACTTAAGACTGAGCCTATACCTCCTGCCGTTTTTCACATTCTTGATCTCTCCGGATTTAGCGAACGTCTTTCCGTCCTTTTTCAAAGTGCCAGAAAACGACCACATGAGCGACGGTTCGAACCCGGAGGTGATGAAAAAGCCATCCTTGCCGCCTTCAGCCGCGTCATAGACCAGTTTGGCCGAGGTTTCACCATCCAATCCGACAGTGCAGGAATAACCATCCTCGAACGCCTCTGTGACGGACGGGTCAAAAGTCACATTGGAAATCACGTTGCAGACCTTTGCAGTGACAGTCACATTGCCTGAGTCTCCGGCCTTGACGGTCACGTTTGAGGAACCCTTGTAACTCTTCTGCTCCCATGAGGCGGCGGCAGGGTTCTCTTTGGCAATCTCACCGGCCACGACATCGACACGGTAGTCATCAGCCGGCAGATAGATGGTCTGCGGCATCTGTGAATATACATATTCACGAACCTTGCCTGTGAAATCAGCCTTGTAGATGCTTACCTTGGCGGAGGAAAGGAGTTCGTCCTGACTCATAGCCGCCTTCGTGGCGGACTCGCCCATCCTTACGTCCAGACTGAACGCTCCTTTGGCAGCAGGTGTCTCATCGTAGTTGGCACACGCTCCAAAAGCGACAGCGGAGAGAGCCAATGTTATGATTGTGAGTTTATTTTTCATATTCCTTCCTCCTACTTCACTTCAAGGGTGATCGGGATACTCTTGCGGCAGCCCTTGTTGTCAACCACGTTCATAGTGAATGTGTGTGTGCCCTGGAAGGCCAGGAGAGGGGTCTGCGCGCCCGACAGATCGAAGTCGATCTCTGTCTTTCCGGAAAGTTCAGAGCCGTGAGGGAAAGGAACTATGTCGAAGACACCCATAGCAGCTTCTGAAGGGTTGATAAGATCAAGGGTAGTTCCGCCTACCGAATTCACGGAATTGATGAAATCATCATTCGTGGAGGCGATGTCAACGGTGAACTTACGGACACCGTTAGGAATCTTCGCCGTCATCGTGAGCGGGAATGCCCCTGTGGCCGGCACAATGATAGTCTTGGCAATGTCGTAGGAACTTGTGCTGACAAGCTCGATGCCTCCGTCACCGGTCGGAGCGTCAGGATCCTTACCGTCACCGTCTTCCTTTGCAGGAACATCGTTTTCCAGTTCAGCGTCCTCGACCAGGCCGTCAATCTCGATCGAGAATGAAGCATTTCCGGAAGCATCCACCTTCTTCAAGATCCTGACCACGTGCCAGTCCTGAGCCTTCACATTAGTGATGGGGGCAAGCATCCTCTGGGTCTTGCCATCAATCGAGCCTTTGAACATCAAAGAGATGGTGGCCTCGTTGCCGTTCACAGCAAAATAGCCCAGGCGGTGATCGTAGGTTGGATTCCCGTTTGAGTAATCAAGTTTGTACTCCAAAGGGTAGCCTGGCGTCAATTCCACCCTGGCGACACCGTCACCAGAGACAGACTTAAGGAAATCGTCGTTGTACTCGACAGTGACGATGGCCTGAAGAAGCTTGCAAGTGATCGAGCCGAGGGTCGTGGTCACACCAGCCTTGATGGTGAAACTTTTGGACGCTCCGTAAACCGGAGCCGTGAACTTAGCTTGAGGGACTTCCGCACTTGTCGAACGTGCATCAATGCGATAGTCACCTGCCGGAAGCGATATGTTCGCGCTGCCAAGCACTTCCCGATAGGTCTTCTGCCAGACAAGCCTGTCTGCATTGTCGTAGAGGAAGAGGACATAGTCATCCCCCGCCGTTTCGGCACGGGTTATAACCTTGTTCACATCTTCCGAGACCTCGATGGACAATCCGTCAAACGACAGGATCCCGTTCCAGTTGCCTCCTCCGTAATTGAAATTGTCCTTCTTGCAGGACACCGCCATAACACTGATGGCGGCCATGAATATGCAAATGCTCTTTTTCATCTTTCTCAGTCGTTAAGATCAACTTCCGTCAACTCGGCTTCCTCAACCGCTTCGTCAAATGAGATGGTGATCGATCTCCCGCCCACGTTTGACACATCAAACTTGAGGGTGTAGCAGGTTTTCGGAGAAAGAGGGCGAAACTCCTTGCCGGAGAAAGCCTGAGTCTTTCCTCCCTGGCCTGTAAGGTTTCCGGAGACGGAGATCATGTAGGCATCCACAAAAGCGGCCCTGGTCTCCGTTTTAGAGAATGGAATCTCGGTGCCGCCACCGGTCTTGACAGTAAAGGAATAATCCGTGTAGTAAGCCTTGAAAGCATCTGTGCACTCCACTTTGACGATGGTGTTCGCAAGAGCAACCGGAATGGCCACCGTAGTCGTCCCCCCTCCCGTGACGGAGAAAGACTTCACGCCCGTGAAGCAAGGCTTTCCGAAGCCCTCTTCGCTGGCAGAGCCATAACCTGCCTTCACGGAATAGTTGCCGGCCTTGAGCTTTTTCGATGCGGCGAACTGCTCCAGCAATCCATTATAAATCTCATCTCCGCTGCCGTTGGTCAGGACAATCGTGAATTTGCCGGTCTGGGGCAACGTGGTGTAATCCGACACATTGCTCTTTGTCACCACATCCACCTGGCCGTCAGTGGCGACGGAGAACAGGACGTTCCCGTCAGCGGTGTCCTGATGCCGGGAACACGACGTCGGCACGAGTGCCAAAGCCATCATTCCAAGCAGTAATCTGTTAATTTTCATATTCATTGTCACTTTTTGATCTTCACTTTTATGTTGTCTATGTAGAGCCAGCAGGTGTTGTTGTTGGCTCCCCAGTCTTTATCGGGCATTGTTCTCCAACTCAACCTCAACGGAGCACCAACACCCTTCAATAAGGTATTTGCCGTATGGTTGATATTTGTATATGAGCCAGTTGTCTCATTAATCTTGAACGATTCCGGAAACGTACCAGTCTCATCGCCACTAGAGGGGGTCTTACTTGTAGTGATATAACCGAAATATACGGTTTGGGCTATTTTCGGAGTTCCCTCCCTGCCCATAGAATAATCATACGTGATATCTAGGTTCACAGTCTTACCATCCTTCAATCCGGAAAGGAATGGAGAATCCGCCCTGGCAGAATAGTTGGCCAATCTAGTTTCCCTACGACAAGCGATTCTGATTGCGGTTCCAGCCTGCGCTCCAGCCCTGGCAGCACTCCAGCCACCTTTCTCTGGACTCCAAGGATTCTCAGCATTGATGGTATAAGGCGCAAAAAGATGCGGTGAAAAACTTCCCGGACTTGACCAACCATACTCATCATTCGAATTGAAGCCTTCCACCCAGCTGAAGTCCTCAAAGAACAGATAAGGGCAATTCAACTCACATTCTCCCCTGATGGACGAAGAAAAGTCGCCTAATGTCACAGTCTCCGAAACGACAGCGCTTTCCGACTCATAGGTCACGGCAAGCCGCTTCGAGGACAATCCCTTGAAGAATGCTTTATCCTTAGTCCGGAATACGTACGTGTCACCAATTCTCACAAGTCCGTCATTGCCACCATCTATTCTCAACTCAGACGACGACAATCCCGGCCACACAGCATCATCCGGCAAAGTAATCCTGATGTCTTGCACATCCTCACCCAAATTGTTGGATGCGAGCATAAATTTCAATTCATACTCAATAGGCTTCGCCTCAGTCATTTTTAACGGAACCTTAGTAGTATGCCCGGCCGCGAAATCACGCCCCGCCAATGAGAAAGAGACCGACGCGCACTTATTCTCCGAATAGGCGTCAACCGTAATCCGATCCCCTGCAGAATATGCCATCCGAGGAGGGAATATGCCGGCGACAGCCACTTCCGTCCCGTCCACCGACTCGTCGATCGGATTCCGAAGTTCCAATGTCAACCCGTTCACTCCTTCGCCGAAGCTGACCGTGGAAGCGTCCGTGACATCCACCGAAACCTTGCCCGCCACCGCCTGAGGCATAGTGACCTCAATTCTCTTCACCGGCTCGCCCAGCACGTTTTGGCCTTCAGGAATATAAAACCTCAGGAAATGCAGCAGATGCCTCATCTTGACATTCAGCACATCATCGGACACGATAGGTGCCGCCTCCTTAACCGGCTCCAAGGCCGGTCCGGAGATCGGTTCCGCCACTATTATGTCCACTCCATCCGAAGCCGTGCCATCCTGAACAGACGGAACAGTGAATGTGGCGGTCATGCCACCCATCGACTCCGGAAGAGGGTAAGTCATGTAGTATGAATATGTTCCTTCAGCCATCGGGGACTGAAGGGTGGCCGTGAAATAGGCCTCGGACTTGTCAGAGGCAACCGCCATCAAACGGAACGCCTGATTATCCAAAGCGTATGATCCGTCCGGGGATTTTGCCCAGACCGCCACTTCATCGCCCGTCTTCCACACAAAGCGTTTGGTCTCCACATCGTATTCCGTTCTCGTCCTCGGGGTGTTCCCGACAGCGAAAACGACATTCACCGAGGATGGAATCACCTCAGATTCAGTGGATTCAAAGTCACCGCAACCACACAGCGCGACTCCAGCGGAGACAAGAATGATTCTTAATATAGTCTTCAAATACACTACTTTTCAATTTCCGCGAACAGGCAGATGCCGCCGCACTTATATTCACAAATGTAATGTTTTTTAGCCATATACAAAAATTCATCAGATAATGTCACGCATCATCTGACTGATTCTCTGATCATCCGCTCTATCTCTGACAAGTCAGCGCGAGCGAGTATTGTTCCGTCAGGAGCGAGCAGCAGGTACGTAGGCACAAAGGTCACGCCATAGAGTTCCGCGGCTGATTCCTCCGTACCAAGGATATTCTTCCAAGTCAAGCTTTTTTCCCTGACCGTCTCCTTCGACTGACCTGCCTCCTCCCAAAGGGGGACACCAATGACATCAAACCTATTTCCTCCAAACTCCTCGTACAATTCCATGATATGCGGGAACGCACGGCGGCAAGGACCGCAACTGGTCGACCAGAAATCCAACAGAATATATTTTCCTTTGCCGGCATAATCTGAAAGCCGAACCGTGTTTCCAGCCATGTCAATTCCCTCAAAGTCTTGGAACCTCATTCCTACAGAAGTATTATAGACCGCCTCTATGTCCCTTTTCAGTTTGGCTGTTCTTGGCTCCGCCAGCATATTCGGGGCCAATGTCCCCGCAAGCTCAAACCGCGTCTTAGGATCCGTGTTACCGAAATTCGTCAAGAAGAACAATGCCATGTAACCCACAGCGTTGTCACGATTGGCATGGATAACCCTTTTATATTCATTGATCATCAATGTGCTGTCCTTATAGTTTCTCCGGCGGAACGACATCAGAGAGTCCAGCGCCACGGTCAATGAATTAACCTTGTCGCTGCTGACCGTACAACGTCCGTCAGGCCGCCTGCTGATGGTCAAGGTGCCGCCTTCAGGCACGATGGTCACCTTGACATGGCGCCCCATGCCTACATCGTATGACCTGGTAACGTCAGTCGGTAGTTCCACACGGAAACGTCCGTTCTCAACCGGAACACTCACACTCTCACCGCTCCGGTAAAAGAAGTCCACTTCCTTAGGCGCACCTTCCGGTCCTAACTCTCCCTTGACCACCGTCTTGTCCTGCGCGGTCATTACAGCGCAGGAAAACGCGAATACAGTCAAAATCACTACTGTTCCTCTCATAATTATCCAATGAATATGTCCGTTCACGCTCCTGCAAAAACCATACGATTAGAAGTACAGCATTGATAGCCATGGTATGCCAAGCACGCACAAAGCCTTATACAATTCCGTGGCCAAGCGTTCCGTCTTAAGATTGCCACGGGCCTCAGGCGCATTCTTGAAGACTTGTGCGACCACCTCGCAAGCGTCGATCTCCGCACAGTCTGCGCATGTGTCGTAACCTTTCTCACTCACGCACTTGCGAACCGGACAAAGATCGCTGCAATAGAGATACTTCACGCCCTCCGTCCGGCATCCCATACAGTTGATATGCTCGGGCTTGATAGGGGCGTCATTCGCCTCGGCCCATTGCTTGGCTGTCTTTTCCCTAAGCGCGTCATCATTGTTCACCGTGGCCTTACGGGCATCGCAATTCTCACAGTCCAATCCGCAGCATGCAATCAAATCCTTCATATTTCTTAATATTTTGTTTATGCAAAATTAGATGGAATATCTCGGATTCCCGCAACGCATCCATAGACAAAGCATTTAACCAAACAACTGTTTTTCAGTACATTGTGATTCCACGAAGTGGACAAATGAACATTCAGAAGGAGATACTGCCACATCAATGGCATCTCTTTCCTTGCCCTCAAAGGCTGTCACTCAGCGACCGGGCAGGAAGATAAATGAAAAAAGCTGACCTTTTGAGTCAGCCTCGTTCATGTTATTTCTGGCGGAGAGGGAGGGATTTTATACCACTCTACCATCTTCTGTAACTCGTTGATATTCAAGTGCCGTCTTTGGGTGTTTTCGCTTATTTTGCACGAAAAATGGCGCAGAACTGGCGCAAGACAAAACGTCTTAAAACACTGTGTATGAATGACTTTTGTTACACAATTTAACTATTTTAAGAAATCTATCAACTCTATTTTCTACTCCACTCCTCAAATCGTTGAGGAGATTATGGCATTACGACACTCGCTTCTTACTTTAAACAAGTCGGTTGCCATTGTTTTCTGTTTATCTTCTCATTGCCTTTGTATTATGTTTATGAATTGCCCTTATGAAAGGGGGATAATACTTCATCATGACCACTATCTTACCATAATTATTCAAATGCCTATAAGTCAAATATGACTCTGAAAGTTGTATCTTTATGTAACATCATTGATTTTCAGGATGTTACATAACTTTTATAGGCATTGAAATATGTAGCCTACTTGTAGCGTCATGTAGCACGATGTAGCGTTATATCCTATTATTGGTACAAAGTTAGTATAAAACAATTAGAATTTAGAATAAAGATAAATTCCTTGTGTTTAACACTAACTTTGCATCAAAAGATTTTATATTAGAGGCTACAAACAAAGTCTTTTACCTTTGCTTGGTATTCTTCCTTGGTCATACCTCCAGTCTCTATCATTATGTCAAGTACATCGCCAAGTTCGTCAAAAGCAATATCGTGATGATATTCTTTAGTTGTCCCATCCTTCTCTCCATAGATACGATAGTAGTCTGAACCTTCATCCAAAGCAATATATACCTTGCCTTGAAATTGGAAGCCATTCACCTGCATGACAAGAGCCGCCATAGTGAAGTCTTCGCCATTGACATTCTTGACAATTTGGGTGGCATACATCTTAGAGATGCTCCAACTATTGATAATGTCTATCGGCGTTGTATGAAGGAAAAACTGCCTTGTAAGAGTTAAAAATGTGACCATTGACTCATTTTCTTGCCTTGAAATTTGCGTGTACAAAGGAATAAGGCTAACTTTGTGATCGTTAATAATGTGTATTTACACAAAATAAACGAATAGAAATATGGAAATCCGTAGAGATAAATATCTGGATCTACTTATCCTCAGTTGTGGGAATGGGTTGATAAAAGTGATAACAGGAATGCGCAGATGCGGCAAGTCATACCTGTTGTTCACCCTTTTCAAGAACTACCTCATAAAACAAGGAGTGAAAGAAGACCATATCATAGGGGTAAATTTGGAGAACCGACTGAATAAAAGTTTGAGAGACCCCGACGCATTACTTCAATACATAGATAGCCGTCTTTCATCAGACGGTCAATATTATGTTATGCTGGATGAAGTACAGATGGTCAGCGAGTTTGAGGATGTATTGAACTCATTCCTAAGCATAAGCAATGTGGATGTGTTTGTTACTGGCTCTAATGCAAAATTCCTGTCTAAGGATGTAATCACTGAATTTCGTGGACGAGGGGATGAAATACACGTGCGTCCATTGACCTTCAGAGAAGTAGCAGATTTCCGTGATGACTATTCGCAAGATATGATTCGTGAATATATGCTCTATGGAGGATTGCCACAGGTCGTTTTAGAAAACGATGTCAACAAGAAGGTGAGTTATCTGGAACAGCAGATGGAGCATACTTATTTGCGTGACATAAAAGAGCGATATGAAGTTCGTCAAGATAGCGATTTGTCAGAACTGGTGGACATCATGGCATCATGTGTGGGTGGTCTGACCAATCCTCCAAAGATTGCAGACACTTTTAAAAGTGTAAAGCATAGTAGCATTTCGGTGGATACCATACGTCTCTACTTGGAATATATGGAGGATGCGTTCGTGTTGGAACGTGTTACTCGTTATGACATTAAAGGAAGAAAATACATAGATTCGCCGTTTAAGTATTACTTTGAGGATTTGGGACTGAGAAATGCCCGATTAGGATTTCGGCAAGTAGAACCAACGCATATGATGGAGAATATGCTCTACAACGAGCTTCGTGCTATTGGAATGAAGGTGGATGTAGGACAGGTGTTTACCGAAGTGAAAATCGAGGATGGATCCCGTCAGCGCAAGACTCTGGAAATCGATTTCGTCTGCAACCGTGGCTATGAGCGAGTATACATCCAATCGGCCTATGCGATGGAAATAGAAGAAAAACGAGATCAAGAACTGACCTCACTACGTAAACTTCGCGACGGATTTCGCAGAATCGTAATTGTAAACGGGCTACAACCTACCTACATGAATGAAGAAGGCGTGTATATTATAAATCTTATGGATTTTTTGCGCGACCCGGAGAAATACATAGAGGAGAGAGTATAAAATCACAATATTCTTAAACTAGTAATATTTTGTTATGTCTGAGTTTATCAAAGCCATCGGCATATTTTATAAGAATGAATAAAATGCCATCAATACGTATTTAGTCAACCAGCCCACCAAGACCATGACAAATCTAAACTCACTGATTGCGACATTACCTTTGCTAGCTTTAGTGGCGTAATATAGGATTGAAGCAAACGATAAGATACATGGTGGTATATAAAACATCCGCCTGTCGGCCATTGTGAAGGGAGCAAGGATTCAATCAACCACCGGTTTCAGCATCAGCGATGAAGTCTGGGACAAAGACAAAATGCGCATCAAACCGCATCAGACCAACTCCAAGAAACAAACCTCCGCATTCATCAACCGTTATCTCAGCGGCATTGAAGGCGCAGTCCTCGAATTTGAGAACACCTGCCGTGTACGCCCGTCAGTTGATAAGCTCAAGGAAATCATTAACACCTATAATCCTGATGCCACACCGGAAGATGTTGACTTCGACGAGAACGGCGAACCGATTGACACCACGCCCAAGCGTCCATCCGCTATCCAGTATTTCGACGAGTTCCGCCGCGAACAAAGCATCTCGAATCAGTGGACTTCCGGCACCATGGAATGCTGGGCAGCATTCCGCAAGCACCTCCTCGCAGTGGCGAAGGGCAATTCTTTCGACTTTTTCAACGATGACGGCATAAATGCCTTCGTCCGCTATCTCCGCGTCCACGCCAAAATGGAAGAAAAAACCGTACAGAAACACTACCTCAACCTGCGCTGGTTCCTCAACTGGGCAATCAGAAAAGGCTATGCCGCCAACCGGGAGATAGGACTGGTTCAACCGAAGTTCAAGGTGATCGAGAAGCCAGTCATTTTCCTCACAAAGGATGAACTGATGAAAGTGTATAGATATGAAATCCCCGCCAACGGCACGAAAGTAAAACTGCATAATTACGAGGGTGACGAATATGAAAAGGTAGTCCACGATGCCACGGCACTTGCCAAAACCAGAGATATGTTCTGCTTTTGCGCGTTCACCAGTCTTCGCTATTCTGATATGGCCGCGCTCAAACGCACCGACATTAGCGGAGATCATATCTATGTCACCACTCAGAAAACCAATGACCGCCTCCCTATCAACCTCAATTCATTCGCGAAAGAGATTCTTGACAATTATAAAGATTGCAGATTTCCGAACGGAACAGCTCTCCCAGTGATTTCCAACCAGAAGATGAACGATTATTTGAAAGACATCTGTGAATTGTGCGAGATCAACGACCCGATAACCAGAGTGTGTTTCCGGGCAGGTCAGAGAGAAGAAACCACCCAGGCAAAATACGAACTTATCGGGACACACGCCGGACGGCGCACCTTCATCTGTTTTGCCCTGTCATCCGGCATTCCTCCGCAGGTCGTGATGAAATGGACCGGACATTGCGACTACAAGGCGATGAAACCGTATATTGACATCGCGGAGAAGGTGAAAGCGGAACAGATGGCGATTTTCGAGAACGGACTGAAGGGATAAATTGTAGCATCGCGAGAAAAATCATAAATTTGCCTTTATTATGGAATTGTACTCATATATCCGCAACCTCTGCGACAAGGGCGAAAACACCGAGGTCGAATTCAAAAGTGCGCTCGGAGGCTTTCCGGGCAGTTTCTGGGAGACATACTCCGCCTTCGGCAACACTGCGGGCGGCATCATTGTCCTCGGCATCAAGGAGAAGAACCACACCACAAGTTCACTCCGGATCATCTGACAACAGAACAGGTGGCGAAATACAAGAAGCAGTACTGGGATGATGTTCATAACAAGAGCAAAGTCTCATCTCCGCAAGGCGGCGTTTCTGTAGTTCCGGCATCGCCCTCGACGACTACTTCAAGCAGCTCGGTGAAGAGTTCCATTCCCTCCACAAACTCCTACAACCAATGCACCCCATCCGTGTTGAACTCACATCATCCCAGATGTTCAGATTCAACACCTACTTCTCCACCATCCAGACCCGCCAACTTGACAGTTATGGTGAATACATCGTTGCATCCGTCCGTCGCCTCGGTCTATCCACCTTCCGGATAATTCTGATTTTCACCGCCCTACGCATCCTCGAAACCGGTGACCTCTCCTCGCCCCTGACCTGTACGGAGCCTGACTTCCGTACAGCCCTGACTATCTGTGATGTCCTCATAGTCCACATCGACAAGGTTTTCAGCACCCTCCCGCAAGTCGAAGAACCCATATCCGCCACATCTGCAAACACACGCCAGCAGACTTTCTTCGACGCTCTCCCGGAAACCTTTGACCGCCAAACATATCAGAAACTCGCCGCCACTCTCGGCATCCCGGCCCCCTCCGCCGACAGGTACATCAAGAAGTGGATCGAAACTGGCAAGGTCGAGAAAATTGAGTATGGGAAGTATCAGAAGAAATAACAAATAAAGAACTATATTTGCAAAACAAAAAGACGACAAAATGAGTAAGTTAATAAATACAGACAGTGATTATAGCCTCTGGATAAATCAACTTGTTGAACGTTACCACAGTTGTCAAATCCGTGCGACTGTCAAGGCTTACGAAGAGTTGCTCAGATTCTATTGGTCAACTGGAGAAGACATCATAAAGAAGAAGGCCGAAAGCAGGTGGGGAGAAGGTGTTATCAACTCAATCAGTCAAGATCTGACTGCTGCGTTGCCTGGGGTCAAGGGACTGTCCCCGACTAATCTTGGCTATGCGAAAAGATTCTACTCTCTTTATTCTCAACTTGATACATTTTACCCACAGCTTGTGGGTAAAACTGAATATGAACAACTGAAGTCAATCATCTTCCGCATCCCGTGGGGACATCAGCGTTATCTCATTGACAAATTCTACAATAACCCGAAAAGGGCATTCTACTATGTGCGACTGACACTTGAGAAAGGCTGGTCTCGTGCCGTTCTTTTGAACGCAATCGATCTTGATCTAAAAGAGCCGGAAGGAAAGGCTGTCACCAATTTCTCATTGACCCTCCCTGAAGGAGATCTTGCGCAGGAAATGACGAAAGACCCCTACCTGTTCGATTTTGCGGCTTTGACAAAGCCGTACAAGGAAGAGGAATTGAAGATGGCTTTGATGAAAAACATCGAACAGTTCCTTCTGGAACTCGGTACCGGATTCGCATTTATGGGACGAGAATACCGTCTTGTCGTAGGAAGCACAGAGCAATTCATTGATATGTTGTTTTACAACACAAGATTGCGTTGCTATGTCGTCATAGAAGTCAAGGCCGTGAAATTCCAACCGGGTGACGTAGGACAGCTTGGTACGTATGTGTCTGCCGTCAATCATATTTTGAAGACCCCGGCAGACAATCCGACTATAGGATTGCTTATCTGCAAGACAAAGGACAATGTCCTTGCCCAATATGCCCTTGAATCCAGTTCACAACCGATAGGAATCTCTGAATACGAACTGTCAAAGGTCTATCCGGCAGACTTCAAGAGCACTCTCCCAAGCATCGAAGACATAGAAAATGAGCTGAAAGGCAAGCAGTGAAAAATACGCAATAACGACAAAACTGACAGAATACGCAAAATGCGCAGTCTGTCAGTTAAATACATGTTGTTGTCAAATTATTTCTCCACGTAGCAACTTGCGAATATATGTCCCCAAATTAACATCGTGCTCTCCCAATCCCAGTTTCTTTCGGATGTCGCTGCTGTTATTGAAGTGGCTCTTCAGTTGGATATATTCCCCGATTTCTTTTCCTTTCAGTCCCAATGCATACAGGCAGCAGTAGTTTATTTCCCATTCATTCAAGCCACGGTCTTCAAGATGCTTGATGAATTTGGGATGACTGCCGGCGAATGCCAACCGGGTGGAATACATGAAAACCTCCTTATTCGCGACAAGCTTCTCCATCTCTTGATTCACCTTTCTATCCATATCTCTGTTGTCGGTTATATACGCCAAAAAGAAGCGGTTAAGCAAGGTCAGCCTTTCCAGCAGCGCGTTTTTCGCCGCCCCTTCAAGTTCGTTACTACGTTCAAGGATCTCAGTCAGACTATCCCTTTCCTGCTCTATCTGATTATATAGCAGTCTGTATTTCTCCTTCTCTTGTTTCGCCAACTCGGATTCGACAGTTTTCACTTTCAATCTGTACCGGATTATGACGAGCAATGAAAGGAATATAATGATGACTCCTATGGCGGCCAGCACCCGGCGGTCACTCCGCTCTTTGTCCTGGATGTTCTTCAATTCCAACGAATGCCTTTCCTCTATAAACTCGATGCCGGCCTTTGACTTCTCGTAATCCAAAGAATCCGTCATCTTGACATATTTAAGATAGCCATCCAAGGCTTTTTCATATTCCCCTTTATGCTTATGAATATCCGCTAGCAGCGCATAATATCTAACTTGCTGCTGGGCATTGGGGATATTATTCACTCGTTTGATGGCTTCCATTGCCTGGGTCATATCTCCGATATTCAGGTAAGCGTAAGAAACTGAAAGCCAATCTATATAACTTGAGTCCACTGAGTCAAGATAAATGTCAAGAATTCGCCTGACCTCAGCAACCCGATCAGGCCTGTGGCTTGTTAGGAATATGATATAGTTTGAATAGAAATAGCCTTTTATCCACATGCTACATTCCGCAAGGTTATTTAGTCCTATTGTAATATAATGCTCAGCCTGTTCGACATCACCGATTATCGTGTAAACATTGATGATGCTGGCTATGCAATTAATGTAGCTGCTGGTCCTGCCGCATTCTTGGAAATAATTACCCGCCTCGTTGTAGGTCGAGATACATTTGTCCCATTCAAACACCTTGTTGTATATTCCACCTTGAGTGAACAGTATCCTCGCCTTAGTCAGTTTGTCATCTGATTCTTTTCCTTCCGACAACGCTGACACAAAACACTCCATAGCTAAGGCGTCATTTCCCTGATTCTGATAGATTCGTCCTTGGTAATAGTATGTACGCATTTTGTCGGTAGCCGATCCACCGTTGTTCTCGAAATAATCTATGGCCGGTTGCAGGACCTCGAAATCGGTCTTGTCAATGACATTCTTATCCAACGCCATGGAGTAGAGCAAAGCGTGTTTGGCTTTTTCCTCTTTGCCGGACAATTCGGAAGCATTCATTTGCTTCAGAACAGCTAGGGCACTGTCCGGCCTTTCCTCAATGTATGATTCCATTTGGGAAAGAGTCTCCCTGTAGTGCGAATGGCTATTGCAAGAGATCAAACAAATCGCTAGAATGATGACCGATAAATAATGCTTCATATTCATATATGTACTATTTTTTCATCAACTATTCTTAGTTAATTATCAGTCGATTGTAGGTAGAACTTGCTTCGTACAATACGGTAGAAATTAATCAGACAAATGCCTTTTATTCTTGACCGTTCGGCTGAATAAACAAGTATCCTGTCGCCCTTCGTACACTGCACTAGTTCCATTATGGCAATGCCGTTGTCAATAGAGTCCCTATTCCCAAGAATAGGTCTGCACCGTTTTCTTTCAACTAGATGTAAATGTACTTGTTTTTTATGATTTTCCCCAAAAATTATGTCTAAAAATTGCTAAAAATTGTCTTCTTGCCTGACTATGACTGTAAAAACGAGTCTTAAATCTATACTCTGCCTACTTATGCTAGTAAACTGTCAGCCTTGACAAGAGTTAAGAATTTCCAGATACTCATATTTAGACGTAGTCTGGGACGCTTTTCTATAGTTTGACATAACACTGTGCACTGTGACTGTGAACACCTTCTATATGATTTGAATCTCCAATTAATGTCAACTATATTAACAATTGAGCATTGTTCTGGTTTCATCTGAAACGATAATGCTCTACGGTGAAACTATATACCCCCCCCCCACCATTGATAATCAATTAGTTATAGGTTGAAAATATGAAAAGATAAGTTCTTCGGTTAAACTATTTCAAGATAACTTTGCAATTGGAAACCAATAAAAATTTTAGCGATGAAAGCATTCGTTTTTACCATTCTTATGATTGCTGCAACAATGAATGTATCTACTTCTGAACAGCAAGGCACTAATGCACCCGAGTCTATTGGGATCGAAGTTTACGAGAAATCGACTCCGGGTACAAATCCACAGGAGAGAGGTCTATCATATTATGAAGTAGAGGCTCACTTATACTCTGATTCTAGAAAAGTAGAGGTCAACTTATTTAATATTGGCAATGCCTATGTGTCAATCGTAGATGCCAATGGAATGCTAGTGGATTCTATTGATGTTTCTACAGATATGCCAAGGACTGTTATGTTAAATGTGGCTGTCAGGGGAGGGCATTACTATCTGATTATTTCTTCGTCAGCTATATATGCAGAAGGACATTTTAGCCTATAGACATAATTGACCGGTAAATTATAGTTCAGACCGTCTGACCAAAGGAGTGGAAGCCGAAAAGCTTACGAGTAGGCATTACTACAATCAGAACAACATCATGAAGAAGTTGAAATTGTTCTCAATCGAAGAGATGTCCGTATTGGAAGCTCTTGATGTAAAAGGTGGAGCTGCCGAGCTTGCTGTAACGCAGAATGGCTGCCCTAACAATGTTGCGGGATGCGCTTGCGACATCATCATTACTCCTCCTCTTCCAAGTGTTCCTACTATCCCAACACTCAGGTAGTAAGGCCACAAATGTCGGTCGGGCTATCTGATTGATAGCCCGACCTTTTATATCAAAGAATCATGAAGACAAGTAAGTATAATTACATAATAGAGAGAGATGGTGTCAGTTATTGGTATAATGGCATTGAACATACCTATTTTACACTACCGCTTGCCTTAGGCCGTAAGGTGAAAATGTTAATAGACACAGCAGAACAAATTGAATTATTGCCTGATGTGTTATCGGACAAGCTTGCATCTGGAGGATTTATAATATCCGATGAAGTAGATGAATTGGATGTAATTCGCACAAAGAATGAAGAACGAATAAATCAGAGAGATTATTTGTTGATTATTCTGCCAACGCTAAATTGCAATTTCAAGTGTTGGTATTGCATTCAAGATCATATTTCTTCGCGTATGTCTGTAGAAACTATGGATTCTATAAAAAGACATCTTGATTATATGATTGAGATAGAGGGTATCTCTTCTCTGCATATAGAATGGTTTGGTGGAGAACCATTCATGTTCTTCAAGCAAGTTATTGAGCCTATTTGCAGTTATGCTCAGAATAAATGTAAGCAAAATAATATTCCCTACATTACAAGTGCTACCACTAATGGATATTTCTTAGCACCTCAAATAATAGATGATATCAAAAGATTAGGATTTAAGAGATTCCATATAACATTAGATGGCCCCCAGAAGGAGCACGATAAGGTAAAGTTCCATAATAAGTGTAATTCAGCCTTTGAGCATGTCTTGAATAACATCAATAATATCTTAAGTAAAACGGAAGACATACAGATTATTCTACGAATAAACTACACTGATGAAAATCTTGATTATCAGATTGTAGATGATGTGAATCATATTATTTTGACTGACAACAGACATAGAATTCAGGTTAATCCCCAAAAAGTATGGCAAGAAGCGGTCTGTAAAGACCGATACAATAATGTAAATACATTGATGGATCTTTTCGAGGCAGCGGGATATAGAGTAAATAGATTGGATATAATCTGGGACTTCGTACCATGCTATGCTAATAGAAAATACTACAATGCTATCAACTATAATGGTGATGTCCTAAAATGTACAGCTTGCAATGATTTGTACGAAAAGTCGCCTCATGGCTCAATAACTCTTAATGGTTCTATCTTATGGGATGATAAATTCATTGCAAAATATGAGGCGAAATCATTTGAAAACCCGGTATGTCTCAGATGTAGATATCTTCCTATATGTATGGGTATATGTCCTCGTGATTATGGTAGTTCTTCTTATTGTAAATTCAATGGTATGGATATGAAAATAGAAGATGCGTTAGTAAATTACATTGAAGCGATGGATAGATTAAAGAAATAATCATCAATATTAAACTACCTCTGCAATGTTTTTTTATAACTATCTGAATATTAGTCTATAATGTAGCAGTAATCTGAAATGAATTAATTTATGTTGAAATATACTCTTTGTAATTTAACATCGAAATTAACTTGATTTTAACAATATGAGAAGAGCGTTGTGCATTTTAATCCTATCAAGCGTGTTTTTCTGCATTAGCCAAACCGCATACTCGCAAGAATATATTCGTGGTAAAGTCATAGACACGGAGGCGAATCCGATTGTCGCTGTGAACTGCGTCCTTTATAACCTGCCTGATTCAATCCTGATCACCGGAACGACAACGGACCTTGACGGCTCTTTTGAACTGAAAGTCAAAGAGGATAAAAAGTACCTGCTTCAAATCTCATTTGTCGGTTATGAGACATTAAATCGCGTTTGCTTTCCCGGTAATCTTGGAGAAATAGTTCTGAATGAGGACGCTTTGCCGCTCGATGAGGTGGTTGTCTCTCCTCAGATTCTGAACACTTTCGGAAACAAGGACCAATTGATGTTGAGTGGAAGCGCAAGGAAAGTCGGGAATAACGCACTGGATGCCATCGGAAATCTGCCACAGTTTAAAACCAACGCTTCAAGCGGAGAGCTGGTCACGGTTGACAACAAGAGCATACTCGTGTTGATTGACGGTATGCGAAGACCCGCGCGTGACCTGATGCTGCTTAAAGCCAATGACATAAAGAATATTATCTTCTATAGCGACCCTCCCGCAAGGTATGCGCACGAGAATATCGGTGCGGTGATAGACGTGACGACAAAGAAGAAAGCCGACAGGCTCTACAGTCTGTACCTTGACACTAAAAACGGCGTCACAACCGGCTATGGCACAGATATGTTGTCAGTGGCCTATATGGATTCTTTGAATATGTTTACGGCGGCATACTTCATCGACTACCGCACTCTAAATGACAACCGTATGAACAACACATATTTCTATTCCGACAAGACGAATGAATATAGAGGCGTTTCCGGCGGTTACAAAGGACGATATCATATCGGCCAGATGGCGTACCAACGCTATCAGGGCAGGAATCTTTTCAATGCAAAGGTGGAATATCGCAAATCTCCCGGCAGACAGGAATATTCCCAGAAACTGATCGGCTCAGGCGAGCCCCCTTTGACCAACACCCGCAGGCTTGAGAGTGATTATTCGTCAGTTTCAGCTGATCTGTATTACACGCATCTATTCAATCAAAACAGGAGCGTCTCATTCAATGTGCTGAACACATATCATGAATCCGATTCTGATAATATGTTGTCAAGCGATGTCGGATGGTACTCGTTCAACAACCATATTGATAATAAATCATATTCATTGATAGCGGAGGCATTGTTCAGCGACAAGGTCTGGAACGGGAATTTCAATTTTGGGGCATACTACCAGTATAAAAATCTTGACCAGACATATAATTCCATTGAAAATTCCACTGTCAGGACTCATAAGGAATATGTTTACGCCGATTACAGCAATTCAGTCGGAATATTCTCGTACAATGCCGGTTTGGGGCTGGAGAACAATCATTATCTGACGGCGGCGAATGAAGTTCATAACTATCTGGTGTTCCGTCCGTCGCTTGCCTTGAACCTGCAATACAGCAAGCGTTCCGCGATGAGGCTGACGGCTTCTGTCAACTCATCCGTGCCGAATATAGGTGATCTGACAAACAGTGTCGTGACCATCGATGAGTGTTTCTTCGCACAAGGGAACACTGGCTTGAAACCCTATTATTACTATTATGCGAATCTGAGCTACAAGTACGCGTCTGAAGATGGCAAGCTATATCTCGCTCCGTCGGTGTCATATTCATATTACCCGGATAAGAATATGCCGGTGTTGTTTGCCGAAAGGGGAAATATCATAAGACGTATGGTAAGTGTCAATGATGTGCATAGTTTGCAGATGTCAATATCATTGAGTTACAAGCCAATCATGTGGATTGCTTTCCAACCTTTCTACAATTATAAGCGCTTGGAATACAGTACTCCCAACCATCCTGTGAACCATAACCTTCATAATGCTGGCGTAAGTGTTCAGTTGCTGCCTGGGAATTGGCAGATTATATGGAACGCGAACCTTCCGATGACATCGGTTGACGGAGATGTTTACACCAAAACGGGATTCAACACGACAGCATCGGTCTTATACAAATTCAAATCAATGTCTGTGGGTTTGGAATATGTCCATAATCCAAACCCGACAAAGTCCTACGCTGACATAAACGGATTTCGATATTCGGAAGAGACCAAATGGAACAACTTCAGGAATCTCATTTCCGTGAAATTCACCTGTCACCTTTATAAAGGCAAGTCCCGTGGCCACGCCGGAAAACGCATCAGCAATGCTGACAATGATTCCGGGCTTACTGATTCAAACACAGCAAAATAATATTAGCCGTGAGATTTCATTTTATTAAACAATTAGATTCGATGCAATGCGGAGTCGCCTGTTTAGCGATGATTTGTAGGCATTATGGAAAGAGGTATAGTGTTGAAGATCTTTCACAACTTTGTCGTGCATCAACAGAAGGTGTATCATTACTTAGCATAAGTGAAAGCGGTGAGCAAATAGGATTCGATTCAATGTTTGGCAGGGCGTCAATAGAACAACTTATAAACATAGCGCAACCTTGTATATTGCATTGGAAACAAAACCACTTCGTTGTATTGTATCGGATTAAAAATGGAAAGAAATTCTATATCGCGGATCCAGGTAAAGGGTTGATCACATATTCATTGGAAGAATTTAAGAAGAATTGGCTAAGCACTATCTCCAATGGTAAGGAGCGCGGCATCGTTCTATTTTTACAACCAACCTCAGTGTTCTATGATAGAATCGATGAGCCGTTGGAGAACAAGAGAACATTTTCATTCCTGTTCGGATATATTAAGCAATATAAAAAGTACTTTGGACAGATAATCCTAGGATTATTTGTCGGTTGCATTTTACAATTGATATTCCCATTTCTTACACAGTCAATTGTTGATGTAGGCATTACTCACAAAGATGTAAACTTTATATGGTTGGTTCTTCTAGGACAGATAATGCTGACATTTAGCCGTGCAATAATAGACTTTGTACGCAGGTGGCTATTGCTCCATATAAGTATGCGTATCAATATTTCACTAGTCAGCGATTTCTTCATTAAACTATTAAAATTGCCGATGTCATTCTTTGATACTAAATTAATGGGTGACTTACTTCAACGTATGCAAGATCATAGTCGCGTAGAGAAATTCTTGACCAACCAGATGCTGAGTGTAATGTTTTCTATGTTAAGTTTTGCAATATTGGGTATAGTATTATTCATTTATGACAAACTAATATTTGTTGTATTTCTCACTGGTAGTATGGCGTATGGTGTTTGGGTCGCTTTTTTTCTTGATAAGCGTAGAGTTCTTGATTATGAGTTGTTTGAAAAACAAGCTAAAAACAACAATTATACATATCAGTTTATAACCTCTATGCAAGAAATAAAACTGCAAGATTGTGAACAACGAAGAAGGTGGGAGTGGGAAGATGTACAGACTGAATTATTTATGGTTCAGATGAAGAATCTAAAACTTCAGCAAACACAAGAGGCTGGAAGTATCTTTATTAATGAAACTAAAAATATTATTATTACTGTATTGTCTGCAACCGCAGTTATAAATGGGAACATCACATTAGGTATGATGTTAGCCATTCAATATATAATAGGTCAATTAAATAGTCCCGTTGATCAATTAATGAACTTCTTATACTCTATTCAAGAAGTAAAAATTGGCCTTGAACGTATTAATGAAATTCATATGAGTCAAGAAGAGGAGGACAGTTGCCGCACAACTACGTCACTCAAAGATTCTAAACATTCAATAACTTTAAATGACATTGTATTTAAGTATGACCAGCATGCCATCAAGAATACGATTAATAATGTAAGCTTTCATATTCCCGAAGGAAAGGTAACGGCAATCGTTGGTGCCTCCGGAAGTGGCAAGACTACACTAATCAAACTTATGCTCGGTTATTATCCTATCGGGAATGGCAATATAAAAATTGGAGATAATGATATTGCCGAAATAAACCTAAAATGGTGGCGCAGACAATGTGGTGTCGTAATGCAGGATGGCGTAATATTTTCAGAGTCTATTGCAAGAAATATTGCAGTGGATGATGGCGAGATAGACAAAGAACGCCTCGTTAAATCTGCGGAAATAGCAAATATCCATAACTATATTTTAGGGTTGCCATTGAAGTACAACACAAAGATAGGTCGTGATGGCATGGGGTTAAGTCAAGGTCAAAAACAGCGTATCCTTATTGCTCGTGCAGTATATAAAGATCCTCAATTCATATTCCTTGATGAAGCCACAAACGCACTGGATGCGAAGAATGAATATGCGATTGTTGAAAACCTGAATGAGTTCTATAAAGGTCGTACAGTTGTGGTCGTGGCACATAGACTCAGTACGGTAAAAAATGCTGATCAAATAGTGGTATTAGACGCTGGAAAGGTGGTGGAAGTTGGGAATCATAGCACATTGATTGCTCGAAAAGGTGTATATTATAACCTCGTTAAAAACCAGCTAGAATTAGGGAATTGATTATGGCTAATATTGACAACATAGAGCTTCGTAGTGAGAAAACACAACAGATTTTGAGTGTAATACCTTCTTTTCTTGTAAGATACGGTACACTAATGATATCCGTAATAATATTTTCATTGCTTGCAGTTACATATTTTATTCCTTATCCAGATAATTTACAGGTAAGTGCAATGATCATTAATACGGATGATAAAGTTCAAATACGCGCATTTGTTCCTTACTTATATGTCAACACCATATATGAAGGGATGAATGCTAACATTGAGTTTGAAGGATATCCATCTTTTGATTATGGATATACTACAACTGTTGTTAGCTCTATAGATAAAGAAGTTTATAATGTCAATGGTAAAAACTTTTTTACTGTTTATATGGACATTCAGCATAACAATGGCATTGTATTGTTTCCAGGTATGAATGGCACTGCTAACATTACAGTATCAAAGAAAAGTTTTTTACATAAAATACTTAAATTATAGCTATCGGTTATATCCAAAGGGTGTTATATAAAACACAAATAGAAACGCCAAGAAAGCCCCCTGCCATTTCCGCTACCGCTTCAACGCCAGAATACTTTCCCAATGGGCAGAGAGGTATCAGCCGACTTCCTTCCGTCAGTCCGCTGATGTTATTATGACGGAAGCAAAGCTTCCGAAGCAACCGCCCGGCAAGACATCCGTCATCTCCGCTCACGCTGCGATGCCGAACGACTTGCCTTATGGGCAGAGCGGAACCGGAAGATTGACGCTCTCCGTTTCACTCCGACCGCCAAACCTCCGGCCTTTCCAAACTCGCTCGATAATACAGTGGCGGTGTCGAGACTTCCGTCTTTCTCCGAAAGTCGGAATACTCGACCATAATATCCCCTACAGCCCCACAGGGGCCATAACCGACTCCGCTCCGAAAGTGCGGCGCGAGCCTTGTCCCTCGAATCCGAAAGTCAAACAGTAAGCATTCGAGGAAGTACGTGCGTCGATAAAGTTTGGCTGCAACTTGCATCAG
>OLYC01000228.1_pt1 | contig 50939 bp, 53 predicted proteins | sample 1674271 | NCBI WGS metagenome assembly OLYC01 (sample SAMEA103958154, study PRJEB25191) | human gut metagenome
TGTTCATATTGCTGTTCAGGCTGTTCATATTGCTGTTCAGGCTGTTCATATTGCTCAGTTACGGCACTGCTTGCATTGCTCGTGGCTTCGGTGACTTTTCGCCCAATGTTCGAGATGATCTCTTTGAGCATAGAGAAAAAATCCATTCCAGTCTCCTTTCGGAAAATCTGGAATGGATTATAACATCATGCACGCTTCGAATAATCATCGCAGCATATAGAATACTTGGTGTTCTTGCAACCTGGGTGTATGGCGCATTCGAAGACCTCGACGCGCTCCTGGCCCTTGTGTCTCGCATGTCCAACCACTTCTCCCAAGTGCCGGCAATCGAAACACATCGTTGGATCCGGCCTTGTCTGCGACTTCTCCTTTTCGATTTCGACAAGCCATTCAGGTCTAGGCATTTCCAGTGCTTCCAAACCCATCAGTGCCGCGCTCGGTGTCGCAAAGCTCGGCAAAGCTTTCCTTGTCCGTGCGCGCATACGCCACCGACGGCACCGGCATGATAACGAGCTGGGCAATACGGTCGCCCTGTTTAACCTGGAATTTCCTGTCAAGATCCGCATTGTAAAGGCACACTTTGATCTCGCCGCGATAGCCGGCATCGATAACACCGACGCCATGCGTGATGCCGATCCCCCTCCGGCCATTGCCGCTACGTGCGAACAGCAGGGCAACATATCCCTTCGGCAGTGCGATCCTGAGCCCAGTTTTCACGCTCGCGTACTCGCCGGGATAAATGATCACATCCTCATTTGCCCGCACGTCTGCGCCGGCATCGCCATCATGCTTGAATTCGGGCGTCTGTCCTACACAAGGGATAATCATCGTTCAATCTCCTGATTCGTTGAAAATGGTATTTTGGTTTTCGTCCACCTCAATGGTTTCCGAACAGCTGGCATGGGGGACGATATCGTCGATCGGCACGCAAAGGACTGTCGAGATGAATCGCATGCGGAGCAAGTTCGGCATCGTGCGTCCGCATTCGTAGGAGCTGACGCATCCTTTGATCACGCCGATCTTCTCTGCGAGCTGAGCCTGCGTGAGCCCGGCGTCCCGCCTTGCTTTCCGAAGGTTGCTTGCGAATTCCTCATTGAACATCGCGGGTCCCTTTCATAGCTTTCTGGAACTTGTTCGCATGTTTGCCAACATCCGCAGCCACTGCGTTCAGCTCTTTGACAAGCTCCTTGAGGTTCTTGCGATCAGCTCCGCATGATTTAGGCAGGTAATCGAAAATCCATAGCACCGCTGTACTGACTTTCGCGTGATAAGACGGAAGGGCGATCCATTCCTTCGCCTCGCCTCCGTCCTTCTTTTTCACCTCCCTGTATTCAAAAACCTGCCAGTTGAGGTTATCAACGGCGCGAAGCTTGAAACCTTCGCAAACGTCTATCTCCATAGTCACTTTCTTTTCCTCCTTCCTTTTCTTCCTGTGCTTGTGAAGTGCCAGCAACCGCACACTGGGCATCTGTACATTCCTAACGGCTTCTCGCCTTGTTTGCGCCTTTGCGCATTGGCCGCCTTGAGATGGGTTTTGGCAATCTGCTTTGTCCGGAACGCGCATTTGTCGGAGCACATATGGCGCATCTTGTCGCCGTCAAGGTGATGCACGCCAACATCGATCTCCATTTACTCCGCCACCTCATCTTCGTGCCAATCAAGATTTTCCGGCTCTGCGCCGAACTCAGCCCAGTTGCCTACGTGATCCTTGATGGTAAGCATGTAGTTCACAAGATCGGCAGCGGTAATGTCGCCACGGTCGCCGAGCCTGTCGAGATCAGAGTCGGACATGTACTCCTTCAGGCGGAAATTCGGATCGAATTCGCGGATGACGAAACGCCTGCGATGCGCCTCAAGGCTGAGGATCTGCGGAGCATGGTTCGTCTCCATGAGAAAATTGGCATTGCATGGGATCGAGAGCCATGCGCCGTTCGGCGTCTTCACTTCGAGGTTCCCCGTGATCATGCGCTTCATCCACTCAAGAAACTTAGCTGAAGGATCGCCCACATCGTTGAAAGTGACAATGCGTTTGCCGATGAAGTTGTAGGCCACAACCGCCGCAGCATGCCCCGTGAAATTGGGCTGAGGGGCGTCAGTGAGCGCGAAGTCGCCATATAGGCGCTGGATCAGGCCCATGAACATGGACTTGCCGTTGCCGCCACCGCCGACAAGGACATGGCTCTTCTCCCTGTAAGGTTGGTTGAAATGGTAGAGCATGGTCTTTTCGAAGAAGTACGGTTCGCCTACCGCAGAGTTAAGCGTGGCGAAGAACCGTTTGATCGGACCGTAGTTATACGGCTTCACTTCGCTCGCACCGAATTCCGGATACCTTGCATCAAGCCTGTACGAATCCGATTCAGCCATGTCGAGCGTCTTCAGGTCCACATAGCAATGCCTGCCGTCAGGATAATCGAGGCGCATCACATTGCGCCATACCAGTCCGTCGTCTATCGGAAAGTACCCTTGGAAGTTGGTTTCCAGAAGATCCATCGCCTTACGGGCTTCCTTGGAATCCGTGTGCATATAGTAGCTCAGCAGATCGAGCGAGTCGCCGAGCGTATGAAGCGTGTCACCTTCGCGCACGTAGATGACGTCGCCGCCAAGCAGGATCAGGTTCGCCTTCATGAGACAAGCGACCTTAGTGCGGTAATCGTCGAGATCAGGAGCCATGGGGTCCAGCCTCGAATAGCCGGAGTAGATAGCTTCGACGATCTCATGGAACCGGTTCACGCAGACGCGGTCTTCCTCGCTTTGGTCGAAGATCCAATCGTCGAGCGAACGGACCCGCTCAATTCTTCCTCCCATATTTCCTCCTTCTCTGTATCTCGTAGCATCATTATACTACAAATCATAGACTCTGAGAAGGGGGAAGCTGAAGATCTTTGATCCAATCTGCAACCTCTAATTCAGCGTTTTCCTTGGTCGCAATGGGTGCCGTCTTTCTGCCACCGGTACGTTCGAGAACCATTCTGCGAGCAGCATCTCGTTCCTGCTTCTTGTCAGTCGATGGTCGTCGTTTGCGCTTGGCTACCGGGTCCCAATAGATGTCCTGAACGGAAAGCGAATAAAGCGCTTTGCAGAGAGCCATCATCACGGTGTCGTTGGGGAGCACCTTGATCTTGTCCTCGTGATCCATTCGCATGATCTCGTTGAAGCAATCGGAGAACTGCGTTTGGCGATCGGCCATGTCGGTATCTTTGGGAAGGCCGCCGTCGATTCGGTTTATGATAAGCTGGATCGTTCGGATATCCTCGTTGAATATGGCGTCGGTGAACATCCGGCAGACAAGGTGATCAGCGGCAAGCTCGCTGTCTCCGCGCGGCATGACGAACATCGGGTACTCTCCGCGGGTCCCATCGTCGGCCATGAACTCCACGACGCTCACGACGTCGGCCAATCGGCAATTAGCCATTCTTTCGATTCGGTTGTCTACCGTGAGTTCGTTTGTCTCCGTCTTGCCCAGGGCCTTTTCGGAAGACTGCTTGGTTACCATCTTTTGCCTCCTCTAATCTGAGCCGGAGCGAGTAGGGTCGCTTGTTCGTGCAGGCGTACTTGCTGAACCGGTACACGCGCTGAACCGGCTTGCCCTTGAACGTGGTGCGCCCAGTGTAGCTTGTGCAGTAATACTTCAACAGCTCATGGATGATTCTGAACACATAGCCGTCAGGCGGCTCGGGCTGGCGTCCGAAGATCCATGCGAACACGACGGAAGCCGTGGTGCGGTAGCCGCCCTTGTTCTGGCGCTTCCAGCTCGTCTTCTTGAGGAATTCGCGGATCTTCTTGTCCATAATGTACAAGTTGTCGTTGGTGTAGTTCTCCCACAGATCAAGATCGGTGAGCTCGATTGGGATGTCGAGCGCATCGTCGTCTCGGAAGCGTTGGATGATATCGCCATCTGGCTCCTCGAGCTTATCGCCGCCGATCGCGCTCATAAGCTCAGATGTGTCCAATAAAGACATAGTTGCTCCTTCCTTGGGATCATCCTGGAATTATAGCAGGAAAAAAAATCAGACCGCCCGCTTAGCGAAGAAGAAGAGGGCGGTCTGCAATGTCGGCCTCTGGAACGAGGCACCGGCTCAGGTTGAATTCAAAGAAGGAGAAAATCCAGCCATTGCAACGAGCGATATTATGATAACATAAGCGAAGCAAAGAAAAACAATTCTTTGCAGGTAACCATAGCGTCCGTTCCCTGACGGCAAAATGTACCGCCCGCAAGGTTGAGTCGAATATCAGGGTCATTGCCGCAAGCCGGGCTAAACGGAATTGCCTGCCTTGCGAGCGCTGTAACATGGCACCTTATTACCGGGTCAAGCCACGGTTGCCCAGACCGACAGCAAACACGGGAGGTTGGAGAGGTCTAAGCGTAGCTGCTTAGAATCCCACAAGCCTATATCTTACCGCTGCCAGAAAAGCGGTTAGCTTTAGGTGACAAGGGCTACCTGAGTCGCAAGTTGTGGGGTTGCACCATAGGGACACCTGTGCGCAAAGCAAGATAGGGTAACCGTTCTTCTGCGGCGGTGGAGCCGGCCAGAAGATCGGTAACCTGAACCTACCCAGGCGCACCAGAGACGCCAACCTACACCAGGCTAACCAAGTAAGCCAGCTAACATAGCTTTCCCTCTTGGCGCGTTTGCGGTGGTAGTATTTGCTTACCTCTCTAAGCTTTTCCACACCAGCCTCCCATGGCATACCGGTTTGCTGCATCTACGCAAAGACTGCCCAGGTTATCATGCATGACAGGCGTTGCTTGGATGACTTTGGAGCATGGGGAGATTTTTCGCAGGGGAACTTCCATCATCCTAATTACCATATCATCCTAATATACATATACCCCCCATAGATACAGATGAACGCAGTGAATCATGGCGTGCAATGCAGGCCTGCGTGATCTCGTGTGTGCTGGGGAAGATGGCGTGCAGGGGCGAACGTCTGCCCCTAGGCAGACCAGCTTGCCTGTGGTGAGCCATCTCGCGGTTGTGTTCTAAGCGTCAAACCCAGCCTTGCGCGAAGATCTCCCAGCTTCGCATTGCGCGCTTTGTCGCAGCTCCTGCCTTTCACGCCTGGCATTCCTTGCCTGCACACGCGACCTTGCTTCCATGGTTGGCAATGCAGCCGGTGAGAGAGGGGCTGACCATGTGCAGCGATAGCGAAGTGAAGCTTGTCCCCGCCGCCCAGCCGTACGGTTTGCTCGTGAGCGCTATGATAACGAGCTGTTTGCGCATGCCGATGAGCTGTCGGATGGGGACTGCTTGACATGCATTGGACATGCGAGCCATGAGCACCATGGCATAGTGCGCCAGTCTCCCGTTCTCGTAAGGTTGCACGGTGTTGGAAGCCTTCCTCTTCCGCACCCGCGACCTTGCTTATTTGGTGGGCAAGGGTTCCCACTGCAGCCATAGCAGTCAGCGTTAGAGAGAGAAAGGAATCGCCATGGCAGTCAGCAACGGCAATGGAACTCGGTTCGTCAGGTTCCCCAAGGGAACTGGGGAGAGCACGCTTTACAAGACGGACATCGTCGGTCAGCTTGTAGGGCTTGAGCCACGTGAAGGCGTGTACGCCGTGACCGACCGAAAGACCGGCCAGCCCATTACGCGCCCGAACTCATGGACTGCCCATTTTGCAGATGGCAGCCGCTTCTCGTGGCCGACCTATGTTGACGAAGCAGGGCAAGTGCAGCCTTGGTCGCGTTACGACCCGAGCATCGACCTTGACCAATGCGTGTCTCAGGGCATCCTCATCCACCTCTGGAAGGATGAGCGTGGGTTCACGCATCTTGAGCTTGCCGCATCTGAAGAACCGCTTCCGTTCCAGTAATGACAACCGAGGCAGGGTAGTCCGCAGTGATTGCCTTGCCTCATGTTTTAGGAGGTATGCCACATGTTGGTTCTCGGTATCGATATAGCCGTCATGATCTGCATCGGCCTGCTTGCAGTGCTTGGCGTGTACTATGTGCTTGCATGGACAGGCCGTCTTGATGACTACGGCATTTACATTTGCGTTCTCTCGTCGGCAGTCAGCGTCACTGTCATGATCGTCGGCTATGCCGTCATGGCGAAGATCCTAGACTGGATGGCAGGAGGGATGTGATGAGGAATCCGAGCGTTTACGAGTTGGTGGAATGGGACACGGGAAGGGTCTTGATCCACGGAACGAAGAGCTACATTGCGGAGCAGCTGGGATTGTCGCTTTACTCAGTGGACACGATCATCAGCCACGCGAGGAAGGGCATCGGTGCGACGAGGGTCGCGTTCTTCGATCCAGAGATCCACTACCGAGCGGTAAACGGCGATCAGGTCATCGAGGGCACGTGCGATAAGATCGGCGAGGCGATCGATCGCACGCGGTTCTCGGTCATGACGGCGGCTCAGAAAGGGTACACGACCACGAACGGTTGGCGAATCGAAGAGATGCCTCCCGAGTGCTGGTGCGCAGCTGATGTGTCCAGGAGGTATCAGGACGCGGTGTCGCGATTGAAGAGCGTGACGCGTCGTGCGAGCATGATCGAGAAAGCGCAAGAGGAAAAGCGAAGCAGGCAGTCGTCTGGCGTGTTCGAGAACGCGGCAGGCTTGTTGCTGGCCGCGCATTTCACAAGGGATCAGGAGGAACAATGAAAGCAACGGCAATCAAGGCAACCGAGTCGCCCATGCATCTTGTCAGCGAGGCGGCTGGCATGTGCTACGGGAAGGACGACTACAACCCGAAGCGAGTGCGCAGGTGCATCGCGAACGGTCACACGAGCGTGGTCGAGCACGTCAGCGCGACGTTCCGCATCGAGGGAATCAGCCGATCATGTTTGGCACAGCTCACAAGGCATCGCATGGCATCGTTCAGCGTCATGAGCCAGCGTTATTGCACCATCAAAGGCGACGACTGGTACGTGATGCCGCGATCTTTCACCGACAAGGGCGAAGAGGTGATGTTCGAAGCCGCGATGGATCGGGCGAAGCGTGATTATCTCCACGCCATCGAGAAGGGCGTCAAGCCAGAGGACGCGCGCTTCCTGCTTCCAGAGGCGACGAAGACCAGCCTAGTCATGACGATCAATGTCCGTTCCCTGATGAACTTCCTGAGCCTTCGGCTGGACAAGTCCGCGCAATGGGAGATCAGGAAACTGGCGAACGCGATGGTTCAGGCGCTCAAGGAGATCGACAGCGAGTGGTTCGAGCTGATGGATCTGATCGAGGAGGTTTGCAATGAGAACCAACGACGATGAGCGCCGCGAGGTTGCTGCTCGGTTGCGCAACGATCTCGTCGCAATGCGCATTCGAAAAGATCGGCACTGCGTAGATTCAGACGTGGTACGTGTACCGGTTTCACGGCTGCAAACGAGGGTCGTCAAAAGCGGCTCGCGCTTACGAAGGCGAAAGGGATTGATGAAAAACGAAGGACATTCGCAGACTTAGTGAGAGGAGGCAACATGCATATCGGTATAGAGAAGGCTCGGAAGGTAAGCCAAGAGGTTCGTTGCGGTCTTGCGCTCGCAAAGGATTTGCTCGTGCTTGCAGGCGGTGATGAGAAGCTGGTCATCGAAGCAAGCGAGAACACCATGAACGGAGTGGAGAGCCTCAAGGCTTACATCATTGACAGAAGGTTCAGCAAGTTGGAAAGGAAATGAAAGATGGATGAGTCGACTTACGAGAAGCGTGCGCTTATAAGGTTTCATAGATCGGTGTGAATGCTATCCAACATAGCAGCAAAGCAAGAGTAAGTGAGAGAAAAGGCAAGACATCATGTCCAATGAAGTGACTTCCGTCAAAATCGTGAGCAACGATATCAATGCTTGCAGTCAAATCATGCGAGCATGCATCTCAGGAATGAACGCATGTTCCAAGATTCACGACCGCGATCATCTTGATCGGTTCTCAGCTATTCATGAATGGGCGACGAATGCGCATGCTGAGCTTGCGCTCGAAGCTTGCCCCGCTGACAACCCGGCACTTGGGTAGAAAGGATAGATCATGACAACAACTCTGACACGTGTTCGCGAGACTCCATGGCTAGGCTGTGGAGTCAGCGGCACCTGGCACGATATCAACGATGCGCTCGAAGATGCTGGTCAGCTTTACGAAGTGGAACAGGTCGATGCTTATGACGACCGAGGGCAGAAGATTCCAGGCGTGCTCGTCAATCGAAGGATCGACACGCATGAGATCGTCGGCAGCGCATCAGATAGTTATGGTGTGATTCAGAATGCCGAGGGATTCCGATTGCTCAAGCCGTTCCTCGAAGCAGATGGCGTCATTGAACATGCCGGTATTACCGAGCAAGGAATGGTGTTCATGGTTATGCGCATGCCAGCTCAGGCATTCGGATTCGCAGGCGATGACTTCGACCTGTACATCTGCGCAATGAACAGCTTCAACACAAGGTTCCCAATGGCTGTCATCATCACGCCGATCCGTGTGCACTGCCAGAACATGTTCCGTCGGTTGATGGAGCGCAGCGACACTGTGCTATGCATCAAGCATGGCAGCTTGGCAGGCAAGCGAATGCTCGCAGCTGCTAAGGTGACACCGCTGCTCACCAGCTATACCAATGACTTCATCGATCATCTTGACAATGCTGCCTCTGCCCATCGCAGCAAAGCGGAAATCGATAGGTTCATTGAGAACATGTTCCCGCTTGTGCCAGTAGACGCAGAGCATCCACGTGCCGTATCGTCGAATGAGCGAATCGAGCTTACACGATCGAAGTTCTACAACGATTATTACCTAGCACCCGACAACGAGAATTACCGCAACACCAGTCTTGGATTGCTTAATGCTTATTACGATTGGGTGAGCCATAGCGATCCCAGCAGAGCATTGCCAGGCAATTGCAATGACCGCCGTTTCAGCAATCTCATGCTAGGCACGGCAGTCAAACCGAAGCTCATTAAGCAAGCATAGATCAAGATTGCAGCCCAGCTTCCAGGAGGAAGGTTGGGCTGCTTTCAGATTGGAACGGCAATGAACGAATACAAAAAGATAGCACGCGAAGCTGTCAGCTATATCGAATCGTGTGCAAGGAAAGGCATCGCGCCTTTGATATACGACGCCAATGTCTTCAGGACGCGCTTGATGCTTGCCGATAGACACGAGCAAGACAGAAGAAAGGAACTGAGGTTGCATGACCGAATTCGATAAAATGATCAAGCTTTTGGATCAAGCTTGGTATTTGCGCAACGAGATCGTGCCATGCCTTGTCGGTCCAGTCGGCATAGGTAAGACGGCGGCGGTCCGCCAGCATGCGAAGAACGTCGGCGCCAAGAACGTGGTCACGATCATCGCAAGCCAGATTCTTCCGAGCGAAGTATCCGGTATCACCATGCCAGACTCGAAGACGAAGAGCATGGAGATCTATGATCATTACAAGCTGAGTCATCTTGAAGACGGTGATATCCTGTTCTTCGATGAGCTGCTTGAAGCAGACCAGTCTGTATTGTCGGCATGCCTTACGCTTATCGAGAGCCGCATGATGATGAGCGGTAAGTTGCTGCCGGACATTCAGATCATCGCAGCCACCAACCCTACGGTGCAGCCTGTATCGTTGAGAGAGAACATCCGTCAACGTTTCATGTTCGAGAGATTCAGCATCGATAGGAATCAGACAAGGGATTACATCAAGAAAGAAACCGGGATGGATCTTGATTCGTTCATCCTCGATAAGCTGGTTGACAGTGGAAGCGATTACAATATTCTGTCACCGCGAAGCCTTACCAAGCTGTGTCTTTGGATAACCTCGACTCCCGCTGAGAAGCGCAAGGACACAGCCGAAGTTATCAACGCGATGTGGGGAAACACGCTCGGTACTGAACTGCTCAAAGCCAGGAACAAGGCAGACTTCAAGTCCCCTGAAGAGCAGGTGCGCGACAAGGTTATCGAGATGGTGCCTGATGTAGCGGAAGCGAACTCGTTCGCTGATTGCACATTCGAGGAGATGCTCGGAATCTTACAAGGGCTTGAAGGCTGGGAAGACATAGCGAAAGAACTTGAGTCGATTGAGATTCAAGATGTTCCCGACGATGATGTGGAATTCGTCTTCTGATAAAATTCGCGACATAAGGAAGGAGAATCCAATATGCTTCAACGAGTCATGCTCGATGGCATTGAATTGCCAAGGCTTTACATTGCAGAGAACCTCGAAGACGTCGAGATCGCCAAAGACAAAGGCATTCCTTTCGTTCGCTGGTCGCTTGGCAACGATGCTCTTGTCAGAATGCTGCTTCGTCCCACACTTGAGAAGCTGTTCCCATATATCAAATGGAATAGCGTGCTAGGACCCAAGCGAAGGTTCAAGACAAAAGTCACTGTATACGAACAGCATGATGAGGATTTCGAAGGGAGCATTGACGACCATGTTGCTACCGAAGCAACTGAGTTCGATAGCGAAGCTGAGCCCGAAGAGCATCCGCTTGAGTGCAAGGATGAAGAAACCGAATTCGAAGACGATGATGTTCTCGTAGAAGAATCCGATGTCACCACAGGCACACGTGTTTTCGAGATGACCGAGCAGCAAACTCAGCAGTGCATCGAGAAGAAGCTGAGCATTCAAGACTATATCGGGGACATGTCGTCGTATGTCGATCTTGATATCCTGCAACGCTTGCGCATCATGCCGGCATTCATCGGCGATATCATGGATTGCATTAAAGTGAATGCCACATCCGGCATCTATTGGAACGAAGGCTACAATAAGAAACTCGGTCAAGCTGTCGGCAATTTCAATCGCTCTGGCCAATTGCCTAACTTGATCATCCTTGATATCAGCGGCAGCATCCCCCGTGGCATCAGCGCTACTATGCTCACGCTGATCGACACTCTCCGTTCCCAGCTGTCGGCTGACTTGATCATCACGTCGAGCAATTCGAAGTTTTACCCGATGGGAACAGAGTTACCGGATCCTCAGAGCTTACGTGATCGTTTTGGTTACGGAAACGAAACCTATGAGTTCGTGGACATTCTTGCCAAAAAGATCGCAGGTAAGCATTACGGTCATGTGATCTCATTCGGAGATGACGATACGCCTGATTACAGTGTGTTCCAAAAACATGCCGATAGCTATTCGCTTATGGGCACCAAGGTCGAGCATGTGCATCATTTTCATACAGGCAAGTCGTGGCATTGCAGCAAGGAGATAAAGACTGGATATGCTAAATGGTGCCATCTCTTAGCAAATGAGCCCGAAGCGGAATACAACACGGATTGGTGTCACGTCATTAAATAGAGAGGAGACTGAGATGACTGCGAATAAAAAGAAGCTCCGCTCTATGATGGACTTTATCAATGCCGCTGTCGAAGCGGAAAGGCGGGGCGGTATCACCAAGAAAGAATGGACCTTCATTCGCAACAACGGCACGCCCGAGGAAATCGCTGAGGCAGTTGAACGTATGGAAGCTGCCGGAGGCTACGACAATCTCGATTAAGGAGGAGCAATGCTCAAACTCTGTCCGAAGCCGGAAGAATATTCCGGACTCGCAATGTCCGAATCGTTCGCCAAGAAGGCGAATGAGCTTGGTCATCAGCTTACCACCAAGGAGAAGATCGAAACCGCCATTGAAGTTATGAAGAGTTCTCCTGTCAACGGATGCATCACCGGCTCATGTTGGTTGCCAGGCTTCGATCCGGACGGTTGGGGCACCAAACCTGATGTCGACATCTTCGTGTATGGAGAGGACGAGCTGGTCCGCTCTGTGAACTTCGCCAAGTACGCATTGCGAATGGAACCAGGCAAGGGAACAAAGCGCACTCATGACCAGGAAGAATGGAAGCTCGATGCGCTTATGCGCAATGGTTTGAACTATAAGATCGGCATCACCACGTACACGTTTCATTGTGAAGGCGTGATGCTGAATTTCACGTTCAAGCAGAAGAAGTTCCATGGTAAATGGTACCCGATTCTCACTGCTGCGGACGTGCTCGGTTCTTTCGATATGAGCATTGTCATGCAAGGTTATGATATTCAAACGCATGTGTTTTACGACATGCGTCTTGGCGAACCGAAGGTTGCGGTTCCCAATCCGCTCCGCGATCATGATTGCATGATGTGGACGGTGGCTAAATGGGTGCGCCAGTTTGATAGGGTAGTCAAGTATTACAATCGAGGATTCGACACGCGCCCGATGGCTCGGTTCTATCTTGAGATGATCGACAAGTGCATCGAAGCAGGATGCTTGTTCGACAGCGAGGAAAGCCAGAGCGCATTCGAAACCTTTAGCAACGAGTTCATCGAGAAGCGAGCCGACATAGCCGATTGGCTGGAAGCGCATGAGGATGATTGAATGGGAAAGATATTCAAGGTGAACCTGGAACATCTCGTTACCGATAGCAACACCTACGACGAGAACGCTTTCATCCAATGTGCGAAGATGTTTGACGTGATTGCATGCGAATGCCAATGCAATGCAGGTTGGCATGAGGGCATGCGCAACACGATTGCCACGGATCTTTGCATCGTGAGCCATATGCTGGGTCTAGATCCCATGGAAGTATACGAAGCATTCAAGCAAGAGAAGCTTATCGATCCTGACAAGGATGACGAGAACACCGAAGCACGGTTCCAATGCATCTGCGATTATCTAGAGAATTGGTGCTGTTGGGACTATGCGAGCTATATGCTCGATCTCGCGACGTGGATCGATGCCGACGTAAAGCAGACGCCTACTGTGCGCGTCGAATTCGAATAGGTTGAACCCTGGTTGGCTTATCGGGTTGAACGTGAAACGCAAATCATAGAGAAAGGAAAGCCATTATGAAGATGTACGAGAAATCTAGTTTGTCCCTGCTTGATGGCATGCTGGTTGCTGCTGACGGGACCATCGTGGTTCCCGATCCTAAAGCGGTAGAGCAGGCAAACGAGCTTGAAACCCTGATTCAAGAAGCAGCTTATCTTATGAAACAACCTGATGCAGCACCGATTCCCTCGCTGTCCGGCTTTGAACGTAAGAGCGTGTTCAAGGTTAAAGATCACTTCATCGCCGATACTCCCACGCTTGACAAGAAAGCCAATGAAGCAATGGCTCTTATGGATGAGCTGGATGATGCGAACCGAGCAACCGATATCAATAACCATATCCAGCATTTCGCTGATCTTGTCAGGTTTGCAGGTGCAGACCGTGTCGTGTGCTTTGAAGACAATGCTTGCTCTAATCGTTTCGATACGCCAGTTCTCGGCGATCCGCTGAAACTCTCCGTGGATGACGTGATCAACAAGATCGCATTCATCCATGGTGTCGTTCCAGCGGAGGAGAACGGCAAGGCAGAAGCCGATGAGCAAGAGTAAGGACATAGGCACGCGAGGTGAAACCAAGGTTACGAGGTTTCTCAATGAGCGCGGTGTGAAAGCAGAGCGCCGCGCTCTATCTGGAGCCGAGGACAAGGGCGATATCAAGATCCTTTTCAAACAGAAGGAGGAGATGACGCTCGAAGTCAAGACTGGAAAAATGACGGTCAATCCGTCTAGGTCGCAGATCGAAGAGTGGATCAGGCAGACCGTAGTCGAGGGAGACAATGCAGGATGCCGTGCTGCCCTTGTCATCGTGAGGTTTCGCCGCAAGATTGAAGATGCCGAAGTTTACATACCAGGATCCTCTTGGCATCAGTTCATGTATCTCGACCAGTTCGCAGAGTCGGCAGTAGGTTAGAAAGGAGGGCGATATGCCAAGAGCCACGCTTGATGAATTGTTGATACCAGGGCAATCGCCCTACTTCGCGATGTTCAATGCAGGCCGTGTAGGCTACACGATTGAAGAGGTTACATCGCACTGCACTAGATGCGGGATCCCATTGCGTGCCAAGGATATCCAGGCATGGCAAGATGGCGCGTTCAAGAACCAGATGAACCAGGAGATGTTCGACAGACAGCTCTCAGAGAAACGTAAGCAGCCGGGATCGAGGTTGAACCCGACGAACAAGGTGGACGAAAGCTGCCTTGCGCAAGCTGCGAACGCGCTCATTCTGGAACACAGACCGAACTTCGATGAGGTGAGATTCGAAGATCTGCCGAAGTTTCCCGTTGGATGGAAGGGGACGAAGCGCAGGTTCTTCCCATGCACATCGGATAACAGGCCTATGCAACAATGGGGTTGGAAGCCGGCTGACAAAAGGACTGGAAGACCAGTGTTCGATCCGAACCTCATGCTCAAGGTAGACGCAAAAGCGCTCAGCCCTGTCGGCTGGGTCGGACAGAATATGCTATACCAACCATTCATAGTCATGGATATCGACGGCGTAGGCCATGGCTGCGTTGATGAAGCCGTCATCCAATTCGGCAACTTGTTCAGAAATACGACAACGACGTTCGAAGATCCAGCCAAGCCCGGTAGCTTTCACTTGTATTTCAAGACGGACCGGATCGTTCCGGTCAAGCACTTCCCGCACGCGAAGCTGGATCTCATGGGCAATGCTGTGAATGCCGCAGTGTATTTCAAGAACAAGGTCAGCAACAATGTCCCGATGGCGGAGCTTACACCGCAGATATGGGACGCGATGATGCGATATCAGATCGCAAGAAAGGAGAGCTAACATGTCTCTCAACCCAGGTGGAACCACCAATTACAGTTGGAACTACAGCAAGCCCGATAAGCCCGGTTATTCCACGTTGCTTATTGGCACGGTGCTCGCTATTCAGGAAGTTCAGAAGATGAGCTACACCATGAACGGTCAGCCCGGTGCCCCTGAGTTCTGGCCCGATGGCAATCCGAAGATGAACATCAGGTTGGCATTGGCCACTGAGTCAGGCGAGCTGAAGACGTTCACGTTCCAGCCGGCAGGCAAGGAGGCGCGTGCAGGCCGTAAACCTAGCGTGCATATGAGCCTGTTCCATCTCACCGGTGACACTGACATGATGAATCTCATCGGAAAGACCATCTGCATTCAGACCCAGGAAGGCCATTATGGCCAGGGCAATCCTCGCCCATGGAGCGTAGGAGAAGTCCAGGCTGGTCCGTTCAGCTTGCCTAATGAGCTGCCAAGCGAGTTCAAGGCGCCGCAGGTGTTGGCCAACAATGCTGTGGCGGGTGGGCAGATGCAACCGCCGATGCAGCAACAGGGCTATGGTTATCAGCAGCCGCCGATGCAGCAGCAGTATTACCAGCAACCGCCGATGCAGCAGCAGTATTACCAGCAACCGCAGATGCAGCAGCAGCCAATGCCGCAGATGCAGCCGCAGATGCAGGGATACCAGCAGCCGATGAATCCTCAGCCGCAGATGCAGCCTCAGCCAATGCCGCAGATGCAGCCTCAGCCTGCAATGCAACCTCAAATGCAGCAGGCGCCGCAAGGCTATCCGCAAGGAATGGATCCGTCAGTCGCCGCAGCAATGCAGCAGATGGGCGTAGCCAGCGTGCAAGAAGTGGGACAGGTCCAGTCGGATCCCGTTGTCGGCAGCGTATACGATGACGTCCCGTTCTAACATGTCCCGATAATTCGCAATGGGAGCTGCAATCAGCGGCTCCCATTTTGCTTTCTAGGAGGTACTGCAATGCAATGGAGACACAAGGTCAGCTTGGATTGGATGAAAGAACGACAAAGTTATCTGACGGCATCGGATGTTAAGAACCTCGTGCCTGTAACCAAGACCGGGCGCAATCGCGTGGTGACCGATCTTGATCGCGTGAAGGTCATGTCGCACAAGATGATCAATGTCACCGAGGACGATTGCTGGTCTTACGATGCAGCGGCACGAGGACATCTGCTCGAACCGTATGCTGTGGCAGCGTATAACGATCTTGCGTCGACTAAACCCGAACTGGGATTACCGATGGTGTTCCATTGGGACGACAAGCTCTTGCAGAAGAACGGCATCAATCATCTAGCCTATTCTCCCGATGCGCTCGATGTTCCCATGAGCGACAAAGATGCAGTCAATAACGTGACTGCACTGGTCGAAGTGAAATGCTATAACGCCGAAAAGCATTTGACGACCATGTATACAGAGAAGAAGCAGCTCGAAGAGAGGTGGCAAATCGCAACTGCGATGGCAGTGTCGCCAACGATCGAGAAGGCTTATCTCGTCCTGTTTCATCCCGGCATGAAGTTCCGCAAGCTTGTCGTGATCGGGTTCACGAGATCTGAGCTTATAGATGAGATCGCCATAGTGAACAAGGTGGAAACCGAATGGCTTGATTTCCTTAAGACCGGAGTGCTCAGCAAGGATCTGCCTGCCGATAGATACTGGTCTGCCATGGGCGGCAATGAAGACGCCATCATCAAGGAGATCATCGAGCGCCAACGTCTCAATCCGTAGCCTATATTTTCCCGTGGGGCTTTATGCCTTGCGGGATTTTTTTTTCTGCTATACTGCTGTTACTTAGTTAGTACATAGTTGTTAGAAGAAAGGATAGACATGAGCGCTATCAAGAAAGAAGAGCTTGAACGCCTTGAAGCAGAGCATGGATTATCGGAAGACGGGCTCAGCTATCAGCATAGGTGCTCGCGAATCACAGCGATCCTTAAAGGCGAGGAGTGGGTTCCACCCGAGAAGCCAGCACCTCGTCGCGAATCGGATGCTGTGAGCAACAGCGACATTCGCAACCATCCTCTGTACGGTAAGCGTATCCTCATCACGCCGATGATGACGCCTGACGCTAAGCGCAATATCGCGTTCGACGAGCCGCTCGGTCCCGAGCTGGTAGTGCGTGACGTCGACGCAGGCGAGCGTATCTACGGCGAACCTGAAAGCGTGCAGCAGATGGTCGGCGATTACGAGATCGTGCAGGTCGATCGCTCCAAGCAAGTGATCGCTAAGACCACGTTTCCCAAGATCGGCACGGAGATCTCGTTCTGCATTGGCAAGGAGCTCGTACCTGTCGTGCGCGGCAATTCCGGCGAGCGTGGCTACATCTGGTCGTTCCCGACTCAGGTGGTCCAGGTTGGCGATACGCTTATCCAGCTTTACGGTCTTAAGACGCTTATCCAGCAGGTGTTCCCACAGTTGCTTGAGAAGTTCTCCGGCAAGCCGATCATGTCGTATATCGACGGTGTCACCCTTGCGGCGAACATCCCGATGACCGAGGCTCTTATTCGAGCCGAAACGAGGAAGGAGCTAATCGATGAACGGGCGGGTATCAGCTACTAGCGTGGAGCAATCCCCGGTCAACGACTGGATCGTTGAAGAGACTCGGCACATCGATGTCGTAGCCTCATGGGAAAATCTGTGTTCCACCTATGATGCTCTCAGGTTCACCGATCCGCTGACGGACGAGGAAAGGCTAGGTGAATTCAGATGGATCATCCATCAGATGAACTCGTTCTTGTCGAAGATCCGCTCGAAACTCCTGTCATGCAAGGATGTGGAAGCGATGGTCGAGGTGATGCGCAAGAGCTTCAACCCGACCGGGAAGATGGAATTGTCCGAAAGAAAGATGTTGGCATACCAGAAGCTCAAGCAGCAATGGATAATGTCGGCGATGACGAAGCTCAGCATGATGGGCGAGGAACAGACGGAAGAGGAGATCTAGCATGTCTGACATGTTTCAAAAGATTCCGGAACAGAATGAAAATCCGCAGATCGATACTCCGGTTGATCCTTGGGAGGCGGCATTTGCTGCGCTCAATAAGGAAGAAGAGGATCCTTCTGCGGCAATTACCGGTGCCGAGCAGGGAGTCGATGGAGACGGTGTACCGAATCCCGAAAGCAATGACGGGCAGGGAAGTCCCGCTCAACTTGAAGCCGAAGACGGCATTCAGGCTGAGGGGCTTGTTGGAGGACCAGGTGATCTTGGAGGAGCAGATGACGGCCCGAATGGCGGAGCTGAGGATTCTGTTTTCCGATTCACTGAAGAGGAAGCAAAAGCCTACAGAGACGATCTGATGGACAGCATCGAGCAGCAGACATTGCGCGATGTTGCGAATGCTTACATCAAGCAGGGCGCTCGTCATACCAATGGCCGCCTTGGCGCCACGATTCAAGATCCTGATATCTGCAAACGTGACAGCGATGGCGTTCCGAGGTTTTACAATCCCGAGACTGGTCGCGAGTTCACTGGAGACAATCCTCGCCGTCAAGCTCAGGAATGGGTCGATGATTACAATCGTGAGCTTGCCGATAATTTCAACCGCACCTGCACCGGTTACTCGAAGAAGCTGCTCGACGAGCAAGGTGTCGGGCTTAAGGTCATTGAATTCGCACCGAAATACGAGGAACTCGATGACGTGCGCAAGGCGATGTTCGAATCCATTATCGAGGATTACGAAGTGCGCGATAAAGACGGCGACCTCGTAGGCTACAGCTGCGATCTCGATAAGGCGCTGAATGCGGTTAACCGCCAAGTAAAGACGATGCAAACTCGTTTTGGCAATCAGGCAAAATCACAGCAGCAGGTGTCTGAGAGCAAACCGAGTGGACCTGCACTCGATATGAAGAACAGCGCCGGCAATGCAGGAGACGGCAAGATGCCGGAGTTCAAGTCCATTGCAGAAGCGATGGAATGGCAGCAAGATCAGATTCTCAAGAAACAGAAGGAAGGAAAGTAACCATGACCGTCGATAACAAGAAGGTACGCAAGATGACCAACGCGCCCGTCAAAGCCGTTCAGGCCAAGCAAACTCCGAAGGAGACGGCGGTAGAGCTCAGCGAGTCCATCGATAAGATGATCAACCAGCGTGACGAGAAGGTCGAACATGCTCGTGAGCACCTCATCGAAAACCTCGAAATCACGGCTGACAAGTACCTTACCGCTAACGGCGTGATGGCTTCACTTGAGATGGTTCGTTCAGTCGCAGGCGACAACAACTTCGATTTCACTGGCGAAATCGAGATGGCTAAGAGCGTTGCGCAGTTTATGCGCGCTCAAGCTCTTAAGATGGCAGAGAAGGCCAAGACGCTCCCGATCACCGAGTTCGAGGATTTGTGCGAGGGCTTCTATGATGAAGCATTCGCAGATCATGATGGTTCCGCTCAGGACATGGTCAGCGAGTTGATGACGCTCAACCTCTGCCAGAACGTCGGTCCGAATGCTAAGGATATCGTCGATTTCTTCAATTCCGCCAACGAGGAAATCGATAAGTCCAATGCGGAGCTTGAGGAATTGTGCGATAAGCACAAGATCAATCGCGACGAATCGGTTGTTACGGAGTAACCGTGGATCTCCAGGTACCTAAGTTTTACGCGCCCAGGCCTTATCAACAAGACGCTTGGGCGCGTCGTCTTTCCGGCAAGTACGATTATTATCTTAAGATCTGGCATCGCCAGTGCGGCAAGGATACCGATGATATCCAGTTCGCATTGTTCCAGTCTTATCTGAATCCAGGCACGCAAGCTGCATACGTTGGCCTTGATAACAAATGGATCCGGCGTAACATTTGGGATAAGTACATTGATGGGCGCAGGCATTTCGACAGTTACCCAGATGACGTGATCGAACCGCTTGAGACTAGACAACAGGTGAAGTTCAACAACAATCCGGCTGATCTGGCACCGGCGCTTATCCAATACATCGGCTTTAAGGAAAGCGAGAGCTTGATCGGTTCATCATATGACAGGTTCTTCATTTCCGAGCTAAGCCTTTACAAGCGCAATGCGTTTGATCTCATCATGCCTATCTGGGATGCTAAGAAGGCAAATGGCGAGAAATTTTCCGTGAATGCGAATTTCACTCCTCGCGGCATGAACAACATTGCAGCTGATTTTCTCATGGCGTATACGGGCGAAGAAGATCCCGAAGCGTGGCCTGGTGAGCATGGCGACGTGTACGTTGACTATTTGCCGGCTGACAAATCCACGAAAGCTGATGGCAGCAGGCTGTTCTCTGATGAGATGCTTGAGGATATCCGCCAGCGATATATCAGGGCCATGGGCAATGATCTGCTGTTCAGGCAGGAATACATGTGCGAGTTCCTTGCAGTCAATGCCGGTCTGGTATTCCCTGGGATCGAAGCAGTGCGCAGGGAGAACAGGTACGTTCCGACGAATTTCGATACCGGCAAGCCAGTATATATGGCATGGGACATTTCCTCGAAAGACAAGCAGACCGACTGGACGAGCGCGGTTATCTTCCAGTATTACAACGGCAGGATGTTCATCCTCGACTGGTATGAGAACAACCGCAAGGCTGTGGTTGAATGCGTCCAGGAGCTCGCTCAGCGCCCGTATTTCCATTTGATAAGGGCAGCATGCCTTCCATGGGATAGCGATCGATCAGGGTCGTCTACAAGCCCCTTAGAGGAATGCAGGCGCACTTTCCCTGGAATCATGTGGCATAAGCTTGAACGCTCCTATGTGAGCGATGGCATCAACCGTGCGCGTGCGTTGCTCGGCAACGCGATCATCGACAGCACGCGATGCGATTGGCTCATGGAATGCTTTGAGAATTGGGAGTATAGAGAGCTGTCGTCTATTGACGACTGGGCTGCAACTCCCAAGCATGACCGCTATTCGCACCTGATGGATGCGTTTAGATATGCCGCCGATTTTCTGGCGCAGGTGCCGTATGTCGAGAATTCGACCGGCAGGTTCAATCAGAGGATGCCTGAACACTATGGTTCATGGGACCTCGAAGACTCCGAAGAAACCACGTGGGACGATATGCCGCCCGGCATGCGACCGAGCAAGTTCAGCAAGCTGCGCAAGAAAAAGCCCGGCGATCTGTACGACCTTTCCAACATGTAAAAGAAAAGCCCGGCTGGACGTATCCAATCGGGCTGTCTTTTTGCAAGGCAATCCTGCTCTCAGTTTATTTGACCTTGTTGAGATTCGGGTTCTTCCTCTTCGCAGCAGGGCTTGCGTTTCGCGATGCGTTTGCGACGATAGCCGCAGCTTCTTCCTTGCTGTACTTGCCGCCCTTGCGGACGTTCTTGACGGCTTCCTTGAATCCGCCGCATTTCTTCGCCTTGCTTTTTTTTCCGAAAGACATGGTGTGTCCTTTCTATGCTGTGCGCTTCCAGAGCTTGTATGCCGTGAACAACGACCCCCCGCTTGATAGCGAGCTATCGGCAAGCTTGTACTTAGAGTTCTCTGCGTACTGTGCACCAGCCGACAGAAGTACGGTTCCTTGGGCTATCTGGGTCCATGAGGTGCCAGTGTATGTATTGCCGGGATCAGTCGAGCAGAACATCATAGCACCGATAGGAGGAGTTAGGGCGTTTCGCATCTCCGCTTTTGCCGTGTTCACAGCAGACGTGATCGATTCTTCGAGCGTGGTCTGCAATGCGCCTATGGCTTGAGTGAGGTTCTGCTCTAAGGTTTGCATATCCTGGCGAACTGAACTGACCTCTTGCTGTAGCGATTGGTTGGTCGCACGGTTAACTTGGTTCGTTTTGTTGCTTTGGGCGAATGCAAGCTGTTTGAAGTTGTGGTTCACCTTGCGGATAACGTTATCAAGTTCGTCGTTTGGGCTAAGTGTTATGAGGTATGTGTCGGCCATGATCAGAACAACTTCGCGAAGGTCATCGGGCCAACGACGCCATCGGTCTCAAGGCCGTTGGTTTTCTGGAAACCTCGGATCTTTGCGTCGGTTGTCGGACTGCAGATTCTATCGATGACATACGAGACGGCTGTGCAGATGACGCTGACGATGATGGATGAAAGCACGATAGCACAGCCGAATACAGCCATGCTATCGTGCTCGCCTTTATGGAATAGGTGACTCATGATTACCTTGTTTCCTTATTCCTTCTTACGGGCAGGTTCGGTGTACTTGATCGCTCGCTCGCTGTCGCCGATTCCTTGTGTAGTCGGGTCGGCTACGATGCCGAGGATCGCCAGGAAGGCGAACGCCGCATTCACGATGGCGATGAGTTGATCGCTGATTGCGGTGCAGTCCCACGTGATGCCGAACATGGCGAGAACAGTCTGCGCGAGGAGCAGGGCTGCCGGGATGATTGCGAGCCAGAAAACCTTGCTCTTGACACGTACTTTCCAGTTAATCATTTTGGATCGCTTCCTTGATTTTATTTTTCTTCTACATAGATAGGGATGTTGTCTGCCACACGATCGTGCATCCGTGTAATGACTCCGTTCCCATGTGAGTTGTGGTAGGCCTTGTACATGGGCTCATATACTTCGACCTCTTCGGTGCTGGTGAATCCTCGTTTAAGCACGTTTCGGTAGTGTGTGTACAATTGCGCTCGTGCAATGCATAGGAGCAGATCGTTCTCGGCTTTCTTTGTCTTGAAAAGCACCACGATGCTTGCCGACGCCCCACCTACGACCGCTGCGATAACCGCCCCGAATAACTCGGTAAGTAGTTCGCTTGCCAATATTCTGATCCACCCCCCTTAGAAGCGCAACCATTTTCGCGATGTCGCGAAAACGGCGAAGGATCAATCGCCAATGTAAGCGTAGAACTTCGTCACGGTCTCGCCGTTGCCCGCGAAGTCGTCGCCGTACTGGTCTGTGTCGTTGTCGCGCATCTCCGCAAGATCGTTGACGGCGTAGTGGATAGCCTTCCAACCAGTCGCGTCAGGGTTCTGCGTTTCGTAGTAGCAGCGAACGCCGATGATCGGCGATCCGTCGCCAGCGCAGCCGTTCTCCAGATCGTTCACGTCGTAGCGGGACACCTTCGGGAGCCAGCCGCTGTCGACCGTCTGAACCTGATACCAACCTGGGAAGTCCATCGCCAGATACAGGATCGGCGAGCCGTCTCCAGCGAAGTCGTCCCCGTAGCCGCTCGTGTCCGTGCGGTCGATCATCTCGGGCAGCCAGCCGCTTGCCTGAGTGCAGGATCGGTAGCGCACGTGCAGACCGTCGCCTTGCGGCTGAGGCTGAGGCGCTGGGGCTGGTTCGGTGCCGTCCGTCATGGCGCGGTACCATTCCTTCGCGCGAGCCATGTACTCGTCGTTCTGGCTTCCCGCGATCTCGCCCGGGCAAGCCGTAGCGCTCCAGTGTTTGTGCGGGAAGACGTTCACCATCCACTCTGGTTCGCCCAATCCGTACAGGCGGCACAGGGCGGCGGTGAGGTGAGCACCCGACTCAAGAGCGGCTGGGAAGATCGTCCACGGGTCGCTGTTGTCGTTCGCGTGCTCGATGCTGATGGTGCCCGTGTTGGCGTGCCAGTTGCCGCACGCCCACGCGGTGTCGGAATCGTTCACGAGCTGACCGACCGTGCCGTTTTGGTCGATCTGGTAATGAGCCGAAGTCCCGGAGTTGCACCAGACGTTGTAGCAATCGTCGATTGACAGGTTGCCCGCGTTGTGATGCAGCGTGATGCCGAATATGCCCTGCTCTCTACCAGCGGTGTACGAGCACGGCAGGATCTTCTCGATATCGGCGATGCAGTTTTGCCAGTCCATTTTAAAACCTCGCTTTCACGTGGCTTGCTCCGATCAGGGCGCCGATCAGAACGCCAACCGAGTTGATCGTCGTTACAACTGCTTCAGGCGCAGGCCAGCCCCACATCGGAGCCGTCGCGCCGTAGAACGCCGCAAGCGCCGGACAGGCGATCAGACCCAACCATTTCAACACGTCGTACACCTTGTCAGGAAGCATATAGCCCTTCTCTTCTTCCATCATTCTCCCCCTTACTGCAATCCTAGATCAACCATCACAGCGCCGAAGGCGGCTGCTATGACCAATGTCATCACCTGCTTGACGATGTCGTCCCATCGCTGCGCAGGCTTCATCTGCTGAGCGTCCAAACGACCGTCGATCTTCGCCGCTGTCACTTCGACGCTTTGTCAGCTTCGATCATCTCTCGCACCTGATCGCGCCAGAGCCCGGGCACCTCGTCGATGCGCTTGATGTCTCCTTTGATGCGCTTGAACCAAAATTTAACCATGTCTCTCTCCTTTACTTCGACTCAGCAAGGTTGCTGACTACCATAGACAGATCCGCAAGGGCATCCGCGAGTTCTGCGTTGCTCGTCGCGTTGATCGACACCTGCTCGGACAGATGCGCGACGGCATCTGGAAGCGCGTCGATCATGTCCGCTTTGTCCTTCGCATCCTGAAGCTTCTTCTCGGCTTCAGCCTTCTTCTTCGCGATCTCAGCAAGTTCGTCGACCGTGTACTCTCGCCAACGGGTAACGCCGATTGTCGTCCTTACGACATTCTCGCGAGGGCTGCCATCGGGAACGGTGATCGGACATTCGGCCCACTCCGCACCGTCGCGGAAGTAGTGCCATCCTCCGACCTCTGGATTGTCGACTTTCCATTCTACGTCTTTGCCGCCGCTCGGATACTCGCGGATCGTCTCGAAATGACCTACCTCTTCATTGTCGATGACGTAACGGCACTCGATCTCAACGTTCTCGATCCTGATCTCGCCTTTCGCCTCGTCTGGATCCTCCACCTTGTTCCAATTGTCATCGAATGCGATTGTCATTTGCTTCTCCCTCCCCTATTCCGTACGGCGCCATGCGTACAGCGTTTGATATGATGGCATGTTGCTTACGGTTGCGTCGTAAGTGGTTGTCTCTGTGGCGTTACCATTCTCTGGGGCGACGTACATGTCTTCCACGTATATTGAGTGATACACAGCACCTGAGCGGATATCGTACGTTTCTCCGTCTGCCCATCCTTTGATCGCAGTCGTTGAAAAACCACCAGCACCGTTTTCCTTGCCAACGGGCATCCAGTGACGATGAGACGTGTAGTTGCTGCCGCCAACTTCAGTTCCTGCGTTGAAGTACGGGAACTTGCCAGTTATGGCCGTCCACGTGCCGCCGATGATGCCGGCTGGCGAAGTGGACGTGTACGACACCCAGACGTAACCTACCCTGAAAATGTTGTCCAACAGCCACTTCCTGATCCCGAGATTCGACAAAGCAGTCGACCCGCTCGTTGATCCTGTTCCGCCCTGAGTGATCGGCAGCGTTCCGAACGTCGGCTTGCTCGTCGGTCCAGTCGCGTACAATGCGCCGCTCGACGGCTCCGCCTGTTTAACCGCGCCAGTTCCGTTGCCAAGAAGCACAGCGTTCGAAGTGAGCAAGCCCGCTCCGGTGCCGCCCTTGTAAACGGGCACGACAGGGAGGCGCGCGGTATCGAACGTGCCGCTATTGATATCAGATGCTCTGTGTTTCTGTTTAGCCAACTCGTCGCCGATGTGCTTTTTGATCTTTCCATCATAGTAGGTGAGATCATCAGGCGTCATGAATTTGGATTCGTTTGGCATGGTTTCCTCCTAAGCGAACAGGTTGTCTATCCAACCACCGTGAACAGGCTGTTTATAAATTCCTCGCCGATTCGCGTTGGGGCGCCGACGAGGCCCTGATAGTCGGCGGACGTCTTCACATCGAGGGTCATCAGGTAGGTGATGATATATGTTCCAGTGCCAAGGGTCACGATACCGAGCTTCATGTTCTTGTCGAGCACGAGATCGCCTTCGATGATGTGGTCGCTAGGCTGGATCAGCATGGGAGCGTTCTCCTCGTTGATCACGAGAGGCTTGTTCTCGTCGATGGCGAAGCTGTCATCGAGCGCATGGATGCTGAAACCGGCGATGCCCTGCCAATCCTCCACGACCGTCCAAGGACCGCCAAGCTCCGCGGTCACCGGCTGTTCGCCGCGAATGTAAAGGTCGTAACGGTAATCGCTGTCACGCACGATGAACGCCTTGTTGACCTCGGTATCGTCGAACGGCGGGAGATCCACGTAATCGTGAATGCCGCCGTCGATGTCGATAGCGCGTCCCGCGACGCCACGCGGGATATCGAAATGCAGGGTGGTCGTGTTGCTCTGGCTGTCATAGGAAGAGCTGACAGAGGCGCCGGCACCGGGCTCGACGGTGGCTACGGAACCTACTTCCACTTTGGCGTCGCGACCATCAATGCCAGACTCGCCTTGAGGGCCGGCAACGCCCTGCATGCCGCGATCGCCACGGACGCCTTGAGGACCACGCTCGCCTTGAGGGCCCTGCGGGCCGATGGCGGCAATGCCGGAATCTACCCCATCGATGATCCAGGTGCCATGGTCGGACAGCTTCGGAACAGGGGACCCGATCTCCGTGCGTGCCGTGAACACCACTTGCGGGCTTTCAACGGCCTCGATCGTTCCGAAGGAGAGCTTGATCTCCCCGTCTTCAGTAAGCGTGAAAACGACGATGTCGTTCGGTCGAGGGATCGGCTTGCTAGGCCAGTTCGCGCTGCCGTAGATCACGAGGTCTGCGATGGTGGTGACGTAGGTCTTGTCAGCCCTGGCGTCATAGACCGTGTCGCTCAGATAGATGCGAGAGCCCACCGCCCCTGCCGGAAGGTAGGCTGTGTGCGTCTTAGCGACGCCCCCGCTCTTCACGGTGATATCGAGGTCCGCATGCGCGCCCGGAACCAAATCACGCCAATCAGAGGATCGGAAGCCGATTTCTGGCGGGGCGAGATTCGGCGATTGCCATGCAAGCTCGCCGGTGAGCGTGGAGTACAGCGCGAAGGAAACCGTGCCGTCGTCGTTCACGACGTTATCGATGTACAAGCCCTCTCCACGCGGACCCCTGCCCATCGTGGAGAGAATGGGAAGCTGGTCGTCCGCATGGCTGGCGAAGTAATCGGGTTCGACGTAGTGCGCTGATTCGCCCCTGTTGCGCAATTCAGGGCGATCAGGCGGATAGTAATCATGTGGATAGCTCATTGTCATTCCTCTCCTGTCACCGGGGAAACAGCCCATGTCGAGCCGTTATGCCTGAATCCTCGCGAGTTCGCGCTGGATCCGTAGGTGTTCTTCACGTCTTTCCAGCTTGATCCGTTGTACCGTTTCAAGCTGCCGCCTGATCGGTTGTGGGATTTCCAGGTTCCATCGATATGCCTTCCCCATGGATAGTAGTCGAAGATCTCGGGAACGATGGACAGATCGTTGATCGTGACACGGTATGCGGTGATCGCGTCGAAGTTCTCTTCGCCCATTGTGTTCCGAACAGGGAACGCAACATATAGGTAGAAGTACGTTTGGCTGTCCGATTCAAGGTCGGCGACGTTCCCGACGTGATGCCACCCGTTGAGGACGGAAGCGTCATCACCCTTGCTCGGAACCGTCGTGGTAGGGAAATTGAAGTTGGCGTTCGCGCCGGAACCGGGATCCGGGTTAGCCGACATGTTCCCTAATTGCTGCGAATTCGGCAACCCGGACACCGACGTGATCGTGAACGAATGGATGCTGTAGCCCCAGTACATAACCCATGGATAAGGTCCCTTGGTGAGGGCATTGCCGGTGTGCCCGGCGTTGCCCCCGTTCAGGGCTATGTGCACTTCGTTCTGATCCGTGACGGCAAGGAGCACTGAAGCGTTGATGCCGAAGTTCGCCGAATCGAATCCAGACGAGCCGGGGATATAGCAGCAGGATCCGACGCTGGCGTCGCCGAAGCTGCCGCTGCTGATAGGGAACGATCCGACAAGCCTTATCTTAGCCATCGTCATTCACCCTTCAAGTCGCCTGTGGCCGTGCCGGAATGGGTGACGATCGCGTTGCTCGTCGAGCTCGAAAGCACGTTGATGTTGCCGACCGCGATCTTTCCGGAACGGGCAAGCGGCGAATCCGACGGCCATGTGATCGTGCCGTCGTCGTTGACGGTTCCGCCGCCGTAAATCTTGTTGACAAGGTTCTGCAAGCCGCCCTTGACGGAGGCGATGCCCTCCTCAAGATCGTCGCAACGCGCGTCGATGTACGCTTTGACGGTTGGACACACGGTCGTCTGACCCTTGTTGCCGCCATGCTTCCGAGTGTAAACGAGGGAAAGGTTGTTAGTGGCGCCGTAGAAGTTGCCGGAACGGTCCGTCACGCCTAGGTTCTTGTAAAGGTCCGCACGCAACCCGTCGACGTACTTCTTGACAGTGTTGCGGGCGACGTCGTCGTCATCGCCGATCAGATGGCGGTCGAATCCCATATCGTTATGGATATGGGTGTTCAGGTTGTCGATGTAACCCTTGACGTCGTCGCCGGTGATGCCGTCGCCTGCGAACTGACCGCGTCGGCCGTTGATGATGTTGCGCACCTGCTGCACGGTGATGCCGAGGAGCTTCGCGATGTCGTCGATGTTCGGTGCGTCGAGATCGCCGCCGATGCCGTATTGGATGTTCACGCTCCAAGGATCGCCGGGGCTGGGCGCATTGAACATGTCGCGAGTCCATTCGTCGGGGTACACGAGCTTGTCGTGCTTGAGCGCCGTCATGAGTCCCTGTGCGTACTGCGAGTGCGTCACGGTGGGATAGTTCCACGTGCTCTCGGTGGTCTTCTTCAGGAAGAAGTCCGCCACGCCGGTGCCGACGATCTTGTCAACATCTGCCTTGCCGTCGTTGTCGGCATCCCAGATATACGGGATAGCCGGAGTGGTCCACTGCCATTCGGGACGGTTAGGGCGCTTGACGCGGAAGGTGATGGTGAACGTCTGAGGGTTGGTGTACGGGCGCAGGTTGTACTGGTACATGATCTTGCCGCCGTTGATGTTCTCGCTCACCCAGTCGGAGCTGTAGGTGTTGGAAGCGGCATCGTACTTCAAGCCTTCGAGGTACGTCTCGCAATCGGAGTCCTGCTTGATCTGAACAAGGTAACCATCGCCGCGAAGACCGCGACCGGCACGCGCGATCAGCGGAAGCTGGTCATCGCATTCCGGCGCCGGTCGATCGGGGAACGGCATCCCAGGATAGAGGTTGGGATCGATAATCATCTTGCTTGCCTTTCTAGTACGCCGACGGGAGGACTGTCAATTCGGCAAGGCAGACGATATCCGATCGTTTCGCCTGCGTCGTGCCGGGCTGCCCGGTCTTCGGATTGCGGCGCTGACGCGCGTCCGCATCCACGAATACGGTGAATTTATAGGTCTGAGGCTCTTCGAGCGCGTTCGGATCCTTGATGTCGAAATGCACGCGCACCACCCAATCCTCGAAGCTGTCGATGCCCGCAGAGGCGGTGATGCCCTCGTGCTCGCCGACGAATTCCACTCGCGCAGAGCTGTAGCCCTCGTAATCGGAGGTGAGGTGAATCGGCGTCAAGCGCGCCATGTCGAGCAGACGACGCACAGGAGGGTGGCCGCCCATGACGGTGTGCGGAGGTTCGCGATGACCGGCTTCGAACGGTTCGAAGAGCTGGCACGAATCGTCTGGGTGATCCGGACAGGGCCAGCCGATATGGTCATGGAACTTGCGGTCGTGGCGCTTCATGCGGATAGGTTTATGAACTTCCTGATACCAGCACGGGATGGCCAAGTCGGCGGTAGTGCCGTTATGCGCGTATACCACCGCAGGCGTCGCCGTGTCCTGCATGGTACGACGAGGCCTGGGCGGAGGAGGTGGTTGCAGACGGTAACCCATTGTCTCGCTCCTTACGGGATGATTGCCTTGCGGATGTCATTATACGTCTTGAACGTCGGGTGGATGTCCCCGATCGTCCTGTGCGACTGCCTGTCGTCGAAGCCCCAGACAAGCCCGCGCTTGTTCGACGTCGTGTAAACCTTCGAGATGAAATGCGTCATTCGGAAATTCGCGGTGCCGCGCAAGATCAGCTTGTAAGATTGCAGGCGCAGATCGACTCGCATGTGCTCCGCGTCGTCGTAAACGACAGAGCCATGCGAGATCACCTTGCGCGTGTTGACCTTGCGGCCGAACTGGTCGATGCCGATTATCTGGATCTCCATGTCGCCGACGAACCAATCGAAGCGAAATTCCATTTGGCTCAAGTAAACCCAAGATTGCTGAGGTTGCTGGGCCGAAAGCTCGCCTGTTTCGATCAGGAACTCGAAGGCAGCTGCTTCATCGCTGCCGTCGTTTTGCGTCGTCGGCAAAAGGTAGACGCTGTTCTGCGTCACGATGCCGATGCCCTCGCGGTAACCCTCGTAGTCGATGTGGATCATGTCGATGATGGCTTCGTCGATATCGAGGGTGTAGGTCCACCACGCTTTGAGGTCGATGTCGTAGCAGAACAGGATGTTGTCGATGGAAGCCGTGTCGCTCCCGAAAGCGAGGTAGATGACCCCGTCCGCTTCCAGAAGAACGGATTCACGGAGGCGCTTGCCGAGCTCTACGGTGTCAGTGAACACCGGCTTGATCGGGTCGCTCACGTAGTTGGCGCGGATCTGGCTGTTGTACTCCATGGTCATGGTGGTGAGCGCGAGCCCGTATCGGCTGACCGAGTACAGGCCGTCCTCGCACACCTTGGCGCCATGATAGCTCTTGCAGCCGACTGCACCGGCTACCTGCTCGGACTGCCAAGACTTCATGCTCTGCTCGTTGGAAACCGTGATGGAGTTCTCGACGAGGTTGAAGCGCTGCTCCTTCATGGAGTTCTTCGAATCGCAGAGCATGGTGACGATCGAGGCGCCTGATTGGGTCTTGTACTTGCTCACGTAGCGGATCTCCTGCCCGGTCCCCGGCTCGACGTCGACGAAGCCGCCGCCGGTGCCAGGAGACACGCTGAACAGGTTGCCGGGATTGCCGCCGATGTAAAGGCGGTACGGCATGTCCTTGTCGCCCCAGAAGTACATACGGCCGTCGATGTTGCGCATGCGCGACACAGGCACGCCCTTGGTGTAGTTCTCGGTCGGCGCGATGAGGTTGCCCATGGGCCACATGCTCGTGGCATCGAGGTAGCCGAGCCAGCTGAAAGACCACGTGGACGCGTTCGCCGTGACGTCCGTGCGTCCCATGAAAAGGAGAGTGGACGCGTTGTCGGCGCTGTAGTAGAGCTCCACCGCCTTGATGTCGTAGCCTTGCGGGACGCTTCCCTTGATCTGAAGGTAGCATCCGGCGTGCCATTCGCTCACGGGGACGTTGCTGTAGAAGGTGAGCCGGTCGGACGTCCGCGTCGGTCCGTACTTGTTCACATACGTGTATGCGATGTCGGTGCGGAACGTGCAAGCCTGCGTCATGGTCGCTGAGATCTCCAGAGAGCCGTGAGCGATCAGATTGTCCGCTATGGTAGGGGCACTAGGGTTCTGAACTTCTCGGGCGTTGGCGATCGTGTGAGACGCCACAGCGCCCATCCAAAGCTCGTTTTGAGAGGTCGCTCCGATCAACTTGCCGTCGTAGTAATCCAAAGACTCCCATGAATGGCCGCTGCCGGTGTTGTTCGTCAAGGTGACGAAAGACGGCATCTTGCCGCCAGGTGCGAAGCCTTCAAGAGAGCCGTAAGCGATATCGCCGTCGGTCGTGGCGATGTAAAGCTCGTCTGCGATAAGCACCGAGGCGTCGGTGAACTTCTTGCCGTCAGGCGCGTCGAAGAGCTTGACGAGGTTGTTCCGCGTCTCGATGGTCTTGTTCGCCTCCACGGCCGCGTTGTTCTGGATGACGACGTAGTTCATCTGCAAGTCGGATTGCTCTTCGCGGTCCGCATCGACTCCGAGAGTGAAATCACGCGGGGAATTCTGGAAATTGCAACCGGCGAAATCACGAAACACTTGAAAGCGCGGTTCGGAGTTAGGCGTGCGGCCAGCGCCTTGCGCCCTCTTGCCAGATGTTCGTCTCTTAGCCATGCTCTCGCTCCTACAGTACGGAGATGTAGCCGAGAGGCGCAGTCTCGTAAGTGTCGACGGCGGTATGAGCGGAATCGTTCTCGCGCATGGCGGAGAGGAGCTTGCTCGCCTCATCGGTGAGCGATTGGACCCGTTCCGTCGCGGAAGGATCTGCCTCCGCCCTTTTGGCGGCGGTACGGACGACGAGATAGTATGGATCGGGAAGCCAGCGGAAATTCACGTCTTTGTAAGCCTTCGGGCAGTTGTCCTCGCAAGAGCCGTCGCAGATGTGCAATGGCTCGATGTAACGGATGACGTCCGTTTCGATCAGGTGATCGGTTTCACACGGATACCAAGGTCGGCTGAATGTGACGGTGTCGCCGACGCAGAAAGCGAACTGGCGGTCCTGGTCCACATTGAGCTGTCCGAAATCGTCGTACATGTCGATAACGGGCTTGCTACCGGATCTGGCTTCGACGAACGGGATCGTCTCGAACACCCGCGAAGAGCCTAGGCTGTGCAGACGGACGGCGTCATTGTACCCAGTGCATACCTTGTAAGCATCAGGTGGCAGACGGAATTCCTGGATACCATGAGGAGGGTTCGAAGCTACGCCGATGTTCCAGCGTTCGCGCAGGAAATTCCAGTCTTGCTCTTTCTGGAATTCCTGCAAGACGAAGTTGGCCTCCATGACGACCTCTTTGAACTTGTCGCTCTTGGAGTGATAGGATCCCTCAAGGCTCGCATCGACGTCGAGGCGCACCTTATAGACGGCGTAGAGCACCTGCTGCACGAAGTCTGCTATGGTCATGCCGCGCGACATCTTAGATCTCCGGTTCCTCTTCGTCTTCCTTCTCCGGCTTCTCGGGCTTGTCGAGCTCGCGCTTCTTCTCGGAGCCATCGCCCTTGCCGCACTTGTCGAGGTAATCATCGCACATATCGCGGATGTCGGTGACGAGCTTGATGAAATCCTCGTCAGGCGCAGGTGCGCTGACGCGCCCGTGTTGACCGGGCTTGTCCGGTTCCCCGACGCCCATGATAAGCGTCATGATGTCCTCATCGAATGGCATTTTGGCAGTCATTGCCTACCTCCCGTTGAATCTGTTGATGAGCTTGCTGAAGTAATCGTTTCCGCCAACGCGGTTGCGTGCGGCTCCTTGGCGGTTGTCCGGCATGATGTAACCGGACACCTGTGCGTTGTTTTGCTGGATGTTGCCGGCGCCGTTCCACACAGATCCGGAATCTAGGCTCGTTTCACCGCTGCCCGGTTCCTCGTAGAGGTTCGGGTTGATGTTGTTCAGATTCGCGGAGAGGTCGCTCTCGATATCGCGGATAGCCTTCTCGGCGCTGGTGACCGCGTCCCTCTTGGCTACCTGGTTCTGATTGAAGCTGTCTGCATAGGAGTTCTCAACCTGATCCTGATTGGACTGCAATTGCGCCCAATGGGTGTTGTTCTCCTTGTCATTGCGGTTCTCCATCATGCTCATGAAGTTGCCCATGGAGCTTGAGTTCATCGCTCCAGGGCCCATGGAACCGAGCAAGCCTATGGCAGCGTTCTGCAAATCGCGCTGCGCCTCGAATCGATCTGCGCTGTTCTTGCGCGAGTTCTGCTTCAGCTGCACGTCAGCCAACGCGCGATTTTGGCGGTTGGCGAAATCGTATGTCTCCAGCTGCTTGGAAAGTTGGTTGCGAACATCGTCCGCGTTCTGCTTGGCTATCTCGACCTGGTTCTTGCCAGCGAGCTTTTCTCGGTCCGTCAACTCCCCTGCATCGTAATCTGCCATGGTGTTTCTCCTCGTTGCATGAAACAGGGCGGGCGGCTCGTGGCACACCCGCCCTGGATCTTCAAGGCTCTAGGGAGCCTGCCTATTAGGCGTTCACCGTGACGTTCACGGTATCGGTCTTGGTGGGGTTGCCGACCGACATGAACGTGATGATCGCGGCGCCTGCGGCGACGCCGGTGATGATGCCGTCATCGTCGACCGTGGCGACTGTCGTGTTAGACGAGATCGCCGTCCAGCCCTTGTTGTAAGCACCGGTACCGGCGACGGACACGGCTGCCTGGGCCTGCTGGCCGACTTTGATCGCCATCGTGGGCGGGGTGACCATGAGACCGGTGACCGTCGGATTCGTAGCTTCGGAGTTGTCGACCATCTCGACCTTGATGGTCGGGGTGCCGACGTTCTCCTCAGCATCGACGATGAGCAAGATGCCGTGCGAATACTGCGGGATGACCCATGCATCGTGCTTGACGTCGAAGACGAGCTCGGTGAATTTGCCACGCGTCTTGCCGCGATCGGTCTCCATGGCTCCATACTCCTCGCCAAGCTGGGCAGCGGGGCGATAAACGGCCATGCCGATAACCTGGCGACGGGTGATGGGGGCAACCGGGCCGGTCGGATGGCCGATGCCCTGACCGGGGTAGCCCTGCCAAGGGAAGCTGTCGATGGTAGCGGTCGGATTGGAACTGGTGCCAGCCGGGACCTTCCAATCGACGTCCTCCTCAAACGCAGGCTCGGCAGTGCCGTAGTACGGAGCGCCGGCAGGCATGGACATCGGATAGTTCGTCACGACGTTCTTGAACTTCTTCGTCGTCGTGTCGAAGTAGGTGCCGATGTAGTTCGTTGCACGGGTGCGGCTGGAAGCGGCAAGCTCGGTCTGGAGCTTGATGACGCCCTCGGGAGCCGTGATCGAGTTGATCACCATGTCGAACGCGGCCTTGCCGTCAGGGCTGTGAACGACGTTGTTGTTGGCGTCGAGGTAGACCTTCGGGTAATACTGGCTCGGGATCGAGAAGTCGAAGTCCCAACCGTAGAAGCGCTCGAAGCGGCCCTCGACGAGAGCATCGTAGGCCTTATCGGATGCCGGGACGCTGCCAGGGACGCCGATGAGGTTGGAGAGAAGGTCGTCCTTGTAAGCCTTATCGAGCAAGATGACTCGGTTGTCCTCGGGGATGAACAGGTTCGTCCAAGCAACGTCGATGGCGTTGAGCATCGGGCGGACGTTCAGGCTGTCCCACTCGATTGCCTTGATCGGCGCGAACTCGGGCTGGAAGGACAGGCCCTCGTAAGGACCAGGGGAAGCGATCCACTGACCATCGCAGTCGAACATGGCGCCTTCGTTTGCATGGGTCTGCACGAAACGGCCGGAAATGTGACCGTTGGCGATCGCGAAGAAGTTGTACTTGTCGATATGCGGACCGAGGATTTCCTTGTCCCAGATCGCCTTGGCCTTGTTGATCGTCTCAGCGGTGGACATGTAGGCCTCGCCGCCAGTGTAGGCGGAGGACTGCTTTGCGTTGCCGAAGTCGCCGATGCCGCCCTTGAACTGCTTCTCGTCGAACACACGCCACGCGATCGACTTATGCTGGCCGGAAGTGAACACGCGACGCGTGAAGCGGACGGTCTGGAACGGGCCATATGCCGAAGCGCCCCAGCCATCGCGACCGTCAGCGTTGAAGCCGTTGTTGCCGGCGACATTGGCGAGGCCGTTCAAACGGCGGTCGTCGTAATCGAAAATACGATCGGACACGAGGATGTCATCGTAAGCATATGCCTCCTCGTTGTTGGCGATCTTGACGCCTTTGCCCGTGAAGATGCCGATAGAGTAACGGGCAGGGAGCAAGCGGTTATCCTCGATAGCCGCCTTGTTCCAGATCATCGGCGAAATAGGTTGAGCCATGATGTCTCCTTTTTTTCTAGTCACCTATTTTACTTGTCGCCGGATCGACGACATTTTATCACACTTAAATGGAAAGCAAGTCGTCATAGATATTTACTTGCTGACCTGGCTCTTCTTCTTCGGGAAGAGGAGAGGACCCGGCGAAAGGCTTTCCTCTTCCCATGGAAGGAGCAACTGCCTCAGCGATATCAGGATTCTCCTGAGACATGGGAGCTGGCGACCCGGCGAAAGGTTCCTGTGCCAGTTGTTCCTGCGATTCGGGCGGCAATGCTTGCTGGGTTGCCGCGAGTTGGCTCTGCATACCGTCCAGCTGCGACTGCTGACGATCGATCTGAGATTGCATCCCAGCCATCATGTTCTCGGCTATCTGCGTGGAAAGCGAGTCTGCCAAGGTCTGAGAGATATCCGTGTCGGAAAGCTCGAGCATTCTCATAGCCACCGGCAGAAGCACGTCGTTCTCGATTACCCTGCGGTTCTCTTCAGACCAGCCGTTAAGGTTCTGGATAAAAGGCTGAACCATAGTGGTGAGCTTTTCAAGCTCTTGATCTTCTTTCTTTTGGACAAGCGAACCGGCACGTACCTTGAATTCAAGCATGTCCGCAGACAGCTCGCTGAAGTCGATGGTGATCTTGTCCCCGTCGATGCAATCGGATTCGCCGATGTCGTAGAGTCTGCGCCGCGTGCTTTCGTCGACGGTGAGCGTGTGCTCGCCGCTCATGGAATTGACGTACATGCGCAACGCCTGAACAGCCCATTCCTGCACAAAACTCTCGACTCGCTTCTGATACTGGTTGATGCTGATGGTTTTTGCGGCCATCTGCTGCTCGACACCGGGAGCTGTCTTAGAGTAGCCAACGCCGGCATCCTTGGCGATCGTGCCATCAGCGACGTTGAGGTTGCGTACCATTGCAGCAGCAACGGCTTCGCGTGTCGTGGTCCAATTGCTGAGCACGGCATTCTCGATCTTGACCGGCTCGACCTTCACGTTATTCGGGTTGTTGCCGAGGTTCCAAATCTTACGTGGCTCGAACTTGTAGCTGGACGGATTGGTTTCCCATCCGCTTACCATGATCGGCGGCTCCATCGCGAGCAGGAGGTTCTTGTACGCGCTGGTTTGGAACAGGTCGTTGAATTGCTGGTCTGCCAACAGGAACTCCACCTGGCTCACGCCGATCGGGAAGTCCGCATCAGGCTCCAGCACGAGGAAGTTCCACGGGATCCCCTTGCGGGGATCGTAATTAGGGACCCTGCGGAATTCGGCGTTCAATGCCGGGACGAACGTCACGAACTCTTTGGCGCCCCGGCGGTACTCGGTGATGAGCATGACGCTTTGCAACGAGGTGGAGCCCTTCATCTTATCAGCCATTGTCTCGCTGTCGTATTCCTTGGCTGAGAACATGTCCTCATCTATGAGGCACTTGACGACATCGGCGTTGTATGTGCCGTCGTACACGTTGCCGTCCTCGTCGATCAGTGCGAGAACGTCGTCCTTGGTCATGTAACTGCGATGGTACACGACCTCAGGGCGGCAGATGTCAGTGCAGTCCGGGTTGACGAACACGTCGCTCCATTGCTCAAGGCTGTACTTGATGCGGGCGTCGTCGTCATAGTCTCGCTCGAACCCCGTTCGCACAGGCGCGAAAGCGTAAATGAAGCTCATCTTGAACGTCTTGACGAGGTTGGCCAGCATATCCACGCCCTCGATCTCCGATGACATCACTTTGTTGTCGAAGAGGTATTGCAGGAATATATGCTCCTTGGATGCCTTGTCATGTTGCGTGGTCAACTCCCCGTCGGGAACACGTTGGATCGTGTCTGCAAGCACCTTGCGCAAAATGTACTGCGTGCTCCCTTCTGAGAAATACTTCGTGTTGCCGCGCTTGACGGACCATTCGTGGATAGACTTGTTCTTGGCAAGCAATCCGTAAAGCTCATGATGATACGTGCGTCGTGCCATCTGGCTCTTCGCAGCGTCGAAGCGAGCCTTCATCTTCGCGATCTCAGGAGACTTGAGCTTGTCTTTATCGATGTTCCATCTTTTATTGGCCATTAGATATCCGATCTCTTGTATGCCTCACGGCTGCCTTTGGTCGCGAAACCGGGACGAAGGTACGTGCTGGTTGCCTTGTAAGGTTGGCTGACGTTCATACCTTGCGCTCTAGTCGAATACACTCGCTGCTTCGAGCTGTATATCTTGGGATTATACGACGAACCGCCGCCGCCGCCACGGGAATAATTGACTCCACCGTAGGTTCTCCCAGATCGGTTGTTCTTTGATCCGTTGTTGTTGCCGTTGTAAATCTCATCACGCAGCTTCTCGAATCGAGCGTAGTCGATGCCGTACCTCTCAGATGCCTTGGCGAGGTCCTCTTCCTTGAAACTGTCTGGAAGCTTCTCACCAGTGTGAACATAGCTCCTGCGCCCGATCGTTGGAGACTGGCTGCTATCGGACGGAATGCGTTGAGCGGCATCAAGATCGCGGTTGAGCGCATCTTGGCTGCCCATAACGGTAGGCTCGACAAGCTGACCGGCATCCTGGCCGTACTTGATCTTGCTGGAACCGACCGCATCGAGCACGGATTGCACGTCGGTGACATTTGGAACGTACCAGAACGATTTCGTTTCAGCGTTGTACCCACGATCGGCTTCATCGACTGCGGTGAATGGCGCGAACGATGTTGGATGGTTGCCGATAGGCGTGTACCATTTCGTCACGCTGTCGCGGTTGAACATGTAATCAAGGGCATTCGCGGGCTCACCGGTGGCAGTCCAATAGAAGTTCACCTCGTTATCGGAGATCAGTTTCTCATAGCGGCCGATGCTGCTCGGGATCTTATCGTTGTAGACCCACGAATCGAGCAAGCGATCCATCTCCGCCTTGTATTTTTTGACATCGAGATTGGCAAGCCTACCGTCGATATAGCCGTATTCGCCATTCGCTTCTGCTTCGAGGTAGTCGGACTCGGCTTTGATTTTCTGAGCAAGGCAGTATTGCTTAAGGTTCTCACGGGCGTTCCATGGTAAGACGAACCCGCGAGACAATGCCTCTTCTGGGGAACTGAACCCATTGAGCACCTTGATAAGGTCCTCCGCTGCCTTGTCTTTTGCATCGGAGTCCATATTGTACCACTCTTCAGGAAGCTCAAGCTTGTCGTACCACTGCATAGAAACCTGGTCAGCCTTGGTGGCAATGGGCATTTGGTATGCGAGGTATCCTGTCTTATCGCCATTTTCATCGGTAAATGGATTGATGCCGTTGGCAAAATCCATAACGAGCCCGTAGAACGGATTATTACGCGCCCAAGTCCTGCGAAGCACGTCATCGTAATCGGCGTTCTGCCTCACTTCGTTGTCAGCGCGATCGCCTTCTTCGCCGGTGTACAGCAGATATGCGGATCGATCGCGAGCATCCTTTCCGACGATCGCCGTGTCGCGAGTGTTACCTGGGAAATAATTGCGAACAACGGCAGGAGTGGAATTCTGCAACGCGTCGGCGAAGAGCTCTTCCATATAGGAAGACATGCTGCGCTCTTTCCATTCTTCAGGCGGCTCATAGCCTTCCTCGGTCATCATGTTGTTCAGGACGTCGGCGTTATCGAAAGCGTCCTCGATGAACTTGACCGTATCGAGAAGCGATGATCCGCTGTACATGTCGTAGCAGCCGTTGACGAACACGCTCCACGTGCGAGCTGGATCACCGTACTTCTGGTGGACGTACAACGCTGTACCCGCTGGAAGGCTCCAGCCGACAAGGTCGTTCATCCACCATGCAGGAACAACCTTCGTGCCGCCGAAGGCGTATTCTTTCCAGCTGTTCGCTTGGGCATTATCCGGCTCATCGTCGTCATCGCCGCCGAGCAGCGAATGCAGTGCATACCAGAACATGGCCATCAAGCCGGTTGAGCCTAGCTTGACAAGATCGTAGACGATGCATTTCTGCAAGCCATGAAGCTCGCCTTCGCCCAGCTGGTTGTCACGTGCGACACGTGCGTAATCGCCACCGGCCTTTGAGATGATGTTATGCGTGACAAGGTAACTGAAGGTATTCGACATGGGGAAGTACAGCTCAGCAAAGCGGATACCGTATGTAAGGTACTTGTCGATTGCGAGAGCTAGGGCCATCTCGGTGACGCCATGCTTCTTCAGGAACAGATCGACTACGGAGGTAAGCGGGCTTCTGCGACCGAGGTTCATGTTGCTCATCGAGAGCAACGCATCCGTGCCTTGATGTTGCGCAACCATATCGAGCATGGTTCTCTGCAAACCCTGTTCGGAAATAGATTCCTCAAGGCCGCCAGCGTCGATGAATCCGCGTTCGCCCTCCATCTCGGTGTTCATCTCGTTGACCAAGAACGCTTCAAGGAACCGAAGATTGTCCATACTGCGCGTGATACCGCCGCCAGTCATGAGGACGTCGGTCCATTTACGCAGCTTGTCCATTGCGTTTTGCAAATCGAAACGCTTCTTGGCGTCCGCCTCGTCCGCCTCTGCTTGCTGCTCAAGGCCGCGCACATGCTGGTCGAGGTAGGCTTTCGCCTGGGCTACCGTGATCTTCTCGGTGATACCTGAAGTACCTGCTTCAGGAGCCATCTCCGCTGCGAAACCGCGAACCGCGTCCATGCCGCCCACGTCGAGCAACATGTTGAGCATGAGGTTCATCTCGCTCGCTTCGTCGCTCTTGAATTCCTGCGTGAGGTATTCGGTGCGCGCATAGCGGCTACGGTCAGCCTGCGAGAAATCTCGCGATGACACGCGGCCGGTGGAGTTCCTCAGAAGGAAGCTGGCGAAATGCGTCATAAGATTGCCAGTGGCATGCTCTGCATAGTTCGATGCGATGAGCACGGGATCGAGCGTGCCGTTGAATCGCCAGATGCCGGTGATGTTAGCGGCCGTTCGCCCTACCTTGCCGTGACCGAATCGGGGCTTGGCAATCGGATCGCCACCGCCTTTCTTAGGCGAAGCGAATTTAAGCCAGCGACGGGAGAGGATGTCATCCGCATCGCGTGCGATATCCGCTCGTACGTCGAGGGTTTCCTGATCGATGATCTCGCCGGTCTCGCTCGAACGGGCTTGAGCTATACGGTTGTTTTCGTCGAGTGTTTCGAAGAACGTGCGGTTAACCGCCTGCGGGATCCCAATCGCTTCACCTGTCACGCCATCGATGGACATGTTTCCACGGATGTAGTTGTAAACAGCTTCGCGCTGGGCGCGATTCTTGCCCTGCGTGTTACGAAGCAGGTCAGGCTGCGTTTCCTCGTACCATGTTTTAGCGATAGCGTTACGGATCTCCTTGATCGACTTCCCGTACAGCACGGAGCCTTCATTCTGGGAAATGTCGCGCAGCGTGCTTTCATCCACGTAACCAGAAGGGAAGCACCACGTGCCGCCGATCTTCATATGCTGACCGACGACGCCCATCGGATGGCCGTATTGCTTCTGCGAGCGATAGATTTGATTGCACGCTGCGACGAACTGGTCTTCCGAGATTTCGTAGGTGTCAGGAGACTCCTTTACCACCTGACCATGGTTGTCGATGCCGAGACAGGTGGCATCAAGAACCAACCCGAACACGGCATTCGTCGAACAATGATAGGTGTCGCGAATGAGATTGATGGCATTCTGAACCCTGTCAGTGAACACCATATGCTCGTACTCCGGATTGCTTGCCATCGGAACGAATCTCGTGCCGGCAACCCAGAGCGTCTCAAGAGGACGCATGCGGCGATACGCGTTGCGCGCTCGGTACTCCTCGAAGTTCTGCTGTTTGCGGTCACGACGCGTCTCCTCTTTCGGTGCTGCGTCTTCGGCGTTAGCGAATTCCTCGCCGCCGGTTTGCGTGGACGCTTCAAGCGTGTCAAGCTTTTTCGGCCGAGCAGGCTTGCCGAATTCGTTGCGGTACTGGCTGTAAGAGACGGTATCGTGATCGTAATCGGGATGAGATGTGTCACGGAATTCGCGATACGGGCTTGCTTCGCGCAAACGCTGGCGCAACTTCTGATCGTCTTCGCCTTCATGCCTGCGGATTCCGGCGTTCACCATATAGTCCTCGTTGTTGCGAGCGAAGCGGTCGTTATGGACGTCGACATTCGGGATCAGGCGACGAGGACGTTCATCGACCGCTTTAGCGCGCGCATTCTCTTGAGCTTGCGCCTGCTCGACTTGCTTCGTGGCAACACGCGGAAAGTTGTCGATTATGTCCGGAACCTCTTCGGCATCGACGACGCTTGGTCTGCTTGCCGCCCTGCGAGGGGCGGCTTGGCTCTGGCGCGGCGCCGATTGTGGAAGCGAGTTGGCTGATTGCCGGCTTTGCTCCTGCGCGAGCTGGTTTCCCCCACCCGCAGCAGATGCGGTGGCATGGGACTCAGTCGACACATTGGGAGCAAGGTTCGAACTGACAGAGGGAGCTGGAGCGTTTCGCCTCGCTTCCTTTTGGCGATCGATCAAGCCGACCGGATCCTTTTCCTGCGACATGCTGGAAGCAGTGGCGCTGGACACGGAAGAGGCGGGATTGGAAGTCGGAGCCACATTGTGATGCTGTTCCTGAACAGGAGCAACAACTTCGCCGGTACCACCTTCGCCACCGCCAGTGTAACCGCCTTCGCTTCCGCCTTCGCTTCCGCCATCATATGGTCGGACATTGGGGGCGTTGTTGAAACCATTGCCGCTGGCAGATTGGTTGTTTCCACCTGAAACAGAAGCAACGCCGCCATTCGACGCGTTTCCCTCTGTTTGGTTTGTGATGATAGTCATTTAAGGCTCCTATTAAACGCTTTGGGATATTTTACCGCGTAGTAAACGGATGCGACCAATCGAGCTTCAATCTTTCCCAAGGAGTACCTGTAACGCCAACATCGGACATGCATTGCCTCAGCCATGAGCGATAGGTTTCTATGTCGGGGGTCTGACCAGAGAGAGCCTGCGTCGCGACCGCATCGAGCATATCGCTCGAACCGTTGACGTTAATACGCTCAGCTCCCGAAAAGTCATTGAAGTTGATGAACGACCATCCGGCGTACACGTTCTCCCAGCGGTAATAATACCCGCCGTTAGGATCAGCATGCGGCACCTGCATAGCCATACAATGCGTGGCATAAGGATCGTCCTCATTGTTCGGCATGCAACGGAACAGATAGCCTTCGCTTGAATCGTCGATGCTGTCTGCGCAGAGGTCTTCGTCCATCTCATGTAAGAATGCCATCAAGCAATCCTGATATTCGCGGCTAGGTTGGAACAGTCCCTCGAATTCCCACCAGATGTCAGTATGCGCTTCTCCAAATCGAGAACAAAGGAAATCAGTTGGATTCATACCATAGCGCATGAATTTGCCGACCTCCTGTTTCACGAACGCGTTGATACGAGGGTCTTTATGCCATGTGATATCGCTCTCAAGGATTCGAGACCACTCTGCTCGCGTGACGTATCCGTTGCGCAACCTCTGTTTAAGGGTCGCGCTGTTCGGATCACCAGGGATAACCGGATCATCAGGGAACGAATCATCGTGCTCCGCGAAATTGTACCCTTCGGTACGAGCAGCGAGCATCAACGTCTGCAACGTGCCGATGCGCTTATTGGTGCCGATGCGACGACTTGCGGTCGACTCGGGTGCGTAACAAGCGTCCAACGCGATGCCGTTTTTCAAAGTTGGACCTTCTACCGCTTGACTGGCAGAGGTAACGAACTTGTTCGCGGCGCCTTGACCTTCGAAGAACTTGAAGGTGTGGTCGGTGACATCGTCGCTGTAATCCCACGAGATGGTCAAAGCGCTCTGCGACGGAACGTTGTCCATCTCAAGGTCCATGCTTCTGATGTGGAACTTGGAAGGAACGGCGGCACGGGACACATCGTTCGTGCCCTGTAGGTCGAATGGGATAATCGGCGCATAGCATTTCATAGTGCGTGCGGAGTTGCGCTCGGTGATCTCGATGGTAACGAAACCGACCACGTCGCCAGGCTCGGCGTCTTGCACCAATCCACCATCGTTCTTATCAGTGCCTTCGCTACGCCACTTATCGACATAGGCATCGACGGCATTCATGACCATATTCCAGTGCTGATCGAATCCCCGTGCGGCAGGTGCCACCCCGACATCGATGGCAACCTCGCAAGCAGGGTTGGCAATGCGGCCGATCTCATCTACGGTAGCCAGATGGACCCTGAATTCCGCATCGGGGTAAGCTTCATACACGTTAGGGAACATGTTGCTTACGAGGATTTGAGTCGAATCAGACCAGTTGATCTTGATGCGATCGACAAGGCTCTTGAAGAACTGGATGGCGGCATCGCCAAGACCGAACTCATTAAGCGAGTCTTCGTAAGACCAGACGATGTTGTCAGCAGGGCGTTTGAATGTTCCGATACCGGGAGCAACCGGGAACGCCTCGGATCCGTTAAGGCGCATATCGAAGAACGGGATCATCACGTAATTATCCGCAACATAACCGTTCTGCGACGGGAACGGAACGACATCGGGCGCAAACCTCCGGAACGCTTCAGAACCGATATCGGACCGAGGAACCATGACGCTGATACCGAATCGCCATGCATCTCGAAGAGCCTGAGTGATCCTATCGCCATCGAGGTCGCTATCGATGTACCAAACGTTCTCCGGTCCGATGTTCTGCTCTCGATCGCCATTGTATCCGAGCAAGGTGAATCCAGCCTTGCCAACGCTGTCGGCGATAAACCGATCCGCGTTTTCGATTACCCTGCTAGAACGCTGAGCGACTTCATCTTTCGAAAGATTCCTGAATCCAGTCGACCTTGTGATCTCGCGGATCAGGTTGTAGTTTCGCTCCCAAGATGAGGAACGCGGGCGGATGAGCCCGCTCTTGCCGTATGCTGGAGCTTTCGGTTGGATGTGAGCAACCACGTCGAGAACGTCAAAGCTTTCGACACCGGCTTCGGCTGCTGCTTCCCGCGCAAGCGAATGCATGTCTTCGGGGGTGCAGCGATCAATGAAGCCGTAAGTGATCTTCGACTTGATTGCCTTCGCGATCATCGAGATGGAACGCAATCGGAGGACGCCGCTCGGATCTTCTGCAACCATGAGATCGGCTAAGCTCATGCAGTTAGCGAGAGTCATCTCATCGTAACCGCACATACGGTTGGCTTCATGCAAACGGTTGGCAATGATGACCTTCGCTTGGAAAAGCGTAGACGGATCCCCTTGATTGTAAATGAGATTGATCTTGTCAAGGAGATCGCCGTAGTCATCGGACTTGAAGCTGAGCTGCTCGATCTCCGCATCAGTGAAATACTTGCCATGCTTGGTAACGGAATCCAATCCGTCATCGCCGGTCTTCTTTGCCTTGAGATTGAACTTCTCGGCACCGGCGTCACGTTTCACGATGAGGTACGAGCATGCGCTGGAGACTTGGCGCCCATAGGAATCAAGGGTCTTATCGGGAACGGCAAACCCTTCAGGAACCTCTATGACGATCTCTCGCTCACCGAACAGTTTGCTTTTATCCAGCTCATCCAGAGGAACGCCGAACTGCGTCAGGCAATTGCCGAATCGCTCGATAAGGTTCGAATACCCAAGGTCGCCAACGTCAGCGAGTGCTTTAGCATCGCCGTATCGATCTTCCGGCTGGAGCATGGAGATGAACGATGCAAGTTTCCATGTTTCAGATCCCTCAACACCGGTGGACACGTTCGTCTTGGAGCCAGAGAATTCCTGGCGGACATCATAATAGTTGTAGCAAGCGGAGAGATCCGGTGCCTTGTATTCATGATCGCCAGGTTTGCCCTTATAACCGTCGGGAGCAATCAACTTGACAACATTCGCGAGGTTGTTGAGAGAGCTGTCGATGATACCGTAAAGCTCGCTCGCAGCATCTTCCGATACGCCTGCATCGACGAAATCTTGCTCAGTAAGACACATGCGCTTGAGAACGCTTTCGGCCGATGCGTCGCTGCCTGCCATGAACTCGATCTCGTCTTGCAACGCACGAGCAGCCGATTCGTAATCGCCGCGCATAGTGCGCGAGCTCCTGTTGCGAGTAGGGACCATGATGGCGACCATTGCGGCAAAGCTCGGATGGTCGTAAAGCTCATAACGGATCCTACGTTGAATATCAGGGCCCTTTCCGGATTCAATGAACTCGCTGACGCTTCCAACTGCGCCAATATAACCAGTGCCATCCTGAGTAACGCACGAACGATGCTTCCTAAGGCAAGAAGCCACACGCGGGTTATCGCGAAGGAATTGCCAGATATCCGCCTCATTCGCGCCTTGCTTGCCAATAAGCGTATCGCGAGTAAGCTCAACGACTCGACCGTTGTCGGTGTAAACCCACATGCTCTTGGAAGGGTCAGCAAGGATTCCGACGATATCGTAAGACGATACAGAACCAGCATGGACCAGACCGAGAGCGCGGTCATCAGTGCGATACACATCCGAGAAGAGCCCAAAATTTCGGACAGCGCTCAATGCTGAGTAGATCGCATTCGTCCAAGGATGCTGCCTTGATTTCTCTGACTGGGCATACTGCTTATCCAAAGTAGAGCAAATCGCATCGATGAAGATATCTGAATCAAGTTCGATGTAAGCATCTTGATTCTCAGCATAGAACGAAAGAGCTCGTTCCAAAGCCCCTTGCTGAGATCCGAACATTTTATATGCGTCGTCGATATCCTTTTGCATGGCATCAAAGGACCTCTTAGTCAGCCTATCGTATGACGAGTCGAACTCATTCACGGAGGCCATGATTCCAACAGAAGTCGGTGGAAGCGTGCTGTAGGTGGAAGAAGGATCGGCTTCGAGCTGAGCTGGCACCTCGAAGAATTCGAAATACGGAAAATTCTCCGAATCGCGGACAACGTCTGCGACTATGCTGCACTTGCTTACCTTGCTGATATTCACATCAGCAAGCACGTCAAGCAAGCTTTCATGCGAGGAAAGAAGACCGTCGCTCCACTTGTAAAGCGTGGCCTGCATTCTGCCGGTGCCGGCTTTAAGCCTATTGAACACCTCATTGTCAGAACGCAGCTCTTTGACGATGGTGCGCCAAACGAACGAGGACGATGCAAGGATATCCTGTTCGCCCTTGACGGCGTTGACCGCATCCTCGATACCTTGAGACGTGACGCTTACCTGGCTTTCGATCTCAGCCAATTTAGCTTGCTCGTTCTTCACGCGAGACATCCGATATTCGGTGACCATGGCAATGTAAATCGAACCGATCCGATCGATCTTATCGGCCTTGCGAAGACCGCTGCGGATTACTTGCAGCATAGCGTCTCCGTACTTCGAGTTGAAGAATCCGTCGGCATTGTCCATGTTGAAGTAAGCATACACATTTGGATTAACTTCGTTGGCCACGTCAACCAGATCGTTCACCCATGCAAACCAATCAAGGGAATCGCGATCACGGCTAAGCTGCCTATCAAGACGCTCGATAATATCGAGGAGCTTGCCCATCACGGATGCTTCGACGCTTTCTCGTTTTTCGTAGTTGCCGAACATCTGGGTGTTGAAGTTGGAGGACCCAGACGAGCGCATATCGATAATCGTATATAAGATCGAAAGGTCGAAACCATCCTGCACGCCATTGGCTCCATACATCACCCTATTAGTATGGTCGGCAAGGTTCTTCTGGTTGCGGCGGAATTTATTCTCGCTCGACAGTTGGCGAAGGGTACGCGTTCCGAACACAGCGTTGATGAAGCGACCTTGATTCCATTCATCGCGTTCTGCCTTGCCGTTCTTGAGGCGAGCCTCGTCCTTGGCGAATTGGATATCCGTGAAGATATCGGACACGCGGAAGTCGCCGTAGACTTCCATCATAGAGTTCGCAATCTGGGCTGCGGTCGGATTGGCGCCTATCTCCTTGACATTCATCTTGTCATCAGAGTTTCGGCGCACGCGCATATCGGTGTAAACGGAAAGATTGGCGCCGTTTATGATGATCTGATTACGACGGTAAACTTTTACGAATCGATCAAGGAATTCGCCGAACGAGGCATAGCTTCGCGGGAAACCAACACTGTTAAGGATAATGCTGCGCATGGTTTCCTTTGCAGACTTTGCGTTCTCAGAGCGGAACAGGGCATTGGAGATCTTGCGGCTCTCGACGAACTTGAGCACACCATCAAGCGTTTCGTCCAAAGTCATCTCAACTTCGCTTCCGATCTGGACGCGAGAGTCGATGTTCTTGAACATCTTAGCCACATTGGCAGTGAATCGAAACGACGGGTTCGTGCCGGCCGGTTCGCCAAGATACTCGCAAAGCAAGGCCTTGAGATCTTGAAAATTCATGGTTCCACGGGCCTTCACGATGACATCATCGAGAAGGTCTTCTGTGAATTCAAAGAGCTTACGGTCCGCAAAACTCTTAGGGGCAGGCAGTTCTTCAAGCAGATAATGCTGAACACCATCGCCAGCCTGCGTAAGCTGCATCGCCTTCAAGTCGTCATAGGTTCGCGTAAGCGTATCAGCCATGCGATCAGCCATAAGCTGACCGGAATCGGAGGTGCAAGCACGTGAGAGCCCGCGCACGAAATCCTGCATAGCGGTCTTGTCGGACTTGAAATACACGTCTGCCATCAAATTGGCAAGCGACCGCTTTTCCTGCGCACCTGAGGGGATACGATCGAATGTCGATTCGGCAAGCTGACGCACGACGGTTTCTCGATGCGCCTGGCTATTGGCTCCTCGACCAGAGACGTGCTGAGGGAAAAAATCAAGGTCGAGCGTAAGATCGCCCGCTAGGTTCATAAGGTAACGCATTGGGTTGGGGGCACGACGGATAGCTCGCGCATTCGTTGACACCGTGACAGCATCGCCGTCGAAGTCGGCGTTGAATTTCTTTGCAGCCATTGGATGAATGCGGATATCGCGACCGCCATCATGGATCGACAGATACAACTGACAAGCCGACTCAGGTTCAAGATTAGGAGTCTTGAACACGCCGACAGGTATACGATTTGCGTTAACTGCTTCCATTACGTCTAACGCGGTCGCATTCGCAAGATCGGTTTCAGTGGATGACTGAATGTAGTCAATGAAGCCGTTTCCAGGAATGGACATGACTTCTTCGATGACATCGACGCTGATGCTCACATGATCGATGGCGACGGACCTGTCGCTGACCGCTTTGCCGTAAACGGAAACGCCTTTCCAGAATTTCTTGGAAACACTCGTCTTCGGGACATCCCTGCGCTCACGACGCTCAGATTTCGAAGCGCGCTTGGACGGATAATCATGAGTTTCCTTCGGCTTTGCTTCGGGTACCTCATTGATACCGGTCTCAGCTTGATTGAATTCTTGCTCGTCTTCGCTCTGAACATGAGGCCGGCCTTCTTGCTTTTGCTCAGTAGGACGAGCTGCCTTTGCCTGAGTGTTGCGGATAGTTTCGCCAACGGACTGCGAAACCTTGCTCGCATCTGCGACATGAAAGCTCTCTCGCGGAGAAAGCGTGTTCGAGTTCTCAATAGCTCGCTGCGCCGATGACTCCGCATATCCAGACCCAGTTGCAGCTGTCGCTGGCTTGTTCTGCTGGACACCAGGTTTCAACTCGGGTTCCTGCTGCGGTTCCTGCTGCGATTGCTGCTGGAGATGCGGTTGGCGAACCTGCTCGGCCGATATCTGCGGCGCAACTGAACGCTGCTGCCTTGGCGAAGCCGCCTCGCGGACCATGCTCGGCTGCTGCTGCACAGGGAGCTGCTGCGGGGCGGCGGCCTGAGTTTCCACCGTTCCGCTAGAAGCAGATGAATCGTACCGACGAACATCGGGGGCGTTGGCGCCGACACCGGCGGCGCCTTCTTGGGATCGGGGAATTGCCTCTACACCAGATGTTTCCTGCGATACCTTTGCAGTTGCGTTCTCTTGGATAGCCATAAAGCCAGCTCCTATTGGTCGCCGAAATCGAATTCATATCCATCGTCGAGTTTGCGACGCTTGCCTTGTTTGAATGAATCTTCGCTCATAAGGTCACGAGTTTCCCGAATGGTGCCGGGAAGCTTCGGGATACCGCCGATGCCAAGGCCAAGACCGGCGCCCAGAGCGAATGATTCGGGAGCGTCTTCCCAGAAGCGGCCGTAGTTCTCGGCATTGCCGATACCGCCATTGTAAGCCTTAAGCGGCATTCCGTTCTCGTCTCGAAGGATCTCGCCGGTTTCGCGGTCACGTAGGTAATCCGCATACCATGAATCGGTGAATCCTTCGCGGGTTCCCTCTTCCATGATATTGCCGGGGATTTCCTCAAAGCCCTCGCCGATAACGCCAGACGCCCAATCAGCTGCCGGCATCCACGCTTTGTCTCCGAGCTTTCGATGCGCGAGCTTGACGATCGGGTTGGCAACCTTTTCGCCGATATTGCCCCAACCATATTCAGTCAACGGCATAAAGGCGTTTGCCCCGATACGTTGCACGTAATTCGAGCCATTGCGTCGCTTTTCGTATTCATCGACGTCAATGCCCTGTTCCTCCATCTCGGAACGGACGTCATCTCCGATCTTGCCAGGACCGATATAAGCGCGATCGGACTCAGTCTGGTATGGATCGATATCGCGTGAAGCCATGTACGCATTGGAAAGGCCAACGGGCCATGCTATCTTTTTCGCAAAATACGGAGCGGAAGACGCGACCGTGTCCCAAGCGATAGGAACGATATCCCCCCAATCGCCTTTGGTGAGCTCACCGGTCATCGACTGCGGCTTACGCTCGTTGAGCAAACCGAAATCGTAATTGACTCCAGAGTCATCGAGATCTTTCTTCTCGTCTGGATTGCTCATATAAGCGATGTCGTTGAGGACGCGCTCGACGTCTCCGATGCTCATCTCCTCGCCGTTCTTCATTACGTAATTCGGAAGATCCAGTTCCGGAACCTTGCGACGACGATTGCCCTCTGTCTGGAACATATACTGGAATTCATCGATCGGTGATTCATAACCTTCGCCATTGAGCGTGATCGACTTGCCGTTTGCAAAGCTAACGTTCACATTGCCGCTGGCATCTTCATAGGCATCGATAACTGGGCTGTCCTGATCATAGATGACTCCGCCGTCTTTACCGATGATCTCGTAAACCTCGGGAGAATTCTCAACTTGCTTGCGAGCTTCCTCTGCGGCAGATTGATGGTACTTGTAAGCCTTGTCCTGATCAAAATCAGCGGACGAGATCTTACGACCGTCGACATCGATCGTGTACGGAAGGGCGTCCTCGCGAAGATTGCGAAGGCCGGAAGCCAGATCAGATGGCATGGCGAGGACGTTTTGGGTGGCCATCTTCAATAGTGCGGAGTCGTTTGGGACATACGGCAAGAATCCGTTCTCGCCTTGCTCAGCGCGCTTGTTGTAAATAGCGTTCGGATCGATATCCTCAACATCCATACCGGGAATACCGGCATTGCGATACTGGATATAACGATCGCCTGTCATGAAATTAGATGTCAGGTTGTTCTCATTCAACGTACCGTCGTCGACGCCTGAACCATGATATCGATCAACGGTCTTGCTGAGTTCGCCGGCTGCTTGATTTTGAACCTCGGCTGTATCAGATGGATTTCCGTGGTACGTAGCCAAAGTTCGAAATTCCGGATTGGCGCCAAATCCAGACAATGCCGCGAAATTGCCGGCATGGTCCCACCAGTTATCCTGATCTTCTTTTGGCTGATACCCCTCGCTCATGAAGAGATCGTTGTAGGTACGATTGGAATCCTTGGTCGGCATGTCCCAACCACTCATGGAATCAATGGTCCCAGTGAACGACTTTTGCGGATCGAACCCGGCATTGAAATTCGGGTTGAGAGCCATGCGCTCTATATCTTTCAAGCGCTGATCCTCGGATCGCTTCAACCAATTCGAAAGATCGACAGTGCCCTGCTGGTCGCTGATAAGCGCCTGAGGAATCTTGTGCTCTTCTTCTTTCTCAGGTTGTTGAACGGCAACCGGTTCTTGAGGTTGAACTTGCTGTTCGGGCTGTTCATATTGCTGTTCAGGCTGTTCATATTGCTGTTCAGGCTGTTCATATTGCT